>Ga0187780_10001867_pt1 | contig 15907 bp, 12 predicted proteins | sample 1015_Q2_SP10_20__FD_132429 | JGI IMG/M metagenome (GOLD analysis project Ga0187780, IMG submission 132429) | Tropical peat soil microbial communities from peatlands in Department of Meta, Colombia - 1015_Q2_SP10_20_MG | ecosystem: Environmental > Terrestrial > Soil > Wetlands > Peat | place... | reverse complement strand
GCTCGACTCGAAAGGCAGCGGTGGGCGTGCCTGCGCCTCCCAGCCATCGGCCAGCTGCTCAGGCGCGAGCGATGAGTCCGTGAGTACAAAGCCGGCCTCATCCAGTGCGGCACAGCCGGACAGCCACGCCGAAGAGGGATCGGCACCGATAAAGGAGAACAGGCCAGCGCACTCCACCGTGGTCTCGCCGTCAGGACCCTTGAGGCACAGTGCGCGTAGGGTCTCTTCGCCATCCAGCGCAACGACCGTCGTGCGCGTTCGTAGGGTGATATGTGGGTCGGCTTCGATCCGCTCCACCAGATAGCGCGACATCTTCTCCCCGAGATCCGCTCCCCGGATCACCAGTGTCACAGCGCACCCACCTTGGCTGAGGAAGAGGGCCGCCTGCCCGGCGGAATTGCCGCCCCCGACGACCACGACCGGGGCCGTTCCGCACATGCGAGATTCCATCTCGGTGGCCGCGTAGTAGACGCCAGCGCCCTCGAAGTCACTGACCCGTTGCGCGTCGAGCCGGCGGTAGGCGGCGCCGGTTGCGGCGATCACTGCCCGACCGGCGACGTCGCTGCCGTCGCTGAGTCGGACGACCAGGTGCCCAGCCTGATTGCGCAGAGAGACCGCCGTGCACGGCACGGTGAGGTTGGCGCCGAACTTCTCCGCCTGGATGACGGCCCGCTGCGTTAACTCCGACCCAGAGAGGCCCATGGGGAACCCGAGGTAGTTCTCGATCCTTGAGGACATCCCGGCCTGTCCGCCGGGTGCGGTCATCTCTACACCCAACGTGCCAAGACCCTCGGAGGCGCCGTACACGGCGGCCGCTAGCCCCGCAGGACCACCACCCACGACGACCAGGTCGAAAAAGCGCTCTGGAAGGCGCTCGACCGTCAACCCGAGATAACTCGATAGCTCTCCAGGACTGGGGCGCCGCAGGACGGATCCGGAGGCGATCACGACCGGAAGCTCACGTGCGGCGACACCGAACCCCCGCAGGAGGTCCTCCACTTGGGCATCTCGATCGGGGTCCAGCCACTCGTGTGGCACGCGGATTCGGGTTAGAAACTCCCGCACCCTGAGCGACTCGGGCGAGAATCGCGACCCGATTACCCTGATGGCCGGTGCGGCTGCCGTCAACACACGCTCACGACGAGCAATAAAGGCAGCGAGGATCGTGTCGCCGAGCTGCGGGTTGGCCGCCATCACCTGACGCAACCGTTCGCGTGGCACGACGACAACTTCTCCGGATCGGTCACCTTCGCCGAGAGGAATGCGCGCAGTCCGCTCAGCAGGCTGAGCTCACCGAGAAAGCGACCAGGCCCATGATGGGCCATGAGGCTCTCGCGACCATCGACCGTCAAGATGATGTCGACCTCGGCGCTGACCAACGCGAAGAAATCGTATGTGAGGTCTCCCTCCCGGATCAGGTACTCACCGACGACCACCGGTCGCCGCTCTCCGAGGGAGTCGAGAAAGGCAAGCTGCGCGTCGTCGAGGGTGACGAACGCCGGGTCCTCGGTCACTTCGCCGCCTCCGAGGTCGGGGTGGTCCCGTTGAGCCTGATCCCCGCTAGCTGCGAACCTTGGGTGACAAGATGGCCGGCACGGTCCCAGATGTAACAGGTCTCGTCGACGCGTTGGGGCTGGGTTCGATCCACATGGAGATTCTCGCCGATATTGACCGCTAGGGACTGCCGGGACCTGCTCGGGGCGGGTCGGGCATCAGGCCAGGCCGAATGGTGAAAGCGCTCCGGCTCGCTCCGGCTCGCCATTACAGGTCACCAGGCCGACGCCACCGACCGCTCGCCCGCGGCACGTTGCGCCCGGTCCACTTCGATACACGAGACGACCTGGATCACCATTTGTTCGCCCGTTTGGGGTTTGCGGGGCGCACCGGCATAGCGGTTCAGGTTGCGTCAACCTGGCAGTGTGCCCAAAGCGATCCTCCTGGCAGCCGTGGCGCAATCGGCATTGCTGATCGGCGGACTGCTCGTCTACTGGGTGCACTTCCCGCGCAAGCTCATTGGTCTCCTCGCCGGCTATGGCGCGGGAGCGCTGATCGAGGCCATCGCCTTCGATCTCGTTGCCCAAGCAAAGGTCCTTGATCGTCTGCAATTCGCCTTGTGGATGTTGCTCGGTGCCGCCGTCTTCCTCGGAGCTGACCGCTTGGTGGAACGTCGATTCGGAGGCGGCGAGGCAAGGAGGGGTCGCCTACCTTGTTGCTCATTCGATTTCGGGTGTGAACGGCGATCGGGCAGCGGCACTCGCGGCCGGGGGTCTTCTGGCCATGCTCACCGACTCGCTGATGCCGTTCGCCTTTGAGCAAGCTGGTGACCTCGCCGGAGCCGCGACGGCTCTGGGATTCTGTGTATCGCTGATGTTCTGAACTCTGGCAATGGCTCGCGCGAGCTCTTCCTGGCCACATGGCGCTTGACGCGGTCATGCCTCCCGCTTGGAGCACCGACCGATGCGACAGACACTCGGCGAGGTACTCGCCCCGGCGCACCGTCCGAATCTGCCGGTTATGCGCCCCTCCGCTGGGCCTAAACCCCGTCCCAATTTCCCGATCGCTCCGAAAGCAGGCGATCTCCCTCTCTTCTCGTCTCGCCAACAGGTCCGGGGTTCGACCATCGTCCCATCGCCTCCACCAAGAATGACCCAGGTCAGAGCCTTGTCGACCGGCGCGACCGCACCGGCGACCGCCTTGACAGGCACCCGCCCCAACCGTCGCCGCCGGTGCCCGCTCCGCACTGCTCGTAACTCCTTGCCACACTGTCCGTCTATTGCCCGACGTCGACACGTGGGGACGGAGGAGCGACATGAGCAGAGCCGGGGTGGACGAAGCGGTCGATCGCATCCGCGGCGACCGGGAGCTGGCCGGCGCCGTCGTCGAGGACGGCGCCGACGCACTGTCGTCGTTCGACCTGACCGACGACGAGCGCGCTGCGATCGTCGACGCGCTGCGCCTGGACGTGGAGGAAGCGACCAGCGAGGTGTCGGGGTTCGCCTTCGGCGGGTTCGAGATGGCCATGCCGCTCAACAACCTGATCGGCGTGGGCCGTTCCCTCGGTGGTGGCGGTGTGACGCGTCCGGGCGGCGCGCAATGGGTCGACCCCAACCAGCAGTGGGTCGAGATGCAGGGCAACACCGAGTTCTAAGGACGCTATGCGCCGCCGCCTGCGGGTCCTGGCCCTGGAGGCCGACCAATTCCCGAACTGGTGGACCAAGAGCGCAGTGACGTCAGCGATGTCGATGGTGGCCAGCCGCCCCGACGTCGTCGTGCTTCCCATGCCGCAGTGCACCTGGACTCGCCGAGACTTCGAGGCCGCGGCGCGCGTGGCCGACGCATCGCGCCGGCCCACCGTCGTCTACTACCCCTTCGACAGCTGGGACGACCCGGCCCGGGGCTGGCAGGGTCCCCTGCACTGGCGGGATCGGTTGCGTCGCTACGTGGCCCGGGCCGACCTCGTGGCCGGCCCCCAGCTGCCGCTCGAGGGCGGCCCTCGGCGGACACTGGCGCTCCCCTATCCCCCGCTCGTGCGCCGGCGGTCGGAGCCGGCGGCCACCGCCGCGACCACCTGGGACGTGCACTTCGCCGGCGCGTACCGGGACCCGGGCTGGGCGGGTTCACCCGTAGACACCCGCGACCGGCGGTATCGGGGCCACCTGGTGCGACGCCTGCGCGAGGCGCTACCGGCGGAGCGCGTGGTGGTGCGCCAAGCGCAGTACTGGGCCGAACCCGAGGTGCGCCGCCAGCTGCGGCGCCGCTACGTACACGAGCTCGACCACTCCCGCATCGTGCTCGCGCCCGCCGGCTACGGCTACCTGACGTTCCGCCACGCCGACGGATGGGCTCGCGGGCGGGCCGTCCTCTCCGAGGCACTGCATCGCCTGGTGCAAGTGCCCGAGCCCGAACGCTGGGAGCGCGGCGAGCTCTGCCTGCTCTACGACCCCGCGGGCGACGACGTGGCCGACGTGGTGGGCGCCGCCCTGGCCCGCCCGGACCGGCTTGCCGCCGTCGCCCGCGCCGGCTGGGAGTACGGCCGCCGCTGGACCGACCCCGGCGCCCAGGCCACGCAGCTCGCAGCAACCGCGGCCGCGCTTTGACGCTGCAGTAACCGACTTGATCCAATGGTCGCGCTACCCGCCAGTCAATCGAGCGCTCGATCCTCGCCCCCCCTCACAACGTCACCGCAAAGCTCACAACCATTGAATCGGCGGTTGCACGAGCGGATCTCGTAGTGTCTGGCCAACCACAGTCCGGGGCTTTGCGCGGGACCACTCCTACAGCGCGATGACGAACACTCCATGCTGAGGTCGGCATGGACGATCGCAGTCCCGAGGCAACTCGGCAGACCCGAAGGCAAGCCCTTCGGGAAGCACCGTGGGCAGGCCCGCGTGGAGAGCACCTGGCAGTTGAGTACAAGCTGATGGTCCCGGACCGCCACTGCGAGGGGCACGTCCTCGACGCACCCAAGGACCGCGCACGTCACGGCACCGTCGGCGTGGACCAGCAGGGGCTGTGAGCAGGGCATGATGGGTGATGACCTTTCCGGAATCGCCGGCTGTAGGGTGACGATGTGACTGACAGTGTGTCACACGAGGTGTCACGAGGGGGGACCGACTGGTGAGCCCCTCCAGCCCGGCGCTGCGCCGGCGAGCTCGCGAACGCCGAGGAGCCGCCGAGCAGGCCATCTTGGACGCCACCGAGGCCCTCCTCGTCGACCACGACTTCCGGGACCTCACCGTCGAGGAGGTCATGGCATCCACGGGTCTGTCGAGGACCACGTTCTATCGGTACTTCCCGGACCTCGATGCGGTGCTGCTTCGTCGCTTTGGCCAGATCGGGGGCGAACTTGGTCAGGCGGCTGACAGTTGGTTGCAAGATCCCCGAACCGGCCTCGAGGCCGGTTTTGAGTTCGTCACGATGGTTAAGGACCACGCTCGCTTGCTGTTGGCCTTCGACCAGGCCGCGGGCACGGGAACCGAGATCGGGGAGACTTGGCGGGCGTTCGTCCGCGACATCACGGACCGCTGCGCCGAGTTCGTCGTCCGCCTCCGCGAGGAGGGATCGTGTGACATCGCTGAGCCCCACGAGACCGCTCGGGCACTTGTCGCGATGACGATTCGCTATCTCCTCGAAACGTTCAGGCCTGGTGCAACAACAGATGTCCAGCTTGCGGCTGCGACCCTGGCTGACGTCTGGCAGCGAACCCTCTTCAGCTTGGGGATCGCCAAACCCTCCATGCCTGACTGATCTCAAGTGTGAGCCGGATCTACCGGTTCACCCAGTTCGTCGTTCACTTCCCAAAGGCGTCTTGCAAGAGCCCTCGGCCCAGACGCAGTCAGGAGCTGGCGCCGTTTCGAACAACCACGATTTCCGGGCCGCGAGAGCGCTCGGAATTGCCAGAGCCATCGCCCCCTGGGATACGGGGGCCGGCCAGGTCAGGGGTCTAAGGCTCGGGAATTGCAGTTACAGGACGATCCAGCCCTTTGCTCAGGATGGGAGTTGGGTGATGAGCTCTTCGCACTTGCGGGAGATGTTAGGGGCGCCGATGAAGGCGGAGCCTTCTTGCGCCCGCTCCAGTACGTCCTTGGCCCACTCCGCGTCCCCAGGCGCGCCCCGTTGTAGGCGCAACTCTGCGCAATAGACGTAGAAGCTAGGTAGGAGCCCAGCGGCGCCAGCCTCCTCGAGCTGCGACAACGTTTCCTCGAGGAGATCGACGGCGGCATCGAGACGGCCCATTGCCCACTCGCAGTTGGCCAACGCCCAGCTCACCGGAGAGAAGGCCGCCAGGTAGAAGTGCGACCACAGCCCCCTATAGGGACGGATTGTGCGGGCGACCGCCTCGGCCAATTTCGGGTCTTTGAGATTCAGGGCTGCGTGGGCAAGCTGCACGGGTCCGCACCCCGGGAACTTCTCTTGGCTCACCTTGTCGGGGGTGATGCCGTAGTCACGCAGCACAGCCCGGGCCTCCTCGTTGCGGCCCGCATGCGTCAGCACTACCACCTCGCAGCTGCGCCAGACGAGTGTCCCCGAGAAGTGATCGGCGAACGCCTTGCACTGTTCGGCCATCCAGCCGACATCGTCGCGCTGCCAGGCGACGTTGGTGAGGAGCGCCGCCCACCACGAGGACGCATCCTGCTCACCCAGCTCCTGCCCCATGGCCATGCACTCGTCGTTGAGCACAAGCGCCTCTGTCATCCGCCCATCGAGGAGAAGGTGGCGGATCCCGGTGGTCTGCATCATCCACTGCACACTGGGTGACGCCTCGGCGGCAATGGCGATCCCCTCGGAGAGCACTTCACGGGACCGGGGCATGTCCGCCGCCATCAGGAGTGTCGCCGACCAGTGGTAACGCGCCAGCGCCCGCAGGGCGGGATCCCCCGTGGCATCGGCTAGGCGGGTGCCCTCCTCCCCTCTCGACAGCTGCTCGTCCACCCCGTCGAGGGACACCATCGCAAACGCGGTGTCGACCAGGACCCGAGCTAATAAGACGGGATCGTCCAGCCCCCGGGCGATGGCCTCCGCCTCCTCGGCCAGACGGCAAGCCTCGTCCAGATATTCGTGCTCGAAGACGAGGTCCGCGGCCAGAAGGGAAAGGAGCCTGGCTCGGGCCGGGCTCGGCTCGGGCCCCACAAGGTCAAGCGCGGCCCGGGACAATTCCACCCGCTCGCGGTCGAGCACGCCGATGAGGCTGAAGCCACGCGAGTTGCTCAGCACCGCCCGGAAGAACATCTCAGTATCACCTGCCGCACGCGCCTCGCGTGCTGCGACAAGGAGCGTGTCGCGGAAGGCGGGGTTGCCCTGATCGCGCTGGCACTCACCCAGGCCACACTGGGCGACCAGCCGGGGCCGTTCGTCATCGAGGTCGGCCTCCTCAAGCACCTCCAGCACCTGGCGGAAACGGCGCTCGGCGTCGCCCAGGGCCCGGGCCGCAAGCGACTGCTCGGCAGCGGAAAGGGAGTAGCGGATGGCCCGGGCGAGGAGCCCTCCCTCGGGCCCGGCTTCGACGTAGTGGTAGGCGAGAGCCACCACGTCCTCGGGGTGCAGCTTCTCCAACGCCTCTGCCACCCGCCGGTGCAGGCGTCGGCGCCGCGTGGCCGAGAGCTCCTCGTAGAGGGTGGAACGGATGAGCGCATGAGAGAACCGGAACCGGTCGGGTCTCGTCTCGTCGATGATCCGGGCGCCGACGGCCTCATCGAGGGCGTCGAGCAACACCGATTCGGTGAGGTCGCTGAGCTCGGCCAGCAGCTCGACGTCGAAATCGCGCCCCACGATGGCCGCGATGGACAGCAATTCGTTGACCTGAGCCGACAGCCGCGACAGGCGGCGCCCAATCACGTCACGCACGCCCTCGGGCACCGACAGAGTGCCAGGGTCGGCGAGAGACCAGCGCGCGTCGCGCCGTACCACGGCGCCTGTCTCCACTAGGTGCCGTAGCACCTCGGCCACGAAGAAGGGGTTGCCCTCCGTCTCGTCGTAGACAGCCTGGGCCATGGCCCGGATCTCGTCGTCGAGCTCGTGGCCCGCCGCGGTGGCGATAAAGAGCTCGACTTCGGCCTCGTTGAGCCCCGTCACGGGTCTGCGCTCGACGATGGGCAGGCGCCGCAGGTCGGCGAGGACGCCTGATAGGGGATGAGACCGATCGATGTCAGTGTCGCGATAAGTACCCAGTACGAGCAGCTTGCACGGCTCGCCCGCCGTGATCCCGCCCCGCAGCACGTGCTGGAGCAGCACCAGCGTCGGCTTGTCCGCCCAGTGCAGATCGTCGAGCACGAGGACGACGGGGCCGGCCACGGCGAGGTCGACGAGCCAGGACGCGGTGGCCTCGAAGAGCAGGTGCTCCTCGGAGCGCGGGTCCGAAGCGATGGGCTGGCCGAGATCGCGCACCCGATCGACCAGCTGGGGAAGGAGGCGCGCGAGCTCGGCGCGCAGGCGGCCGAGCACCGGCCGGGGGCACTCCGTCGTGTAGAAATCGAGCGCTTCCATAAACGGTTGGTACGGAGCCCCGATGTCCTCGTCACAGCGTCCGTAGAGAACCACGGCGCCTGCCGCGTGTGCCCGATGGGCCAGCTCGGCGGCGGTACGCGTCTTTCCCACTCCTGGCTCACCTGCCAGCAGGGTCATGCGACACCCCGACTGCGATGTCTGGGCGAACGTCTCATCGAGGTGCCCCAGCAACGCGTCGCGCCCTACGTATGGCGCTCCGACGGCCAGGAGCGGTGGGAAACGCATCATTGCCTCGGTGCCGGGGATCGTGTCCTCGGCAGGCTCCCAGAACACCCGACATGTGGCCAGCGGCTCGGCGAGCCCCTTGAGCGCGAGGTCGCCGAAGGGCTCGATCTGGAACCCACCCCGTCCGCGACACAGCACCCGGATGAGCTCGGCGACGAGGATCTCGCCGCCGTTGGCGGACTCGCACAAGCGAGATGCCTCGACCACGGGCACGCCGAACACGTCGCCCATCTCGAGGGTCACGTCGCCGACGGAGATGCCGACCCTCACCGCGAAGGCCTGGTCCGGAACGCGGCGCCCGTGAAGCTCGACCGCCTGCTGAATGGCTACGGAGGCGGCGACGGCGTCGGAAGCCGAGGTGAACGTGGCCATAATCCCGTCGCCCAGGCCCTTGACGACCCCGCCGCCGTGGTCCTTCACAGCCGCGGTGAGCATCCGGTCGTGGTCACGGCGCAGCTCGTCCGCAGGCTCTTCCCCCAACCGGACCCGAAGCTCGGTTGAGCCCACCAGGTCCGTGAACAACACCGACCGCATCTCGGTGTGCCCGTGAGCCTGGGTCATGTCGAGTCCCCCTCCTGCCCGGCAAGCGCCGATTGTAGGCGAGACCTCCTCTCGCGGACCTGTGCGTTGCGCAGTACCTCCTGATTCCGACGAACGCACCGCCTGGCCAACGAAGCGCCAGACCGCTCGGTATCGACTCGGCGCAGCTAACCCTGCGCCTGATCGGCCCAGGCGGCCCGAAGGCAGCGCCGCGACCGAGAGCTGCTGAGTCAGGACAGGAGCTTGGCCTTGGCCTGTTCGAACTCCGCATCGGTGATCACGCCCTTGGCCTTGAGGTCCGCCAGCTTCGCCAGCTCGTCGGCCGAGCTCCCGGTTGCTTCCTTCACGTAGGACCGGAAGGCCTGATCCTGGGCCTGGGCCATCTGGACGTCCCGTTCGTGCATCTTGCCGCCCCGGGCGATCAGGTACACGACCACGCCGAGGAACGGGAGGAACAGGATGAAGATGAACCACAGCGCCTTGCCCCACCCCCCGAGGTCGTGGCTCCTGAAGATGTCGAAGATGATCCGGAACAGGATGAACAGCCAGAAGACGAACAAGAAGAACAGGAAGATCGTCCAGAACGCGTTCAGCAGCGGATAGTCGGATCCAGTCACGAGCCCCTCCCGATTCGTTCGTGAGCAGCCAAATCGTGCCACGATCCGAGCACCCCGGGAAAGGATCGAAAGTCCCTACTGTGCCTCGGCCGACCCCGGTTCGGGCACTCCCACCTGGTGTTTCGGGATCCTGCGGCTGAAGAAGAGCGACAGCAACGACAGCATGGCGAGCACGAAGAGCGACGACCGCAGCGACTTGATCCGGGCCTTCTCGTTCTCGTCCACGATGGCGGTCGCAGTCTCGGGCGGCACACCGGCCCGGTCGAGCGCAGCCTGGAGCTGGGTGTCCGAGATGAACGGTGCGCCCGCCGCCAGTTGCTCGGTCGCCTGGCTGGTCACATGGGCGGGGACCGCCGGGTTGTGGGCGATCCCGTTGAAGAACGTGAGCGTGAGGCTGGCGATGAGGACCGAGCCCGCCAGCGCCGTCCCGAGCGAGGCGCCCAGGTTCGTCACCGTGTTCTGCAGCCCGCCGACCTCGGCACTCTGCTCGTCGGGGACCGATCCGACGGTCACGGCACCGAGCTGCGACGCGAGCGCGCCGATGCCGAGACCTGCGAGGAGCATCGGCACCGTCGTGATGGACGCGTCCGCCCCCAGGTCCAGGGCCGCCAGCAGTGACACGATGCCCCCGAACAGCGCAAGGAGCCCGACTTGGATGACGCGCCGCGGCGAGGCCTTGGGCCAGAACCTCGGGATGCCTGCCGCGGCGAGCAGAAGGGTGATCGACAGCGGCAGCAGCCGGACACCGGTCTGCAGGGCGGACAGCCCGAGCGCCACGGAGAGGAACAACGGCACCACGAAGAACATCCCCGCCTGGAGCAGATACTGGAAGAAGAAGATGGTGAGCCCACCGCGCAACTGGCGGTTCTCGAGCATGCCGGGATCGACAAGTGGTTCGCGCCGCTCCCTGACCCGCCGTCGCTCCCAGGCGAGGAACGCGAAGATGACGGTGCCGCCGCCGAGCATGAGCCACGCCGCCGCCGAGACACCGAAGAGCGAGGGTGCACCGGGTTTGGCTTGCACGAGGCCCCACATCGAGGAGCGCAGGACACCGAACACGAAGAACCCGAGCCCTACCGCGGACAGGAGGGTCCCCACGAAATCGAGCTCCGGTCGTCGCGAGGGCGGCGCATCCGCGATGCGCCGGGCAAGTATGAGGATGCCGAAGACGATCACGACCTCCCCGGCGAAGACCCAACGCCACGACGCATACGTCGTCAACAATCCACCCACCAGCGGACCCACCGCCACGGCCATGGCACCGGCCGACATCACCAGGCCGAAGGCGCGCGGCCGTTCGGAGGGGCCGAAGTTCCCCGCTACCAGCGCCACGGTGGCCGGGAGGATCAGGACGGCGCCGATGCCCTCGAGGAACGACCAGCCGATGATGAGGGTGGCCAGGTTCTGCGACACCGCGGTCGTGAACGACCCGACGCCGTAGACGACGCACCCGATGGCGAAGGCACGACGCCGGCCGATCAGTGCACCGATCTTGCCGCCCGTGACCATGAACATGGCCATGACGAGCGTGTAGAGCGTGATGGCGGTCTGGATGCCCGTGACGGTGGTCCCCACGTCCTTGGCGACGGTGGCGATGGAGACGTTCATGACGGAGGTGTCCAACGTCATGAGGAACTGCCCGGCCGCCAACGTGGCGAGGACGATCCCTGCCCCGCGCCCCCCGCCGGCCTGCGAATCCTCCACGAAGCCCGAGGGTAGCGGGACCTTCGGCCCTGTGACCTCGGACCCTCCGCTGGTACCGTCCGAAGGCGGGGACCGCGGCGCGGGCGTGCGCAGTTGGCGACGCCGGCCCAGGGACGAGGAAGAGGATCGGTGAGCGACACACCTGCCGGAGCCGGGGAGTCGGGGGCGGCCGAGACTGGCAGCGAGGCCGCGGCCGGGGCGGGCGGGCCCGACGCCGACGCCGCGACCGAGGGGGTCGACGAGCTTCGTCACGAGGTCGACGAGCTGCGCAAGCAGCTGGCCGACGCCAAGGCCGCCGGCGCCTCTGCTGAGGCCGGCGCGACGCCGACGGGCAAGCGCCGTCTGCGTTCGGTCGCCGCGGTCATCCTGATCGTCCTCGGCAGTGTGCTCGCTCCGATCGCCGGCATCACCGTGTTCGTGCGCAACCAGGTCCTGAACACAGACCGGTACGTGTCGAACATCGCACCGCTGTCGAAGAATCCCGCCATCGCGTCGGTCATGGCCACTCAGGTGACCAACCAGCTCTTCAGCCACTTCAACGTCCAGAGCGAGATCGCCAGCGTCCTCCCGCCGAAGGCCGACTTCATCGCCGCGCCGCTCAGCAACGCCATCAAGTCGCAGACCTACAACATCGCCGACAAGGTCATCTCGTCCAACCAGTTCAACCAGGTCTGGGTCGCCATGAACCGGCAGGTGCACACCGCGCTCGTCTCCGTGCTCACCGGCAACGGCCCGAGCGCGCTGAAGGCCAACCAGAACGGGACGGTGTCACTCGACCTCCATGCCCTCGCCCAGAACGTCATCACGCAACTGGACAGCCGGGGCATCACCGTCTTCGACAAGCTGCCGATCAGCAAGATCAACCTCCAGATCGTCCTGCTGCAGTCACGCGGGCTCGTCAAGGCCCAGCAGGCGACCAAGCTCCTCAACCACCTGGCGCTGTTCCTCCCCTTCCTGGCCATCGCCTGCTATGCGGGGGCCGTGGCGGTGTCGACGCGACGGCGCCGGGCGCTCATGTGGTGCGGGATCGGGCTCGCCGTATCCATGGCCGTGCTGGCCATCATCCTGGGTCTGGCCCGATCGTTCCTGATCTCGGCGTCCGCGGGCCACGCCCTCACCCCCGAAGCCTCCGCCGCGCTGTTCGACACGCTCCTGCGCTACCTGCGCACCGGTCTGCGCGTGCTCTTCGGGATCGGGGTGCTGGTGGCGCTCGGGGCCTGGCTGGCCGGTCCGTCGCGGCCGGTGGTGGCCCTGCGGCGAGCGGTCGTGCGCGCCTACCGCTGGGTCGAACAGGGCGTCCGCAACCGGGGTTGGGACTTCGGCCCGGTGGGGCAATGGGTGGCCGCCAACAAGGGCGTCGTCCAGGGCGTGCTCGTCGGCCTTGCGGTCCTGGTGCTCGTCTGGTGGGGCAATCCGGGCATCTTGGGCACCCTCGTCGTCCTGCTCGTCACCGGGTTCCTGGTGGTCGTCGTCCGGACGCTCGCGGTGAAGCCAAGGCTCCCGGGCGGCGCGTCGACCGGACCGGGGGCCGGGCCCGGCGGCGCGGGGCCGACGACGCCGACCGGCCCCGCCGCGCCGACGGGCGGGACCGGGGCCGGCGCCACCGCCTGACGGCGCCCGCGTCGCCGAGACGCGAAACGCGAAACGCGAAATTCACATCCCCGCGCTTCCCGTCGCGACGACGCGACGACAGAATCATTCCCATGAAGGCTGTGAAGTCCGCCCGCGGCACCCGGCCGCACAAGCCCCCCGTCGAGGTGCGCACGAGCCCGCGCCGGCGCAAGACCGCCAGCGCGTTCTGGCAGGACGGCCGGGTGGTCGTCGTGCTGCCCGAGCGGCTCCCCCGGGCGGACCGGGTCGAGCTCGTCGACGGGCTCGTCCAGCGGGTCCTCGCCCAGCGGCCCCACGTGGGGGCGTCCGACCGCGACCTCGAGGCGAGGGCCGCGGACCTGTCGGACACCTATCTCGGCGGTGTCCGGCCGCGGTCGATCCGCTGGGTCTCCAACCAGCGGCGCCGATGGGGCTCGTGCACCTCGCACTCCCGGGAGATCAGGATCTCGGACCGGCTCCGGGTCGTGCCTGACTGGGTCCTCGACGCGGTGCTCGTCCATGAGCTGGCCCACCTCGTCGAGCCGTCCCACAACGCCCGGTTCCGGCGCCTGACCAGCCGTTTTCCCCGGATGGCGGAGGCCGACGTCTTCCTCGCCGGCTTCACCCTCGGGGCCGAGACGGGGGCCTGAGCCCCCGCCGACCGCGTGCACTGGGTCCTGCTCCACGATCTGCGCGCCCCGGACTTCGGGGCCCGCCGGGACGTCCTCTACCACGAGGCCCTCGAGATGTGCGCATGGGCGGATGCCCGCGGGTGCCCGAGGATCGTCGTCTCCGAGCACCACGGGTCGCCCGATGGGTTCCTGCCGTCCCCCTTCGTGTTCGGTGGTGCGGTCGCGGCCCGCACCACCGAGGCGCGGGTCATGCTCTCGGCGCTCGTCCTCACGTTGCGCGACCCGATCGCGGCCGCCGAGGACGCCGCCGTCCTCGACATCCTCAGTGGCGGGCGTCTCGAGCTCACGCTCGTGCCCGGTTACGTGGAGGCGGAGTTCGCCATGTTCGGCGTCCCCTTCGACCGCCGGGGCGCGCTGTTCGAGGAGAAGGCCCGCGCCTTCGTGCGGGCGCTGTCGGGCGAGTCCTTCACCTACGCGGACCGCCCCGTGTGCGTCACCCCCGGACCCGTCCAGCGACCGCGGCCGTTCATCGCCATCGGCGGCCGCGCACCGAAGCGGGCCGCCCGGCTCGGGGACGCGTTCTTGCCGCCGGCGCCGGACCGGGTGCTCGAGGAGGCATACCGGGCCGAGTGCCGGCGGTTGGGCAAGGGCGACGGCCTCGTGCTCTCCCCCGCCGGCCCGATGTGGGTCTTCGTGGCCGACGACCCGGAGCGCGCCTGGGACCAGCTCGGGCCGCACGCGCTCTACGAGACCGCCGCCTACGGGGACTGGGCCCGGCCACAGCCTGCGGCCAACCCGTGGCGCACGCTCCCCGACCTCCGATCGGTGCGCGACCAGGGCCTCTACGCCGTGGTGACGCCGGACGACTGCGTGGCCCTCGCCCGGACCATCGGCCCGACGGCCAGCCTCAAGCTCAAGCCACTCGTCGCCGGTCTGGATCCCGTGCTGGCGTGGTCGTCGCTCGAGCTCTTCGTGGACAAGGTGTTGCCTCAGCTGGCGGACTAGAGCACGGCGGCGGCGACGAGCTCCTCCAGGTACCGGCTGTCCCACCAGGTCATCTGCAGCTGCTTCGCCCGGCGGAAGTAGAGCTGGATGTCGAACTCCAGCGTGAACCCGATCCCGCCGAAGACCTGCTGGGCCATGGCGGTGACGTCGCGGTACGTATTGCAGGCGAAGAGCTTGGCCATGGGCGCGAGCTTGGCGACCGCCCGCCCGTTGGACGCGGCCCAGGCCGCCTCGTGCACCAACGTCGTCCCGCCGTCGACCGCCGTCTGGGCGTCGGCCAGGTAGTGGGCCAGCGCCTGGAACGCGCCGAGCGGCTTGTCGAATTGCTTGCGGTCCTTGGCGTACTGGACCGTGATCTCGAGCGCCTGTTGCGCGCCCCCCATGGCCTGCGCGGCGAGCAGGACGATCCCTTCGTGCATGACCCGGTCCCACGTGGACCAGCCCGAGCCCGGCGTCCCGACCCGGTCGCCGTCGCTGACGAGGACGTCGTCGAACGACACGTCGTACTGCGCGTCGGAGGCGATGGTCATCTGCTGGGTGCGTGACACGCCCGCCGAGGCCGCGTCCACGACGAACAGGTCGACCGCCTCCGCTGCGTCGCCGGTGCGGGCCAGCACGAGGAACGCCGAGGCTCCCGAGGCGAAGGCGACGTGGCGCTTGGTGCCCTGGAGCCGGTACGAACCGGGACCGTCGGGTCTCGCCCGCAGCTGGATGCCCCTGGGCCCGTACCCGTTCCCCGGTTCGAGCCATGCCGGCGTGAGCACCGTGTCACCCGAGACCACCCCGGGCAGGAGCCGCTCCTGGAGCGCGGGTGAGCCGGCGGCCGCCAGCGCGCCCCCCGAGAGGACGGCGCTGACGAAGTGGGGCACCGGCGCCAGTGCGCGCCCGAGCTCCTCGTAGAGCACCACACCCTCGAGCAAGGTCATCCCCGATCCGCCGTGGGTCTCGGGTAGGAGCAGCCCGACGAGGTCCAGCTTGCCCAGCTGCGTCCAAAGGTCGGTGGAGTACCCGAGGGGGTCGTCCTCGAGCTCGCGCACCATCCGCAGGGGGCAGGCGGACGCCAGCACGCCGCGCACGGTCTCACGCAGCATGTCCTGTTCGGGACCGAAGTCCAGGTCGAGCACCGTCAGCTCCTCTCGGGGATCGTCGAAGGCATCAGCGTCAGCACCGGCATCGGCATCGGCATCGGCATCGGCATCGGCATCGGCATCACCGTCACGGCTGCCAGGCGGCGCCGCGCCGGGCCCAGGGGTTGTCCCCTGGTGCGGTGGGCACGGCCACGCGCGCCGCACAGGTGGTCTTCACGTCGTCGTCGACCGTCAGCGAGATGGCCAGGGACACCCATCCGCACCCCGCCTCGTCGACCTCCACACCGTCGACCACCCCGTCGATGACCATGGTGTCGCCCGGGAACACCGACCCGCGCATCTTGAAGGTCACGCGTCCGAGGCGGCCGTAGGGTCCGGTCCAATCGGTCAGGTAGCGCTCGAACCAGGCCGCCTGGTTGGGCGTGTTCAGGAAGATGTCCTTGGTGCCGTTGCGCTCGACGGCGAAGTCCTTGTCGTGGTGCATCGGCCGCCAGTCCCGGCT
>Ga0187780_10001866_pt1 | contig 15909 bp, 15 predicted proteins | sample 1015_Q2_SP10_20__FD_132429 | JGI IMG/M metagenome (GOLD analysis project Ga0187780, IMG submission 132429) | Tropical peat soil microbial communities from peatlands in Department of Meta, Colombia - 1015_Q2_SP10_20_MG | ecosystem: Environmental > Terrestrial > Soil > Wetlands > Peat | place... | reverse complement strand
TGCAACGTGGCGCCAGGCTTTTCCTAAATTACTGTCTGAATTGTCATAGTGCGACCCAGATGCGATGGAACCGTCTGCGCGATATCGGCATCGACGAGGCACAAGTCAAGGCCGAACTCATCTTTGGCGACCAGAAGGTCGGCGACACGATGACGATCGCCATGACGGCGCGCGATGCGAAGGAATGGTTTGGCAAGGCGCCGCCCGATCTCTCGGTGATCGTGCGCGCGCGTAACACGGCTGAGCACCGGGGAACCGACTATGTCTACACGCTGTTGCGGGGCTTTTACCGCGACCGCAGTACGCTGACCGGGTGGAACAACTTTGTCTATCCCAACATTGCCATGCCCAACATCTTGTGGCAGCGGCAGGGACCCCGGAGCGCGACGATCACGCGAACCGAGTGGCAGGAGCAGACCTCGCCGGACGCCAAGGACAAATCCAAAGGCGAGCTCGTGCGTGTCGTGAGCGCATTTGATGCAAGCGGCAACGTGCAGGTGAGCCGTGCCAAGGCGGAGCGCGAAACGGAGGCCACCGAGGTTTCGTTTGCGCCCCTCGATCCAAAGCAGGCGGCTGCCTTTGATGGCGACGTGGCGGACTTGGTCGCATACCTGAACTGGATGTCCGAGCCCACAGCGCGCGAGCGCTACAAAATCGGCGTGTGGGTGATGGGCTTCTTGCTTGTGTTTCTGCTCATCGCGCGCTGGCTCAACGCGACATTCTGGCGCGACATCCACTAGTCGCGGCGGGCGTGCCCCGCGCCGACCGAAGTTCGCGTGCGCGCGTTCGGCCGCAATGTCTGAATCCTTCGCTCGGGCAATCGCGGTCGGCAGCCGCAATTTGGTGCGCTGCGCAATGTGTTTCGCACGCATCACGCGTTGCCGGGGACTACTCGCACGCGGCGTTTCCATGCATAATTCGGCCCGCCGTGCGGTTGCGCGCAATCGACCCGCCCAAATGACCTCACAAGAAATCCGACGTCATTGCGCGCAAGCCGGCCACATGCTTGTCGGGGATCAAAACTCATAAGAAAAACGCTGCGCGGTCGCCAGAATGGCACGGATCGCTGCGCCAGCGTGGAGTTTTTTCGTTAGGCTGTGCGAACACTGCGATTTGAGAATTATCGGATCGCAGACAAAAAGAAAGCAGGAAGCGCCGCGCAAAGCGAAGGCGCGACACGGTTGTGTGGGATGGAGGATTGCAAAACCAAATGAGAACGCTCAATCGTCAGGATCGAGCCCGGCGCGCGGTCGGCTCTCGCGGTCTGCGGCAGTGGCTGGCGAGGGCACTGGCGGCGCTGGCACTGGGCGCGGCGGCCACGCTGGCGTACGCGGGCGACAAAGTGGAACAGCCCATCGAGTTCCCGCACGATGTTCACGCGGGCAAGATGGGCATCAATTGCATGTATTGCCACACCTACGCGCGGCGCAGCCGCGTGTCGGGCATTCCGCCCTTGCGCAAGTGCATCGGATGCCATCAGTCGATTGAATCGGTCAAGGACAAACCCCGGATCAAGAAACTCTTCGAGTACTGGGAGAAAAAGCAGGCCATTCCTTTTAAGAAGGTCCACGACCTGCCCGACTTCGTGCGCTTTAGCCACGAGCGGCACATCCAGCGCTTTTACTTTCAGCTGGGCCGCCCGGTCGAAGAGGTCTGCGGTTACTGCCATGGCAACGTAAAAGGCATGACGGTGGCCGAGAAGGTCAAACCGCTCAGCATGGGCTGGTGCGTCTCCTGCCACCAGGAGGACCACCCCAACAGTCCTACGGGCGTGGAGCCGATTGCGGCCCAAGTAATCTACCCGCGCATGTTCGGGCCCCAAGGGCCGGCAGATCTGGAGCAGTCGCGAACCTCGCACGGCCCGAACGATTGCTGGCAATGCCACAAGTGACCGAGGCGCGTTGATGAAGAACGTACAGCGAAGGGATTTCCTCAAAGTGCTCGGGTGGGGTGGCGCGTCGGCCACCGTCAGCGCTTGCGGCTTCACGTCGGTGGACTCGGGCGTAGAAACCGTCATGTCCTATGTCGAGCCCGAGGACTTCAACGTCCCCGGTGTGGCGGTGTATTACGCCTCCACCTGCACGCAGTGCGAAGCCTCCTGCGGCGTTGTCGGCCGCGTGCGCGACGGGCGGGTGTTGAAGCTCGAGGGCAACGCGGCTTCGGGCATCAACAAGGGCAAGCTCTGCGGACTTGGGCAGGCGAGTGTGCAGCACCACTACAACCCGGACCGGCTGCGCGCTCCGCTGCTGCGCCAGGACGGCGGGTTCCGGACGGTGACCTGGAGCGAGGCCATGAGCACCTTGCTCGAGAAAACCTCGTCGACGAGAGAGGGGCGCTTTGCCTATTTGACGGGGCCGGTGAGCGGGCACCTGAAAGTTCTGGTGCGCAACGCTACGGACAGCTTCGGTTCCGATCAGCATTTCACGTACGACCCGCTGTCGACGCGCGTAAACCGCGTGGCCGCCGAGCAACTCTTCGGCGCCGAGTCTCCGCGTCTGCTGCTTGATCAAGCGCAGCTCATCGTCTCTTTCGGAGCGGATTTCCTCGACACCTGGGTGTCGCCGGTACATTTTGCCGGGCAGTACGCGCGCTTTCGGCGTGCCAGCGAAAGCCGACGCCGCGGGACTCTCGTGCAGATTGAACCGCGCATGACCCTAACGGGCGCCAACGCGGACCGCTGGATTGCGATTCGACCGGGAACCGAAGGGGTTCTTGCGCTGGGGCTTGCCAATGCGCTTCTCTCCGGCAAGACGCACGTCGCGGGGCCGGTACCTGCGGCGATCGCGACGGCAGCTGCGGCATTTGACAAAGCCCGAGTGACCTCGGAGAGCGGCGTAAGCGAGGAGGTGTTCGACCGGCTCGTCGCTTTACTGCAAGACCGCACACCCAGCGTGGTGCTCTCGGGGCCGTCGGCCGAAGGCCACGTGCACGGCCTATCCAATGCACAGGCCATCCTCGCGCTCAACTGGGTATTGGGAAATGTCGGTAAGACGGTGCTGCTGCCACCCAAGCTGCCCTTTCCCCAGGTTTCGGCGGAGTCTGGCGACACCGTTTCGCTGCGGCAACTGGCAGCCAATCTGTCCGCCGGCAAGATCGACACACTGTTCATCCAGGACGTCAACCCCGTCTATTCAGCCCCGGCATTTCTGAACGTCAAGGAGATGCTGTCCAAGGCGCGCTTTACCGTCGCGATGACGCAGTACCTGAACGAAACGGCCAAGCAGGCCGATCTGGTGCTGCCAATTGACTCGGCGCTGGAGGACTGGGGCACGCACGTGGCCGCCTACCAGCCGGAGGGCATCGAAGTCACCATGCAGCAGCCGCTCATGGAGCGCCTGTACCCGGATGGCACGCGCTCTGTGGGCGACATACTGCTTGAGCTGCTCAAGCGGCGCCGGCACGAGGAATACAAGGCGTTTGCCGACTACTACGCCTACCTGCGCGTGGCGCTCACGAAAAACCGCTCCGCCTTTGCCGGTGCGCCCGCCGACGAGGAGCAATTCTGGACCGAGGCGCTAAGCCGCGGCGTGCTGCGGGTCACCGCGACCGAGCAGAAGCTTCCCGCCAAGGCCCCGAGCGTTGAGCTCGATTTCGCGGGCGCAGCGCAGCCGGGCGATGACAAGTATCCCTTTTACCTCGCGCCTGCGGTTCGGGCGAGCCTGCGCGACGGCCAGCACGCGAATTTGCCCTGGATGCAGGAGACGCCCGATTCGCTGACCACCATCGTCTGGGATTCGTGGTGCGAAGTGCATCCGAGCACGGCCAAGCGACTGGGAATTGTCGATGGCGACATCGTTGAGGTTGCCTCCGCAAGCGGATCGCTGCGGGTGCTCGTCTACGTCTTCCCGGGACTGCATCCCGACGTAATCGGGGTTCCGCTCGGGCAAGGCCACGAGAGCATGGGGCGCTACGCCAACGGCCGCGGCGTCAACCCGTTTCGCGTGCTGGATCCTGTTTTCGATCGCAAGACGGGCGAGCTGGCGATGTACGCAACCCGCGTGCGCGTTGGCAAGACCGGCGAACGCGGGCACGTCGTCAAGGATGAAGGCTGGAAGTCGGGCGTGCTCAAGACCCAGGCGGGGCGCAAGCTCGTCGTCACGCTGTCGGCCGACCAGGCCAAGCTGTCGCAGGAGGTGTAAGACGTGAGCCTAGAGCAGACGATCAACGACTGGTCAAAAATTCGCCAGCGCCATCCGCTGCCGGGTTCCCACCCGGACCTGAAGTGGGCGATGGCCATTGACCTGGATGCATGCACGGGCTGCAACGCCTGCGTCGTGGCCTGTTACGCGGAAAACAATCTGCCGGTCGTAGGCAAGGAAAAATTTGCCGCCGGGCAGGCGATGCACTGGATCCGGATCGAGCGCTACTGGAACGAGGGCGACGAAGCCAGTCCCCAGCAAGGCGCACAATTTCTGCCTATGCTGTGCCAGCAGTGTGAGGCGGCGCCCTGCGAGACCGTCTGCCCCGTGGGCGCCACGAACCACACGCCCGACGGCTTGAATTCCCAGGTGTACAACCGCTGCATCGGCTCGCGCTACTGCTCGGCCAACTGTCCCTACAAGGTTCGCTACTTCAACTGGTACAACTACCCGGAGCAGGAGAAGGTCTGGCCCGAGCCGCTGCCCATGCAGCTCAATCCGGATCTGACGGTTCGCACCAAAGGCGTGATGGAGAAGTGCACGTTTTGCGTGCAGCGCCTGACGGACGCGAGGAACGCCGCGCGCACCGAAGGTCGCCCCATTCGCGATGGCGAGGTCACGACCGCCTGCGCGCAGGCGTGCCCCACGAGCGCGATCACCTTCGGCAACCTATCCGACCCGCATTCGGCTGTGGCGCAAAAGTGGCGCCTGCAGCGCGTCGAACTGGAGAAGGATCGGCAGTTGAAGGACATCGACGGATCGCACCCGGGACTGCGTGGTTACCGCATTTTGGAGGACCTGCGGCCCTATCCGTCGATCATGTATCTCGAACGCGTGCGCGACAACCAGGCCTGACCCTTGGAGCCGCAGTCAATCATGAACACCGTTACGCAGGGCAAGGAAAAAGACATCCGGGAAGACATCGCCTGGGCCCAGATCAATCGCGACGTGCTCGCGAGCCTGGAGCAGCCGCGGGGAACCTACTGGGCCTTGTTCACGATGGCCTTTTGCATGTTCCTCATCGGGGTGGCGTGCGAGGCCTACCAGTACGACCGGGGTCTGGGTGTGTCGGCGATGAACAACCCCGACGTCTGGGGTCTGTACATCGCAACGTTCATTTTCTGGATCGGCATGAGCCATTCGGGAACGCTGCTCTCGGCCATTTTGCACATCATCCATGCCGACTGGCGCAAACCCATCTACCGCTTCGCGGAGGCGATGACGACGTTTTCCTTGATGACTGCGGGACTCTTCGTCGCGGTGCACCTGGGACGCGTCTGGCAGATCTACTACGCCTTGCCGTATCCCAACGAACGCTGGACCTGGCCCAACTTCCAGTCTCCCCTGCTTTGGGACGCGATGGCGATCTTCACCTATCTGTCCTCCTCCATCTTGTTTCTGTACGTGGGCGCGATTCCGGACTTCGCAATCTGCCGGGACAATGCGACCGGCTGGCGCAAGACCTTCTATGAGAAGCTCTCCCTGGGCTGGATGGGAACGGATCGCCAGTGGCGCAATTTCCGTGTGGCCTACCTCGTGATCGCCTGCTTTCTGATTCCGCTGGCGGTGTCCGTGCACTCGATCGTGGCATCGGACTTTGCCATGTCGCAGCAACCCGGCTGGCACATCACGTCGTTTCCGCCGTATTTCGTGGCCGGTGCCCTGTATTCGGGCTGCGCTGCAATCATCACGCTGTTCATCATGCTGCGCTACACGTTCCGCTTCGAGGAATACATGACCATGCCGATTCTGGACAAGACGGCGCGGCTAACCTTTGCCATCGCCATGGTCTGGACGTACCTGAACCTGATCGAGTATTCGTCGGTCTGGTATGGCTCCGATGCGGTGGCGAAAGAAACCCTCATCCAGCGCGCCACGGGGCCGTATGCATTCTGGTGGTGGTCGATGAATTTCTTGGGCTCGGTCGTTCCTTTTACGCTGATCTTCAAGAAGCTGCGGGCCAACCTGACGGTGATGATGATCGTGTCTTTGCTGTTGAATCTGGGCATGTGGCTTGAGCGCTGGATGATCGTCACGCCGACCTTCTCGCACGGCTACTACCCCTGGACGTGGGACCACACCTTCTTCCCGTCCTGGGTTCAGTGGGGGATCGTCTTCGGCAGCTTTGGCTGGTTCGGCATGCTCTTCATGTTGTTCTGCAAGCTGGTTCCTAGCGTGTCGATGTACGAAGTCAAGGAAATGGTGTTCCATCGCAAGCTTGCCAAAATCCACGTGAGGGAAGCATGACCGTCAAGCGGATATTGGGACTGTTCAACGATTTCGACCAGGCGTCGGCGGCGCTGCGCGACCTGCGCGAAGCCAACCTGCCCTACCTGAACTGGGACGATGTGACGATCAAATCGCCCATCGAACACCCCGACGTGGAAAGCGTCCTGGGGGTGCGTTCGATCCCGATCCGCAAGTACACGCTCGTGGGCGCGCTCTTGGGGGGCAGTCTGGGGTTTCTCGGACTCGCGACTTCCCAGGGAAACTTCTTCTCGCAGCTCAAGGGCGGCAAGCCGATCATCCCGCTGCCGCCGGATTTCGTGCTCACCTACGAGATGCTGATCCTCGGCGGTGTGTACATCACGGTGCTGGGATTTCTCATCTGCGCCGGCTTGCCGCACCGCATAAAAAGCGACTTGTACGACGTGGCGGTGTCGGAGGATCAGGTCGGTGTGATGGTCAAGGCCAACGCGCACTGCATTGCCGAGGTGCGCAAGATCTTCGAAGGCCACAAGGTGCTTTCGATGCAAGAAGAGGTTGTCCAATGAAGCACGGAAGCGGGGCCAATTGCTACGGGAACCGGGCGGCCGGGCACGCCGCGGGCGGCGTGGTGTTGGCCGTGCTGCTCGCCGTGGCTTTGGCAGGGCTGCCGCAGCGCGCCCTGGCCTGGCCGTGGTCGCGCGACATGACCGATCAGATCGCCATTAAGCCGCAGGCGCGTCCGCTGCCGTTTCCCTCGCGCTCGATCCCCGTACCGGAGACGGCCACGGTGCATGTGGCCGATCGCGACGAGGCGGGCAAGCTGCCCAACCCGATTCCCGCAACCGCCGATTCGATTCACAAGGGCAAGCAGCTCTTTACGATCTACTGCACCCCGTGTCACGGGGTTTCGGGAACGGGCGACGGCCTGGTCGGCGAAAAGCTCGTGATGCGCCCCTTCGATTTGACGAGTCCTTCGGTGCAGGCGGTCACGGATGGTTTGATTTTCGGATACATCACCTTTGGCGGAGCCGTAATGCCCATTTACGGCAATGATCTGTCGCCCACGGAGCGCTGGCACGTTGTGAACTACGTACGCAACGCGTTTGGCAAACCGGCGGCGAGCGCACCCGTGAAGAGCGCTTCCAAATGAACCTCGCCTCGCTGATTCCTTCCTCGAGCTGGTCGGTGCTGGCCGCCGATTTTCTCATCGTCTTACACCTGACGATCTCGGGCGTGACTCTCGCCGCGATCCTGCATTTGGCGAGCGCGAAGTGGCGCTACGTCGTTCGCAGCATCGGGGTGTCGCTGTTTTCGCTCTACCCGCTCGCGTTCGTGCTGCTCCTGATTTTGCTTTTGGCCCGGCATGGCGTATTTCCGTGGCTCCATGCCGAGGCCGCCGGCGAACACGAACATGCGCTCAACGGCTGGCACAATCCCGCGTTTTTCGCCGCCCGGGAAATCGTAGGACTGCTGTTTGTCGGCTGGCTCTGGCGGCGCTTCATCCGTCTGCAGGCCGTGAGCGAACGCTCGGAGGAGGACTGGGAGCGTTTCAAGATGACGGCCAACTTCGTTCCGGTGACGCACGTGCTCTACGGCACGATGGTTGCGTGGGACTTCGAAATGACGCTGCTGCCCTCGTGGGAGAGCTCGGTCTACGGGATGTACCACTTCGTGAGCAACTTCGGCATGTTTCTCTCCTCCATGGTCGTGATCTGCTATCTGCTCGACCGCCGCAGGCTCTTCGTCAAACCGTTTCCGGACATCGTCTACAACTATTTCGCGCAGATGATGCTGGCGTTCACGATCCTTTGGACGTACCTGTACTTTGCGCAGTATCTGACGATCTGGTACGGCAACCTGCCCGAGGAAAGAAACCGCATCGACAACATGACCTTCGGTGACTACTCGGTGCTGTGGTGGACCTTTCTGGCGATGAAGTTCGTCATCCCGTTTTGCTTTCTCGTCTTTACCTACTTTCGCCACAGTCCGGTTTCGGTCTTTCGCATCGGGCTCATCATCATTGCAGGCACGTGGATCGAACGCTTTACCTGGATCGCCGGTTCGTGGCCGACGAACGACTTTGTCCGCGCGCAGTATCCTTTTACGCACGTCTTCGACGTCGTGGTCACCGCCATCGTGCTGCTCGTGGGCTGGCTTCTCGTGCGGCGCGGCTTGGGGCGCAATGAGGTGACGAGCGCGGGCTTAGGCGGGGCGAGCGTGCAAGCTGCCTAAAAGGTGGAGAATCCGGCAAGCGCTACACACGCCAGCATCGGCGTGTGCGGTGCCGGGTAACGAATGGTATGTTGGAACTGACGCTGGGTCTGCTGGTACTCGGTATTGCGATCTATTTCATCTCGCGCAAGTAGCCTGCGGCATTAGGATGTGACGGTCACCCCGCGCGGCCTCGGTACCTCGCTGCGCGCGCGCATGGTCAGGCCGATGTTGAATAGGTAGCAGAAAAATCCCGCGGCCATCACGGTCGCGAAAATCGCCACGGCCGGCCCGTAATAGCGGTGCACGAGGGGGATCTCCGGCGGCGCGCTGTGCAGCAGCATTCCCTCCCAGATGCCGAATGTGAGGTGCGTGACATAAAAGCCGTACGCGCCGGCGGCTGTACACCAGAACGTGAGATCGGTGAGCCGCGCAGAGAAGATCTTGCGGTTCGTGAACTTGGGCAACAGGTAGTACGTGACGGCCATTGCCATGAGCACCACGCCGCCCACCAGGTTCATGTGCGCGTGCGCGAGCGGGTCAATCATGTGTCCCGGACCGCCGTACGGGCTGCCGATGGAATCGAGCCAATGACGGATCGGCGGCATCACCTGCAGCATGCCGTGCAAGGTGCCGATGCAAAAAGACACCACCGATGCGATGAGGAACTTGGTCAGAGGATTGGATTGTTCGACCACCTGGTACTCCTAGGCATTCGCCCGGCGCGCGCGATAGAAAAAAGGCCCGAAGTGCTTCGGGCCCGTTTTCTTCGTGCGGAATGAACGTCTCTGGCGTGCTACTTGCTCTTTTGATTTTGTTCGACGATCTTGACCGCGGTGGAGCTCGTGATATCGGAGATGATCATGCCGAGCACGAAGATCCCGATTGGTACCAAAATTTCGATTGGCATTGGCCGGATCCTTCTTGAAGAAGTTGGACTGCTCTTGTCGTTAGCTTACGGACGCTTGGAATAGCCGCTGCACCAGCCGCCTTTCGGAACCGACTTATTGAACAGATCGCAGCGAGCCGAATCGGCGCCCGGCGTGGTGAAGTGCAGACAGCTCGCGCAGCTCTGGGTGTTGGCGTGCTTGGGGTACTTCTTCGAATCCGCATCTTCGGTCTTCAGCTTAAAGCCCATCGCCACGGCCATGGGGTCGCTTTCCGTCAGAGCTGGTACATCGGCGAGGGCGACACGCGGAAGCGCCGCAACAGCACCAGCCAATGGAACAATCTTGAACACGAAATCGCGACGCTTAGTCATACTGGGTCTCCTGTGAGTTCAATTCGTTGACACTTGCTCCGCCTCCGGATGTCTAGATCCGGTTCCCCGCGCGCGGCGCGAGGAGTGCATCAGTTAAACGTCCGGAAGCCCGAATACGGCGACATAGAAAGTGCCGAAATTCGAATCTCCTCCTCCTACTTCAGCTTAGAAGCTTAGAGCGGGAGGGATTATAAACTTCGAGTGCGGGAAGCGCTGTAATTTGGCAAGAAAAAAACAAAAGTGCGTTATTGCGCCGTAGTCGGATTTTGGTTCGCAAATGAGAGTCATTCGCATCCGCGAGCGGTCCGCGTTTCACCTTACGGTTGCGCTTGAACGGTAACCGGGAACTCCAGCAGGGCCGTGTCTTCGCCGCGGCGCAGCTGGATCTGCAGACTGCTGGGACCGCTGGCTCCGAACTTTACTGCTCTGCGGTAAACGCCTACGTGCCCGTCCTCGATGGCCTGAATCCACGTCGAGGAAACCTGTGCGCGCATGGTGACCACCGCATCGTATATGGGCTGGTGGTGCTCGCCCGCGATGATGACCACGACCTCGTTTTGGCCCACGCGTGGTGGCCACGGGCGGGTCTCGACCGTGACGTCGAACGTTCCCCACTGCTGCGTGCCGATACTGCCCGATTGCTCGCCACTGCCACACGCGCCCACCCATAGCGCTGCGAGCAGCCCCCAGCATCGCCGCCCAAGCAACGCGGGTGCGGGCCAAACCCGGAATCCGGGTCGAGTCCCGACGAGGGCGCGCAAAGAGCTACTCCGACTTTTGTGCAGGTGCTTTGTCCTTCGCTGCGCGGCGGTAGGCGTCGCTCTTCGGATCGTTGTCCAGCCGCCCGCCGCGCTCCGAACCGTAGAGGTTCGTCATGAAATACACGAATGTCGCGGCGATGGCTACGTAGACGATCGCGGCGACAAATCCCCAATTGAACCATTCGACTCTGACGCCGGGTCGCTGACCCCAAAACGGAAATCCCAGCCCGACGGCAATAAGCAGGACAACCACCACAACCGCAATAAACCAGTAGGGAATACGTCGCTGCGAGGCGGGAATCTTGTCGACGAGCTCCCAGTCCTCCATGCCGCGCTTTGCCAATCGCTCCGCGTCCGAAGCGTAGCCAAAGTGATCCTTCGGGTTCTGACCCCACTGCGGGTCGATGGGGGTAGGCAGACCCAGATGTTCAAAGCCCGTAACTTCATCGCGCGCGGGTGCCCGCGCCTCGGAAGTCCCATGCGCCTCGTCTCGCGCAACGCCTTCTTGCGGCGTTTCGAGCTTGCCCGGTTCTTTCATTGGCGGTTCCTCCCTGTTTTGCAGCTGCCGCGTGCTCAAAAAGCTCGACGCGACGACCGTGTCTATCCGGCGAAGTGCTGAAATCGAAAGTGCCCAACCCAACCGTCCTGCGCCTGCACTTCGATTTGCACCGGATACAGTCCGTGCTTGAGCTGCGGCGAGATGGACAGGGTTAAGGACTGGTGCTGCGCCTGGCCGAGCTTGAGCGTCTGCGCGCTCAAGCGATACTCGCCGGGATCGATTCCGGAGACCCGTACCCGCAGGTCGGCTTCTCGATAACGCTTGTTGGCAATCGCAATCTGGTAGTCGGTGACCGCCTGTCCCGCGGCGGCCGCGCCGTGATCCACGGACAGGTGATAGGGCTCATAGCTCCAGAGGCCCCAGACGAACATCGCAAGGCCCAAGAGCGAAAATGGCAGGGCCCAGCGCGAGCGCCCCAGCAGTGAATATTCGTTGTTGCGCTTGCGGGCAGTGACGCGCGCACCGTGCGAACGCTCGCCGAATTCAAATCGCAGCAGACCTGGTTTGGACTCCTTCTCGTGCATGCGGTTGCACGCATCGATGCACTCGCCGCAGTTGATGCAGCTGTCAAATACATCGGTGCTGCGCGGATCGAGGTCCAGGAAGCACTTGGTCGTGCAGTAATTGCAACCCTGGCAGTCGGCCGCGCGGCTTGCATCGTAGGCTACGTGCAGCGTCTGACGCGTCTTAAAGGAGTGCTGCCAGACTCGATACACGCAGATGAAGCGACACCAGAAGTGCCGAATTACGGTCACATCGAGGAGCACGATGAGCACGAAGACCCCGTAGATCCAGTGCAGCGACGAGGCCAGCGCCGGATCGGGTCGAAGCAAGATGAAGGACCACACGCTCGACACGGGGTAGAAGTACAGCAGGGGCACAAGCGCGATGGCCATCGACGCGCTCACAAAGCACAGTCCCAGAAGGATCCAGTTGCGCAACCGATCCTTGGAGGCCGTGACGCGTACCGGTGCGCCGTCAAGGCTCACCTCGGCACGCTTGCCCAGAAATTTGCGCGTGAGATAGTTGGCCCACTCCGAGACGCTGTTTTGCGGACACACCCAACCGCAGAAGACGGTTCCGGCGATGGAGTACAGAAAAACCATCACGGTCGCGAGAAAAATCCATAGCCCGAAGAATAAAAAGAAGTCCGCGAACCAGATCTGACGATCGAGAATGACCAGCGCGCCTGCCGTCGGGTCGATACGCAACAATCCCGTTACGGGAATGAGCACAACGAGCGCCAGTACGACCAGTTGTACGGCGCGGCGGCGTGAGTGAAACGGCGCACCTTGTGCGTTGGACGCGCACGATGGGCCGGATGCGGCCACTCGCACCGGAATCTGACGCAGCCGCGTTTGAGCAGAGTTGGGCATCGCTCCCGAAGCGTAACCCAATCGCGCGCGCTACAGGAGCGCGCGCGTCGTGGGATAGCGGTTTTTGCGGCCCTCGACTGCCGCTTGCGCCGCGGATCTGGCCGGTGCCCTCGCTGTTCGTTTACGTCGAGCGATCAATTCTCATTCTGATCTCGCCGTCTTGGTCTGATCGCAGGATCCGGCGACCTCTTTGTCGAGGGGAGCTACTGCACACAGACGTTGCAGGGCGGCAAATGCGTCGGGCCGCCCTGCGCTATGGTCCAGACGCCATAGCGCACGCAGTGCCTCAAGATGATCGGGGTAAATCCGCAAAATGCGCTCGAGAACTGCGCGCTGCTGCAGCGCGTGATTCTGTGCAGCCAAGTCAAACAGCTCGTCAGCCAGGGCGCTCGCGATCCAGCGGTCACGCGGATTGGCCTCAAAACCCAGCCGTGTGAGCTCTCGGGCTCGCGTACTGTCGGAGGCAAGCAAAGCAAGCCAGGACTGCACCGCAAGCTCGGACGCCTCATAGGCATTGGCAAAGGATGCACGTTCGCTCGCCGGGATCGCGAGTTGCGCGCTTGCCGTAGCCTCGTCAGGACGACGACGAAGCAGTTCTTCGAGTACCTCGGCCAGTGCAGAGGCTTCTTCGTAGCGCAAATGGGGCAGGCGAAACTCGATGACGGGACGCGTTTCGCTTTGGACCGCACCAGTGCCCGCGGCGATGGGTCCCCAATACCGGCCTAGCCAGGTCGCGGCGCCCTCCGTGCCCGTAGCGCCGTCGGCTTGCCCGGGCGTCAGAGATGACAGATTGGCCGCGACCGAGGGACCAATCGCCAGCGCCTCGCCGGAGCCGACCATTGCCAGATGCATGCCGTCGAGAAAGATCCGGGCATCCGGAAAGACTCGCTGAAAACTTCGCAGCACGACATGAAGCGATTCGCGGTCGAACTGGTTCAGGGCGACCCATTGCGCAAAGATGCCGCCGGGCGCCAGGTGCTCCCGAGCGCGTGCAAACTGCTCGACCGACAGCAGGTTGCTCATTCCGGCGAGATCGGGATGAAACAAGTCGCCCACGATCACGTCGTAGCGCTGTCGGCTTGCGGCCAGAAAATGCCGGGCGTCGTCGTGCACGACACGCATGTTGCGGGTGATGTCGTGATTCACGGGTGCGAACCAAGTCTGCGCCGCGCTAATTGCGCCCGGTGAGAGCTCCACCGCGGTGCGCTCGAGGCGCGGATAGGCGAAAGAGCCGCCTGCGGATATGCCGGTGCCAAGACCCAGAAACAGCACGCTATGCGGCGCGCGATGCAGCAGCAAGGCAAGCCTGGCCTGGTCGGCCTGAATCTGAACGGCAGCCGGGTCCGATGAGGCATCCATGTGCTGCAGATCGGTTAGCAACGTGCGCTGGCCGTCGCCTGCCTGGGTGACATGATTCAGGGTCAATGCGTCTTCGTAGCGCTCCAACTGTTCGGCGAACGCACCCGACTGCGGCAACAGACGCCTGGGTTCGGGGAATTCGCGCAAAAGCCAGGCCGCAACGATGGCTACGGGAAGGGCTGCGGTGAGAAAGCGCGGGCCGCCCAGGGCAAGCCCTAAAGCCAGCAGCAACAGTGCGGCCAGGCCCACGCTTGCGGCCGTCCCCAGGAGCGGAATTCCAAGGAGCACCGTAAAAAGCGCCCCCAGGGCCGCGCCCAGGCAGTTGGCGCTATACAGTGCGACGGCGCCCGCGTGATCCTCACTCGAGGCGGCGATGCGGTGCGCAAGCACTGGCAGCCACGCACCCAAAGCGATTGTCGTGGGTAGCGTACAAACGCCGAGGGCCAGCGCCTGGAATGCAAGCGCCGACCACAGCGACCCATAGTGCTGATCCTGCATCCATACCGAGAACGCAGGAAGTGACCATAGCCCCAGCAGCGTGCAGCCGCAGGCCACCAGGGGCACCGCGGCGCTCAGCCAACGGGCGTGGTGGGCGCGTGCCGCCAGCAGACTTCCGGCAGCGGTTCCGAGCAGATAGACGGCCAGAATAATCGCCAGCACGTACTCCGTGCGCAGCATCACAATACCGTAGAGGCGTGTCCACGCCATCTCGAGCATCAGTGCGCAGGCACCTACCGCGCCATAGGCGAGCAGCCAGGCAACGGGCGGCCACGGCGACAAAGCGCGCGCGCGCTTCGGGAGTTGTGCCGCCTCCGCCCCGCGCCGCGCCGCCTGCGCTCCGAGCATCCAGGCTGCCAGCGCCACCAGGATTCCGCACGAGGCGACAGCGCGCAGGGCGGCTGCCCAGCCCAGCGCCGCCAGCAGTACCAGGCTAATCAGGGCGCCGGCGGCCGCGCCGACACAGTTGATTCCGTAGATTCGGCCGAGCCGCTCGGGCGAGGACGGGAAGGCACGCAAAACCATGGGAAAACTCGCCCCCATGGCTGCGGCCGGAAGCGCAAGCAGCAGCAGCGCGACGGCTCCTTGCGTTGCGTACCACTGCCACCAGGGCATGTGGGGCGCGAGAGACTCGATCGCGGGCCGAGCGGCATCGCTCAGCGCCGGCATGGCCAGCGCGTAGAGCGCAACCGTCAACTCGAGAAGCCCGAAGACCTTGAGAGCGCGCGCGGCACCCGACGCCGGCCGCCCCAGTGCAAGGAGGGAACCCGCCCCCAGCCCGAACATGAACGCCGCCACTGTCGCGGCCACACCAAAGATGCTTACGCCAAACTGCGCGGAGAGCATCCGTGCCCAGAGCACTTCGTAACACAGACCCGTGGCGCCGCTAAAAAAATACAGCGCTGCCACAAACCGGCTAGCCGCCGGCGCAAGCGCGGCCGCGCGAACGGTGTCGCTCAAAACGGGCGAAACCAGACCAAACCGACGATCGCATGAACGATTGCCAGGGTCACGCTGAGAGCCGCGCATACCATGTGTGCAAGGTACACCGGTTTACCGAAGACCCCCATGGCAATGCCCAGCGAACCGGTGATGAGGAGCAGCACCAGCAGCGGTGCGCCCAGGGCGAACATCACCCAGCGACGGCTGAGATCCGTGGCGCTCACCGCGGGGGCGGGCGGCGCCGACTTCTCAAAGGACTCCAGGATCTGCGCTCCACTGGTCTCCGACGCACTATCGGCTGCCAGCGCCGGTGCCGCAAGCGCTGCGCTAACCGAGACGAGCAGCGCTGTGAGCAGCCGCCGCCAGGCGAGGTGACGCAACGCGTCACGGATCGGATACCACAGCGTCATGGCAGCAGTTACGACCGCGGTGGCTTGCCCGACTCGGGGCTATCGGGCCGCCCGCGCTTGCGAAAGGAGTAGCGCCACATAAGCACAACCATGAGCACGAAGGGCGCGAAGACGCCCATCAGCAGAAACAAAAAGATGTGCCACGGCGTGTCGATCGTCACATGCAAGAAGCGGTAGCTGTTGAC
>Ga0187780_10001865_pt1 | contig 15910 bp, 14 predicted proteins | sample 1015_Q2_SP10_20__FD_132429 | JGI IMG/M metagenome (GOLD analysis project Ga0187780, IMG submission 132429) | Tropical peat soil microbial communities from peatlands in Department of Meta, Colombia - 1015_Q2_SP10_20_MG | ecosystem: Environmental > Terrestrial > Soil > Wetlands > Peat | place... | reverse complement strand
GCGCAGGAGAAGTTTCTGGCTGTGCTCTACCCCGACCATCCCTATGGCCGCCTCTTCCCGACCTCGGAGATGCTCCAGGGCTACACGGTCGAGAGCGTGCGCGGCTTCCACGCCGCGAATTTCGGCGCCGCCAGGTCGCGTCTGTACGTCGTCGGGCAGTTCGACGAAAAGGCGGTCGAAGCGGCCGTCCGCGCGGCGTTCGGCGACTGGAAGCGCGGAACCGACCCCACGCAGAATCCCCCGAAGCCCGCCAGCGGGCGCGCCGTCTATCTGATCGACCGGCCCGCCGCGGTGCAGTCGACGATCATCCTCGGAGTGCCGACGATCGATCCTACGAGCCCGGACTGGGTCCCGCTGCAGGTCACCAACGCGCTTCTGGGCGGCTCCTTCGCGTCGCGCATCACGTCGAACATCCGCGAGCAGAAGGGCTACACGTACTCGCCGGTGTCTCAGGTCAATGCGTCCAACCACGACGCCTACTGGGCCGAGATCGCCGACGTGACGACGAACGTGACCGGCCCGGCCTTGAAGGAGATCTTCGCCGAGATCGACCGCCTGTCAACCGAGCCGCCGGCGAGCAAGGAGCTGAAGGGAATCCAGAACTATCTGGGCGGCACGTTCGTCCTGCAGAACTCGTCGCGCCCCGGCATCATCGGAGGGCTCTCGTTCGTGGACCTCCAGGGCCTTCCGGACGACTACCTGAACCGCTTTGTCGCGCGCGTCAATGCCGTCACGCCCGAAGTCGTGCGCGACACGACGCAGAAGCACATCCCCGGCAAGACGGCCGCGATCGTCGTCGCCGGCGACCGAAAGGTGATCGAGGAGCAGGTCAAGCCGTTCGGAGAGATCCGCTAGGGCTCTCGCCGCCGCCGGCCGGCGGACGCGGGAGACTCAGTCGTCGTCGTCGGAGCCGGCCGGCTTCGAGGCGGCGCGCACGAACGCGGCACGGACGGGCGGCGGCATCGGGCAGTCGGCTCCACGAACCGACCGCCACACGATCTCGTTGAGCTCGAGATCCGGCGCGCGGTCGGCCTGCGCGAGATTCATCCGGTCCGACGCCGCCGCGCCCCAGGCGGCCGCGTCGTTCTCTTCGTCGAGCGGCACGCGCGCGGCCCGCCGGACGAAGGGAATCTCATCGGGCGCCGCCTGAAAGGCGCCCGACAAAGGCGCCGCCGCCGCATCGCACTGGCTCATCGGCGGCAGGCCCAGAATGAGCTCGATCGTTCGCAGCATCCCGCAGGTCGTGTAGAGCGAGGAATCCACCGCCGCCCGCCGCGCGTAGGGACTCGCCACGAGCGCCACCGATCGATGCGAGTCCACGTGGTCTGGCCCGTTCTGCGCGTCGTCCTCGAGCACGAAGATCGCCGACTCCTTCCAGAAGCGGCTGTGCGAGATCGTCTCCACGAGGCGGCCCAGCGCCTGGTCGTTCTCGGCGATCATGGACCGCGGCGTCGGGTAGCCGGGCTTCGCGCCTCCCGTGTGGTCGTTGGGCAGGTACACGATCGAGAGCGCAGGCAGGCTTCCGTCGGTTTCGTAGCGGCGGAACTCCTCGAGCCAGATCTCGAGGCGCCGCGCGTCGGGAATCTTCAGGTCGAACGGCGGATAGGTGGGGCAAAAGTGGCCCTCGAGCCCCGGGACTGCGGCCTCGTACGTCTTCGGCGCGCCGACCGCCCCGGCCGCCCGTTCCTTCGACGGCTTCTCGGGCTCGGGCGGAGCGAGCACGAACTCGCCGTAGCTTCGATAGGAGATTCCGGCGCGCCGGCAGGCGTCCCAGATGTAACCGGCAGACGGTGCGGCGAGGTTGCCGTACGGATTGCGCATCGGGCCGCCCGAGCCCGAGAGGTAGGCGGCGCCCCGCTCGGCGTAGTTCATCGGCCAGATCTTCTGCACGACGTCGCTCGCGTACGCGCTGGTCGAGAACTCGTGCCCGTTGTAGCTGACCTCCGAGTTCACGTAGAAGTTGTCGAGCAGCACGAACTCGCGCGCGATGGCGTGGGCGTTGGGCGTGACGTCCTCGCCGAAGAGGCAGAGATTCGGATCTCCGTTCCCGCGAGGCTCGTCGCCCAGGATCTGGTCGTAGGTTCGGTTCTCGCGGATGACGTAGAAGACGTGCCGGATCGGAGAGGTCTCGCCCGGTCTCCAGGGAATCGGCGATCTGGCAGCCGCGGCGGCCGGCTCGGAGGGCGCCTGCCCCAAACGAGGCGTCAGGCTGTACACCGTCTGCGTATAGCGGGCGAGCGCGGCAGCATCGGGCGCGGGCAGAACCGACAGCGCGCCCGTCAGAAGCGCTCCGATGTACTGATTCGAGTCGCCCGGCGGGATGCCCGGCTGCGGGCCCCTGGGGTTCGACTGCGAGGCGAGGCCCTTTCCGGAAAGGATCAGAATTCGCTTGCCATCGCGCGTGAACTGCGCCGCGGTGGGATACCAGCCCGTCGGCAGGAACCCGTCGACGCGGCTCTTTCCGGGAGCGGAGACGTCCACCACGGCGACGGCGTTGTTGTCGGCATTGGCGACGAGCAGCGTCTTGCCGTCCGGCGAGAGGCCGAGAGCGTCGGGTGTCGAGCCGGGCGGCGAATCCGGAAAGAGCGCTGTGGAGATCTGCTCGACCGCGCGGAGCGCGCCGAGATCGATCGCCCAAACCGCGTTCGTGTTGGCGCAGGCGACGAAGAGGCGGGCCCCGTCGGAGCTCGCGACCATCGCATTCGGATGCTCACCGACCGGAATCTCTCCCTTCCGCGTGAGCGTCGCGGCGTCGTATACGAGCACCCGCGCTCCTCCCCAGAGCGAGACGTAGATCGCGCGCCCGTCGGGCGAGACGAGGCACGTGTACGGCTCCGCTTCGACCTTCGCCGTCTTGAGGACCTTCCCCGAGGCGAGATCCACCGCGGAGACGGACTGTCCGAGGACGTTGACGGCGTAGAGCCGCGCGCCGTCCGGCGAGAGCGAGAGGCCGCCGACGAACGCCGCCGTCTCCCCGGTCCCGGGCGCCCCCCGCATGTACGATCGCTTCGGCGCCTCCGAGAGCCCCGGCAGCGAAAACTGGCGAGCAAGTGAAAGTTTCACCCTCTGGAACTCGACCTCGAGCACCGAGTTGCCGTTTCCGCCGGACGAGTACAGGCGGTCGCCGGCGGCATTCCACTCGAGGCCGAGCCAGGCGTCCTCGACGGACAGCCGTTCCTTGACCGTGAAAGCCCGAAGATCGACCAGCGTGAGCGTCGGCTTCGCGTAGCCGTTGTTCGTCACGACGAGATATCGGCCGTCCCGCGACTCGGCCATCGCCAGAGGCAGATCGCCCACCGAAAGGTGGCGGCCCGCGGGCGAGATCTTCCAGCCGTTCGGGAGCAGCGTCACCCCGTGGTCGGTCCCTGGCGTCGCGGTCTGGGGCGCCGGGCCGGCGGCGGCCAGAGCGAGTGCCGCGGCGGCAGCGATCGCGAAGCGGCGGGCGCGCATGGTTTCGACTCTATCCCTTCGAGCGCATCCAGGGCGGACGGCGACGGGCGACCTTGCCGGAGACGCGACATCGGCGGTGGTGCGCGCCGGGGAGGTAGCCGGTCGAGACCAGGAATTCACGGACGATCTCGCCGCCCGTGAACCGAAACGTCTCGCGAAAGAGCTTCGTCCAGATTTCGAGACTCGCGGGATGGTGCGCGTCGAGCCATCGCGCGAAGGAGCCGTGCGAGGCGCGCAGCTCGAGGATGCGCCGGGCGTTGTCGATGACGGCGTCGACCTTCAGGCGGTTTCGGACGATCCCCGCGTCCTTGAGGAGCCGCCGCCGCTCGCGCGCCCCGTAGGCCGCGACGACATCCGGGTCGAAACCCTCGAAGGCGCGGCGGAAGGCTTCGCGCTTCTTGAGGATCGTGAGCCACGACAGGCCCGCCTGATTGATCTCGAGCGCAAGCCGCTCGAGCAGGCGGTCATCGCGCCGGATCGGAAAGCCGTACTCGCGGTCGTGGTAGGGCCCGTGAAACGGATGCCCGCGGGAAGCCTCGCAATAGGTCGCCATCGCCGGCGGGGAGTCTTTCGAACGCCCGCCGCCGCGTCAAGGCGAAGTGAGATTCGGAATTAGTCGCCGGAGATGGTCTCGTCGTCGCCGAGCGGATCGTCCTCGAGGTCGAGTTGCACGCGCAGCGTCACCTCGCCGCGAGCGGCGAGGACCATCAACCACTTCGGGATCGAGACCGTCGGGTCGCCCTCGCAGGCCTCGAACGCCAGGCGCGCCTCCTGCGCGAGCGCGGGGCCCTGAATGCCGGACAGCGTCTCGACGTACCTGCTGGCCATGAACGCCCCCCTTGTCGGGTCTCTCACCAGGAGACTGCAAGGCGCGTTCCGGGAAGCCAACACCTAGGTGGCTCCATGGCGTAACTGCTCAGGGGCAAGGAGCTGCAGGCGACGCCCCGTGGGACCGCAAAGGGCCCCGCCCTCCCGAAGGGCCGGCGTGACGACTTTGGTCACCCGAAATCGCGAAAAGTGACGCCGCTTCGAGGGGCTCCGAAAAGAAAAAAGCCGCGCCTCAAGGCGCGGCTCTCACGCTCGAGAAGCAGCGTGATCAGGCGGCTTTCTTCGTGGACTTCGAAGCCGGAGCCGACTTCACCTCGACCGACGTCGCGGTCATGCGGTACTCGATCGTCACCTTGTCGCCGACTTTGACGCCGGCCGGCATCTTCGTCGAGCCGTCGCGGGCGATCTCCCAGCGATCCTTGCCCTTCTGCACGGCGATCATGTCATTGTTGATTTCGAGAACGGGCCCCGTCACCTGGTATGTCTTGGCGGAGGCCGCGAACGCGAGCGCGGCGAGCACGACGCCCGCCACGAATCCGGCGAGAACCGCAAGCTTCTTCGACATGGGTTCCTCCTCTTTGCGGGGGATTCTAATCGAGCGTGGTAAAGTCCCCGGCGTCGAACGCGGCGGTGGAGTCCGCCGAGAACCGCTGCCCTCCGCGGCAGCCAATGACTCCTGCGACACCCGGTCGTAGGAGTTTTTCCTTTTTGGGGCATCGAGCCCGAAGGGAAGGGAATGACGCGGTTACTATGGATCTGCCTGGGAGGCGCCGTGGGAACAGGCGCCCGATATCTGTTGTCAGGCTGGAGCGTGCAGCGCTTCGGAGGCGCCTTTCCCTACGGAACGCTCGCCGTCAACGCGATCGGCTCCTTCGCATTGGGAGTTCTCATGCAGACCGCGCTGACCACGCAACTGCTCCCGCCGACCCTGCGGCTCACGCTGACGACCGGCGTCCTCGGCGGCTTCACGACATACTCGACCTTCAATTACGAGACGCTCCAGTTCTTTCAAGAGGGAACCGTCCTGATGGGTCTCGTGAACATTCTCGCGACCGTTCTCTTGTGCCTCGCGGCCGGAGCCCTCGGGGTCGTCGGCGCACGCTGGGCGATCGGCGGCTGACCGGAATAGGAGGAGACCCATGCGCGTCCTCGACGGCGAGCAGGTGCTGGTTCGCATCTTCATCGGCGAATCCGACAAGTGGCGGCACCGTTCCCTCTCCGTGGCGCTTCTCGAGCGGCTGCGCAAGGAGGGGTTCGCGGGCGCGACCGTGTTCCACGCCGTGGCCGGGTTCGGCGCGCGCAGCGTCCTGCACACGACCCATATCCTCCGACTCTCGGAGGATCTTCCGGTCGTGATCGAGGTCGTGGACACGAAGGAGCACATCGACCGCCTGCTGCCCATCCTCGACGAGATGGTTCAGGAAGGCCTCGTCACACTCGAGCGCGCCCGCGTTCTCAAGTACGCTCCCGGCCATCGGCCGCTCGAAACAACGGCGAAGGACTGATAGGGTCCCCGACGGAGTCCGTCTCGAATGAATTGCGCGCGAGGGCTTGCTCTCTCGCTTCTGTTTCTTGCGCCTGCGGCCCTGGCCTCGGAGCCGGGCTCGTGGACCTTCGTCGCGGGCGGGGACTCGCGCAACTGCGGCGACGTCGTCATGCCCGCGGTCGCGGCGGGTGCCGCGGCGGCCGGCGCGTCGTTCTACTGGCATCTCGGCGATTACCGGTGGATCGTCCAGCCGGACGCGGACTTTCTGCATGAGCCCGAGCACCGCGAGACGCCTCCGACCCTCGACGAGTACCGCCGCCTCGCCTGGGACGACTTCATCCAGAGCCAGCTCGCCCCGTTCGGCGAGATGGCCGTCTACCTCGGAATCGGCAACCACGAGCTCGTCTCGCCCAAGACGCGCGGAGACTACGTCGCGCAGTTCGCCGACTGGCTGAATGCGCCCGAGATCCAGCGCCAGCGCCTCAAGGACGACCCGCGCGACCGGCTCCTCAAGACTTACGCCCACTTCGTGCGCGGAGGCGTCGATTTCGTGACCCTCGACAACGCGAGCCACGACCAGTTCGACGCGGCGCAAATGGGCTGGCTCGCGTCGGTGCTGCGGCGCGACGCCGAAGACCCGGCGATCACGGCCGTCGTCGCCGGCATGCATTGCGCGCTGCCCGACAGCATCGCGGCGAGCCACAGCATGAGCGACTGGGAGCTCGGCGAGGTGACCGGCAGGCGCGCCTACGCGATGCTGCTCGACCTCCAGAAGAGCGGCAAGCGCGTGTACGTGCTGGCGAGCCACTCTCACTACTACATGAGGGGCATCTTCGACACCCCGTACTGGCGCGTGCATGGCGGCGTTCTGCCGGGCTGGATCGTCGGAACGGCGGGCGCCGTGCGTTACAAGCTGCCGAAGGGCGCGGAGTACGCCGAGGAAGCGAAGACGGACGTGTACGGCTACCTCCTCGCTTCCGTCGGCTCGGACGGCGCCATCCGCTTCGAGTTCCGCGAGATCTCCGAAAGCGACGTCCCGGCGAGCGTGGTGGCGCGGTTCACGCCCGCCTTCGTCCACGACTGCTTCGAGAAGAATCGCTAGGCGCCGCCCCCCCACCCTGCCCTCTCCCCCCGACGGGGGAGAGGGGACTCAGGCTGGGACGGACCAGAGTCCCCCGCGGCGAAAGAGGGGTCGGACTAAGGCTTCCACCAGCGGCTATCCCCGCCGGGGGGCTCGTGCGCCGCCGCGTACTGGGCCTGCTGCCGGATCCGCTCCGGGCTCGAGAGCGGGCCCGCCCAGCAGTGCGGCCGGCGCGCGCCGTAGAGGACGCTTCCGCCGTATGCGGGCCTCGCCTTCTCGAGGAAATCCTCGAGGAACCGCACCGCATTGTTCAGATAGAAGCTGTCCATCTCCCCCGTCGTGATGTGGATCTTCCCGACGAGCGACGGCCCGATCTCGGCCCAGTGACGTTCGAGGTACACGCGCAGGTCGAAGTGGTCGTGCCAGTACGACGCGACCGTCTTGTCGATTGCACCGGTCGAGGGGTCGAAGAGCGGCTGAAAGAAGCCGTCCGAACCGACAGGCCCGTAGGTCGACTGCCAGGCGTCCCACTGCTCTCCCGAGCGTCCCTGCGGACCTCGGACGCGCTCGTAGCCGAGCTGCTGCTCCATCGTCGAGAGGACGAGGCCGTCGGTGTTGCGCTCCCCGGAAACCGGGACGTCCATCCAGCCGCGCCGCACCGTCCACGCCCTTTCCCAGTCGTAGATGTTCACGAGCTGAAACGCGCGGAAATCCACCGGGTCCGGGCAGGCAGAGAAGGTTCCGCCGAAAAAGTCCGGATGGAAAATCTGAAGCGCGAGAGCTTCCCATCCGCCGGTCGAGCCTCCCCAGAGAATCCGGGCCCATGGCTCGGGAATTACCCGGAAATGCTTCTCGATGTATGGAATGAGCTCGGTCAGGAGCGCCTGCGCGTACGGACCGGTGTTTTCCGAATCGACCGCGTAGGAGTCGTCGTAGTAGGGCGTCGGGTGCTGAAACGTCACGAGCAGGAGGCGCGGAAAGTCATCGGACATCCAGGCCTTCGTGAACTCATTGGGCCCCCCGCCTCTGCGTTCGCCCGCTGCGTCCTCGGCCGGTTCCTCCTGCACGCCGAAGCCCCCGGGCGGCCCGATCGAGAAGTGACCCTGCTCGTAGTCCACGGGATACCGCACCGACGTGTCCTTCGAGTAGTCCCGCGGCAACAGAATCGTCGCGCCAATCCAGATCGGACGGCCCCAGAATTTCGACAGAAGCGCGCTCTCGAAGCGGACGTGCTTGACGTACTCCGTATCTGCGGGAACGCCGATTGAGGGAATGACGCGGTCGAGCGCCAGTCGAATCGTGCCGCCCTGACCAGGGTCGAGATGCAGCCGCTTCACCTCGCTGTGCAGGTTTCCAGGCGACACCATGGGGGACTGGCCCTCCCACTGGTCGGCGTGCATCCGCACGACGTGCCCGTCGGCTCTCGGAAAGGTCGTGTAGACGTTCAGCACCGCCTGGACGAAGTAGTCTCCCGGCGGAATCGCCGCCACGCTCGCCAGCGGAAATCCGTCTGCCCGCTCCCCGACGACCGCCGGCTCGCCCGCGCGCAGCCCTTCCACGTCCTGGGCGAAGAAAGGGATGGGCTCGCTGTAACTCATCTGAAGACGCGGCTCGGGCGAGGCCTTGCGCGTGATCAGGACGAAGACGCGGCCATCCACGGGCTCGCGGCGCGCCTCGGCCGGAAACGAGACCTCGAAGCGCAGAGGCGCTGCAGGAAGCGCCCAAGAGCCGGCGACGACGGCGGCGAAGCCTGCGAGCACGGCCGCGGAAAATCTCAGAGTCGACGGCTCGATTCTCGAGTGCCTCGCCAAAGCGCCCGAACTCTACCCCGCCAGGCTCCTCTGCGTCAGGGCGAATCCTGCACCAGCGCCTCGATGCGCTGCGCGCGCACGACGCCGTCGGCGACGATCTTGGCGTAGTAGCGCGTCATACCGCCGGCGCCCGGCGGCGTCAGGCGTTCCGCGTTCGGCGCCGCGTTCTGCGCGAGGCCCTCGAGCGCGCTCAACCCGCCGCCGTCCACGATGGGCCGCACCCACACCAGCGGCTCGGTTCCTACGTCGGTGATCGCAACCTGGCGAACGGTCCGCCCTGGATCGAAGGCTACGGCCAGACCGACCGGGCCGTGCTGCGACGGGAGCCACAGGAAGATGACCGATCCCACGAGGCGCCCCTGTGCATCTCGCCCGACGTAGACCTTCGTGTCCTCCTCGGTCGGTGTCCAGCCCGTCGCCTGGTGAATCGCCGCCCCGTCGGGACCGGAGATCATCAACTGCTTTTCGAAGTACTTCGCGGCGCCGGGCAGAGCCTGCTTGAGAAAATCGCCCTTCCGGATGAGCGTGACGTTGGGTGTCACGTGCGCGAGCGCCGCCGCGGCGCAAAGGAACGCGGCCGCCGCCGCAGATTGTCTACGCATGGGTCGTCTCCTTGTTCCGGATCCAGAGTTGATTCATTGCAATGGCGAGCACGGCCAGATACGCCGCGCCCATCGCGAAGCCGCCCGAGATCGCGAGCGCGCCGAGCGCCGCGCCGGCCCCGGGCAACAGGTGCGCTCCCCAGAGGCCGGCGAAGTCGAGGAGGGGCGCGGCGAAGAGCAGCGCGACGAGAATCGACCGCGTCCGCGAGCGCAGATCGAGGCCGAGCACGACGAGGGAAAGCAACGCCGCCGTCATCGCGTACACCGGAATGTGTACGTGGGAATCCTGCACGAGCAGCTCCCGGTCGATGTGATGCTCGGGCCGGTTGAGAGTCTCCGGCTCGACTGGCGTTTCGGCGGCCGTCGTCACCCGGCAGCACTCCATCGTCATCTCGTGGGTCTCGTGAGCGCCTACCGTCTTCGCCACGCCCAGGGGCGTGAACGAGGCGAAGTTGCGCACCTGCCACGCGCCGAAGAGATTCGCGAGCCCCAGAAGCAGCAGGAAGAGCGTCGCGGCCAGGCGCGCTTCGAAAGGACTCGCCGGAAGCTTCCCCATGATCCCTCCTAAAAGAGAAACACCGTTTGCAGGGTCGCCGAGAAATGGTCCCGCCGGCCCTCGTCTTCGATCTTCGAGACGAACGTCGGCTCCGAGGAGCGGTCATACCTAAGGTCGAGGCGCACCGCGAGCCCCGGAAGCTGCAGAGAGGTCCGATCCAGATACCGGAAGATGCCGAAGAAGCCGGTTCCCAGAAGGTACTGCGGCGACACCGTGATCGACCGGAGCACCTGGCGCGTTCCCGTTCTCGAGCCGCCGGCGTCGTCCATGTAGTCGAGCCGCAGCGTCGCGCCCCAGCTGTCGGCGAATCGGAAGTGGCCGAAGACGTCGGCGGCGTACCACTTCGCGGTCGTGTCCTGCTCCGTCGAATGGGGCTCCTGCCCCGCGACGAGCTCTCCTCCGAACACCCAATGCGCGGTCGGCTGAAAGAGCAGCGTCCCGACCATGGTCGTGCGCGGATCGCCGGTCCGGTCGTCCTTCTCCGGCCCGTAGATCACGCCGAGGCCGAGATGCGCCGCCAGCGATGGGCTCCACATCCCGTAGAGCGCGCCCGTCTTGCCCTTGTTGTTGTCCCGGTCGACGTCCCAGCCGTTGACGAGCATGGCCCACAGCTCGACGTGCTCGGAAAACGCCTCGTGGAGCTGGAGGCCGGTGAACTTCACCGGCCGCGCGAAGTCGAACGTGAACGACTGGGTCGCTTGAAAGTTGAGCGGAGCGTCGTCCCGCTCGATCGCGAGCGGCGAGTCGAACTTGCCGAAAGTGATTTGAAGGCCGCTGCCTGCGGAGGGCGCCCAGGTGATCATGAGGTTGTCGATGTCGGTGTCGATTCCAGAAGGCTGCTCGGCTCCGACGAAGGGCGAGTCCGCATCGCGGGACGCGGTCAGCTGCGCAAAGACCGAGAAATGGTCCGAGATGACTTTCGAAAAAGCGATCGCAAGCGCGCTGTCGCCGAACGAGTTGACGTCGCTGTTGAAGTCATACGAATAGGTGCCGACCCCGAACCCGGTGATGCTCAGCTGCCGGGCGGGATCCTCTCCGAAGATCGAAACTGCCGGCCCCGAGGCGATCGCGTCGGGCGAGACCGGCTTCTCCTGCGCCCGAACGAGCCGGGCAGACACGAGGCAGAGCAACGCTGGCGTCAGCCAGGCGCGCAGCCTGGAAAGCTCTCGCACGGAGTCCTCCTTTACGACTCGGATGAAGTGAGGCGGCGTCCGGGCTTAAGCCCGTGGAGGAGGGTCCGGCAGGTCGGGAGGAAGGAACGTTGTGGGCGAGATCGGTTGAGCGGCGACGTTCCCGGCTGTTGCGGGCCCGATCGTCGCGGAAGGCTCGGGGATCACGGCAGGCGGCAACGCCGCAAAGGCGAGAGCTGCCGGCGGGGCGCACCGCCCGATCGAGCAGGAACCCGCGCAGCAGGCCGCGCCGGCGCGGTGCAGCGGACAACACTTCATGCCCTCTTCCGGCGCGGCGGCCAGCCACGGCGCCGCAGGCGCGGCGACCAGGAGACCGGCGAGCACGAACCGGGCGACCCTCATCCGAGGCCGAAGGATACCGCTTGTCGGCCCCCCAAGCGTCAGGTCGGCAGCTTGAGCCCTTGTTTCGGCTTGAGGCAGGTCGTCGCCTGCCGCAGTGCGCAAAGGCGGTAGACGACCTCGTCGGTCCAGTAGTCCAGGCTGTGTTTCACGTCGCCCCAGGTGTCGAAGTACTCTTTGTTGAGCGAGGTGCCGCCGATGATCGTGTCGGCCCCCACGCGTCGGTCGGAGCCCGCCGCAAGAAGGCTTCCTCTCTCGCCGTCCTTGACCATGAACTCGATCGAAGCTTCGCCGACGAAAGGCGGTTTGCCCGTAATGAACGTCCAGAGGTACGCTGCCTCGCCGCCGTAAGGAACGCCCTTCGAGAGGAACTTGAGCTCGACGTTGGTGGGCTGGCCGTTGGTGAGCGCGACCTCGATCGTCAGGACCTCGGGCCCCGCCTGCTCGACCATCGTGTAGTCCGCCGAGAGTTTCTGAAGGAGCGCCGAATGGAAGCTGTCCACGAGCTTCTGGAGATCCTTCCGATCGTCCTTCGTGAGCTTCCAGTGGGGGTCGTCCCAGATCGTCGTGGGCTTCAACCAGATCTTCTTGTATTCGGGCCAGCGGGCGTCGGGGTTCTTGTAGACGAGCAGCTCTTCCTCGCCGGGCTTACCGGGCTGGAGCAGGCTCCGGTAGTCGCCGAGGAATCCCGAGGCCTTCGTGGACCTCGCCTGGCTGCTCGTGGCGCAACCGGCGAGGGACGCCAGACCGGCAACGATCAGCAAAGTTCGAAGCACCTTCATGGCAACCCCTCCTTTCGGATGGGTCAGGCCGGGCGAAGTACCTGGCCCCGAGCTTGGCAGAGACTATCCCGGAACCGGACCAGCAGTTCTGCGGTATGTTGCGCGAAGACCGCCTTCGCTCCGCAAGCCATGAATGGTCTCGTGGCCGCGCCGCCGTCCGCATCGAGAAGCTCGTGGGAGTTGCTCTCGCGCAGGGGTTACTTCTACCGCGAAGTCGGCAGCGGTACGCTCGCCTTCGGGATCTCTCTTCACGTGACCCGGCTCCTGTTCGGCAACGCGCTGCTCCTCCAACACCTGCTTACTCCCGCTCTCGACAAGGTCTTTGCGATTCCCATGACATATACCGTGCTCGCCGGGCTCGCCAGTTGGCGACGAATGATTTTCAGGAGCCGCGCTCACCGCGTCTTCTCGATCGTCATTCTCGCGTTCTTCCTCGTCAGCGTGCCCATCCACGTCGCGACCTCCTTCGGCGCCTCGCCCGCGCGTCTGACGGCCGTCCCGATGTGGTACAGCCTCGCCGAGGCGGCGGTCGTGTACCCCGCGTTCATCGTGTCCCTGTGGCGGCTTCGGTTCTCGAGCGACTGACGCGGCCCCCCGAGAGGCTCGGGCCGGCAGCGCCCGAAAGGCGCTGTACGCGGGCTGATTCGGCCCGGATTCCCTGGCTCCCCCCGGCCGCCCCCGAATTCTGATTTGATTGAGCCAACAGCGGCGGCTTCCCGGGTTTCGCTCCTTGATTTCGCTGGCCGCCTCGAGAGAAGGAGAGCGAGGTCCTATGTACTTCCAGAACTACAACCCGCTCGGAAACGTCCTCTTCTCAACGATCGTCGCCGCACTTCCGATTCTCACGCTCCTCTATTTCATCGCCCTGCACCCTCACCGCGACCAGTACGGCGCCCGCCGGCTCGGGATCTCCGCCCCGTTCGCCGTCTTCTACGGCGTGCTCGCGGCGTTCCTCGTCTCGTGCCTCGCGTTCGGTATGCCGCTGCCGGCCGCGGTGTCGGCCTTCGCGCTCGGTTCGCTTTCGGGATTCCTCGGCATCATCTGGATCGTGCTCGCCGCCATGTTCCTCTACACGATGACGGTGATCACCGGAAAGTTCGAGATCGTCAAGGAGTCGATCATCCACATCTCCTTCGACCGGCGGCTGCAAGTCCTTCTCATTGCCTTCTCCTTCGGAGCGATCATCGAGGGCACCTCGGGCTTCGGCACGCCTGTCGCGATCGCGGGCGCCGTCATGGTCGGTCTCGGATTCACGCCCTTCCAGTCCGCCGTTCTGAACCTGCTCGCCAACACGGCGCCCGTCGCGTGGGGCGCCATCGGGACGCCGATCGTGACCCTCGCGGCGGTCAGCGGCCTCGACCAACGCACGCTCTCGGCCATGGCCGGCCATCAGCTTCCCTGGGTTTCGGTCCTCGTGCCCTTCTGGCTGGTCGCGACCTTCGTGCTCATGGAAGGCGGGACCTGGAAGGAGATCTGGGAGGTGTGGCCGGGCACGCTGGTCTCCGGCGCGTCCTTTGCGATCATGCAGTTCTACTCCTCTCAGACCGAGGCCTTCCACCTGATGACCGACGTCGTCTCGGGAGTTTTTTCGGTCATCTGCACCGCGCTCTTCCTGCGTTTCGTCTGGCACCCCAAGACGCGCTTCCTTCTCAAGTCGGAGCGGGAGGCGGCAAAGACGACCGTCCAGACGTCGCGAGCCGACTGGAAGTATCAGTACACGGTGGGCCAGACGGCCCATGCCTGGATGCCCTGGGCGATCCTGATCCTCTGCTGTGCGGCCTGGGGCATGCCCGCGTGGAAAACGAAGCTCAACAACATGTTCGAGTCGGTGAAGATCGACACGAAGCTTCTCGGCTCGCCGTTCAAGGGGACGCTTTCTCTGCCGGCCTGGGACATGCCGGCTCTGCACAACCAGGTGCAGCGGACGCCCCCCGTCGTGAAGCCGGACGCCAAACCGGAAGCGGCGAAGTTCAACATCAACTGGCTTTCCGCCGCGGGAACCGGCGTCTTCGTGGCGGCGCTCCTCTCGGGGCTCGTCCTCGGGATGAGCGGATCGCAATGGAAGGAGGCCCTCGGGCGAACCCTCCGACGCATGAAGATCCCCGTCCTCGTCATTGGACAGATGCTGGGGCTGGGCTTCCTCACGCGCTACTCCGGCACCGACGCGGTCCTCGGCCTCGCCTTCACCGGGGCGGGAGTGATGTACCCGTTCTTCGCCGCCTATCTCGGATGGCTCGGCGTCTTCCTGACGGGTTCCGACACGGCGTCGAACGCGCTCTTCGGAAGCCTCCAGCGCATCACGGCGCAGCAGCTCCACTTGAACGAGATCCTCATCTGCGCCACGAACTCGACGGGCGGCGTCATGGGCAAGATGATCGACGCGCAGTCCATCATGGTCGCCTGCGCCGCCTGCTACGAGGACCAGGCCGAGCGCTCGCGCGCGCTCGGACCGATTTTCCGCAAGGTCTGGTGGCACTCGGTGGCGGGCGCCGGCGTCATCGGCTTGATCGCGCTGCTCCAGGCCTACGTCTTTCCAGGCGTGATTCCGGTTCCTCCTGTCAAGTGAGAACGATGGGCTGCGATCGGCGATAGCGAGGACGCGCGCGGTGGAGAAGGGCATCCGAATTCTCGCGAAGCCTCCGGCCGGGACGGAGTCGATCCTCTCGGCCGACGCCCTCGCCTTTCTCGAGAGGCTCCACCGCCAGTTCGAGCCGACCCGCCGCTCTCTCCTCGCGCGCCGCAAGGAGCGGCAGAAGGAGTTCGACGCCGGGGCGCTGCCGAACTTTCTCTCCGAGACCGCGGCCGTTCGGCAGGCGGAATGGAAGGTCGCGCCCACGCCGGCGGACCTCGAGAAGCGGTGGGTGGAGATCACGGGGCCGGTCGAGCGCAAGATGATGATCAACGCGCTGAACTCCGGCGCGTCGGTCTTCATGGCCGACTTCGAGGATTCGCTCTCGCCGACCTGGGAGAACGTCGTGCGAGGCCAGGCGAATCTCGTCGAGGCTGTCCGGCGCAGGCTCGGCTTCACGAGTCCCGAGGGCAAGGCTTACCGCCTGAACGACACGATCGCGACGCTTCTCGTGCGCCCCCGGGGTTGGCATCTCGCCGAGAAGCACGCCGCGGTCGACGGCGAGCCGATGTCCGCCTCGCTCTTCGACTTCGGCCTCTACGTCTTCCACAATGCGCGCGAGCGGCTCTCGCGCGGGACCGCCCCTTACTTCTACCTGCCCAAGATGGAGAGCCACCGGGAGGCCCGGCTCTGGAACGAGGCCTTCCTGCTCGCTCAAGAGACGTTCGGAATTCCTCGCGGGACCTTCCGCGCGACGGTCCTCATCGAGACGCTCCCGGCGGCGTTCGAGATGGACGAGATTCTCCACGAACTGCGCGAGCACGCGAGCGGTCTGAACGCCGGCCGCTGGGACTATCTCTTCTCGACGATCAAGACGCTGCGCCGCCGTCGGGACCTCGTGCTGCCCGACCGGGCACAGATCACGATGACGGTGCCGTTCATGAGAGCCTACACCGAGCTTCTCGTCCGGACGTGCCACCGGCGCGGCGCCCACGCGATGGGCGGCATGGCGCCCTTCATTCCGAGCCGGAAGGACCCCTCGATCAACGAGGCCGCTCTGGCAAAAGTGCGCGACGACAAGCTACGCGAGTCGCGCGACGGCTTCGACGGCACCTGGGTCGCGCACCCGGATCTCGTGCCGGTCGCCATGGAAGTCTTCGAGAGGGCGCTCGCGCCAAAGCCCAATCAAAAGGACCGCCTGCGCGAGGACGTTTCG
>Ga0187780_10001864_pt1 | contig 15921 bp, 15 predicted proteins | sample 1015_Q2_SP10_20__FD_132429 | JGI IMG/M metagenome (GOLD analysis project Ga0187780, IMG submission 132429) | Tropical peat soil microbial communities from peatlands in Department of Meta, Colombia - 1015_Q2_SP10_20_MG | ecosystem: Environmental > Terrestrial > Soil > Wetlands > Peat | place... | reverse complement strand
CGGTGCGCCTCGGCCAGGAACCAGGCACCCAGGGCGGCCGCGAGGACGCCGTAGATCCAGCCGGCGTACGGGACCAAGGCCAGGGTGGCCGCCACCATAGCGTAGGAGTACCACAGGATCTTCCGCGCGACGGCGGCGGGCGACGCCACCACCGGCAGCATCGGCACGTTCGCGGCGGCGTAGTCGTTGCGGAACTTCATCGCCAGCGCCCAGAAATGCGGCGGGGTCCACAAGAAGATGACCGCGAACAGCACCACGGCGGGCAGGCTCACCGTGCCGGTTACCGCCGCCCAGCCGACCAGGACGGGGAAGCAGCCCGCGGCGCCGCCGATCACGATGTTGGCCGGGCTGCGCCGCTTGAGCAGCAGCGTGTACACGAAGATGTAGAACAAGATCGCCGCGTCGGCCAGCGACGCCGCCAGCCAGTTGGTCATCAGGCCGAGCAGCAGCGTGGCGCCGGCGCCCAGCGCGATCCCCCAGGCCAGCGCCTCCCACGGCTTGATGATGCCCCGTCCGTTGACGACCAGCGGGCGGCGCGAGGTCCGCTTCATCACCGCGTCGATGTCGCGGTCGATGTAACAGTTGATCGTGTTGGCGCTGCCCGCGGCCAGTGTGCCGCCGACCAGCGTGACCAGGACCAGCCGCAGCGACGGCAGGCCGCGCTGGGCGAGCAGCATGGCCGGGACCGTGGTGACCAGGAGCAGCTCGATGATGCGCGGCTTGGTCAGCGCGACGAGCGCGCCGCCGACCACCCGCGGCGAGCGCCTGCCGCCCGGCGGGCCTGCTGGCGCCGGCGCGCCGCGGGCGGCGGCCGCGGCCACGGGAAAGGCGTTCGGCACCCGCGTCACGCGTCGCCTTCGACCTGGTCCGCGGCGCTGGGCGCGGCCGGACCGTCGGCGGCGGCCTCGGGGGGCGGCACGCTCTCGGACGCCTGCGGCTGGCCGCCGGGCACCGCGGTCGTGGCCTCGGCGGCGGGCCCAGAAGCCGGGATGGGGCCGTGGACGACGGTCAGGCCCGCGGTACCTGGTTCCCTGGTGCCCACGGAGGTCTGCGTGGCCGGCTCCAGGTACTTCATCCTGGGCACGTGGTGCGGGCGCCTGAAGATGAAGTACAGCGCGACCGCGATCACGATGAACGCGGCCATGGGCAGCGCGAACGATTCGATCGACCCACCCAGGTACCTGGCCGGGCCGTCGGCGAGAACCAGCTCAGTCACGGATCCTCCAGCCGTACGGGCATCCCTCTCAGCGTATGTAGAACAGCACCCAGAAGATGAAGGTGACCACGGCCAGGAAGTTCCAGACGAGCGTGAACGAGCTGAGCGACGCCTGGAAACGCTGGACGCGGAACGCCTCCTTGTACGTGGGCGGCTGCTCGACGAACGAGATGGCCGGGATCGAGCGCGCCCGCATGTACAGTATCTCCAGCCAGATCATGGCACAGAACCAGATGGTCAGAGCCACCGGGTAGGTGCTGGTGAACACGCTCGCGTACCCCGACTGCCCCGGCTGGAACGGCAGCGAGAGCAGTTCCTCGACCTGCAGCGCGACCGCCGACAGGCCCAGCACCAGCGCGGCCAGCGCCGACCACGCCCACGGATCCTTCCGGCCCCGCTTGATCTGTTGCAGCCCGACGGTCTGCACGACCGCGCTCGCCACCACCAGGGCCATGATCAGGGCGCCGTACCACTGGTGCGGGGGGGTGGTGGTGGGCGGCAGCCACTTCTGGTCGGAGTTCGCGGACTGCAGGTAGAAGTAGGCGAACACGAACGACCCGAACAGGAAGCACAGTCCGCCGATGGCCAGGCGGGACCCGGTCCACGCGGTATTCAGCGCGGACTCGTGGTAGAAGGCCTCTTCCTCGACGGCCCTGGTCGCCGCCTCGTTGCCGCCAGGTGTGCTGATATCGGCCACGTCAGGCCTCCGATCCTGCGCCGGCCAGGGCACCGCTGATCACTCCGGCGGGCGGGTTCAGGTCCGCGACCGGCAGGGCGCTGGGGTCGCCGTACTCGTACGGGCCCGACAAGACGACAGGGATGTGCTCGAAGTTGTGCGGCGGCGGCGGCGAGGAGACCTGCCATTCCAGGCCGCGCGACCGCCACGGGTTCCCGGTCTCGCGCTCCCGCCAGAACAGCGTCGACATGACGAAGTTGAACAGGAAGATGAGCATCGACCCGCCCAGGCAGAACGCGCAGATCGACACCCAGTCGTTCAGCGTCTGCAGGTTGAGCGCGTACTCGAACACCCGCCGCGGCTGGCCGAGCTGGCCGACCACGAACAGCGGCAGGAAGGTCGCGTTGAAGAAGATGAACATGGTCCAGAAGTGAATCTTCCCGAGCAGGTCGTTCAGCTGGATGCCCATCATCTTGGGCAGCCAGTAGTAGATGGCGCCGAAGAACGCGAAGATCAGCCCGCCCATGATCGTGTAGTGGAAGTGCGCCAGCACGAAGAAGCTGCCGTGGCTGGTGGTATTGACCGGCACGTCGGACAGGAACACGCCGGACACCCCGCCGAACAGGAAGTTGATGTACAGGGCGATGGCGAACAGCATCGGCACGGTCAGGCGGATCTTCGCCTTCCAGAACGTGCCCATCGCCACCAGGTAGATGAACCCGGTCGGGATCGAGATGAGCTCGGTGGTCAGCATGAACAGCGGCCGCATGTCCGGGTTGATGCCGGAGACGAACAGGTGGTGCTGCCAGACAAAGAAGGACAGGATGGCCACGCCGAGCATGCCCGCCGCGGCGATCTTGTACCCGAACAATGGCTTGCGGCAGAACACGGGGATGATCTCCGAGACGATGCCGAACCCCGGCAGCGCCAGGATGTACACCTCGGGGTGCCCGAAGAACCAGAACAGGTTCTGGTACAGGTAGCTGCTGCCGCCGAGCTGGTTGACGAACAGCGCCGTCTGCACGGTCCGGTCGGTGATGATCATGTACATGCCGCCGACCAGCACCGGCGCAGCGAGCACCAGTATGAGCCCCGTGGTGAGCATGGCCCACACGAACATCGGCAGCCGGCCCCACCGCATCCCGGGGGCCCGGTAGCAGATGATCGTGCAGACGATGTTGAACGCGGCCAGGATCGCGGAGATGCCCATCAGCCCGAACGCGACCGCGTAGCTGTCCATCCCCGCGCCCGCCTGGATGGACAGCGGCGCGTACCCGGTCCAGCCGGTCGGGAACCCGCCCAGCAGCACGCTGGAGAGCAGGATGATGTACGCGCACGGGGTCAGCCAGAACGACAGCGCCTCGATGCGCGGGTACGCCACCCGCTTCGAGCCGATCATCAGCGGCACCAGGTAGTTGCCGAGCGGCCCTATGACGACCGAGGTCATCATCATCATCATCATCGTGCCGTGCTCGCCGACCACCTCGAGGTAGGCGGCCGGCGTGAGCAGGTGATACGTGGGCGACAGCAGCTCGGCCCTGATCGCCATCGCGAACAGGCCGCCGGTCAGGAAGTAGCCGATCATCGCGACCAGGTACTGCAGGCCCACCACCTTGTGGTCGAGCGTGTACCTGAAGTACTTCGCCAGTCCGCCAGCCGGCTCGATCTCGCTGGCGTCGGCGATGGGGCGGCCGAGCATCTGCTTGACCAGGTCGTTGAAGACGCCCAGCCCGGCCAGCCAGCCGAGCGTGCCGCCGACGTAGCCGAGGACGATCGCGAAGTCGTTACTGTCGGCGGTGCCCACCTGCTGGTAGTTGCTGGCGATGACGTTGCCGAGCAGGTGCCCGAGGAAGTACCCGATGATCGCCCCGATCAGCGCGGTGTGGACCGCCGGGCGCAGCCACCAGGGCCGTGCCTTGGGCGGTGCGCCGGGCTCGCCCCCGCCGGGCTGCTGGGCGCTCTCCGGCTGGATTTCGATGGCCATGGCTTACCTCGCTACCTTCCGCCGGATCATGGCTGTTCAGGATCGTTCGGACTGTAGTAGCCGCCGCCAGCGCCGGTGAGCCCCAGCTTGGTCAGGACCGGGCCGAGCGTGGCGATCTGGGTCGGGTCGTAGGTGAGGGAGAAGGGCGGCAGGATCTTGGTCACCGCGGCCAGCTGGATCTCGGTCTGGTGCGCCCAGGTCTGGAAGGCGGATACCGAGACGACCTTCCCGTAGTCGAACATGGCGCCGTGCCACAGGCCGCACAGCTCGGAGCAGCGCACCACGAAGGTGCCAGTGTGTTTCGGGGTGGTGTAGGCGACGTTGTTCACCAACGGGTTGGCGTCGGCCTTGACGCCCAGCTGGTAGGCCCACCAGCTGTGGATCACGTCCAGCGAGGTGACGTTGAATTGCACCGGCTGGCCCACCGGCAGCTCAATCTGCGTGGTCTCGAAGCCGCCGAACTGCGGGTAGCGGTAGGTAAAGGCCCACTGCTGGCCGATGACCTGCACCTGGAGGATGTCCGAGGAGTTCGGCTTCCAGATCGGCTGGGGCCCTTCGCCGGCCCCCGCCCCCTGCACCGTCCACAGCTCGACGGTGCCGAACACCGCCAGGGCGAGCACGATCACCGAGGTCACTGCGATCCAGGTCAGCTGGATCGTGGTATTGCCATGGATCGGCGGGCCGTCGGTCTCGTCGCCGGGCTTCGCCCGCCAGAAGATCAGCGCGTACCCGAAGTAGATAAACACGCCGAGGAAGATCGGCGTCGCGATCGTGGCGAGAATGGTGAAGTCGGATTGCTGGTTGGCAGCCGAGCTGGACATGGCGCCGGGCGGTACGTGCGGGCCCAGGACGAAGTAAACCAGGAGGCATCCGATGACGCTCGCCACCACCCAGATGATCAGCAGCCGCATGCCGTGCCGCGGCTCGGCCTTCGGACCCTGGGCCGGGGCCGACGCTTCGGTGGCCATCAGGCCTGCACCTCCATCTGCCCGCTCATGTAACCCGGTATCGACATCGGGCCGCCGTTTCCATCGAGGTAGCCGAGACCGCAGGGGATGATGCACTGCCAGCGGAACGTCCCGCCCGCGGCCGGGGTCCGGAAGCTGAAGGTGACCACCTGGTGCGGGCCGCTCGTGCACGGCGACGTGCCGCACAGGTTGCTGTTCTCGTTGAAGGTCATCGGTGAGGCGATCGGGACGTTGATGCCCAGGCCCGCCATCGTGAACGTGTGCTGGACGCTGCATTCCGCCCAGGAGTTGAGCAGGTTATACGGCACGCCGTCGTTGTAGGCCACGCTGCCGATCGTCCCGGTGACCTGGCCCCAGACCGGGTTGCGCAGCGGCGTGCAGCCGTCGAAGCCGAGGATAGTCACGTTCACCTTGGTGGCGGCGGGCACCTTGAAGTAGGTGGTGTGCACCCACTGCTTGGTCTGCGGGCTCTGGATGAAGTACGAGACCCAGTCCGGCCTGTTGGTCACCGTGTTCTGCGGGTCGGTCTGCATCACCACGTTGACCTGGCCGCCGCTGGCGTAGGACGTGTAGTCCACGACCGGCGGTGTCCCCCCCAGGTAATGCATAGCAGCGATGACGATGATCGCGACGACCGCGGCGAGCGCGATCAACAGTGCCGTCGCACGAGCCGCCACTGACACCGGTTACCACCTCGTTTCTGTGCGGCACCCGATGCACACGGTTGCAGCGGCCATCGCTGTTCCCCCACCGGGCTGCCGCCCAGAACCGGCTGGACCCGCTGAGCAGCTTCCGGCAGGCGAAATCCGCAGGCACGATGCCGAGTTACGCACTGATGGTGACGGCGGAACGAACAGGGGCGCAATATCGCCGGACTTGAATGACAAAATTGTCATCGATCCTCCCGGCGAAGCACCCCCGGGGCCTGCCGGCCGGCAGCCGGGCACGGCCGAGGGGACCAGGGCGTCCATGGCGGAGCCGGGCGATGCGGGTCCGGCTCCGGCTGGCGGAGGCGGGCTGCTGCTACCAGACGTCATGCGGGCCTCGGCCTGATGCGCCAGGTATGCCCGTAAACCCCCGGTTTAGGCGACTACCCGCACGTCAGCGACCCGTACGGGGCGTGAAGGACGGGCGCAGGCCACTAGTTGCAATCGTTTGTGACACAGACCCGTAACAGATACGGCATCACTGAGGACCGGCACTTGACCGGCAACTGACCCCGTAGAAACATCAGCAACAGGCTATAAGCGGCTATTCAGGACTGGGGGGACAGGGATGCCTGGCGGTCCGGCGCCGGCATCACGTGGAGCGGCAGACGACCATAAGCGGCGAAGAGGCGATGACTTCGCAGGAAACGGTTCAGGCCACTGTTACCCAGTCGGCGTATGCGGTTGCCGCCAGGATTCTCGTTGTCGACGACGAGCCAGGAATCCGGTCCTTCATCGGCCGCGCGCTCGGGGCGGCCGGGTACGCCGCTGATCTCGCCGCGACCGGAACCGAGGCGCTGCAGCGGGCGCAGGCCAGCCGTTACGACCTCGTCATCTTGGATCTGGTCATGCCGGACATGGCGGGCGAGGCGGTCCTGGACCGCATGCTCGCCGCCCGCCCGGACCAGGCGGTGCTCGTCCTGTCCTGCCTGGCGGACGTCGCCTCCAAGGTGGAGTGCCTGGAGCGCGGGGCGCAGGACTACCTGACCAAGCCGTTCTCGCTGGCCGAACTGCTCGCCCGGGTCAGGGTCAGGCTGCGCGGCGGGACCGGGGAGAACGGGCCGCACGGCGGGGCCGCGGAGAACGGGCACGACCGGTCCGGGGAAATCGTCCGGGCCGGCAGCCTCACCCTGGACGTCGGCCGCCTGGTCGCCGACATCGGGCACGGGGCGGTGCCGCTGACCAGGCTCGAGTTCCTGCTGCTGCGCGAGCTGGCGGAACATGCGGGCCAGTCGGTCCCGAAGGGGCAGCTGCTGGCCAGCGTGTGGGGATACGACTTCGACCCGGGCTCGAACGTCGTCGACGTGTGCGTGCGGCGCCTGCGGTCGAAGCTCGGCTTCGACCTGATCAAGACGGTGCGCGGTGAAGGCTACCAGCTTGCCGACCACTGACGCGGGCGGCGCCGACCGCCTCTCCGGGCTGGTCGGGTCCGTCATCAGGCTCAGCTGGCCGTTCCGGCCCGGGCTGCTCGACGCGGTGTGGGTGATCTTCACCACGATCAACCTGATCGCCATCTTCGCGTTTCCCGGCTGGGAGACGATCCCCTTCCACGTCATCTGGATCAGCTTCACGCTGCTGTACGGGTTCCGCATCTGGGCCCCCGGGCCCACGCTGATGGTCCTGGCGGTGGTCATGGCGGCGACCGCCGCGGGTATCGGCCTGGACGTGGCGCGCGGTACCGAACCAGGCGCGGAGCTGACCGAGGTGCCGCTGATGGCGGCCATGTTCGGCGCCATGGTCTGGCACGCCAGGCGCAAGCTGGCCGCGGAGCAGAACTCGCACCTGGTGGGTGAGGAGAACGCCCGGCTGCTCGCCAACCAGCGCAGGTTCCTGCAGGACGCCTCGCATCAGCTGCGCACGCCGATCACCATCGCGCTGGGTCACGCCGAGCTGCTCGCCCGCGGCCTGGTGGACAAGCAGGAGGGGCACGACATCCAGGTGGTGCTCGGCGAGCTGAACCGGCTGCGCCGGATCGCCGAACGGCTGCTGGTCATCGCGGCCGCCGAGGGCCCGGAGTTCCTGCACCTCGAGCCGGTCGCCCTGGATAGCTTCACCATGGAGATCTTGCGCAGGTGGCGGCCCACCGTCGATCGCCGCTGGCAGCTCGGCAGGCTGGACAAGGCCACGGTGCAGGCGGACCGGGAGAGGCTGGGCCTGGCCATCGACGCGCTGCTCGAGAACGCCGTCCGGCACACCGGTGACGGCGATGTCATAAAGTTGTCGGTCGTGGCGGTCGGGTACGGCATGCCGGTCCGCATGATCGTCGCGGACACCGGCCAGGGCATCCCGGCCGAATTGCTGCGGCACATCTTCGACAGGTTCCGCAGCGGCGACAGCGGGCATCCCCGGGGGACCGGTCTGGGGCTGGCCCTGGTCCAGGCGGTAGCGCGCGCGCACGGCGGGAAAGTCGTGGTGCGCAGCCGCCCCGGCCGGGGCAGCGAGTTCGAGCTGTTGCTGCCCGGACCGCCGGGACCGCTGGCGCGGCTGCCAGCGGCGCCAGCCGGGGCGGATGCCGCCGGCGACGAGCTGGCCCGCAAGCCCGTCACCGGCCAGCGCGGGACGGGGTGAGACCGGGCATGGGACAGCAGACGTGGGCGGGCGCCATCGGCGAGGTGTGGCGGACGGCACTGAAGCACAAGCTCGTCTCCGGCATCGTCGCGCTCTGCGTCGTGGGCTCGCTGATCGGCATCGCCCTGGTCGGCTCGGGTTCGGCTGGCTCGGGTCAGGCCAAGCCGGCCGCCGATCCTTCGGCGCCGACATTCAGCTTTCCCGTCCTCGGCCATTCCGGACAGCAGATCTCGCTCAGCGATTACGCCGGTCAACCGCTCATCGTGAACTTCTTCGCGTCCTGGTGCGAGCCCTGCAAGCAGGAAACGCCGCTGCTGGCGAGGTTCTACCACGCCGAGCACGGCAAGGTCGCACTGGTGGGGCTGGACGAGAACGACGTCCTCGGCAATGCGCTGTCGTTCACCCGCGGCAACGGCGTCAGCTATCCGGTGGGATGGGATCCCGCGTTCACCGCGGCATCGGCCTACGGCGTCGACGCGCTGCCGCAGACCTTCTTCCTGGATGCCAGGCACCGCATCGTCGACCGCGTCTTCGGCGCGCTAACGCCCGCCGACATCAGCCGGGGCGTCGCTCTCGCCACGGGAGCCGAGGCAGAGAAGGGGTAGTAGCCAGGTGAATACGCCGACCACCACGGATCCGCCCTATGTGCCCATCCGGCGTAGCGGCTGGCCGGTGCGTCGCACCCCGTTGTGGCTGGTGCTCGCGGTGCTCCTGCTGGTCGGGGGCGTCGTGCTGGTCTCCCTCACGCACAAGCCCTCGCACGCGCAGCAGGCCGCCGACCTCAACGCGTACATGAACGACATGAACGCCGGCATCGAGTCGTGCGCCGGAGGTGTCTCCGAATCGCAGCAGGCGCTGAGCGCGATCGAGGCCGGCTCGCCGGGCGACCTCAAGACCGCCGTCAGCCTGGTGAACTATGACGCCGCGAACTGCTCACCCGCCAACAACGAACCGCTCGCTGACCTGACTCAGTACCAGGTGACGGAGTCGCTGGCTAGCTTCCACCTGCAGGACTGCACCAACGACTTCGTCACGTGGGCGTTTCCTTACGCCATGCGGGCTCAGGTGGACATGGTCAGCGTGATGACCGCACACGGCGCGGCCGCGCGCGCCGCCGCCAGCGCGGCCCTCCGCCGGGATCTGGGCAAGCTCGACGCCGAACGCACGACGATCTACTCCATACTGCGATCGGCCGAGCACGCGGTCTCCGACCACGCCGCCCTGCCCGATCTGCCCGGCTAGCCCCCGTCTGCCCGCCGGGCCGTGTCTGCCTGCCGGTCCGTGTCCGCCTGCCGATGCGTGTCTGCCTGCCGGTCCGCGGCGGCCCGCGGCGCGCGGGGCCGCCTTCGGTGCCGCGTCAGGAGGCGGTCTTCCTCGACTTGCTGGCCACTCCGGCCAGTCCGGTCAGGCCGTAGACGGCACCGCCGTGCCAGAGGCCGCTGAGCACCCCGTCAATGATGCCGCCGCCGGTGACCACGGAGAGCACGAGCGCGATCGCGGCGCAGGCGACAGCGGGCAGGACGGCGAAACGCCACGGATTGCGCCTGGCCCAGCGGATGGCGCGACTCGGCCGGGCCCGCCACAGGGCACCGGCCGCGGCCACGACGAAAAACGCCACCGCGCCCATCGCCAGGGAACCGCTCAGGGCATGGACGCCCAGGCCGGACAGGCTGGAGCCGATGACGTGCAGGCCCAGGTCGCCCACCGCGACGACCCCGCCGGTCACTACCGCGGCACCCCACGGCGCGCCCGACATGGCCGCGCCCGATATCTGCATCTCCTCGCGCCGGGAGAGGTCTTGTTCATGTTGAGTCGGTGCGGACATCAAAATCCCCTGCCCTTCAAGCACCAAGCACGATATTCACGTCATATCGCGTCTTTGAGGCAGGGTACCACGGCATCATGCGTATTCCGTCCCGCGGCGCGCAGAGACGGCCGAGAGATTGCTGTTTTCCAGGTGAAGTCAGGGGTCCGGGAGCGGAAATCCTTAAGAGACGTTCAGCGTGCGCACAGGTTGACCGGGCTAACTGGGAACGGCTGTCGCTGGAGGCCTAGAGCCGGCATAACCGATCGGGACGTAATCTGGTCTGGTCGAGGGCGAGGAAGATGCGCGAGAACGAGAGCGATAGCGAAGACGGCCGGCCAAGGCCAGACGAGCACATCAGCCCCTGGGTACCGCGCGACACGGGTGAGGCTGGGCAGGTTTCCGGGGGTTTGGGGGCTGGCAGAGGCGCTGTTCCGTCCGACATCGGCGACCAGGACACCATCGCTTTCGGCAGCGCGGCCGGCGAAGCAGCCGGTCACGGCCGGGGCTCACGCGCTCGGCGCGACTATCCGGGCCAGCCCTGGTATGCCGGCCAGGGGGATGAGGGGGGTGAGGCTGGCCACGGGGACCAGTCCGGCTACGGGGACCAGGGCGGATACGGGAGTTATCGGGGCGGCTACGGGGACCAGGGCGGATACGGGAGTTATCGGGGCGGCTACGGGAGTTACGCGGGCCCGGGCGGCCACCGGCAGGGTGGGTACGGCGGAACCGAATACGGTACAGCCGGGTGGGGACTGTCCGCTCCGCCGCCGCCGCCGCGGTCCCGGCGCGGCGGCCGCTTTCTCGTCTACGCCGCCGTCGCCGCGCTGGCAGCCGGCATCGGCGCGGGGATAACCGTCGCGCTCGCCAACCATGACGCGGGCCCCGCCGCTGGCATGTCCTCCAGCAATATCCCGGCGCCGCACCACGACGCGGCCGGCAGCGGATCTTCCTCGCTCAACGAGGCGACCGTCGAGAAGAAGGTGGAGCCGGGCCTGGTCGATATCCTCTCCACGCTCAAGTACGACAGCGAGACAGCCGAGGGCACCGGGATGATCCTGACTGGTTCGGGCCTGGTGCTGACCAACAACCACGTGATCGACGGGGCCACGACCGTCAAGGTGTCGTTGGCCGAGGACCCGGGCCAGAGCTACCAGGCCCGGGTCGTCGGCGACGACAGCACCGATGATGTCGCGCTACTGCAGCTCGACGGCGCCTCGGGCCTCACTGCGGTCAGCTTCGGCGACTCGTCACAGGTCAAGATCGGCATCCCGGTCCTCGCGCTGGGCAACGCCGAGGGGCGCGGCGGCGTGACGCCCGCCGCGGGTTATATCGACGCGCTCAACCGCTCCATCCAGGCCAACGACGAAGGGTCGGGCACGACCGAGGACCTGAACCATATGCTGCAGACCAACGCCCAGATCCAGCAAGGCGATTCGGGCGGCGCGCTGGCGAACGACGCCGGCCAGGTCATCGGGATGGTCACGGCCGCGAACACCGCGGCCGCCTCCGGACAGCTCGGGCAGGGCGGGGGCACGATCGGCTTCGCCATCCCGATCAACAGCGCGCTGAAGATCGCCAGGCAGATCGACGCGGGGAAGCCCAGCTCCACGGTGTACATCGGCCTGCCCGGCTTCCTCGGCGTGGAGGTCGCGCAGAGCAACAGCCCCAACCCGCAACAGCAGGCCGCAGACGAACAGCGGGCCGGCAACGGCCCCGAAGGCCCCGGGATCGGTGGCGCGAACGGCTCGTCCTGCGTGGCCGGCGGCCAGGAACCCGCCGTACCGCCCAGCATCGCGCCGGCCGGTACCGGCGCGCTCATCGTCGGCATCTTGTGCGGCACGGCGGCGGACTCGCGAGGTCTGGCGCCGGGGGACGTCATAACCTCCGTCAACGGCCAGGCCGTCACCACGCCAGGCTCGCTGACCGACATCACGGCCAGGTACCACCCGGGCGCGGTGGTTTCGGTCGGCTGGGAGAGCGTCAGCGGCGCCAAGCACACGACGTCCATCACGCTGGGCACCGGCCCGGCTCGGTAACGGCCAGGCCCGGGTGAGCGCGAGAGGGGCGACGCTCTCACGCGCCCAGCCAGGCGCGCAGCCGTGATTCGCACTCGTCGATCTGGCCGATCTCCACGTACTCGCCGGGGGTATGCGCGATCTCGGAGATGCCCGGGCCGTAGTTCACCGCCGGGATGCCGAGCGCAGCGAACCTGGCCACGTCGGTCCAGCCGAGCTTGGCGCGCGGGGTCCCGCCCACGGCCGCCGCGAATGCGGCCGCGGCAGGGTGCCCCAACCGGGGCCGCGCACCCCCGGCCACGTCAAGCACCGTAACCGGCCACGCCGAGAAGAGCGTCCGGACGGAATCCTCCGCCTGCTCCTCGTCCAGGTCCGGCGCGAACCTGTAGTTGACGGTCACCACGCACTCATCGGGAACGACGTTGCCCGCGACGCCGCCGCGGATGCCGACGGCGTTCAGGCCCTCGTGGTACCGCAACCCGTCGACCTCGGGCTCCCTGGGCCTATACGCCCGCAGCACCTCGAGGACGCCGGCCGCCAGGTGAATCGCGTTACGCCCCATCCACGAGCGCGCGGTGTGCGCCCGCTGGCCCGCGACGGCGACCTCGGCGCGCAGCGTGCCCTGGCACCCGCCCTCGATCTCGCCGGAACTCGGCTCCATCAGGACGGCGAAGTCACCGGCGATCAGTTCCGGACTCTGGCGGCTCAGCCGCAGCAGCCCGTTGCGGTCGGCCGCGACCTCCTCGCAGTCGTAGAAGATATAGGTGACGTCCCTGGCGGGTGAGCTGAGGTGCGCGGCTAGCCGGAGCTGCACTGCCACCCCGGATTTCATGTCCGTCGTGCCGCAGCCGTAGAGGCGGGATCCTTCGGCGTGGGAGGGAAGGTTGCCCGCCACCGGCACCGTGTCGATGTGCCCGGCCAGGATCACCCGTTCCGGCCGCCCGAGCTCCGTCTGCGCCACGATCGTATGGCCGTCCCGGTGCACGGCCAGGTGCGGCAGCGACCGCAGCGCCACCTCGATGGCGTCCGCGAGCGGCCCTTCCTCCCCGCTGACCGAGGGAATGTCAACAATTCGCGCGGTCAGCGCCGCGCCGTCCAGGTCAAGATCCAGGTCATGATGCACGCGGCCAGCATAGGTACCGGACTTGGTAGTGTGCCGGTAAACGCTCAGGGCGCCAGGCGGTCTTCAGTATCGTGACCCGGATTCCATGCTCGGCGTTCTTGCTGGTGTGCCCGGCGGGTCGAAGGAGAGCGTGATGGACCGCTCCCGCGCTTACTGTGGCGGTATGGACAATGAGCAGGCGTTCCCGGTCATCCGGCAGACGGTCCTGGATGCCACCGACCCGCGGCGGTTGGCCGAGTTCTACCGGCAGCTGTTCGGCTTGCGATACCGCCCGGGCGACGAGCCGCCCGCCCCCGGCCAGCCGGACCCGGCCGGGCAGGACTGGCTGATCTTGACGAGCCCGGCCGGCGGTGCGGTGCTGGCCTTTCAGAAGGTCGGTGAGCTGGCCGAGGCCACGTGGCCGGACGGACCGGTCCCGCAGCAGCTGCACCTGGACGCCACGGTGCCCACCACGGCTGAGCTCGACGTCACGCATGACCGGGCGCTCGCGCTCGGCGCCCGGCTGCTCGAGGACCGCTCGGATGACCCGGAGGAGCCGCTGCGGGTCTACGCCGACCCCGCGGGGCACCCGTTTTGCCTCATCGCCGCTATGGCGCCGCTCCCGTCCACCGGCTGAATCTGGCTGACACGCGCTCAGGCGAGCGCCTGGGTATCCCGGGGAGCCATGGCCTTCGACGCGGCGCGCAGCGCGGTCATGATCACCGGCGACACCGACGAGCAGCGTACCGCCGCGCTGAACTCGGCCGATCCGTGCTCGCTACCGTGGATCGCCGCGTCCCTGGACCGGCTGGAGGAGGTCCTGGCGGACCTCACTGGGTAATCTTCACCGGCTCCAGGGGGACCAGGTCGGGGCGCTTGGGGTCCTGGCCGTCGCCGCTTGAGATGCCGCGCAGCCTCCGGCGGACCCACGGCATGGCGTACTGTCTGGCCCAGCGGGCGTCTTGCCGGCGCGCGGCCAGCCAGGCGTTTCCGTTCATGCCGTCGCCTGGTGCCGCGGGCAGCGGCGCACGCCAGTCTTCGGCGGCCGGGATACCGAGGACCTCGCGGGCGCGCAGGGCCACCTTGCGGTGCCCCTCGGAGGTGAGATGCAGCCGGTCCGGGCTCCAGGCCCGCGGATCGCGCAGCACCCGCATGGACCACAGGTCGACCAGATCGCAGCGGTGGTCGTCGGCGATCGCGCGCAGGTGCATGTCGTACGCGGCGATCCTGCCGCGGAGCAGCCGGATCACCGGGAAGCCGCGCGGATCGAAGCCGGTGAAGATGAGCACGCGGCAGCCCGCCGCCTGCAACTGGGCCACCGCGGATTCGAAATGCGAGGCCAGCACGTCGACGTCCCTCCCGCGGAGGATGTCGTTGCCGCCCGCGGCCAGGCTCACCAGGTCCGGTGCCATCTGGACGGCGCGCGGCACCTGCTCGGCGATGACCTCATCGAGCAATCTCCCCCGCACGGCCAGGTTCGCGTAACGGAACCCTGGCGTCCGCCCGGCGAGAGCGCGGGCCACCCGGTCGGCCCAGCCGAGGAACCCGCCGCCGGGGCGCGGGTCGTTCAGTCCTTCGGTGAAGCTGTCGCCGAGGGCCGCGAACGAGCCGATATCAAGCACTGGGCCACCTTCCTGCATCCCGTCCATGATGCCATCCGCGGAGCCGGCCGCCGCCGGGGCGGGAGTAGGGGAGACTAGGGCCATGCGGACCAGCAGTGCGCTCAGGCCGGCACTCGCCGTCGCGGGGCTCGCAGTCCTGCTCACCGCGGCGGGCTGCGGCGGCTCCGGCCCGAGCGCGGCGCCGAGCGGGCCGGCGCCCGCCACGAAGACACTGGCCGCGACCCCCGCGGGCACCACCTCCGCGGGCACCGGTCATCCCAGCGCGGTATGGCCGACCTTCGGCCGGGATGCCGCGCGCACCGGCGTCGCCGCAGGCGTGGGAACCGCGGGCCCGCTCAGCATCGGCTGGCAGGCGCGCCTGGACGGGGCCGTCTACGGCCAGCCGCTCCTGGTCGGCAGCCTGGTCATCGCGGCGACCGAGAACGACTCCCTCTACGCGCTCGACCGGTCAACCGGCCGCGTCGTCTGGCGGACTCACGTCGGCACCCCGGTCCCGCTGGCCGACCTGCCGTGCGGCGATATCGACCCGCTCGGCATCACCGGCACGCCCGTCTACGACCAGGGCAACGGGCTGATCTACGCGGTCGCGGAAACGGCCGGGTACCACCACGTGCTGGTCGGCGTCTCGGTCGCCGACGGCGCGGTCAGCGTGGAACGCGACATTCCCACGCCGGACGGGGAGCCGAGGTACGACCAGCAACGGCCCGCGCTCACGATCGAGGACGGGCGGGTGTACGTGGCCTTCGGCGGGCTGTACGGGGACTGCGGTCCGTACCGCGGATCCGTGGTGGGCATTCCGCTCGGCGGCAGCGGGCCGCTGCTCTCCTACCTGGTGCCGACCTCTCGCGAGGGCGCCATCTGGGGCACCGCCGGCCCGGTCACCGGGCCGGATGGCACCCTGTACGTCAGCGTGGGCAACGGCTCGGTGACCAGCACCCGGTTCGACGGCAGCGATTCGGTGACGGCCCTGTCCCCCGCCTTGCGGCAGGTCGGCATCTTCGCGCCGGCGACCTGGTACCAGGACAGCCAGGGTGACCTGGACCTCGGCTCCACGCAGCCGGTGCTGGCGGGCACCGGGATGCTGCTGGCACTGGGCAAGAGCGGCACCGCCTACCTGCTCAACCCGGCTCATCTCGGCGGCGTGGGAGGACAGATCGCGCAGGCGCCGGTGTGCCCGGCGTACGGCGCCGCCTCGGTCGACGGCAGCACCGTGTACGAGCCGTGTGAGCAGGGCGGGATGGCCGCCATCAGCGTCG
>Ga0187780_10001862_pt1 | contig 15925 bp, 17 predicted proteins | sample 1015_Q2_SP10_20__FD_132429 | JGI IMG/M metagenome (GOLD analysis project Ga0187780, IMG submission 132429) | Tropical peat soil microbial communities from peatlands in Department of Meta, Colombia - 1015_Q2_SP10_20_MG | ecosystem: Environmental > Terrestrial > Soil > Wetlands > Peat | place... | reverse complement strand
GACGTCGTTTCGATTCTTCCAAACAGTATGATGCGAACGCGCAGCGGACATTCCGCCGCGTCAGCTTTACCCCTGAAAGCAGACATTGATCTCGTCAGATTGGATGTCGGCTAAGGGCCAAAAGCGGACATTTACATCGCGTGCGCCATGTCGTCTTTGCCTCAGAAAACAGACATTGATCGCGCAGGTTTGCCAACGTAACTAGTGAGTAATTCGGTGTTGGCTTTATCCCTGAACGCCGACAATGGTCTTCGGCGCCATTAAAGGGTCGATCATGATACGCGCAATCATGGTTGCGGCATTGTTGCTCGGCGGAGCAACGGGTCCTTTGCGCGTTGTTGGCGCGGCCTTTGCCAACGAACCCGTGCCAGATCCGATCTGGCTCACAGTCGACTCCGGCGCGGACCTAGTTCTCTCTCGGCCGACTTTCTGGGACGGCGCGTGTCATCCCCTGGGCGTCACGGTGACCGTGACCCAGCCCCCAGCCCATGGGACGGTTTCGGTCGTGGCGGGAATGAATACGGCCAATCCAAATCCACGATTTGGTAGCCCCGGACCCTGCGGCGGCACGCAGATCATGGGAAAGCGGGTCGTATATCGGTCCGAACCTGGCTTCCACGGCACCGATTACGTTGTTTACCACTATGTTTCAGAACGGGGGCATAAAGCTGAGGCCCACGTAAACATTACGGTGCGATGACCAAGTCGGCTTTTCCTCCGCAAGCAGACATTGATCGCGTCAAATGTGATGTCAGCTAAGGGCCAAAAGCGGACATCAGCTTGCCTATTCGATCACCTCGTCGGCGAGTGCAAGCACCGCTTGTGGCAATTCCAGTTTGATCAATTTAGCCGCCTTCAAGTTTATCACGAACAAATACCGTGTTGGTTCCTCGAACGGCAAGTTAGCTGGATTGGCACCCTGAAAAATCCGATCAACCAATGAGGCTGCGCGACTATACGACTCCTTTAAATCCGCACCGTAGGACATAAGGCCTCCAGCGCGCACATAAGGATCGTTCTCGTAGATCGCTGGCAGTCGATGAGCGACGGCGTAGTCAAAAACGCGGCTGCGATTAAGAATAGTGAGCGGATCGGAAACCATGAGAATTGCATCCGGTCGATCACGGTCCATTGCTGTAAAGGCGTCGTCGAAATCATCTGGCTCGCCAACTCCAAGTGGCTGCACGACGACACCGAGGCCTTTGGCGACATCGGCGGATGCTTGGTACCGCAATGTCATGCCGAGATCGCTCTTGTTCCATAGCATCGCAATTTTACGAATATTCGGGACAGCCTGTTTGAGCAGTCCAAGACGCTTGGTGCTTAATGTTGCTGCATTATCAGAGATGCCGGTGATGTTGCCGCCGGGTTGTGCCAGGCTCAAGATTAAACCGGTTGCCACGGGATCACCGGCACCAACTGCTACGACAGTTGGAACACCGGTACCCTTCATCGCCGCCGCAGCTGGATAGCCAAGGACGACCACCGCATCGACTTTATTGCGTGCAATATCCTGCGCGAGTTGCGGCAACAAAGCGCTCTGTAACGCAGCACCATAGGGCTGATATTCTAGGTTTCGACCAATTGTGTAACCGCGCTGTGCTAGCGCTGAGAATAGCGCTGTACCGTTGGGGCTATTTATCGGAACTGGACTGCCAGCTGTAAGAGATGCCAACCGATAGATCTGCTTCCCCTGAGCGCGCGCCAACGGCGACCATGTAGCGGCCGCGCCGCCGACTAACGTGATGAACTCGCGCCGTTTCATTCGATTACCTCGTCGGCGGCTACCAGCAGAGCTGGGGGCATGGTGAGGTTGAGCGCTTTTGCAGTCTTCAAATTGATAACCAACTCGACTTTCGTGGATTGTTGCACCGGCAGATCGGCGGGTTTTACGCCCTTGAGAATCCTTCCTGCATAAAGACCCGCGATGCGATGAGCATCGGTAATACTGGTGCCATAGCTCATCAGACCGCCGGCCGTCGTATACTCACGAAAATTATAGATTGTCGGTATGGCCTGACGTGCGGCGAGTTCAACGAGTCTGTTTCGCTGGCCGAGAAAGAAGGCGTCGCCTAGGACCATAAGCGCCCCGGCCCGTTGTTTATTCAGCGTCGCAAAAGCCGCATCAACTTCGCTATTTGTGTGGGCCTGTATGACAATCAATTTCTGTCCGTGAGTATCCGCTGCCGCCTGTACATTTTTCGTCTCGGATTCGGCAATACGGGTCTTGGGATTTACGAGCACGCCTATCAGAGGTGCCTTGGAAACTGCCTCGTGTAAAATCTCAAACTGTTTGGCGACCAACGACTCGGTCAAGAAATACACACCGGTAACGTTGCCGTGCGGTCGGTTGAGGCTTGCGACAAGGCCCAACTTTATTGGATCGCCGCCACCGGCGAAGACGATAGGGATAGTTGCAGTTGACGACTTTGCCGCCACGGCTGCATTAGTGCCACCTATTGAGATCATTACCGCGACCTGACGACGAACGAGCTCGGCCGCCAGCTCTGGCAGTCGCTCATAATGGTTCTCCGCCCAGCGCACCTCGAGCGCGACGTTCAGTCCCTCGACATAACCTGCTTCTGTCAGGCCCTTTCGAGCGGCGGCCAGCCGAAAAGCGTCGGATTGAGGTGACCCGCTACCGAGAAAGCCCACCAACGGCATCGCCGGTTGCTGCGCGCGAGCAGCGAGCGGCCAGGCGGCGGCTGACCCGGCAATTACACTGATGAAATCGCGCCGTCGCATTGCCTCCCCCGAGGCTCAGGACTACGCCAAATGGGCTCTGTAATTAGGCAAGCAAAGCAGGAAATCTGAACTTACGAAATGGGGGAAACGGCCATTTTGGGCGGCACGGCCGATGTCCGCTTTGGGTCAAAAGCGGACATCTGCATCGCGTCATGCGATGTCGGCTCTAACCCCGAAAGCAGACGTGGATTGCGTCAAAGTTTATGTCTGCTAAGGGCCAAAAGCGGATATTGCGGCCTTATTCGATCACATCATCGCCCGGACCCGTGTCGGCGATGATCAGCAGAGCGTGCCAGGGCAGTCCGGGCTAGGGGAAGCGACGTAAGGTTCTGGAGTCGTCGGGTGTGCATTCTGGTAATCCGCGCTAGCCGGGTTGTTAATGTCAGGAGCCGCCGACGGCTGCGCGTTGGTCGCCGCCGCGGACGGGTCCTCCGCCCACCCGTCGTCCGCGCCCGATGGTCCGCTGTAGGTCGGTGGGTTCGGCGCGTAATGTTGCGACACGAAGCGATAACCGCGGCCCAGCATGCATTTCTTGAAGGCCGGGCCATCCGCCTTGTAGCGACTCTGGCCGGTCTCTCGGTAACAGGCATCGAGATCGGATTGATGGATGGCCTGGCTGCGCGGCTTCCCGTTCGGCCGAATGAGATCATAGTATGTGGCCACCGGGTAAGACTGCGCGGCAAGGCCTGTGCCAAGCAGTAGGGCGGTGGCGACGATGATCCGATTCATGCTGCCCATGGTTCACATTCCGGCATTGATTTCCGTTTGCAGCGTTGCGGCATTTGCCTCATCGTTCTGTTCCTCCGCTGCCTGCATCTGCTGTTCCATCATATCGTTGTCGATCTGTTGCTCCAGCGTCGCCGTCGCTTCCGCGTTGTCGATCTGCTGCTGCACCCAAGCGCCATTATCGACAGTCGGGCTGCTGTCATAGGTCGGCGGAGCCTGTGACACATACTCGTCGACGTCCGCCTTGCCACGTGAAGTGGCCGGAGTGGCATAGGCGCTGGGGGAGCCAAACATTGCTCCGAGGATGCCTGGAAACGCGGCCTGTTGCTGCGCCGGTGCGCGACGCCTAACCACGACGTGGCGTGGCTGAACCTTATGTGTCACGGTGCGTGTGGCTGCCGTCTTGGCGTGGGTCTGCGCGGCCATCGCGATGTTGCCGCTCAGGGCAAGAGAGGTGGTTAGAATAACGGCGGTGATGAAAGTCCTCATGGCACACTCCTCATCTTTGATTTGAAAAGTCGTGGCTCAAAAGACGGCCATTGTTGTGTCGCACGTGGAGCTAGCAAGGTTCAGGGTCGTCACCTCAAGTAACGGCCCTGCAAGGCGGATCCATCGGGCGCACGACCACTGATCGTGCATTTGTGATCGAAGATGAATGTTTGGCAATGTCCCCGTGCGAACGTTTATATATTGCGCAACGTGCAGCCGGATGCGCTGCGGCAATCGGGCGCCGGCTCCCGGCGACAAGTGACGTGCATGTCCGCTTTGGGTCAAAAGCAGACATCGGGCCAGTCAAACGCAATGTCCGCTTAACCCCCGAAAGCGACCGGAAAAGCGGACATCAGGTTGAGCGGGGGCTACCGGTCTCAGAAACCGCCGGTGAAAACCGCAGCAACCAACAGCACGGATAGAAACCAGCCGACAACTTCAAATTCTAGCACCAGACAATTCCTTTTTCTTCTTTATTGAAAAAGCGGACAGTCCGACCGACGCTCGGCTGCCTACATCACGCAGATATATTGTGTGCCGCTCATGCCGAGCCGGTGGGCTGCGCCAGGTACGAGATCGAGCATCGCGCCCATGCGATAAGCCGTCCCGTACGGGCCGCGATCATTAACGCGCACGATCACAGAGCGATTGTTTTTCGGATTGAGAAGCGTGAGGTTTGCGCCCAACGGCCAATCCCGCGCAGCAACCGTGTTGCCGTTCGCGTCGAGCCTCTCGCCGCTCGCGGTGCGCGTGCCGGAGCTGTAGATGCTCGCGAGCACTTCACGGCCCGCGCAATTACCAGACGGCTTGACGTATTTGTGCACCGACTGCCAACCAGCTGCATGAGCAACGGTTGTTGTGAACAGAACGGCCAAAAACGCAATGCGGATGGACTTCATCTAATAGAATCTCTCGTTGTTTTTGGAAGGCGCGCTTTAGGGCCGCTGCATGTGGCAAAAAAGTGGCGCTGGCTTGCATACCGCTCATGCAAGGACGTTGTGATCGGTTAAAGCGTCTTTTCGAGGGCCGTAGTCGTAATAGCAGCTAACATGCAATGTCGGCTTTACCCTGAAAGCAGACATTGATCGTGCCAGACTGGATGTCTGCTTTGGGTCATTAGCAGACATTTGCATCGCGTCATGCCATGTCGGCTTTAGCTCCGAAAGCAGACATGGATCGCATCGATTTCGTTGTCAGCTAAGGGCCAAAAGCAGACAAACTATCGGCGGCGGCATCGGCCACGAATTGACGGCGCTGGGCTGCTATCAAATCTTCAACCCTGTTCCATTCCTTGGGCCTTGATAGCCGGGGCCGCCACAGGTCCGATTAAGAATTTGATCAGTTCACGCGCTCTGTCGGGAGCATTTGAATTGGTAGCAACTCCGCCGACGAGCGAGATGTAAGACTGAATTTCACTCGGTAAGGGTCCTACGAATTCGACACCGTGGGTCGTCATAATCTGAGTGATGACCACCATGCCGATCTCGACTTCCCCTTTAGCGACCAGTTCCGAAACAATGTCGGTGTCGGGACGAATGACCTTTGACTTTATCGCCTCGGCAATTCCAAGACGATCAAGTAAACCGGCAACATAGGGTCCGCTTAAACCTGCTTTGAGGTAACCAATGGATTTAGCGCTGAGCAGCGCTCGCTTAAAAGCATCCACGGAACTGACGTCTGGCTTTGGTGCGCCTGCGCGCACCTCAACTCCAATCCCGGAACGCATGAGTCTAGTTCGCGTGCCAGCGACAATCTTGCCATCCTTGATCAGGCCATCGATCTGTGCGGGCGTTACGGCAATGACGTCAAAAGGCTCACCGGAATTAGCTCGTCTAACCAATCCGGCAGCGTCATCCGATGTTACAACAAGCTTACAGCCGGTAGCCTGCTCGAATTGTTCGCCGACATTACCCAACACGGATGCAATGGCTCGTGGAACCAATACCCTGAGTTCTTCCGCGCCCACAGATGAGCCACTACAAAAGGCAAGAAAAAATGCGAAGCTAAGATATACAAACCTGAGGTGACGGGAATGCATTGGCTGCCCCCATTTGATTGGCAAGGGAGCTTAGAAAAAACCTTTAGTTGAAACGCGTAAATTCGGTCTCAATATTGCTATTACCAATGCTCGCTTCTGGATATTCGCTAAGGGTCATTCGCCGACATTTCGCGGTGCAATCGCCGTGTCGGCTTTACCCCTGAAAGCAGACATTGATCGCGTCAGATTTTGTGTCTGCTAAGGGCCAATAGCGGACACGCGATGTCAGCGAGTTCGGCTTCAATTCAGAGCGAGCAAGTGGCCGCTTCGATTACTCACTCACATTTACGCAGGAATGTGATGTTGCGACGAAGTGAAGCACCTTGATGAAGATCAGGCCCACGTTGCGCAACTCAGCACTGCTCGACCTTGAACTGCGTGTGGAGCCACATGCCGCCTCAACGGCAACCTCGTTATTACACGATTGCATATACAGACCTGCATGTAACGCAGAAGTAGATTTGACCTAACTCAATGGCGCCAAGTGCATTCACGCGCATTCGAAGTTACTCGATGAATAACGAAGGAGTTGAAAATGAAAAAAATCATCACCTTGGCAGGCGTTGCAATGCTGCTTGCATCGCCAGCTTTTGCTCAGGCCCCCGCTGGAGTTTACGGCACCGGCAATATTATCTTCCCAAATAATCCGAGTGCCGCCGCCGCCGCAGGCGCTAGCAGCACTATCTCCCAAGGTGCCATAAGTGGGGCCGTCCTAGGTGTCCCAAGTGGAGCCGCTGGAGCCTTTGCGTTTGAACCTGAGCCGTCTAGCCGTCAGGAGTGCGCGCAACGATTCAAATCGTATGATTCTCGTAGCGGCACGTATTTAGGCCGTGACGGATATCGGCACGCGTGTCCATGATCGGATGGCAGAAAGACCGCTGCGAAACGGTCCTCTGTTTATATTTCTTGCCAGTGTCTGCTTTGAGTCAAAAAAAGCAGACACTGGGGCGATCGCTTGGGATCCCCGCCTTAGCCTTGAAATCGGACATCAACGGGCGCGTGGCGTAATGTCCGCTTGGGGTCATTAGCCGACATTTCGCGGCAAAACCGTTATGTCGGCTTTAGCTCCGAAAGCAGACATCAATCGCGTCGAACTCGACGTCGACTAAGGGCCAATAGCGGACTCATGCACCGCAGCAAACAGAAGCTATGGGTGGCTATCTCGCAGCTGCGCGAGAACGCCAGCGATGTCACCCATGCCCCAATGTTCCGCGCACTGTCCGTTTTTCGCCCGGAAAATATCGCAGGAGGTGAAGCGAAGGGGGCGACCGGTCGGAGCGACCCCGAATAAGGTACCCTTATGTGTGCCCGTATAGACGAAGCTCGCAGCTACCATGTCGTTAGAGGTCACTGTCGCTTCTACTGCAACCTGAAGGTCTGGAATGCCCGCGAGCCTTGCCGCAAAAAAGCCAACGGTGGCTTGCTTGGGTGACTTATCCGGAGGCGGAGGGGGAGCAGCGGCACTCAACTGATGATTGACGTAATCATCAGCAAAAAGCGCGGCAAACGAAGAAATGTCGTGTGCGCTTAACGTCGAGGCAAAGTGTTCCGGTAGCAATTTCGCTCCACTTTCCTGGGCGACTGCGGGCATAGCAAGAGCAAAAGTGGCTGTGGACGCTGTGGCGATGAAAAATCTTCGATCCATTTGATCCTCCGCTTTTGAACTGACACGGTGTCCCGATCTTCGCAGCGATGTCCGCTGCAACTCTAATAACGGACAAACGCAGGTGCCATTGATTTGTCCGCTAAGGGCCAAAAGCGGACACACCGGCCTTTTCGTTTTCGATGAGCCGGACCACTACTGTGGGGGCTTGTATTCTTCGACCTTTGTGTTCGCGATTTTGATGAGGGTTGCAGCCGCTTTCCGATCCTCAACCATGAACGCGGCAAAGGCTTCCGGAGTGGTCGGAGCCGCAATTACCGCTTGTTGTTCGAGATATTCGACAAAGGCTGGCTCACTAAACAATTTGACGAAGGCGACGTTGAGCTTCTCGACGATAGTGGGTGGCAAACTTTTCGGACCAACAAGACCCCACCAGCCTCTGCCTGGATAACCTACCAAACCAGCCTCGGTGAACGTCGGCACGTCAGGTAGAAGTGGCGACCGCTTGTCGGCAGAGACGGCCAGCGCTTTAACGCTGCCCGCTCTAATCAGCCCGAGGAAATTGCCGATGCCGAAACGCGTCATTTGCACTTGATTTGCCGCTACAGCCTGGGCTGCCGGGCCCCCGCCACCGTAAGGCACCCCAACAATCTTGGTCCCCCACTGATTGTTGAGCCATTTCAAAAACAGATCCGGGAACGAGCCGTCGCCCAGCGTCGCGAAATTGAGGCTGTCAGGCTTGGCCTGCGCCATCGCTTTGAGGTCAGCTACCGATTTCACGTCGAGCGCCGAGGATACGAACACGCCTTCGTTGAGGAAGAAGAGTCTCGTTATCGGGGCGAAGTCTCGGGTGGGATCGTAGGGCAGCTTAGCAAAGTGCAGAGGATTATAAGACAGCGCGTCATGATGGAGGATGCAAAGCGTATAGCCGTCGGGAGCAGCTTGAGCACAGGCTTGGGCGGCAATGATGCCATTGGCGGTACCCCGGTTTTCTATGATGAGAGGCTGACCAAGTCGCGGCCCCAGTTCTTGGGCTGCCTTGCGCGAAATAACGTCAGTCACGCTTCCAGCCGCGATCGAAACGACCAGTCGGATTGGGTGGTCAGGGTAGGTTTGAGCGCGTGCAGCGGCACCAAGGGTCAACAACACGCCGGCGGCGACAAGCGCCTTGCAGACTTTCATTTTAACCTCCCGCTATGTTTCTTTTCAAACGCTTCGACGATGAATGAATCGATCAGCCGATAGGACTGACGCGCAGCAGTTTCGTCGTATTTGGCAATGCCGGGCACGTTCGATTCAGGCTCGCAGAACGAGTGCAGGGCGTGCCCGAAGGTCATCATTTGCCAATTCACTTTTGCTGTCTCCATCTCTGCCTCGAATGCATCGCGCTGGGCCTTCGGAGCCACCGGATCGGCCGCGCCGTGCAGCACAAGAAGAGACGCTTTGACGTCGCCAGCGGCCGCCGGCAGGGGCGTTGTGAGATCGCCATGGACGCATACAACCGCCTGTAGCTCCGCGCCGATGCGCGCGAGTTCAAGCACATTGCCGCCGCCAAAGCAGAACCCGACAGCGGCTTTGCGAGAAATATCGCCGATGCCGCGCTTTTCGCCTTGCTCAATAAGGCTGGATAGTGCGGCTTTGATGCGCAGGCGACGCTCTTTTGGATCAGCGCGCAAAGAGTTTGCGAGCTCGGCAGCTTCTGGCGGGCCTGCGCTCACTTTGCCGTCGCCGTACATGTCTGCGACGAACGCAACGTAGCGGGAGTTTGCCATCATCTGAGTTCGCTTGATGGCATCCTCAGTGACGCCCAACCAGTTCGGCGCCATTAGCATGAGAGGTCGTTTTTCCGTCGCGCGTTCGTCGAAGACGAGCGCGCCAATGAACCTCTTACCATTCGCCGTGTAATTGATGCGCTCGACCGCCATCGGATAACCTATTGAGGATAAACTTCGCCGATCAGTCCGGCATCGAATGCTGTGAAGAACAAGCGGCCATCGGGCCAAGACGCGATGCAGCGTGCACCGGCGTTCGGCACCGGAATGGAATACTCCCCGATAACCGTACCGTCTGGTTTCATGCGGCCGATCTTGTTGGCGGCATTGGCCGTAAACCAAAGATCGCCGTCCGTTGCTACACAGACCCCTCGGAGCGAGGACTTTTCGGTGAGCACCGGATGTTCTGTGATCCGGCCATCGCGCGTGATCCGGCCAAGTGCGTTTGTACTGGTCTCCACGAACCAAATGCTGCCGTCGGGGTGCGAAGCCATTGCTCTCGGCTGACTGTCGGCGCTTGGGATTGGGTATTCAGTGACCTCACCATCGACGCTGATGCGGCCGATTTGATTGCCGGCCGCCTCACTGAACCACAGCGCGCCATCACGCACTGCTATCGAAAGCGGTCGACTGCCCGCACTGATGCCACGCCGATATTCAGTAATGCGTCCATTGGGCGTGATGCAGCCAATCTGGCCTGCATCGGTTTCGGAAAACCAGACATTGCCGTCAGGGCCGAGAAGTGTTCCGTCGGGACCGGCATTCGCGGTTGGCACCGAAAAAAGATCTATATGGCCTCGCACTCCGATACGGCCGATTTTGTTTGCTTTCTTTGCGCAGAACCACAGGTTGCCATCGGCACCGGGCGTGATGCCGATCGGCATCGCGTTCGCCTCAGGAATGTCGAACTCCTCGAACGCTCCCGAGTCAGCATTCAGCGCGCCGATCTTCGAAGCTCCGCTTTCGCAGAACCAGAGACGCCGATCTGGTCCGGCAACGCAAATGTAGGGCTCGCTCTTTGAACTTGGGATTCGATGAAATTTGAAAGTTGGGTCGGCCGACATCGCTGTACCGAAGCGCAATACACTACGACTGCATTGTAATATCTTTTCACTGCGCGGCCATGGTGGTCAACACGCGGGCGCTGTCCGCTTTGGTAATTAGCAGACGTAACGTCCGACGAACATCATGTCCGCTCTAACTTCGTAAGCAGACATGATCGCGTCAAATGTTACGTCGCTAAGGGCCAAAAGCGGACATGCCGACGACAGAGCCAAAAGCGGACGCGGTAATCATGTTCATTTCTTTTTTGACCTTAGAGCGCTGTAGGCGACCACCGAGACTACGGCCAACACCGCGATGCTCCCGACAATAGTATCTATTTGCATCAGTCCTCCTCATCGAAAGTCTGATCAGACATCGCGCGCTCAAATTGGATCTACGACTGCACCGGCGAGTTGCAGTTTCTGCAGAGAATTACCGGTTCGCCGGCCGGGATGGATCCGAGTTTGATCGAGAAACCGCGCGATACGGAGACGAGGCTTCGTTGCAGGTCGTGCCCTTGCTCGCGGCCTTCACGCTCTTCCCACCTAGCGGTGCCTCGTTTACCGCAATGAGGGCAAACCAATTCGGTGCTCGTTTGGCCGCGGCTCACCATGTTCGGTTTCTCCGCGCCCCACATTTCCAAAGTTCACTGGACGTCATTGTCAGTTTTGACGAACCCCACCACGTAGATGAACACAATTCTTAACAGGACAAATACGATTAGGGACACGGCAATTGTCACTTCCTTCGGAGCACTTAAAAACATCGTCATCGTAGTGGGCGCCCACCAGAGTCTACTGTGCGGATCGCAATCTCTCCGCACTCGACGCACTCAAGCTTCTGCCTCTCATAATCTGGGCGCGCCTGATCCTGCCGGCTATGCACCACCACCATTGATCCGCCGCATTGAGAACAGACAAGCTTATCTCTATTCAGCATAGAGCAACCTCACAGCATTACTTCGTCAATCGCGCTTGCGTGACGGCCTTCGGCCGGCTTTGTGATCCGGGAAGCGTCGAAAAAACCCGACCAATCGCATCGCCACTTGACAAAACGTGATGACAATTTTGGAAACATCAATCGCTCTCATGCCTCGAACATCAAGCGCTTTATAAAATTACAATTCTGGAAAAATCTTAAGGCGCGCCCGTAGTTGGACTATGTTTTTGGTATGCGCGCTATATACGAACGTATATCGTCGATTCGACCGCCCTAGGGCGCCTCGCGCGACGAGGCAAGCTTTTCCGACATCTTTACAAGCTCTGCCAATGATTTTGCGCCCATTTTTTTCATAACGTGTGCGCGGCGAACCTTGACCGTGATTTCGCTGAGGTGAAGCTCCGCGGCGATTTGTTTGTTCAATTTTCCTGCGACAACCAGAGTCAACACCTGACGTTCGCCAGGCTTTAATCCAGACAATCGGCGTCGCAAATCGGCAAGATTGATCGCGATCTTGCGTCGCGCCCGATCCTTCTCAAGGCCATTTTGAATCGCATCGAGCAACTCTTGTTCGCGGAACGGCTTGGTCAGAAATTCAACCGCCCCTGCTTTCATCGCCTGGACCGACATCGGAATATCGCCGTGAGCGGTAATAAAAATGATCGGCAATTGGATCTGCAATTTTGACAGCTCACGCTGAAAATCGATACCACTCATGCCAGGCATTCTAATATCGAGCACGAGGCATGCTGGTGTGTCAGGCCGCTGGCTTTGAAGAAATTCTTTCGCTGAACCAAATGAGAGGGTTTCCAAACCCACGGACTCAAGAAGATCTTCGAGGGCGCGACGAATCGATGGGTCATCGTCAACGATGAAGACTAAAGATTTTTCGTTTTTAGAAGCGGCCCCGGTCATGCCGCCTCCTTTTTCTTGATCGGTAAGGCGAGATGGAAGTTAGCGCCGTTTGAACCGTGAGTGGTCGCCCATATGCGTCCGCCATGAGCTTCAGCAATTGCGCGACAAATCGCCAATCCCATACCCGTTCCGCCAGCCTTGGTGGTGTAGAAAGCGTCAAAGATCTGATCAAGCATATCGGGACGAAGACCGATGCCGGAATCGCAAACGGTAATGATGGCGACCTCGCCCGATTCATTTTTGGAACTTATTACAAGCTCGCCACCTCGCTCGCCCCCCGCGCGCATGGCCTCGACGGCGTTGACGATCAAATTCAGAAGCACTTGCTGCAACTGAACGTGGTCGCCGAGCACGAGCGGTATGGCGTCTGACAGCTTCAATGTGAGCGCAATCTGATTTGTTTTGATTTCGTTTCCGGACAGCGCGACCACCTCCTGTATCACCTCATTAATATTCACCCACTCCATTTTCGGTGGCGTTCCTTTCGTGAGCGCGCGGATACGCCCGACCACTTCGCTAGCCCGATTGGCATCGCGGGCAATGCGATCAATCGCTTGGATCGCCTTTTTGGTGTTCGGCGGCTTACTAGTAAGCCAACGGGAGCCGGCATTTGCGCTAGTTAGGATTGCGGTCAGCGGCTGATTGACCTCGTGCGCTATTGATGCGGTCATTTCGCCAAGCGTTGTGACACGAGCTATGTGTGCAAGTTGCTCCCGCGCTTCGTTTGCCGCCGTTTGGGCTGACTGGATCTTCAGTACGAGAGCCGTCGTCGCAGCAATGGCGATAAGACTGATCCCGCAATTGATAAGTCCGGATTTTGGATCGCCAGTCTGTGTCAGGAAGTAGCTAAGAACCGTGAGGCTCATGCAGACCAAAAACACAAACATAATGCCCCGCTTCCGGCAGAACCCGACAGACATCAACACGACGACCACGTAGAGCACGGCCACGGCTATTTCGAGATCTGTAACTGTGTCAGCGACAAAGATGGCGATGGCCACCACAACGGCAGCCGCAGGGAGAAGGTACGATCGGTGCTTCATGCGTAATCCAAATACAATTCGAAGATCGCGTAAATTCGGGGTGACTTGTTGTCCAATCTTTTGATGAGATCCTCTACCCATCTCGGTCTCGCGCACACCGGCTCGGGATTGAATATACGAAGGTATATTCCCGCGTCTAAGAGACAAGTTGAATCGGCTCCGGCTCACGTCATAGTCCGCGCGCATCGCCGCTGGCTGTGCATTCTTGGTCACTCTAACAGCGATCTTCCTTACGTTCAGACACAGACGCAGATCAAAATCGTAGATCGGCATTCAACCGCCGTCATCGGATCAATCAGGAAATGCGCTGGCGTGGATCATGCCGATTGCAAGGTTTTGCCGATTGGCCAGGGCATGGCTGGCAATTGCAGCGACTACATTTGTCGTGGCCCCGGTGGTGCGTTCTGTTGCTGACGAAGCGAAGTCGGAAAAACTGACTTCAGTCTCATTTATCGGTGCCGACGCGTTTGACTGGACCGGATATTACATTGGCAGCCATCTTGGTTATGCATGGGGTAAGTCGGATTGGAACGGACCCGATGGCCGTGGCTCGCTAAATCTGTCGCAACGGATAAACCTCGCTACTCAGACCGGCAGCTTTTTCGCTGGCTTGCAAGCCGGCTATGACTACATGCTTGCCAATAAAATAGTCCTTGGTGCGGTCGCCGACGCTTCATTCCCAGCATGGCCGAGTCTTGCTGGCATTTCTATCGGTGGTGCCTCGACATTTCTCTCGCCATCGCTCGGCCAGGTCACCTACAGCGAGAACGTATTGTACTCGGGGACGATGCGTGGACGCTTCGGCTACGCCCCTGATGACTGGCTATTCTATGTAACCGGCGGCTTGGCCTGGTCGTACGACCAACTGACACTGACACAACTTGCCGCCGGGACGACCGACGCACCCTTCTTGTGGCGATTGGGCTGGGTGGCGGGCGCTGGTGTCGAAGTTCCCGTCATACCGAACTGGACCGCGCACCTGGAATATCTTTTTACTGACTATGGAAACAGCGATGTGCTGTTTGCGAATGCGGGACAGCGTTTCAGCTCAAATTTTTCACTGCAAGAACTGCGCGTTGGCGTGAACTATCGATTTGATAACAGCGCGCCTTCATTATCCGGTACCGCATCATCATCGGCAGCATCCGATACGGATCGCGTCAATTTTCATGGCCAGACCACCTTCGTTTGGCAGGGTTATCCCGCAATTCGATCTCCTTACGAAGGTGTCAATAGTTTGCCCGGCAAAGGGCTGGGCCGCGAGACAACGGACGTCACGTTATACTCCGGCTTGAGACTGTGGCCGGGTGCTGAGTTGTGGGTCGACCCCGAAATCGATCAGGGTTTTGGTCTTGCCAACACGCACGGAGCGGCGGGTTTTCCCAGCGGCGAAGCCTACAAGATCGGGGCTGCCTATCCTTACGCCCGTGTGCATCGTTATTTCGTTCGACAGACGGTTGATCTCGGCGGTGAATCCCAGAAAGTGAATGCCGATGTCAATCAGTTCGCAAGCTCGCAGACGGCTAATCGCCTAGTAGTGACGGCAGGCCGGTTCGCCGTCGTCGACATATTCGACACAAACAAATACGCGAACAATCCTAAGGCCGATTTCCTGAATTGGTCAGTCGTTAATGCCGGCACCTTCGACTATGCCGGCGATGGTTGGGGATACACCTACGGCGCGGCTGCCGAATGGTATCAGGGCGCCTTCACCCTGCGCGGTGGGATCTTCGACCTGTCGACAACCCCGGCTGGCGGCATCAGTCCCCTTGGCGGTTTTAACGATCCAACATTTCAGCAGTTTCAGTTGCTCGGCGAGATCGAGGAGCGACACGAATTATGGGGATGGCCGGGTAAGCTTAAAGTCACGGGCTTTCTCAGCCGCGGCAGGGCGGGAGAATTTTCAAACGCCATCGCACTTGCACAAGCAACCGGTCAGCCTGCAGACATCACCGCGGTGCGAAGCTACACCAGCCGACCGGGTGTAAGCCTGAATGTCGAGCAGCAGGTTTCTGAAACTGTCGGGCTATTCGCGCGCGCCGGTTGGGCCGACGGCAATGTTGAGCCATGGGATTTTACCGACATCGACCGCACCCTATCGGCGGGTATCTCGATTTCTGGCAAGGAATGGGGGAGGCCTGATGATACGGTCGGAATAGCCGGCGCTGTTAATTCCATCACTGGAGTTCACCAGAACTTCCTCAACCTTGGAGGTCTTGGAATCCTCGTCGGCGATGGACAGCTTCCTAAGCCCGGCAGCGAGAAGATCCTGGAGACCTATTACAGCTATGCCTTGTCTTCCTTGACACGAATTTCATTCGATTATCAGTTTATTGCCAACCCCAGCTACAATCCCGATCGCGGTCCGGTCAATGCTTTTGCCGGACGGATACATTGGCAATTCTAGTTGGCCTCGCAGTCGACCGATAGTTCGGTGATCGCACGATGTCCGCTTTGGGTCATTAGCGGACATGACAGCGCAACCTCTCGATGTCTGCTTTGCCCCCAATAGCGACCGCAAAAGCAGACATCGAGGCACAACCGAACTTGAAATTCGAAGAGACGCCGACCCGTGGAAAATCCGTGGAATGGGGATTCGGTAACAGCTAAG
>Ga0187780_10001861_pt1 | contig 15929 bp, 21 predicted proteins | sample 1015_Q2_SP10_20__FD_132429 | JGI IMG/M metagenome (GOLD analysis project Ga0187780, IMG submission 132429) | Tropical peat soil microbial communities from peatlands in Department of Meta, Colombia - 1015_Q2_SP10_20_MG | ecosystem: Environmental > Terrestrial > Soil > Wetlands > Peat | place... | reverse complement strand
TCGACACTACTGAAGGAACGATTGCTTGCCGCTTATTCGAAAAAGAGGCTCCCAAGACGGTTGCCAATTTCGTTGAATTGGCAGAAGGCAAGCGCGAGTGGTCGCATCCGGTCAGCCGCAAAAAGAGCAAAGACCGTCTCTACGATGGCACCATTTTCCACCGCGTGATTCCCAACTTCATGATTCAGGGCGGCGATCCGGCGGGCACCGGCTTTGGCGGGCCGGGCTATCAGTTCGAGGACGAAACCAGGGGATCTCCTCACAAGTTCGACAAGGCGGGAAAGCTGGCGATGGCCAACTCGGGCCCCAACACGAACGGATCGCAATTTTTCATTACCGTCGCGCCGACCACATGGCTCACAGGCAAGCATACGATTTTTGGCGAGGTAGTCGAAGGACAGGACGTGGTAGACAAGATCGCGAACGTCCCACGCAACCGTCAGGACAAGCCGAATAGCGACGTGGTGGTGAAATCGGTGGCGATTGAAAAGGTATAGTTTCCGTCAATCAGTTCGCCATTACCGAAATTTCGGGTGCGTGGATAAGGGTACGATCGGCGGTTACCAGAACCAGATCGAAAACAGCAGCAGATGCGACAAGGAACAGATCGGCGGGATCGGCATGTGGCAAGCTGATTTTGGGGAGCATTCGGGCGACGTCAAGAGTGAATGGTGCTTCGTTGACCGGGACCTTACTGAGTGCGTAGTCAACCCAAGTGATGAAATCGTCAAATATCTTGATTCGTCCTTTGCGATAGAGCAAGAGCGTTTCCCAGATACTGACTGGCGATAGCCAAAGTTGATTTTCCGGGTTATCTAGTTCCCTGGCGACGCGGCGGGACAACCGGTGCGGTTCGCTGATGCTCCACAGCCAGATATGAGTATCCAGGAGCAATTTCATTTTTGCCATGCTTCCCAGTCGTCGAGGCTGCCAATGGGCCCCACGATATCCCCTACAACCTTCATGGTTCCGGCCATGCAGCCGAGCCAACTCTTGGGCCTTTCTTCAGGCGCCGGAGGAATGACCTCGGCCACTGGGCGACCGAAGCGGGTTACCCGGATCGGCTTGCGCGTCTTGCGCACTTCCTCGAGAATACCGAGACACTTGGCCTTAAATTCGGAGATGGCGATTTCCTTCATTTCCCTTTTATACCATAGTCAATGACCATGGTCAAACATTATAAGCGGCACGCCTTACATAAGATCGCCCGGGGGAGGCTCCCTCCTGTACTGTCGGATCTGAATCTGGGTTTGCGAAATACTACCTGGCGCCCGGGCCTGTGGCTAGACGCCGATTACGCCCACCAGTTCTTTTACTGCGCCAGCGCTGCGGTTGAGCTGCTCCTGCTCGTACGCGGTAAGCTTGATCTCGATAATCTGCTCGATACCCTTTGCCCCTAACTTTACCGGCACGCCGACGAATAGCCCATTGATGCCGTACTCCCCTTCCAGATAAGCAGCACAGGGCAGAATCTTCTTCTTGTCTTTCAGAATCGCCTCGACCATTTCGGTAACGGCGGCGGATGGTGCGTAATAGGCGCTGCCGGTTTTCAGGTATTTCACAATCTCTGCGCCGCCATCGCGTGTGCGCTGAACCAGGCGTTCGATGGTCTGCGGGTCGATCAACTCGGTGATGGGGATGCCGGCAACCGTCGAGTATCTAGGCAGCGGAACCATCGAGTCGCCGTGGCCGCCGAGGACGAATGCGGTAACGTTCTCCACGCTAACCTTCAAGTGGTCGGCAATGAATGCGCGGAAGCGGGCCGAGTCCAGCACACCGGCCATTCCGATGACCCGCTCGCGGGCAAAGCCACTCATTTTGTATGCAGCTTGCGCCATCGCATCCAGCGGATTTGAAACAATGATGAGAATGCAGTCCGGGGAGAACTGCACGGCCTTGCTGACCACATCTTTCATGATTTTGAGGTTCGTATTCAGCAGGTCGTCGCGGCTCATGCCCGGCTTGCGCGGAATACCCGCGGTTATGACGACGATATCGGACTTGGCAGTGTCCGCGTAGTCCTGAGTTCCGATGATGTGGCAATCGCGTTTCTCAATCGGCATGGCCTCCAGCAGATCGAGGCCTTTGCCCTGCGGAATGCCTTCAACGATGTCGATCAGTACGACATCGGCCAGTTCTTTGGAGGCGATCCAGTGGGCGGCGGTGGCACCCACATTTCCCGAACCCACAACCGTCACTTTCTTACGCATGATCTCCTTCCCAACAACATCTGTGTGTTCTCATTGCCATCAGTGGTTCAATTTTCTTCAACGCGCCGCGCTCAGCACCGCGGCATCCATGTTCTCGATGATGTAATTGGCGAACTCACTCGTTCTGACTTTGGTCGCGCCTTCCATCAACCGCTCGAAATCATAAGTGACTTTCTTCTGCTCGATGGTGCTTTCCACTCCATGCTCAATCAGGTCCGCCGCCTCGGTCCAGCCGAGAAAACGGAACATCATCACTCCGGAAAGAATCACTGAACCGGGATTAATCACGTCCTTGTCGGCGTACTTGGGCGCAGTACCGTGTGTGGCCTCGAAGATCGCGTACCCATCACCAATGTTGGCGCCCGGCGCAATGCCGAGGCCGCCCACCTGGGCCGCGCATGCATCGGAAATGTAGTCCCCATTCAAATTCGGCGTGGCCAGCACCGAGTACTCATCCGCCCGGGTCACCACCTGCTGGAAAATCGAGTCTGCGATGCGATCGTTGATCATCAGCTTCTTTTTCCAGGCCCCTTTGCCATGCGTGGCGTAAATTGCAGCCAGCACGTCACGGACTTCCTGGTAAACGGAATTTTGAAAATCATCCGAGGCAAACTCCAGTCCGGGTTCCACCAGATGCGCATTTTCTTCAATGGTGATGTTTGGGTTACGGTCTTTATTGTCCAGAATCCAGCTCTCCCGCTCAGTGACGAGCTGGTTGCGAAACTCTTCGGTAGCCAGTTCGTAACCCCACTTGCGAAATGCGCCTTCAGTGAATTTCTGAATGTTTCCCTTGTGTACCAGCGTCACCTTGTTGCGGCCGCTTTCGAGCGCGAATTGAATGGCCATCCGAACCAACCGCTTCGTACCTGTAATAGAAATCGGCTTGATTCCTATGCCCGAATCCGTGCGAACCGACTTCTTGCCTCCCTTCAACATTTCGCGGTTAATGAAGTCAATCATCTTAGCGGCTTCGGGAGTTCCTTCCTCCCACTCGATGCCCGCGTAAACGTCTTCCGTGTTCTCGCGGTAAATCACCACGTCCATGCGCTCGGGATTCTTTACGGGTGAGGGAGTGCCTTTGTAATACTTCACGGGACGCACACAAGCGTAGAGATCCAGAATCTGCCGCAGGGCCACATTCAAAGAACGTATGCCGCCGCCCACTGGCGTGGTCAGCGGACCCTTGATCGCGACCCGCAAATCGCGGACGGCGCTTACCGTATCTTCCGGAAGCCAGTTCTTAAACTTGGAAAATGCCTTCTCGCCTGCGAACACCTCATACCAGGCAACATGCCGTTTGCCTTTGTAGGCCTTGTGCACCGCCGCATCAAACACGCGCACGGACGCTTTCCATATGTCGCGACCGGTGCCATCACCCTCGATGAAAGGAATGATGGGATTGTCAGGCACCGAATAGCGCCCATGGTTGTAGCTGATCCGAGCGCCGGTGCTGGGCACCGCTAGTCCGTTATAAGACGCTGCCATTACTGGTTGCCTCGTGCGAGGAATCAAACCCACAATTATAAAGGTTTAGGTGGCGAGCGAGGCTACAAGACAGTGACATCCCTCAACGGGAGCGGCTGGTTATAAGAGTCATGATTGCGTTGGTGAACCGGTTGCACCCGCGTTCACCGTCAGAAAGATCGACTCCCCAGAATTTCTTCTGCGGCTGCAGACATTCGACGCCGGCGCGCAATTCGTTGGGGGCAAGCTGTCGAATCCATACGATCCGGAAGCTTGCCTTTTGCCGGCCGCGCTGCAATGCGATAACTACACCAGGTTCCAACTGCGCGCGTAAGCCTCCAAGTTGCGCTCCGTTGTCTGTGATATCGACAGTGTGAACCAGTTGAGTGGCCTCGTCGACGGAAACTCTGACACCCAGAACCATCTTGCTGCGACGTGTGTTCCGCTTTTCCAGCACGGAAAGTATTATCGTGCGCCAGCAAGCGACGGAAAAGTTACTAAGGTCAGACAAGACGCTGCAAGCAGTACTCTACAATGCATAAATGCGTTGTTTCCTTTGCCGTGCAGTACTGGCTTCCTTCGTCCTTTTGTATTCATTTCAGCACTGCCGGGCGCAGGAATCGGAAAAAGCTCTCACGCAACCAGACAACGCGAATGGCAGTGGTGTCGACGTGCAGATTCGGCCCGCAGCTCCGGTGCATAAATTCTGGGACCGGGAGAATATTTTGCTTTTTTCCAGCGTGGCCTTCACCCGCGGTATGGACTATGCATCCACCCGCAACTTTCAGGCGCGGGGCCGCAAAGAAATCCTGCTTCCTCAGGACGTGGTAAACAATTCAGCCGCTTTCGCCAGCCTCGAGGCGGCCGCCACGATGACCTCGGTGGGAATCTCCTACATCTTCCATCGCACCGGACATCATACGTTGGAACGATGGATGTCCATCGGCCACATCAGCGTAACGGCCTTTGGCGACATTCGGAATTACTGCCTAAAATCGAAGCATCAGTGAGCGTTTCGCGCTTCTGTGAGAAGCTGTCTTGAGGCAACGGTTATACTGTCTCAGGATCGAGGACAGGACCCGCACGGGGAATAGGAGAGCTCGCATGGGCCGCAATCGCGCGCTACGTCCCATCATCTTAACCATTTCGTTAACACTATTATCAGCCCTGGCTGCGGCTGAGCGAGCGACCGACAGGGTACAGATAGGTCGACCCATCGTGGTGCAGGCTGGCGAGAAGGCGGGTGATGTGGTGTGCGTCGCCTGCTCTATTCGTGTGCGCGGGCAAGCTGCGGGAGACGTGGTAGCAGTTGCGGGGAGCATCGCACTCGAAAGCGGCGCCCAGGTCGGAGGCGACAGTGTCGCGGTCGGAGGCAGTATTCGCCTCGAAGGCGACGCGAGAGTTGCCGGAGATGCAGTTGCTGTTGCCGGATGGGTCCACCGTGACCCTGAGGCTGTAATTCGGGGGGATGTTACTTCGGTAGGAGGGCCAGGTTGGATGCTGCCGCTTCTACTCGCTCCTTTTCTGTTGATAGGAGCAATTGTCGCCCTAATCATCTGGCTCGTGCAGCGAAAACGGCAACCGGTGCCCGGGATGGCCTATCCTGCTGGGACGCCAATGACGCGTTCGTAGATTTCCCGTATATCGCAGCAGCTACGATCCAGTTCTGCTTCCAACCCCTGGTTCAACTTTTCCTGGGCATCCTGCAGTGCGGCTTCCAGAAGAACGTCTGCCAGAAGCGAAGTCTGGCTTGGAACGGCTCAGCTTAGCACGGACTGCCGACGCGCTCGTCGAACTCGAGAGCGTCTAGCGCCCGTCTCCCCACCGGCGGTGGCCAAAATACTTGCGCACACCGATCGCGTTGTACCTTCCCCAAGGACCGTTGTTCCCCAAATCTGCCGTGCCCAAATACTTATCTCGCGCTCCGAGACGATCGAAGAGGAAGTGCTGGGTGACGCGAAACTCAAATCCCTTGGCCAGATAAACGCCGAGTCCCCATGAGTGTTCAATGCCGATGGCATCGAACGACCACGTATAGAGAGTTTTTGGAAGATTCCTGCCGAAGAGGAAAGATGGTTGACCGAAAAGCATGAAGCGCCGGAGCTGTCCCTGACCGAATGGACGGACTTCCAGGTAGCCCGAAATCATGTAGCGTGCAAACGCGCTGCAGGGGGCATTCACGCCGCCGTAGCTCCCTGCGTTGGATGCACACAAGTTGGGATCGATCTCATTGTGAGGGGGAGCGAGGTCAAATTGCGCATAGCCCCACAATGTGTCGTGCGGTAAGAAGAATCGGTCGCTGGAGCCGGTGATGGATTCGTCCTGCGCCTGTACCACTGCACATAAAACCAGGGATAGGCAAAGCCAAAGCAGTGATTGCTTCATGCACTCTCCAATCTTTTGTAGATTTGCCGGCCTAGTGTAAAGGACACAAATTGTAGCGCAGACTTCGCTACCGCTCTGTAGCACTTTCGAAGCCCACGTCGGAGCTACGAAAAATCATATCTCCGCGGAGTTTTCCTCCAATTACTTGAATTTCCCATCCGTAAATCCAAAGAATTCAATAATTCGGTTTGGTCAGCCTATTGCACGGGTACTGTGGACCCAGGGAGCCCTTCATGCCGCAGGAGATCTCCGTTTCCTATCAGGCCGTCAAGAGCAAAGTCTATAAGCTGATTGATGCTGCCGTAGAAGGGGAGAAGACGGAGCAGCAGATTCGTGAGTCGCTGGCGCGGTGGTGGAAGATGGTTCACCCCGCCGACCGTGCCGTAGCGCAAAAGTATCTACTTCGCGTGCTAGAGCAATCCCACGCGAGTCTGAATGCCATGACGCATGCATTCTTTGACTCTAATGAATCTCAAAGCACCACCGTCGGCCACGAACGCTTGACTAAGTCCGAGCAAGAGACAAATTCCAGAAGCGCAGCTGCATTTTGAGACTTTCTGGCCCCGGACGCCAATGTGTCTCTCCGAATCAGGGCCGCTGAATCCCTAATCCCACCCAGCTGAAATCACCTTTTACGAAGCAACTGGGGCACGCGTAGCCACTGTTTCTCCCGTTTCGAGGAATGCCTGTACCCACCCGAGTACTCTGATCCAGCCCTGAGTATGCCCTTGAGCAAGTTCCAGATTTCCAGCGAAGCCGCTGTGCCGGAGCCTGACCATGGTGCCTGTACCCATCTTCTGCGGCCCCCGAGCATGTAAGCCATGCACGGAACGAGGCTCCAATTCCCAGCGCACCACAGTCCGCAAAGGATGCCCCCAGCTTGGAAGCCAGGTGTAAACCAGCAGTCGAGGCGGATCAATCTCGAGGTACTCGCCTTCAACCCGATACGGTTTGCCGTCGGCGCTTACTCCAGCACCCCACCATTTGCCGCCCGGACGAAGATCACTGTGAGATTCGGTCGTAACATATAGCCCCTTCTGCCCCCACCATTCCCGACGCTGATCTGGATCGGTGATCGCCTGGAAAACACGTTCCGGCGGGGCGGCAATGAAGACTTCCGCATGGATCACGTCTTGATCCGGGGTGATGGTGGCAGTTGCCATGATTCCTCTCCTCAAAAGTGAATAACGACACTATGCCGTCGGTTGGGTTTGCCGAGGGGCCGGATTACGGTCTTTTCAACACTTATTTCTCCACAAACTTCTTCAGGGTCTCGATCACACCACGCCAACCGCTTGCATAATCCTTGCGCGCCGCCGGGAGATTGCTGAGACCGCTGTGGGTCACTTTGACTTTCGTCCTTCCGCCAGAAGGGACAAGTTCCCAGCGAACGACCGTACGTTGCTGCTGTTGATCATGCCAGTTGGCGATCCAGGTGTAAGCCAGCACCCGGGGAGGCTCGAACTCGAGCACTTCGCCCTCACAGTGGAATTTGCTCACGCCGTTGATATCCATCTTGGTTTGTTTCGTGTCGTATCGCCAACTACCGCCACGACGGGGTTCGAAATCGAACGACTCGATCTGGCACTCATCGGACGTCCACCATTGCATGACCTGCTTAGGATCGATGAGGGCTCGAAAAACTCGTTCCGCGGGCGCGGCGATCTCGATTTCGCTAACCACCGCGTCCTGATCAGGAGTGATAATTGCGGCTGCCATTCCAAGTCTCCTTAGCGTCTAATCCGGCTGACCGACTGCAGACAAAAACCACGATTTGCCAAGCAGCAATCACTTCTGCCGTTGCAGACTGAATACTTCATGCATCTTCTGCCCGTCCGGCGCAGCAAATTCCCACTCCTCGGTGTGGTGATCGGCGTCCGTCAAAGTAAACACAACATGTTCCATGTGGCCGTGCTGGGTGCTGAGCAGGTTGGTGGCGTCGAGGAAATTAAACGTGATCGTCTTGCCATCCGGCGAGACGGTGCCCACCATTCGCGGCTGATTTCCGCTTGCACAGTAGTGAGTCATCATCAAGCGATTACCGTCCATGTGAAACATCGTGATCATGTCCTCATGGCCGGTGATTTCGCTCATGATCGCGGAGCCGTCGGAGACTACGCGATTTGAGATCTGAACCGGCCTGCCATCCGAGGTCTTCCCTGCCCATGAGCCTTGCAGGGCCTTGAGCCTCTCGAATGCGGCGCTGGCATCGGATTCGGCAAAGACAGTAGTTGTGAGCAGTGCAACCAAGATGGATAGCGCGACGTTACGTAGTTTCATGGTCAAATTCTCCTCAGAATTAATGTGACTTCTTCTTGGCCCCGGATACTTCTGTAGCGTACTCGGCTTCCACAAATGCCTTTAAGTTCGTCAGGCTGGTACGCCAGAAACTTCGATACTGCTCCAGCCACGAGTCTACCGCCTTCAACGGTTCCGGATTCAGCTGATAGACACGCAATCGTCCCTCACGCCTTTGTTCGACCAGATGAGCCTGCCGCAACAACCGCAAATGCTTCGAGATTGCAGGTCGTGAAACCGGAAACGCCTGGGCGATGCGTCCGGCCGGCTGGCTACCCTGACGCAGCAGATCCAGTACAGCGCGACGGGTGGGATCGGCCAATGCGCTAAAGGTAGCACCCGGTGAATATGTAACCGAACGGTGACGCATAATACGTAACTCTACGGTTACGCATATCCGTTGTCAAGAAAAAAATGAAAGGCCCATTTGTGGCCGCTGAACCCGCCATCATTGCGTGATTCAGTCTTGGCATACAATGATCGTCTCGCCAGGCAAACCCACATGAAGACGAGCCCGAAGACTGCCCTTGCGCGATCGACCAGCGCTGAGAAACAGCTGCAGAGCTTCATCGATAAGTTCGAGCCGGAACATCAGGCCGCGATTCGTGGCGCCCGTAAAATCTTACAAAAGCGGCTGCCTACAGCCAACGAACTGGTTTGGGACAACTACAACTTCTTCGTAATCGGCTACTCGGCAACGGAAAGACCCTCGGACAGCGTGCTGCAGATCGCTGCAGCGGCGAACGGCGTGGGCCTGGCCTTTTATCATGGCGCGAGCCTTCCTGATCCGCACAAAATCCTGCTCGGCTCCGGAACTCAAAACCGTTTTATCCGGCTTGAATCGGAGAAAACGTTGAGCCGTCCGGAAGTGCAGGAGCTGATCGCGGCCGCCATCGCTCAAGCCAAAACACCCTTTGCCCCCAGGGGCGGAGGCACTGTGATCATTCGGTCGATTTCCGGCAAGCAAAAGCCAAGACGGAAAGCAGCTCGGTAGGCACTAGTGTTTGGAAACCGACGTTTCCTTCGATCCGTTACGGACGAGCTGAAGGAATGCCTGATGCACACGCGTATCGTCCGATAGTTCCGGATGAAATGTGGCAGCCATGACCTTTCCCTGCCGGACGGCGACGGGATCGTTCCCTTCCGTAGCTAGAACCTCCACCGCCGGGCCAACGTCTTCGATTTTCGGGGCGCGTATGAAAACCATCTCGGCGGGCTCGCCCCGGAACTTTCCTTCGCGGATCGAGCTATCGAGCTGGCGGCCGTAGGCATTGCGGCGAATGCGGATGTCGAGCACGCCTAGTCCTTTTTGTTTGGGGTTTTCGACATCCCTGGCCAGGAGAATAGCGCCGGCGCAAGTGCCGAAGGTCGGCTTCACGCGGACGAACTGTTTGAGTTTCTCGAATCCCGCTTCGCCAAGCAATTTCAGAAATGTACTGGACTCGCCTCCGGGGATAACCAGGCCATCGATTTGGTCGAGCTGCTCGGGTTTTTTCACGAGCACAACTTTAGCACCCAGCTCTTCGAGCCGTTTGCGATGCGCGTCGAAATCGCCCTGCAGGGCAAGAACACCGATGGTCATAAGCACTCAGCAGTCAGCATTTAGCCGGGAGTGGTTCGCGGAGGTTCCCAACCCTCCCACCCTAACTCGCAAAGCGTGTAGGATGGGGCGCCAAGGAGAGGTAACGACAGAGATTTTTCAAGATCGCTGCCGAGAGCGCTGCTCAGCGTCGTCAGCTGAGAACGGACTGCGGCGACATCGGTGTGCCTCACCACCCCCTGGTTTGCAGCATGTGGGCCTCGTCCAATGCACCAACTGCCAGGCCTTTCATGGCGCCGGTAAGGTCCTCGCTAACTTCAAGTAATACTTTAGGATCCTGATAGTGCGTCGCGGCCTGCACGATCGCGCGTGCACGCTTCGCGGCTTGCTCGGGCGGAGCGAAGCAGCAGGAGTCGTCGAAAGAGTGCTTCCCTTCTTCGCAACTCACGCACGTGGTTCGTTTGCCCATGAAAATTCCCGAGCCGACGAATACAGCTTCGGCGCCGAGTTGCATAACCAGAGACGCGTCGGCAGGCGTTGCGATTCCGCCGGCTGAAAAATTCGGCACCGGCAGCTTCCCTTCTTCCGCGACCATCTTGACTAATTCATACGGCGCCTGCAATTCTTTGGCCTTTGCATACAGCTCCTGTTCACTGAGCACCGTCAGAATCTTCATGTCTTGCACGATCTGGCGAATGTGCTTGACCGCGTGAACGACGTCCCCAGTGCCCGCTTCGCCTTTCGTCCGGATCATGGCTGCGCCCTCAGCAATGCGGCGCAAAGCTTCGCCCAGGTTCCGTGCGCCGCAGACAAACGGCACGGTGAAGGCGTGCTTGTCGACGTGATGAGCTTCGTCAGCAGGCGTCAGCACTTCAGATTCGTCGATGTAGTCGACGCCAAGTTCCTGCAGAATCTGTGCCTCGGCAAAGTGGCCGATGCGGCACTTGGCCATCACCGGAATCGAAACGGAAGCCATAATCTCGCGAATCTTTCTAGGAGAAGCCATGCGGGCTACGCCGCCTTCTGCGCGGATCTGGGCGGGAACGCGCTCGAGGGCCATTACCGCGACGGCGCCGGCTTTCTCGGCTATGACCGCCTGCTCGGCATTGGTGACATCCATAATGACGCCGCCCTTCAGCATTTCGGCGAGGCCGGTCTTGAGGCGAAGGCTATTACCGTTGTTTTGCGACATTGTCATCCTCCGAATTCGCTCTCAGCATATAAAACACAGTGGTCTGTGTGAAATAGCCATTTATCTACTATTGTACATACCACTTGTGCGGGCGGCTGTATCTGTCCGCGATATCCTGGGCGCGCGCTAGTGGCGGATTCGGCTGATGACGTAGAAAATGGCGGACAGCACGACACTCAGCAAGATGCAGGTGGCAAGGGGAAAATAGAAGGTCGTGTTTTTGCCGCGGTAAACGATGTCGCCGGGAAGCCGCCCCAGGGGAATGCCGGTACGGCCGAGCAACATAAGGACAATTCCAGCAACAATGACAATTGCGCCGAGCAAAATCAGCAGTTTTCCCAAATCGGCCACGCTTTAATTTTACCGTAATGATGTACTAACGAGAGCCTGTGGCGCTGACATCTACGAGGCTTTGGCCTGCTAGAATTTTGAAGATGAGAGTCAGGTTATTTTTGATTTTTATCGCCTGCGCGGCTATTCCGCTGGCAGCTCAGAAACACAGGGCGCAGGCCAAGCCGCCCTCTGCAGTCGAAATCACGGCGGAACCAAATCACCACCTCATTTTTCAGAACGCCGAAGTGCGGGTCTTTGAGGTAGAAGCAGCCCCGCATTCGGTGACGATGCTGCACCTTCACCGCCACGACTACGTGTTTGTAACCCTCGGTTCTGCCGAGATTTCCAATGAAGTCGAGGGAAAGCCTCCGGTCAAGCTCAACTTGCAGGACGGTGATACGCGGTTTGCGCCGGGGAATTTCGCGCACGTCGTGCGCAATGTAGGTGACACTCCATTCCGCAACGTGACCATCGAGTTGTTGCGCAATCAAGTGCCGGACGAGTCAGCACCGAAATGGGAGGATGACCGCAGTCTGCACGTGCTGCACGGCGGGACCCAAGAGGTCTTGTTTGTCCAAGACGGTGTCCGTGTTTCCGAAGTCGAACTGCAGATAGCTGGGGTGCTACCCAAGCATCATCATCCCGGACCGCGCCTGGTGGTCGCGGTATCCGATCTGCTCTTCCGGGATGATGTGGTTGGTAAACCTCCCTCCAACATAGAAATGAGATCCGGTGAGGTGAAGTGGCTCGAAGGAGGAATGACGCACACCGTCACCAATGTCGGCCCCAAGCAAGCAAAATTCGTGATCCTGGAATTGTAGGCGGCGCGACGGATTCAATTTCTCAGAAAATCATCGCAAGCTGGCGCCACGGGCTGCGTTCTCTCTTTGACAACGGCATTCGGCCCTTTCGGTTTCAGTCGTGCCCGCTGCTCTCTGTTACAATTTGGGTTCACGCGCAGTCGTAAGGGTGTTGCTCAGATTTTCGCTAACATGTTGAATTCAAAGCAGAAGCTTGGAACCGCTGGAGCTTTCGGGATTGCCTTGCTCGTCGCTTTCGTCGCCGGATGCAATGGCTTTTTTGTCAACCCGACCCTTAGCAGCATCGCCATCACGCCGTCGAGCCCATCTCTTACGGTGCTTAATCAGACGCAGCAGTTGACGGCTACCGGCACCTACAATGACGGGACAACCAAGAATCTGACGGCCGCCTCAGGCACGACATGGAGCAGTTCCGATCCTGCGGCCGTGAGCGTCGGCACCAGCGGCTTGATCAAGGCGCTGTCTATCACCGCAACTTCTTCAGTTACGATCACGGTCACAAACACCAGTTCCAATGGCGCGGTCAGTGGTACCGCGAGCGTCTGCGTGGGAAGCTCCTGCACAACCACGCAGACGGTCACAATCTCGCCGTCGACCACCTCTTACAGCTTGAGTACGAGTCCCGTCGGAACCGCCATCGATTACACGGCCACAGTTAGCGGTTCGACGGTCAGTGCGACCTGGAGTTCCAGCAACACTGGAGTGATCAGCTTTACCAACACGTCCACCGGAACCGCTCAAATCGTGGGTCAGGGTACGACTACGATTACGGCTACTACCTCGTCAGGCACAGGTACATTGACGGTCACCGTCGGTCCCTAACGGCGATTGGCACTTTGCCGTGAGGTACGTCCGACGGTAATCCCCGGTTGCTTGCGGAGACGGTATTATGAAAACAGCGGGCAAGCAGCCCTAATGTTTCCATGTCCAACGTTCGCTGCATCGGAATTTGCACTGGCGGTGGCGATGCCCCGGGACTGAACGCGGTCATCCGCGCTGCAGTCAAGTCCGCCATCCTGAAATACAAGTGGAAGGTCTTCGGCATTCCGGATGGTTTCGATGGTCTGATATGGCCTGAGAAGTCATACGAACTCGGCCTGAAGGATGTCAGTGGCATCCTCCCTCGCGGCGGAACGATTCTTGGCACCACCAACCGCGGTAATCCTTTCCATTACAAAAGCCGCGAAAACGGGAAAGACGTTATTCGTGACATTTCGGATGAAGTCATCGCCAATTCGCACAAGCTTGGGATCGATGCCGTGATCAGTATTGGCGGGGACGGGTCACAGAAAATCGCATGGGAACTTTTCGAAAAAGGACTGAAGGTGGTTGGCGTTCCGAAAACCATTGACAACGATCTCTCGGCGACGGAGATCACCTTCGGATTTGACACCGCCCTGCATACGGCAACCGATGCGATCGACAAAATCCACACCACCGCCGAGGCGCATCATCGCGTTATGGTCATTGAAGTCATGGGGCGGGATGCCGGCTGGATCGCGCTGGAGGCGGGGATCGCCGGCGGTGCTCACGTCATTCTCATTCCCGAAGTTCCATTCAGCCTGCAGCGAATCTGTGATTACGTTGCGGAACGAGAAGGCTACGGTAAACGCTTCACCATCGTGGTCGTTGCTGAAGGAATCAGACTGCCTTCCGAGTTGAAACAGCTTGCCCGTGGCGGTTCCGTCGGGAATCTCATCGGAGATGGCATTGCGCTTACCGCCCACAAGGAGGTTCGCGTCAGCGTTCTCGGACACATCCAGCGGGGCGGATCGCCTTCGCCTTTCGACCGGATTCTGGGCACGCGGTTCGGCGTCGCAGCGGTGGAGTTGGTAGCACAGGGCGGCTTCGGCAAAATGGTGTGCCTGCGGAATGCGCAAATCGAATCTGTCAACCTCGCCGATGCTGTGGGACAGTTGAGAATTGTCGATCCGCAGGGCGAGATGGTTCGGACAGCTCGAGCAATTGGCATTTGCTTTGGGGATTAGATCAGCGATACCAATCCTCTAAACACTATCCTTTCACTCTGTGCGCTATATTGGCTTGTGATGCACGCGGGAGCCTTCCGTGTTCGCGCCCTGCCATGGGCAATCGTGACCGTGCTTTGCTTCTCCGGCTGCGCGCGACACAAAAAAGCTGCTGAACTCGGGTACGTCTCCGTTCCTCAAGCCGTTCTGCGCGACCGGGTCGCGACCGTCTACAGCAAGGTCGGAACTGTAAAGAACGGTGACCGGGTGGAAATACTCGAGCACGAACGTCGTTTTGTGCGCGTGCGCACCGACACCGGCTCAGAAGGATGGATTGAGCAGCGATATCTGGTATCGCAGCAGGTCTACGATGGGTTCCAGAAACTTGCGCAGCAGGAGCAGAGCGATCCACTCCAAGCCACCGGGACAACTCGCAACGACACCAACATACATCTCGAGCCCGGCCGGGAAACCGAGCACCTGTATCAACTGAACCAGGGGAGCAAGGTTTCCATCTTCAAGCGTGCCACCGCTGAGAAGGTGCTGCCTGGCGCCGCCCCGCCTGCCGCCAACAGCGAATCGCCCAAATCGGCCATCCTGGAGGATTGGTGGCTCATTCGTGATCCTGAGGGGCACATGGGCTGGGTTCTCGCCCGGATGGTGGACCTCGATGTGCCTTTGGAGATAGCCCAGTACGCCGAAGGCCAACGGATCGTCGCATTTTTCGTGCTCGATGAAGTGGCGGATGGTGACAAGAAAGTTTCGCAGTATCTGGTCGGCCTCACTGAGCCGAAAGACGGATTGCCCTTCGACTACAACCAAGTGCGGGTTTTTACCTGGAACGTGAAGCGGCATCGCTACGAGACGGCTTATCGCGAGCGAAATCTTAATGGGGAACTGCCAATCAGCGTGTCACGCGAAAATTTCGACAAGGAAGGCGTGTTGCCTGTGTTCGTACTGCGGGTAAAAGACGAAAATGGAAATGTCAGTGCGCGCAAGTACAAGCTGAACACGCCGATCGTTCGCCGGGTGCTCGCGCCCGGGGAACAACCAGCGAAACCTGCGCCCAAGAAACGCCGGCCCTAGTTTGCTTTGTTCACAATCTCAGTGAACCTATCCAGATCAATGTTACCGCCAGAAACAATCGCTACCACTTTTCCCGAGCCGGCACGACCCGATAGTGCGGCTGCAACAGCACAGGCAGAGGCGCCTTCGGCAATCACACGGTTGCGCTCAGCAAGCATTTTCATCGCTCGCGCGGCTTCCTGCAGACTCACCACCAGCGAACCGTCCAGGAGGTGCCGTGCACGCTCGAACATGCTGGGAAACACCATCTTGCTGCCGATACCGTCGACGAAGGATGGTTTGTAATCGACCGTGCGTGGCTCGTCTGCAGCCATGGAGGCCGCTAACGGCGCACCTGTTTCAACTTCAGCCGCATAAACTTTCACGTTAGGTAGCTTTTTCCGCAAAACGGAGGCAATTCCGCAGCTCAGTCCGCCTCCGCCCCAGGGAATGACCACAGCCTCAAGGTCAGGCAGGTCCTCGAGCAACTCCAACGCGATCGTGCCATTGCCAGCCATCACGTGTGGATCGTCAAAAGCATGAATGAACGTGGCGTCTACGCCCGGATAGGAACGGGTCTCGAAGGTTTTCCACCATTCGGCGAAGGGCACCTTAATCACGTGGCCGCCCATTCGCTCCACCGCTTGAACCTTG
>Ga0187780_10001860_pt1 | contig 15931 bp, 12 predicted proteins | sample 1015_Q2_SP10_20__FD_132429 | JGI IMG/M metagenome (GOLD analysis project Ga0187780, IMG submission 132429) | Tropical peat soil microbial communities from peatlands in Department of Meta, Colombia - 1015_Q2_SP10_20_MG | ecosystem: Environmental > Terrestrial > Soil > Wetlands > Peat | place... | reverse complement strand
TTTTGCAGACCTCTCCCTTACCACTTGGGTACCGCGCCCTGATGCTTAAATTAGCAGCCAGCCTAGCTTCTGTCCACAGGAACCGGGGTCGAGGGGCTCTGCGCAAGGCCCGAAATGACTCGGGAGAAGGCTTCCTGAGCAGGCCCCTGAAGGTCTCACGCTTTGAACCAGAAGCAGTCCTGGCGCCGGCGAATGGTGACCTATCCTCCAGGGATTTTCAACGTGACGAAGCAGTTTGTAGCCAGCGGGAAGCTGCGAGATCAAAGGCGACGGAACGATGCACTGGTGAAGACCTGGTCGCGTAACGTAGCGAACCGCTCCAACGCTAACCTTTGCGTTGACTAGTTCAGCCGACTGCAGACTGCTGGAGCAGGACTCGGAGCCATGTTGAACCGGTTGGCCGGTCTCCGATCAGTCTTGCTCCGCATCGACAGTGCAGGTAGATAAAAGCTAGGGCACTCGTATGGAACAATCCGAGTCCGATCGCACAGTCTATCCCCCTGTGTTCCGTGCTTCGAGCTGGGACCGGAGTGATTGTCCAGTCTCTTCGGAAAGGGAGGCAGCGCCCGTGGCCACCGGCTACGGGGCTAGCCCAACACGACGCAGCAGTTCCTGGAAGCGTGGGTCGCTTCGCAGAGGGTCGAACCGTGGATCCACCTTGAGGGTACTCATTATGTTGGAATGTTGTGCGTAGCTCTTTTCCAGCCAGGCGAAGGCCTGATCCTCTCTTCCCATGCTCAAATACAACACAACGAAACAGCCAGCATCGACTTGTTGGCGGCGATCCAAATCGGTCAGGTGCTTGACGGCCCGCAGTGCTTCTTGCACATGGCCGGAGCGGGCCTCGATCTCACCCCAAACTGACCAATAGTATGGGGAGTACTCGGGTTGCCGCGCATTGACTGCCAGCGCTTCCGGAAACATCCCCTTCTGGATGTAAGGTAACGTAATCATGTGGGCGCGCGAGAAATTCGGATCCATTTCAAGAACCCCTCGAAGCTGTTCGATGGAGCGGTCATACTGCCGGGAGTAGTAGAGAAATGCCCCTTTGTCCGCCACAATGATTAGCGACAACGGATCGAGCTGGCGGGCCCGTTCAATCTCCGCGAACCCCTCATCGAACCGCCCTCGCAGAACCAAGTGCTCGGCGTACCAATGATGGGCCGTCGAATAGTTCGGATTCAACTCAATGGCGCGACGGAATTCCTTCTCCGCCGCTTGCCAGTCATGATCGTAGTTCTGCACGATCAAGCCCAGCGCAGTGTGGGCTTCAGGCAGAGTATCGTCCAGATTCAAGGCACGCTGGGCGGCGGCGCGGGCCTTCGCCATGAAGGCCGGCTCCGGAACCCCGCTATACCCACCCATCAGCGCATAAGCGCCCGCCACGCCGGCGTAGGGTCGGGCGTAGTTGGGGTCTTTCTCTGCAGCCTGCTCAAAGTAATTGATCGCCTGCCGGAATCCCTCTACCGTTCTTAGATTCCAGAAATAGAGGCCTCGCAGGTAAAGGTCGTATGCCTGGTAAGCGCTGGGGGAAGGAACCGCCTGATGGACAGAAGCCTGAGGCTTCTGACTGCCCAGCGTCAACTCAATCTCGTCGGCGATTTCCTGCGCGATCTCCGCTTGCAGTGCCAACATGCCGTGCAGTTCGCGGTCATAGTGATGCGCCCAGAGGTGGCTTTGGTCCTTCACCTGGATGAACTGAGCGTCGATCCGCACGTTGCTACCATCGCGGCTCACGCTGCCCTCGAGCACGTACTGTACCCCTAATTGCCGGCCGATCTGATTTAGACTTAGCGGGCTGTGTTTTAAGAGCGCACGTTCAGCTCAAAGTCGTCCCCAAACCTGATGGAAGCTGGCAGTTCGGCGGGCCTAGAAACCAAGGCTAATCACCCCAAGCGTGGCGAAATTCTACAACGACTCTGACCGACTTGCACCAACTTAAGCCTTTCCTTAAAGTTGCGCGGTAATACAAGAACAAGAAAACGGCAAGATCGCGGCTATGGCAGAAACCGGACGGAGTCACGTAGAATCCGCGCTAAAGCTTGGTATACCGATTTAGGTACCTTCCCCGACCTCAAAAGAAAATCACAGTTCGGTTGCCTGGATGCGATGTCCGCCTGTTTGCTCACGGCCAGGTTCAGCGATGCAAGAACTATGTCACACGCGGGCAGTTTAATCCGAGGTCCTCTAGGGCCTGGAACGGAACCACCGGGCATTTACGATGGCCGTTATTAAGGATTTCTTCGGGGAGGTGACGACGATGCTGGTCTCGCGTGATGGTCTAGCTAGCTTCTGATTATCTGGTTGCTTCAGCAAGCCCCAATAGATAGTGTAGAGGCTTGTCGCGCCCCTCGTTCCCAAAAACGCTGCGCCAGTTTCAGGCCGACTTTGCCACAGAGGAAGCCTGCCAACGGTATTTGGCCGCCTGTCGTTGGCCGGAGGGCTTCGTTTGTCCGCGCTGCGGACAGGCAAAAGCCTATGAGTTGGTGAACCAGCGGCGCCGGCAATGCGGCAAGTGTCGCTACCAGGTCTCGCTGACTTCGGGGACAGTTCTTCATCGCACGAAAATTCCGCTGACGCACTGGTTCTGGGCTGCGTACCTGATGACCACGGACAAGCGAGGCGTGTCGGCCTTGCTTCTGCAACGCCAGCTGGGCCTGACCTGTTACGAGACCGCATGGATGATGCTGCACAAGCTCCGCCGGGCCATGGTGAACACGGCTCGGGAACCTCTGCACGGTGAGGTAGAGGTGGATGAGACCTGGATTGGTGGTGAGCAAGCTGGACTCCGAGGAAGCCGACAACTCAAGCACCGAAGGGCAGCTCTTGTCCTAGTTGCCGTCGAAAAGCGCGGACAAGCTTCGGGACGTGTCCGCATGAGCGTGATCCCTGACTTCAAGGCCGCAACCATCACCTCGTTCCTCACCCAGCATGTCGCTCCTGGGTCCACGATCTATACGGACGGGCTAAAAAGCTTCTCCGGTCTGATCGATGCTGGTTTTAAACATATCGCCCGTACCCAGCCTCTTCGGTTGGAGTTGCGCAAAGGTGCAAAGTCTGCTGTACCACTTGCCGATCGGGCCATCGGAAATCTGCAACAGTGGCTGATCGGTACCTACCATGGGGTCAGCAAGGGCCAACTGCAGGTTTATCTCGATGAATTTGTCTTTCGGCACAATCGTCGCAAGACCCCGGCGGCCGCATTTCAGACACTCCTTGGCCTGGGAACTGCCCGCAGATCAACCGAATACGAGCAGATTCGCGGAGCGAGGGATCTCAACCCCAACCTATTGGGCTTTGCTGAATTAACCAGATAATCAGAAGCTAGCTACTATGGAGTCCGGTTTTCAGATCGCCCTACCTCCGATCCCATGGGAGGAGGGAAACGCCCCTTAGAGTGCCCCGACGATCCGTAGCTCGATGGTTGCGCTTTATCAAGGTCGTGGCCGTTTATTCATGGTACGCCGTCAATAAAATTCCGAGGACAACTAGGGCGGTGGGCCAGAGATATACAACAAACCTCCGACGCCAGAGATCGGCGTCGGAGATAAACTTGAAGAGAGCGACTGCAAGGCCTACGATTAGGAACCAGAAGTGTTCCCGTTTGACGATCAACATAGCCGGCGTCTCATGGTTGTGATCGTGTTCGGAGCCAGTAGATTGAACTGGCGAGTCGTCCATCGCCATCGTGGAATGTCCTCCAGCCGACTGATCCGCGTTCATCATGGAGTGATCCATAGACGCATTGGCGCGGGGACTAGCGGCTGCCTGTACAGCAGAGTCAACGGAAGGATGATTCATGTTGGGCCACGGCTTGCCGTCGCAATCCAGTGCGGGGTTGACCAGGTAGGCCTGAGCCTCCAGTGAATGTCCACTGTTGTCGCCCGTGTGGTCGTGGATGAGGAGAAGCCCGGCACCAGCGACTGCGAGGATAGGAAAGAGCCAGATACGCCAGAAGCGAGGCAAGCCTCCGCGCGCCCGCAACCACTCCACACCACCGATGGCGATCAGGAGGAGTGCATAAATCTTGTGCTGGCGAGCTTCTCGATCGTGGTGGAGAAGCCAAGCCCAGTTTAGGTTGCCACGCGGCCAGATTTCCGCATCGCTCCAAATGGCCAAAAAGACTCCGGCAAGGATAAACAGAAAGGGCCAGACAAACCGGGGTCCCTTAAGACCGGGGAATAACAAGCCTGCGATGACAAGCGTGCTTACTCCGATCAGGGCATATCCAGCTACGTGATGATTGAACTCAGACGGGCCTTTATCGGGATCCTGGGATTTCAGGGTTTCCGCCGCCTCCGTGGGAGAGACCTTCGAATTGAGTTTTGGTAATGCGGCAACCGTGGAAAAGCATGACCACACAACCATAAGCACCCAGAGAGAAAGAACCAAACGACGGTTCGAGCACATGTGTCGCCCCTACGATGGTGAAACCTTGCTGGTTCCGCGAGCCTGAAGCCCGCATTGCAAACTCGCGCTTACCAACTCCCTATGCGCAACACCACCCCGGTGCGCACTTGCACAGTGTTGGACGCGTTGATGGAGTGCACCGGTGGCAGCCAACTATGCGAGTAGTTCAGGTCGAGTACGCGCCAGGCAAACGCCCGACCAAAGGCAGCGTCGAAGCCGCCGCCCATCGTCAGGTCGAATCCAAGAGCCTGGTATTGGGCTTCGTAGGCGCTGCGCTTGGGATAATGAGGAAGTGAGCCGTTTCCATCATTCCATCCATTCAGCAAGAAGTCTTCTAACTGCCGATTCACCACCTCGTAAGTCATTCGTCTTCCCCCAAAGAGCACCTGGACGAAGGGCGAGAGACGGTGGGTTGCGCGAGGCGTCCAGCGCGGACCCGCAGAGAATGTAACCGAATCGGAGCTCTCGTTCTTGGGCGTATTCACCACCATGCACCCGTTGACCTCACTGACGACTTGCCACGCGGGAGCGATGCGTGCCGCTCCCTGGCCGCCGCCGCCCCAGCAGTTGCGCCCATTCAGCAGGCTCTCGTAGATCGCGTAGGCTTGCAGCTCGATGGGAGCTTCCTTGGGGTGAGATCCTTCCACTGCCTGGTTCATCGCCGCCTTTTCTTCGGGAGTATGAGGACCGAAGGGAGCACTGATCAGACCCCTCTTGTATTCCCCCACCAGCTCTTTGCGCATGGTGTGGTACTTGCCGAAGAGCCCTGGCCTGTTTTCCCGATTCCAGCCCATACGGAGGGACATGAGGGTCGCAAAGCTGCGTGCCGGATTGCACAAACTGCGCGCGGCCAGGATAAGGAATGGATTAGCTGTGTGATTCTCGAGCGGGATGACGACATAGCGGTCGAGCATATCCTCGCCCATCATCTCCATCACGCCCAGTCCGGGCGTTTGCACGATGTCTATAAAGCCAGGCGAGCTATGCAACTGCACATTGCCGAGCGAGGCTTCGCTGAGCGGGCCCAGGGTCCATTGTGTGCTGGCGACGGCCGCGAAAGCCATAGCGCGCAAGCGGCTTATCCAATAGATACGCCCGTCGCCCCACTCCACCTTGCGATAAAGCGGATCATTCTGCTGCTCGATGAAGCCGTATATGCCACCATTGAGCGGGTGTCCAACGTAGCTCGCGTGCCAGCCGTCGCCATCATCCCACCCTCGGGTTTCCCCAATTGAGTCGATCCAGTCGTGGAACCAGGGGCCGTATCCCGTGGCATCGCGTGTGCCGGCCTCGTGCGCGAATCGCCAAGCGTGTTGAATGGAAATCTCAAAAGTGTACTCCGCCCAGGCCGGGCCCCACTGGAAGCGGGTTGCAGGTACTTCACGATGCTGAACACCCGAATCGGGCGAAATGACTTTCGATTCGTCGTCCGTGCCCCTCGAATCAGTGGTGCTGGGCGGTGGAGGCGCCCCTTGATCTTCTTCAGGGTGTGGAAACGGTCTTTCCCAGTAGTAAGTAAAACCCAGCACTTCTCCAGGGCCGCGGGTTTGTGCTGCGCATACAGGAGTTGTGGCCCAGAGCAGCAGAAAGAGTCTCATCCATTTCACACGGGTACAGAAACGCATGGAGTTCCCTCGTTGGGTGTGATTCTGGGTTCAAGATCTCAGATCAACTCGACACCATTTAAGTTGCCACAAGGTGGGCCCGACAACTGTCACTTTTCCCGGTACTTGATGATTCGCGAAAAATTGCTTTAGTGCTGCTATCAGTTCGTTTTGGGATTCGGGGCTCTCTGCTGCGCGTTCATGCACTGCGTCGTATAGCGAATCCTCGCATTTGCATCACGATGGATTTTGGTGCGCTCAGGCGCACTGACGGCTGTGGAGATTAAGTGTCGGTTGCTCGGAATGTTCTCGAATGAAGCTGCAGGCAAGACTGAACTCCTGGCTAGAGGGATACGAATTGTATGGTATCAACGACCAGGTCGCGGCGGTCACCTCGACGGAAACAGCTCAATCCAGGTCACGGTTGACGTCTTGGGCACCTCATTCCAGGTGGAGATATCGCATGGGTGGACCTGCCGGATTCGAAACAAGTGAGCAACAGATTACAACACAGCAGCAACACGGGCCAAGCATCTTAAAACCATGATGCAGCGCAAGTATCTGAAAAGAATTGGCTGCCCCCCAGGGATTCGAACCCCGATATGCTGATCCAGAGTCAGCTGTCCTACCATTGAACGAGGGGGCAGCAGGTGGCCGGTTGAGTGGCAGAAGGTACGCCACCTTGTCGATTTTATGGGGTCGTTCGGCCGTGGTCAACCGAACCGCATGCATCGCTCGCCGACCCGGCACTAAAAGGGCATTGTGCTCATCCGGACGTCCTCGCGATAGAATTCACAAGATAGATTTCCACGTCCGTTCGAGTGAAAGGAGCGCTGCGATGGCCTTGCCTGGTACGCTGGTTCCGACGAGTGCTGGATACGAAGAGATTGCACGCCGTCCGCTGGACGCGGAACAATGCGCCCTCCTCGTGATCGATATCCAGGAAAAGCTGCTGCCTCCTATTTTCCAGAAGGAGCAGCTGATACGGAACGCACAGCTGCTCATCCGAGCGGCGGGTGTGCTCAAAATTCCCGCGGTGGCTACAACGCAATACGCGAAAGGGCTGGGAAACACCGTGCCCGAGATCGCTTCCCTGCTGCCTGACTCGCAGGCCATCAACAAACTGGCGTTTTCCTGCTTCGGCAGTGACGTGTTTTGTTCCACGTTGAAGCGCTTGCCTGGCAACCGGAATACGGTACTGCTGTGCGGCATCGAAAGCCACATCTGCGTGGCCCAGACCGCGCTGGCGGCGCTGCGGGAGGGCTACATCGTGCACGTTGCGTCGGACGCGGTCAGTTCACGCATGGAGGAGAACTGGAAAATCGGTCTGGAGCGGATGCGGGCGGCCGGCGCCGTGATCTCCTCTACTGAGATGGCGATCTACGAGTTGCTGCGCGCCTCGGGAACCGAAGCTTTCAAAGAGGTGCTTCCCTACCTTAGGTAAGACCATATTTGGCAATATCTTCAGGATACTCTTTCGATACCATCTTCAAGCACCTGCTCCAGGAAACCACGGGGTTGACTGTAAACAAAGGACTTAGTCGCGATCGCGCAACTTCCCTTCAGCCCCGGGGTTCATATCGCTAGGAATGGGGTTGTGGGCACCACCGTTACCGCTCAGACGGGAGTGTCCGGGAGGCAACCATGAACAGTCTGAGGCGCACAGTTCTCGCGATGGTCTTTGTGATGTCGCTCAGCGCAGCACTCGCCCGGGCCCAGGATCGGTCAGGACCTGAGGGCCAGGATCCACCAGGACGCGTCGCCCGGCTGCAATATATGAGCGGTTCCGTATCGATGCAGCCGAAGGGGACGGGGGACTGGGTGGAAGGATCGTTGAACAGCACGCTGACCAGCGCGGACAATGTCTGGGCTGACAAGGATTCCCGCGCTGAATTGAACTTCGGTACGGGCATTCTGCGCATAAGTTCGGAGACTAGCCTCACACTTACCAACGTCGGCGATGGCACGGTACAAGTCCTCTTGAACCAGGGCACCCTGAACCTGCGGGTACGGAAGTTGTACCAAGGCGAGATCTACGAGGTCGATACACCCAACCTGGCGTTCACTGTCCAGAAGTCTGGTGACTACCGCTTCGACGTGGATCCGGATGGCGACGCAACGGTTGTAACCGTCCGCAAGGGCGAAGGTGATGCCACTGGCCAGGGATCCTCAGTGCGGCTGAAATCGGACGAGCAAGCCCGTTTCACCGACGGAACTTCCCTGACGCATACAACCGCTGAGGCTCCCAAGCCGGACGGGTTCGATGACTGGTGCAAGGTGCGGAATGAGAGGCTTGACAACTCCCTGTCGGCCCGCTACGTCTCGCCTGACGTGATCGGGTCGGAGGACCTAGACCAGTACGGAACCTGGAGTGAAGTACCTCCGTATGGGCCGGTGTGGGTTCCGAGTTCAGTACCGGCAGGCTGGGCCCCGTATCGCTACGGCCACTGGGCCTGGATAGACCCGTGGGGCTGGACGTGGGTCGATGACGCACCTTGGGGCTATGCTCCGTTTCACTACGGGCGCTGGGTGTACTACAACAACTACTGGGGCTGGGCTCCCGGACCGTACTACGGTCCGTATTATGTGCGGCCGGTGTGGGCGCCCGCGCTGGTAACCTGGTTTGGTGGCCCGGGCTGGGGCATTTCCTTCGGCTTCGGTTTTGGCGGCGGCTTCGGATGGTGCGCTCTGAGCTGGGGTGAGCCGTTCATCCCGTGGTACCACGCGGGCTGGGGCTACTGGCGGAACGTGAACGTCTACAACACGCATATCACCAACGTCAACATCATCCACAACATCTATAACGGACACGCCAGTCCGCCCAACCGTTTCGCGAATTTCAACCATCCGGGCGGCATGACAGCGGTTTCACGAAACACCCTGGCCAACGGGCTGCCCGTGGCGCGGAACACGATCGCGGTCAACGCCCGCGGATTAGGAAACGTGTCCCCACTGCGGGGGGGACCGAGCGTTTCACCGACCCGCGAGGCTCGTCTGGGTCCGAACCTGGGACGCGCGGCAGCGATGCCCCCGGCGCACACCATCGGGCGCACCGCCATTTCCGGACGCCCCGTGGCGGGTGAGCGGGACATCCCGACTGCGCAGCAGACAAATGGCAGACCACAGAACGGGATGAATACTGCCCGTAACGTGCCTCGGCCACTTCCGGATACGACGGGCACCCGAACGGCGCCTGTACAAACCGCGCACAATGTGCCGCGGCCACCTGTGGGCAATTCAATGGGCCGCGACGGTATCTCAGGGCGTCCGTCCTCTGGCAGCACAGTCCAGCCCGGACGCAGCAACGATGTCTCATCGCCCGCGCGTAGCGTGCCACGGCCGCCGGCCTCCATGAACCGTCCTGGTACGAATCAAGCTGTGCCGTCAGCCACAAGGCCCTACGCGGGATCGAACGATTCGCGTTCCGCCAGCGTCCCAAGGCCTGCAGGCAGAGTACTGCCGGCCAGTCGTGTATCGAGCATGGGCAGCTATGGCAATGGATCCTTGCGGTCCAGTGGGTCCTATGGCGGTTCCTACGGCAGTCCTTCGAACGCTGGCGCAAACGGACGTTACAGCCAACCTCCAGCGTATCGAGGTGGAGGGCCTTCTTATCGAGCGGCGGCGCCATCGTATCGCGGATCTGCACCCTCGTATCATGCCTCGGTGCCATCCTCTCACGGGGGCGGCTCCGCTCCCTCCTATCACGGCGGAGGCGGTGGGCACTCGAGTGGCGGAGGGCACGCCGGACGCGGCTAAACTTCGCACTCACGAAACTTCAGAACACGCCGCCCGCAGATAGGCGGCGTTTCTGTTTGGCAGCAGATTCGTGACCATGACCTTGCTTTTGCCATGGGTATTTGACCGGGCCGCTGTGCCCCCTTCTGCATCAGTTCGCAGGTTGAATCGGCTTCATTTTGACCCGTACCACAGTTACCTTTGAGAAGCCCTCCTCGAAGGTGGGCGGGCGTAACCTTGCGGCCATGCGCCGCATGACTTCTTCGTCTACAACCCGTTGCCGCTTGCGGTTGCGCTCCAGGCATACTTCCAGGGGAACATCAAAGAAGACCGCCTGCACCTCGTAGCCATAGTCTTTGGCCAGCTTAATCCAACCATGGCGTTCGTGCGGGCTGAGGTTGGTGGCGTCGACGTAGTTCATAGGACGGCGCGCGATCAGCCGAGCCTTGAGCATGGAACGCAGGTTGGAAAAGACTAGGTCCTGAAAGCGTTGTTCCTCGGGATTGTCGAAGAGCAGAGAACGCAGTAGGTCACTGGAAAGCGGTGTGATGGAATTGCGCTTGAACCACGAGCTCTTTCCGGACCCCGGGAGCCCAATCGCCAGCACGACCACACCTTTGGGCGGTCGTGGCGTCTCGGGTACGGCGATCGGAGGAGCAGTTGGCTCCGGTTCAACCGGAGCCGGTTCCGGCTGGGTTTCCGCGCGGGCGTGTGTCTCGCCGCGTCCGCGGCCTCCTCGTCCCCGGCGACGGCGGCGACGGCGCTGTTCTGGGGCGGCCACGGCCGGTCGCGGGCCGGACTCCGTCAAAGCAGGCCCAGAGGGCGCGGCCTCGCTGGGTTCGGGCTCGGGCGCCGACGGGGAGGGCTCTTCGGGAACAGGGGGTGCCGGTGCTGGTGCTTCGTAGTAATCGGGCCGCAGCGGCGGTGGGGCCGGTTCGCTGCTCTTCGTTTCCGGGGGTTTCTTGCGGCGCTTGAGACGGTCGCGCATCCATTTCCGCATGTACGGCTTGTAACACAAGGCCGTCTTCGCGAGCAATGTAGGGGAACCTTGGACAGCAGCGGGCAGTCCGTACGACTACAATAAAGCCATGCCGACCACCATTCCCGGCGAGTTGCAGCGCCAGAGGTATCTCAGTCTGACCACCTTTCGGAAGAGCGGGGCAGCGGTTTCTACCCCGGTTTGGTTTGCCGAAGCCAATGGCAAGCTTTACTTCCAGACCCGGAGCGATTCCGGTAAGTACAAGCGGATGCGGAACCATCCCCAGGTCAAGATTGCTCCCTGCACCATGCGCGGCAAAGTCATCGGACCCCAGTTCCCGGCCACAGTGCGCATCCTGCCGCAACAAGAGTGGGATGAGGCGCGCAAGGCCATTCACGCCAAGTATTGGCTGACACGCCTTCCCTTGCTGTGGAGCAAGCGAAACGTGTACCTCGAAATCACCGTGTGAAGATGACATCCCGCCAAGCACGCCTCGCACGTACAGAGGTCACAAATGGATTGTGCGGTCCGACATTTACGCCCTGTCGTTGTGCCTGCTAGGATGATGGGTTTAGGTCACCCGGCGATTGCTGGGCTTGTCCTCATAACTGGTACGGAGGAATTATGGCAATCAAAGTCGGCATCAACGGCTTCGGACGCATCGGCCGCAACGTGCTGCGCGCCTCCCTGCAAGACCGGAACCTCGAGTTCGTGGCGGTCAACGATCTCACCGATCCCAAGACGCTTGCGCACTTGCTGAAGTACGACTCCATCCTGGGCAACTTGCCCAATGACATTACGGCCGGAACCGACTGCATCAAGGTCGATGACAGGACGATCCGGGTGTTTGCCGAGAAGGATCCCGCGAAACTCGCCTGGGAATCGGTGGGGGCGCAGGTGATCATTGAATCGACCGGGCGCTTCACCAATGCGGAGGACGCCAAGAAGCACCTGCGCGGACCGGTAAAGAAAGTGATCATCTCGGCTCCGGCGAAAAACGAGGATATCACCGTCGTGCTGGGAGTCAATCAAGACAAGTACGATCCGGCCAAGCATCACATCATTTCGAATGCCTCCTGCACCACGAACTGTCTGGCACCGATTGCCAAGGTGATACACGACACCTTCAAGATCCTCAGTGGGACGATGACCACCATCCACTCCTACACGAACGACCAGGTGATCCTGGATTTCCCCCACCGGGATCTGCGACGGGCGCGAGCCGCCGCGCTGTCCATGATTCCCACAACCACGGGCGCAGCCAAAGCCCTGAAGCTGGTCATCCCCGATCTGGCGGGCAAACTCGACGGCTTCTCCATGCGCGTGCCCACGCCGAATGTCTCAGTCGTGGATCTAGTAGCCGTCGTGGAAAAAAAGACCTCCAAGGAAGAAGTCAATGCCACCCTGAAGGCTGCTTCCGAGGCCGGTCCCCTGAAAGGCTATCTCGGTTACGAAGAGGCCGAACTGGTCTCTACGGACTACCGTGGCGATGGGCGGTCTTCGATCGTCGATTCCCCCCTGACCATGGTGGTGGGCGGCAACTGCGTGAAGGTGATCTCCTGGTACGACAACGAATGGGGATATTCCTGCCGCGTTCGGGATCTGATCAATTACCTGGGAAGCAAGGGCCTGTAGTCGGACGGGAGCATCGCTTCTTCGGCTGAAGGGCGGCTTCTCCGCCTCCCCTTGGTGGGCGAAATACCCGCTCTCTCCAGCCACCGGATGACGGTACTCCCCAGCATCGAGGACCCACCATGTCCAAACTTTCGATTCGTGATCTCCCCCTGAGTGACCGCCGCGTGTTCATGCGCGTTGATTTCAACGTGCCGCTCGAAGACGGCCGGGTGATGGACGACACGCGCATCCGCGAGACCCTGCCCACCATCGAGTATGCGTTGCGCCACGGAGCCCGGCTGATCCTGGCCTCACACTTGGGGCGGCCCAAGGGCAAGCCAAATCCCCGGATGAGCTTGAAGCCGGTCGCGGAGCGGCTGCGCATGCTGCTCGACCGGGAACTGGCCCGCGGAGAAAACGTCGGTTTTTCCCCCGATTGCGTAGGGCCGGAAGCGGAAGAAATCGCGGGCAAGCTGGAGAAGGGCCAGACGTTGCTGTTGGAAAATCTTCGCTTCCATGCCGAAGAAGAGGCTAACGACGCCCATTTCGCCAAGCAACTGGCGCAACTCGCCGAGTTCTATGTCAATGATGCCTTCGGTACGGCGCACCGGGCACACGCGTCTACGGTGGGCATAACGCAATACGTGCAGAAATCGGCTGCGGGACTGCTGATGGAGAAGGAACTAGAATACCTGGGTCGCGCCATGCAGCACCCGGAGAAACCGTTCGTCGCCATCCTCGGCGGCGCCAAGGTGAGCGACAAGATCGCTGTGATCACCAACCTGATGCATAAAGTGGATGCCCTCATCATCGGCGGCGGAATGGCTTACACCTTTCTTAAAGCCCTGGGCGAGCCGGTGGGCAAATCGCTGGTCGAAGGGGACAAGCTCGACCTGGCCAGGCAGATCCTGCAGGAGGCCAAGACTCGCAAACTGAAGTTCCTGCTTCCGGTGGATCACCTGGTGGCCGACCAGATTGACGCCAACGCCCGCCCGCAGAGAGTCGATCAGGGTCAGCCGATTCCGGCCACCCTGATGGCGCTGGATATCGGGCCGAAAACCATTGAAACCTACAGCGAGGAAATCTCCCGCGCGCGAACCATCGTTTGGAACGGGCCCATGGGCGTGTTTGAACTCCCTGCCTTTGCCCGCGGCACGTTCCAGGTGGCGCGAGCCGTGGCGGAGAATGCCGGTGCAACCTCCATCGTAGGCGGTGGCGATTCGGTCTCGGCAGTGAAAGCCGCGGGCGTTGCCGATAAGATCACCCACATCTCCACGGGGGGGGGCGCTTCGCTGGAGTTTCTGGAGGGCAAGAAACTACCGGGTGTCGAAGCGCTGAGCGATAAGTCTTAATTCCGGCGCTCCAAGCTCGTTGCTCGCTCTCGTTCCGACCGCTGTGTACAGCCGGGAAACCTCGGCGCACCAAGAAGGAGCCTATGTCCCGCAAGAAACTGATCGCCGCCAACTGGAAAATGTACAAAACTCCTGACCAGTCTCGTGAATTCTTCCAGGACTTTCTTCCCCTGGTCGCCGGTCATGAGCGCGACGAAATCTGCGTGTGCCCGCCGTTCGTGGACCTTCCGGCAGCGGTCGAATCGGCGAAAGGCTCGGGTGTGGCCATCGGCGCCCAGGACGTTCACTGGGAGAAGGAAGGCGCCTTCACCGGGGAAATTTCGACCGCCATGCTTCTCGCCGTGGGTTGCACCCACGTCATCATCGGGCACTCCGAGCGCCGCCAATATTTTGGTGAAACCGATGACATGGTCAACCTCAAGCTCAAGGCGGCGCTGGAAGCTGGCCTGACGCCCATCGTCTGCGTCGGCGAAGTCCTGGAAGAACGCGAAGCCGGCCTGACCGAAGACGTGCTGCGGCGGCAGTGCCTGCGCGCCTTTCACGCCATCTCGGGGAAGAAGGCGGGAAAGCTGGTGGTCGCCTATGAGCCCGTCTGGGCGATAGGAACGGGCAAGACCGCCACCCCGCAACTTGCCGCCGACGCTCACAGCCTGATCCGCTCCGAGGCAGCCAAGGCCTTCGGCGAGGAACATGCCAACCGGCTGCGTATCCTTTATGGGGGTTCCGTGAAACCTGAGAACGCCAAAGCCCTGATGGCCGAAGAGGAAATCGACGGCGCCCTGGTGGGTGGCGCCAGCCTCGATCCCAAGTCGTTCTCGGCGATCGTGAGGCATTGACCGTCAGGCTAACACCCCACTTCAGGTTTGCTGTTGCCGCCGCAGCTGTTATGGTGTTCCCGCTTGCCCTGATCCGATCGTCTGGGACGTGCCATCACGTGCAGATAAGCGAGCCCCGTAGAAGATCGAGGCGGCCATCGCCCGGCACGAGGGCGCAGACCTTACGCATGAAACCAGCAACCAATATTCTGCAAGAGAGTGCCGATACGGCAAACACCATCCATGCTGAGCGCGAGCGGAGCTGTCTAAGGATTACCTCTCGAGGGCAGCACGGTCCCAGTGGCCCAGGTTTGCACCCGCCTCGTACGTGCTGCGACAAAAGTCCAGTATTGAGGAGGTGGGCGATTTTCCCTTGCGCACGTCCTCGTACATCAGGAGAAACTCGCCGAGCCGTGACTCGTAGTAGGCTGCATCTGGATGGATGGTGGCGTCTTTGAATCCCTGTGGCTCAGGAACCACATAAGAGTAAAAAGCCGCATCCTTAACATCACCGCTGCCCGGCCAGAAACCCACGCTGCTCACTTCATGGGAATACGCTTCCCGGGTCATTGCGTCGGCGCCCGGACGCTCCGGCGCCCGCCGGCCGGAGAAACGGCTGACGGCAAGGTCGAAACTGCCCCAGAAAAAATGCACTGGACTGGACTTGCCGATGAATTCTGAGCGGAATTGGCTGAAGACTGTGTCCACTGACAGCAGAATGCGCCAGAACCTCTCAACCGCCGCGGCATCATAAGAGCGATGCAGACGATCCTGGTCGAAAGCAATCGGATTGGGGATTTCGACCGGCATTCGCCAGATCTTGACTTCGATCCCGGCGGATCGAAGCATCTGCATGACCTCCCCATAGAACTCGGCCACCGAGCGAGGCGCCAGTGGAATTGACTTCCGTATTCCATCCGTCGTCTCAAGCACAAGCTGGTGCCGTATGAAGTCAAACCAGAGCTCAAATGCTCGCTCGCGATACGGGATGCGGGATGTGGTCAGGCCCCGCGTGGTAACGTACAGCGGGACATTCCACCAGTGGTTCAGCAGTGGCGTCAGGCCCAGCCGGACCTTACCCACGATCTGGGTCCACATATGGAGGGTGGCGCAGGTGTCTTTCCATGAGTCCAGCGGCAACGCGGGCCAGCATTCGGGGTGATCGGCATCGTGCAGCATATCCGGCTCCTCAGTAATCCGCCTGGTAGAAAGCCGCAGCAGGAAGAAACGTGACACGGCAACAGCAGCAAAACAAAACCGGGCGCTGGATCATAGCCCGAAGTTTCGACGATGACAGCGCCGGTATCCCCCGGTTTCGAAGACATGCAGCCCAGGTGCCACTCTCCAACCCGATGACCGCGTCCAGATGTCAATGCAGCTTGCCGCCATCGATATGCGCGGGGCGAGGCGCTGTCCAAGCCG
>Ga0187780_10001859_pt1 | contig 15944 bp, 10 predicted proteins | sample 1015_Q2_SP10_20__FD_132429 | JGI IMG/M metagenome (GOLD analysis project Ga0187780, IMG submission 132429) | Tropical peat soil microbial communities from peatlands in Department of Meta, Colombia - 1015_Q2_SP10_20_MG | ecosystem: Environmental > Terrestrial > Soil > Wetlands > Peat | place... | reverse complement strand
GGAGATTCCGGCTTCAAAGTGCGCAAAGCTTTGTAACTGCCGACGACGATTTCGTCCCCCGGCTGCAAACCTTTTGTGACTTCGATGTCCGTGACGCCTGCAATGCCGGTTTCCACTGGGCGGAAGATGGCCTTTTTGCCGTTCACAACGAATACGCCCTGAACTTCATCCTTCTTCGGATCTCCGGGCGCGGGAGGCGGCGGCGCGGCAAGCGTCACGCTGGAGCCTCCTTGATTCTTGGCATTCTTAGCGGCTTCTTCGAGGTCTTTGCGAGTACGCACCGCGAGAGCCTGAATGGGAATCGCAACCACGTCTTTCCGTTCCGCAGTCTTGATTTTTGCCGTTGCGGAAAGGCCCGGCCGCAAATTCTCTGGCGGATTTGCCAGTGTCACCACGACTTTAAAATCTTTAGCTTCTTGCGTGCTGGTCGTGGTTTGCGTGGTCGTCAATCCGGAACTGCGCAGCACTGCCTGCGACCCGATCTCTGTTACCTTGCCCTTAAAGACTTTTCCGGGCACCGCGTCGATGGTGACATCTGCGTCTTGCGCCATCTTCACGTTGACGATGTCAGTTTCATCGACTTTGACTTCCGCAGTGACAACCGACATGTCGGAAAGCGTCATCAAAAAGCTGCCGTTCGAGTTCTGAATGCCTGGAACAACATAGTCGCCCACGCGTTCCGGCAAATAGCTGACGATTCCATTGATGGGCGAAGTGTAAATCGTCTTGTGCAGGACGTCCTCGGTGTGCACAAGCACGGCGCGGCTTTGGTTTACCTGCGCCCGTGTCTGTTCCATTTGAGCTCTTGAAGACTGCACGCGCGCTTTTGACGACTCGACGGCAGCAGCGGCGGCGTCATAAGTGGTCTTCCGCTGATCAAAATCCTGCTTGGGAATCAAACCATCTTTGTAAAGACCTTGCCCTCGGTCGTAGTCGAGCTTGGCTTTCTCAAGGTTTGCTTGCTGCGAAACCAAGTCCGCTTGCGCTGCCTTATAGCTTGCCTCCGCAGCTTGCGCGGCAGACTCGGCCGAAGTGGTGGCCGCGGTCTGCGCCTGCACGTCCGCATTCGCCTGCACGTTTTCCTGCAGAAGCAGCTTGTCGCCCTTCTTTACGTGATCGCCTTCTTTGACCAAAATGTCAGTGATTCTGCCAAATCCCTGTGCGGTAATGTTCGTGTAAGTCGTCGGCTTAATTTCGCCGGAGGCGGTCACCAAGGAGACCAGGTTGTCCTGCTTCGCGACTTTCGCTGTCTGCACAGTGACCACGCCCTTGTTGGCCTGGTTCACGCTGAATAGAACGATCCCGCCGAGCACCACCACAGCACCCGCTCCGATCGCCACTTTATGCCACGTCTTCATTCGCTTCCCTTTCGCTCCACCACGTCGCAGTCAATCTCTCGAGAATCCCAGAATCCCACCTCAGCCTTTGGTTCCCCAAGCATGGCTCGACCAGTGATCGGCGGGGACAATTCTTTCTTGGGGCCTCTATATCTTACATACGCCCGTTGGGGTCCAAATGTTTCGCGGGAGGGTCACTCCAAAAGCGCGGAAAGGATTTGTAACGGGAAGCCGCCGTGCGTCCTTCTGACGCCGCTTGCCGCCTCCGTATCAAACCGAGACTCCACGGCACGCTCGTTATTCTAACGTTCAAACTACGGAAAGCAAAGGCCATCCGTACCCTGACCCAACCGCTTTCGGGAACCGACCCATTCTCATTTGACGCAGGATTCACCGAAATAGTCAGCCGGAAATCGACGGATTCCACGAAAAAACGAGGCAGCTAACGTACGCCGGTTTAATGCTATACTTTGTGCATTCAGCCCGTTCCCAAGGGCTGAACCGTCCGCGGAGAGGTGGCAGAGCGGCTGAATGCGGCGGTTTGCTAAACCGTTGTACGAGCTAAAACTTGTACCGGGGGTTCGAATCCCCCCCTCTCCGCCAGAATTCAAACTGCCGATGAGATTTGGGGTCGGTAGTCCTTGCCAGTACCGATCCAGTTCCCCGCCATAGCCCGATGATCAACCTCTATTGTTCGTAGTTCTCCACAATCTTGGCAGGGCGCACTTTCGCCTTGTTTGGATCATCCCCAAACTCTCGAAGGGCGCGGCGCTGGCGCAGGAGGTCCCAGCACTGATCCAATTCAATTTTCAACTGCGCAAGCCGCCCCCGGTCCTCTTCTGTAACCTCATTTTTGCCATACAGATGTTCTTCTTCTTTCACTAACCGGCCGATTTGGCCAAGCACGGATCCGTCTGTCTTATCGATTCCCATGGGACTTTCCTTTCCTGATTGGACTGGCATCTCTCAGGAGTAAATTGGAACTCCCTTGCTTAGATGCGCGGAAGGAATAGAAGAATCCACGGAATCTCTCTCCATGGAGACAACAAGCGAAGGGCTGAGCCTATATCCACTTTTCTTTGCCAAGGAGTTGGCGGGCGTAGGCGGGCGCCTTGCCTTCATCTTCATGCTTGCAGTACACGTACACATCGACTCCTTGCTCCAGCCAGGCGTCGAATCGTTTCCGCCATTCTTTCAGCTGTTTTGCGGTGTATTCCTCGCGGCGCAGGCGTACGTAAGTGAAATCAGCGGTGAGCACTTCGAGCGGAGTTTCCTTCTCGGTTTCCGCCAGACACAGAGCCGTCCCGCGCTCGCGCAGCAGCGCGTAGGTTTCTTCCGTATACCAGGAGGCGTGGCGCACCTCGAAAGCAAAGTGAAACGCGGGTGGCCGCAGCGCCAAGAATTCTTCGAGCAGAGGCTTGTCGAATTTAAACGTCGGAGGAAGCTGCACGAGGATCGGCCCCAGGTGATCGCCGTCTTGCAGCACGCTGGCTACTTCCAAAAAGCGCTTCAAGGTGTCTTCGCAGTTGCGCAGCCGCTTGATGTGCGTGATTTGCTGGTTGGCCTTCAACGCAAACCGGAATCCCTCCGGCACGCTTTTCGCCCAGTTCAAGAGCATCGATTCCACTGGCATACGGTAAAAGCTGTGATTAATCTCGACCGTCGAAAACTGCTTGCCGTAGAAACTGAGCATTTCGCGGTCGGGAAGCTTCTCGGGATAGAAGCTCCCCTTCCACTGTTTGTAGGAGTACCCCGAAGTGCCTACGCGAAGCTGGCCGGAGCGAGGAATGATGCACCTCCGCGACCCTGGGATTAAATCATAGCCACAGTGCACGACAAAAGCGGAGGCAGGCGTGGGGAAGCGCTGAAGCGTACCATTCAACACCTTTTCAGCAGTATTTAAGGAGCCCGCTTTGTTTGCGCCGGCATGCGACTGCTGAGAAGTTCAATCGCTTGTTCCAATCGTTGCCGGCTCTTCCAGAAATCGGCCCACAGGTCACCTTTTTCCTTGAGTCGTGAAAAAACCGTTTTTATGTTGAGCGATTCCGGCCGCAGGCTTGGCCGCAATTCGCGTGGCAGGACGGGCGCGGAAACGGGTGCTTTGGGAAAGGCTCGCACAGCATATGGCGCTGCCAGCGGTCGCCCATGCGCGTTCTGTTGAACGTCGATCAGCACGCGGCCAGCCGGACGCTTCGCCACCGAACGTTCGTTTGTGACCAGATTCGGGTGCTTCGTGGCCACCGTGTGCGCGATGATTTCGCCGAACGTCCGCAACTGTTCGTAGGTGTAAACCGGTTCGACCGGAATGTAGATATGGATTCCCGTTGCGCCAGAAGTTTTCAGGAAGCTCGCCAGGCGAAGCCCCCTCAGCTCTTCGTGCAGGGCTTTGGCAATCGTGACCACCACCGAAAACTCCGTGCCGTCGGAAGGGTCCAGATCGAAGAAGAAATAGTCGGGATGATCGAGATCACCAAGGCGGCTGGACCACGGGTTGTGGTCGATACAGCCCAGGCCGGTCAGAAAGAGAAGCGAAGCGCGATCATTCGCGGTCGCATAGTGAATCTCTTTCCCCACACCTTCGGATTCCAGGGGCACTGTCACAAACCAGTCCGGCACGCCCTCGCGCAGATCTTTCTGAAAAAAAGCCTGCCCCTTGATTCCGTCCGGATAGCGCCGCAACACCAGCGCGCGGTCGCGGAGAAACGGCAGAATGAAGTCCGCCACGCGGTAGTAGTAGGCCAGCAAATCCCGTTTCGTGTAGCCGGACTCCGGGAAGTAGACTTTATTCAGGTTGCTCCAGCGAAGCCGCTTGCCGTCCAGCTCGACTGTAACTGTGTCAGTGCGGCCCTTGAACAGCTCTGCTTCAATCTGCGCATCGGTTTTCAATACCCGGCCCACAACTTCCGGAGAGTGCACGATCGGCGGAGCTGCCTGCGCGGCCGCGGGCGCTGCCACCTCGTTCTCCCAGCGGCACTCCTCCGGCTGCACATCTTCGCGAAGCGCAACGAAAACGGGATGGCGCAACGCATGTTCGTCGGTCCAGCCGCTGAATTTGACGCGCGCGACAAGCTCAGGCGAAGCCCAGCTCGGCTTTTCGTTGGTCTCTGGGACTCTGTCGAACGGGCATGCGGGGACTTCTAGTTCTTTCAGCTTTTTCGCAAGTTCATTCAGGTTCTTTTCGCCGAATCCACTGCCGACGTGCCCAATGAACCGAAGTTTCTTGTCTTTATACAGTCCCAAGAGCAACGAACCGAAGGGAATCGCGGGGGTGCGCGCTGCAGTCCAGCCGCCGACCACCGCGTCAAGCGTCTTCGTAACCTTCAGCTTCAACCAGTTCGCGCTGCGGTCCGAAACATACCGGCTGTCCATTCGTTTCGCGACGATTCCTTCCAAGCCATTTTCTTTTGCCAGCTCGAAGAGCTCTTTGCCGTGTTCCAGCTGATGATCGGCGTAGCGAAACCGCTCCGAACCGTGCAATAGCCGCTGCAGAAGTTGCTTGCGCTCGAGGAGCGGCGCTTCGCGAAGATCGTATCCGTTGCAATAAAGAAGGTCGAAGACGTAAAACACGACAGGCATCTGTGAGACGAGATTCTCGCTGGGAGCGCGGACGTGCATGCGTTCTTGCAGGCGCTCGAAGTCGCTGTGACCGCGGACATCGAGCGCCACGATTTCTCCATCGAGAATGACTTCGCGGGCTGCGATAGCTTGGGGAAGAGAGGCAAGCTCCGGGTAACGCTTGGTGATGTCCTGGCCGTTCCGCGAGCGCAGCGTCAACGCCCCGCCGGCAATCCAGGCCAGCGCGCGCACTCCATCCCACTTGATCTCAAACAGCCAGTTGGGATCGGAGAACGCGCCTTCGCCAATCGACGCCAGCATTGGCCCTAGCCGCGACGGCATCGCGGTTTTGCGCGCCCCCTGCAGTTCGGCTGCTTGAAGAAGGCTTGGCGCCCGTTTGGGTGGCAGTTCTTCCTTGATCTCCTCGATCGTGCGCCCGGTCAGCACGGAGCCGTCGTGCTGTTCGATGTTCCATTTAGGGTCCTCGGCCGAATCCTTGTGCTTGATCATCAACCATTCGTTGCCTTTTTCACTGCGCTTCAGTTTGACCAGAACGAAGCTGCCCCGCAGCTTTTCCCCGTTCAGGTTGAACTTGATCTCTCCTTTCTCCAATTGCTTGAGCGCGTCGGCGTTCCCTTCGACTTGAAACGTGCCGCGGTCCCACACCATGACCGTTCCCGCGCCGTAGTTGCCCGCGGGGATCTTGCCTTCAAAGCCGCCGTATTCCAGGGGGTGATCCTCGGTCTGCACGGCCAGTCGCTTGTCGGCGTGACTTAGCGAAGGTCCTTTCGGCACGGCCCAGGATTTTAGCGTGCCATCAATCGCCAGCCGGAAGTCGTAGTGCAGGCGCGCCGCGGAATGCTTCTGCACTACAAAAACATCGCCATACTCAGAAGCGGGACGGACCTCCAACCCTAGCTTCGGATTCGGCAGGCGCCTCCCCTTCTTCGGCTGTTCCGGTTCGCCAGAAGGCTCAGGAGTGCGGTCAAACTGCCGCTTCCTCCTGTATTCGTCCAGTTTCGCCATGCCTGGATTCTATCCCACGCCCGCACGTCCCCGTGGGGAAGCCTTTGGGCGGGCTTGCATTTACAAACAGCGTGCTTTCGCATAACAATTCGGAAACTGACCTGCTGGATTCTCTTGATTCCTGTTTGCCCGGCGTTCTAACCTTGAGGCTCTGTCCGTTTCCCTGGGATTTCACCGAAGGAGTGTCTCCATGGCTTCGACTGTCTGGAAGGGCCACCTCACCTTTGGCTTGATTTCCATCCCGATTCGGATGTTTACCGCCGCGCGCGGCGAGCGCATCAGCTTCAACCAGCTCCACAAAGAGTGTCATTCCCGCCTCAAGCAGCCGCTCTTCTGTCCGCACTGCAACAGAAATGTGGAACGCGCGGAAATTGTGAAGGGATACGAGTACGAAAAGGACCAATATGTACTCTTCAGCGAAGAGGAGCTCGACAAGATCGAGCCTCCCTCGGCCCGCGTCATGGAAATTCTCGAGTTCGTGAAGCTGAGCGAGATGGACCCGCTTTACTTCGATTCGTCCTATTACGTTTCGCCGGAAGACGCGGGAGTGAAAGCTTACAAGCTGCTCTTGAAGGCCATGGAAGAATCCGGCTACGGAGCGGTCGCCAAGCTCACCATGCATCAGCGGGAACATATCGTGATTATCCGGCCCGGCTCGAAGGGCATGACGCTGCACACCATGTTTTATTCCAACGAGATTCGCGCGGCAGAATCTGTCCCCACGGACAAAGTCGAACTCAAAGACCAGGAAAAGAAACTCGCGCAGCAGCTTATTGAGAGCCTTGCGGCGCCGTTTGATCCACAGAAGTACCGCGACGAGTATCAGGACAACGTGCGCGCCATGATTGCCGCCAAGCTCAAGGGCCAGGAAGTTACGGAAGTGGCACAGCCTCGCATGGCTCCGGTGATAGACTTGATGGAGGCTCTGAAAAAGAGCCTTGCAGAAAAGCAGGCGCCGGCCGCGGCGGCCGCGGCTCCCGTGGGCAAGAAGCCTCCGGCTCGCGCGCTGGAACCGGTCCCCGTGGTGCAGAAGAAGGCAGGGAAGAAAGTTGCCGGCTAATTGCTGATGGGTGCGACGGACAGATTCACCTCTGAAGATGTCCAGCGCATCGTGGGTCTGACCGCGAAGCAGCTGGAATATTGGGACCGTCTGCGCCTCGTTTCACCTCACAAAGACCAGAGAAACCGTTTCTACGACTTTCGCGATCTCATCGGCCTGCGTACTCTCAAGCAGTTGGTTGAAGAAGGCGTGCCCGCCAGCCGCATACGCCGCGCCTTGACTGCGCTTCGCGAGCAGCTTTCCCACGTGCAAGCTCCGTTAGCGGAACTGCGGGTCGTTTCTGACGGCAAAGACATTCTCGTGGAACGCGGCGGCGCGCGCCTGGAACCAGTCACCGGCCAATTCGCGCTGAATTTCGAAACCAGTGAGCTGAACGAAAAGGTACGCGTCATCGCCAGGCCCGCACCCAATGCCGATGAATGGCTTGCCACAGCACTCGAATGTGAAGCAGAGAGCGACACCAGGGCCGATGCTATCGAAGCCTATGAGCGGGCCCTGTGCATCGACCCGCAAAAGCTGGACGCGCTGCTCAATTGCGGAACGCTTTGCTACGAGGAAGGCAATCTGAAGAAAGCCGCCGAATACTTCACCCGCGCGCTGCAAGTCGATCCCGAGAATGCCTTGGCGCACTTCAATCTGGGAAGCGTGCTCGAAGAGGTGGGCAGGCTGGAGGCCGCTCGCTTGCACCTTCGCAATGCTGTCCGCCTGGACCCGGATTATCCCGACGCGCACTACAACCTCGCGTTTGTTTCTGAAAAGCTCGGCGCGTACAACGAAGCGCAGCGGCACTGGCAAGCTTATGTGCGGTTGGATCCTACCAGTCCCTGGGCCGCCTATGCCCGCCAGCGCCTCGCCTCCGCCAAAATGGCAAAGCCGGCAGGTACAGCAAAATAGCGAGTCGCTCGTCGATTAAACGGGTGGGTTCGCGGTTTCTTGTTCTGCAGATTCCACAGCGACATTGGTACCGGGAGCGTGGCCGTTCTTGGAAACGGAGACAATCGGCACACTTGTTAGAATCAATGCCGCCACCGAGCGATCAACCGCGGAAGCCGCAGCCTCCTCGGCGATCTTCATCAAGTGCTCCTGCGCGGAAAACCCTCGTGACGCCCGGCTGATCCGTGGCCGGGAATACGTGCCGTCGGGCTCGAGAAAGCGTGCTTTGCGCGTGTCCGACAAATAAGCGCCCAGAATCTCCGTAACCACACGTTCGCGGAGCTGCGCATCCTTCAACGGAAACAGAACTTCCACGCGTTCGTACAGATTGCGCGGCATCCAATCGGCGCTTCCGAGATAGACTTCGGGCTCCCCTCCGTTTTCAAAATAGAAAATGCGGCTGTGCTCCAGGAAGCGTCCCACCACGCTCCGCACGCGAATCCGGCTGCTGAGCCCGCGCACCCCCGGCACCAGCGCGCATTGGCCACGCACGATCAGGTCGATGTCCACGCCTGCTTGCGAGGCTTTGTAAAGCGCCCGAATCACCGGCGGATCGACCAGCGCGTTGACTTTGACGATCATCCGCGCGGGACGCCCACGCCGCGCATGCCGGGCCTCTCGTTCAATCAGCGAAATACACGTTTTCGCCATATCTCGTGGAGCAACCAGCAGCGGCCGATAGTGCGGCTGCTCCGCATACGCGGTCAGATAGTTAAATACGTCGTGCACTGCCGACGTGATTGCGGGATCGCTCGTCAGCAAACTCAGATCCGTATAAAAGCGCGCCGTCGACGGATTGTAATTTCCCGTGCCCAAGTGCGCGTAGCGCCGGATTTTCCCATCCGGATCTTGCCGTAAAATGAGCGCCAGTTTTGCGTGCGTCTTCAGCCCCACGAGCCCATGAAACACCTGTACGCCCGCTTCCTCAAAACTGCGCGCCCAGCGAATGTTCGAGGCTTCATCGAAGCTGGCTTTCAGCTCCACAACAACGGTGACTTCTTTCTTGTCTCCCGCCTCGAGCAAAGCCCGTGCCACGGGTGAATCGGAGCTGGTGCGATACAGAGTCTGTTTAATTGAAAGCACCCGAGGATCGTGTCCCGCCGTCTTCAGAAAATCGACGACTCCGTCGTAAGAGTCGTACGGGTGATGCAGCAAGATTTCCTGGCGCCGCAGCGTCTCGAACAGCGAATCGGCGTCGTGCCCGATGCGAATCTGTCGCGGCGAAAATGCCGCAAACTTCAGATCGGGCCGCTTGGTCTCTTCATACAAATGAAAGAGCCGCTGCAGGTTGACCGGTCCGTGTACGCGGAACACCAGCGATTCGTCCAGCTCGAACGTCGACACCAGCCGCGCCACAATTTCCGGATGCGCGCCCGCCTCGATTTCGAGCCGCACTGCATCGCCTTTTCGCCGCTGCGTCACCTGGGAGTCGATGGCATCCAGCAAGCTGCGCGTTTCCTCTTCTTCCAGGTAGAGATTGCTGTTGCGGGTAATCCGAAATGGTGCCGAAGCCAGGATCTCGTAGCCCTTGTACAGTTTCGAGGCGTAAGTCGAAATGATGTCCTGCAAGAAAACGTAGTACGTCGCTTCCCCGTCCGCCGGAACCCGCAGCAGCCGCGGCAGTGCCCGCGGCACCGTAACTACTCCGAAAAACGGCTTGCTGTGTCCGCGTCTCCTCCGCAGCAAAAATGCGATGCACAACGCTTTGTTTCGAACATGCGGAAACGGATGCGACGGATCCACCGTCACCGGCGTAAGCATCGGGTACACGCGCCGCTCGTAAAACGACTTCGCTGCGTGCGCCGCTTTTCCCTCCAATGCCTCAAGGGGCAGCACGCGAATCGATTCCTTGGCCAGCGCGGGCAGTAACTCCTCGTTCCAGCACTTGTACTGGTCGCGGACAAACGCGTGCATCGCCGCAGTGACTTTTTTGAGCTCCCCCTCGACGGTCAGTCCATCCGGGCTTGTGTGCGTCGAACCGTGCTCAATATGTTGCAGAAAGCTGGCGACACGCACTTCCACAAATTCGTCGAGGTTGTTGGCAGTGATGGCAAGAAACTTCACCCGCTCCAGAAGCGGGTTGCGTGGGTCCCGCGCCTCTTCCAGTACGCGCCGGTTGAATTCCAGCCACTGCACGTGGCGGTTCAAGTAGTAGCGCGGATCGTCGACAGGAATGCGTGCCATTGGAATTCCCAGGGAATGCGACTGATACCGCATCCGTGTTACAGGGAGATGAACGCCTCTTCGATACGATTGGTGCCCGCTTGACTCCTCCCTGGTCCTCGGTTTGGTCTCGGCGTAATCTCTCATTCATCTTGCCGTAATCTTTGGCACGTAGAAACGCACCCTCCCATTGCACGGCGCTTCGTGTTGGGGATAATCCGCCTTTCTCGCCTGTAGCGACCGGCGGACACTCTTGTTCCAGAAAGGTCAACAATGGCCGCCACCGTTACTGCTGCGCCTCAAGCCCTTCACGAAAAATTGAATCGCGCGCCCAGCCGCACCGGCATCCTCATCTTTGGCGTTGTTCTTATTGCCGGTCTCATCTTCATCGGCACCAGCATTGCCCGCGACCTTGGCGATCTCACGCTCGGCTCGTCCTGGCCCTATTTCCTACTGGCCATAGCTCTGCTGGTCGCTCTCGGCTTTGAATTTGTGAACGGATTCCACGACACCGCCAACGCTGTCGCCACGGTTATTTATACTCACTCTCTGGATCCAAACATCGCCGTGGTGTGGTCCGGCTTTTGGAATTTCCTCGGTGTAGTCACATCAACGGGAGCTGTGGCTTTCGGCATTGTTTCGCTCCTCCCCGTCGAATTAATCCTCCAGGTCGGCAGCAGCGCCGGCTTCGCCATGGTTTTTGCTTTGCTCGTTGCCGCGATTCTGTGGAACCTCGGCACCTGGTGGTTCGGCCTCCCGGCTTCGAGTTCGCACACCCTGATCGGCTCGATCATCGGTGTCGGCATTGCCAATCAGTTGATGAGCGCAAAAACCGGCACCAGCGGCGTGGACTGGGCGCAAGCCGCCAATATCGGCAAATCGCTCTTTCTTTCCCCTCTCTTTGGGTTCGTACTTGCTCTCCTCTTGTTCTTCTCACTGAAAGCGCTTATTCGTGATAAGCGGCTTTATGAAGCCCCGAAAGGCACCGAGCCTCCCCCGTTCTGGATTCGCGGTTTGCTCGTCCTTACTTGCACTGGCGTCAGCTTCTTCCATGGCTCCAACGACGGCCAGAAGGGCATGGGCCTCATCATGCTCATCCTCATTGGCACCGTGCCCACCACCTACGCCCTGAACCATGCCGTCACCCCCAGCCAGTCCCTTGATTTCATCGCCTCCTCCCATCAGGCCGCCGAAGCCGTCGGCAAATACGTAGAAGCTTCCGCAGTTGTCGGCGATCCCCGCGACGAAATCACCGACTACATCCGCACCAAAGAGTTCAAGCCTGATACCATGCTCGCTCTGCGCGTCCTTATCAACGACATCGGCACGGAAATGGCCCAGTTCAAGGATCTCGCCGCCGTACCTCGTGAGCGTGTCCGCAACTTCCGCAACGATATGTATCTGGTCAGCGAAGCGCTCCGCCTCGTTCAGAAATCCGGCAAGCCGAAATTCGCTGCCGCCGACGTCGCCATTTTGAAAAACTACAAGGGCCACGTCGACAAGGCCACGCGTTTCATTCCTCTGTGGGTGAAAGTGGCGGTTGCCCTCGCTCTCGGCCTCGGCACCATGATCGGCTGGAAGCGCATTGTCGTCACCGTCGGCGAGCGCATCGGTAAGACCCATCTCACGTACGCGCAAGGAGCCGCCGCGGAAATTACCGCCATGGCCTGCATCGGTGCTGCCGATCAACTGGGCTTGCCGGTCAGCACCACTCACGTCTTATCTTCCGGCGTTGCCGGCACCATGGCCGGCAACTCTTCCGGCTTGCAATGGGGCACGGTACGCAACTTGCTCCTCGCCTGGGTCCTGACCTTGCCTGCGGCGATGACGCTTTCCGGATTCCTTTTCTACGGATTCCGGCAGCTCTTCCGCGGCTGATGACCTCGTCATTTGCGGCGTGTTGCTTCGCCTCTCTTCGCTCGCGCGGAGAGAGGAGCCGCGCACGCGTTGTGTTTCCGCCCCCTTTGAGCGTATCTTTTTCGCTGCACGAATTGCCTCGTGGCCCTATGAGAACTCAACATTTACCGCTCTTGTTCGCTCTTTGGCTTGCTTGTGCCTTCCGTCTCTCCGCGCAGAGTCCCGCCTATCTCGATCCCAACCTGCCTCTCGATCAGCGCGTCAACGACCTCGTCTCCCGCATGACCCTCGAAGAAAAAGTCTCACAGATGCAGGACATTGCCCCGGCCATCCCTCGCCTCAACATCCCCGCCTACAATTGGTGGAACGAAGGTCTCCACGGCGTCGCCCGCGCCGGAACCGCAACCGTCTTCCCCCAAGCCATCGGCTTGGCCGCCACTTGGGACACCAACCTCGTCCACCGCATCGCCGGCGTCATTTCCACTGAAGCGCGCGCCAAGTACAACGACGCCATCCAGCACGGCAACACCGGCCGCTTTTTCGGCCTCACCTTCTGGTCCCCCAATATCAACATCTTCCGCGACCCGCGCTGGGGCCGCGGCCAGGAAACTTACGGCGAAGATCCCTATCTCACCAGCCGCATGGGCGTAGCCTTTGTCACCGGGCTGCAAGGCGATGACCCTCACTACCTGAAGACCGTATCCACACCTAAGCACTTCGCCGTTCACAGCGGCCCCGAAGTGCTCCGTCATCGTTTCGACGTGCCCGTCTCGCCCCACGATTTCGCCGACACTTACACTCCCGCTTTTCGCGCCACCGTCATGGAAGCTCACGCCGATTCCATTATGTGCTCCTATAACTCCATTCGCGGCGAGCCTGCCTGCGCCAATCACTTGCTCTTCGACACGCTGCGCAACAAATGGCACTTCAAGGGCTTTGTCGTCTCCGACTGCTGGGCCATTAGTGACATTCATCAGGCCCACGGTTATGTCCTGACCCTCGAGCAAGCTTCCGCCCTCTCCGTCAAGGCCGGTACCGACTTGAGCTGCGGCCCGGAGTTCCGCGCGTTAACGCTGGCCGTCGCCAATCGCTTGCTTTCCATCGACGACATCGATCTCGCGGTAAAGCGTCTCTTTGAAGCGCGTTTTCGTCTCGGCATGTTTGATCCTCCGGAGCGCGTGCCCTGGTCCAAACTCACCCTCGCCGACAACGATACTCCCGCCCATCGCCAACTCGCCCTCGAAGCTGCGCGCAAATCCATCGTGCTGCTGAAAAACGAACACAACATCCTGCCCCTGAAATCTTCCGTGAAAACCATCGCTGTCATCGGCCCCAATGCGGACTCCCTGCCCGTCTTGTTGGGAAATTACAACGGCATTCCTTCCAGCTACGTCACCATTCTCGAGGGCATTCGCAAGCGCTTTGCCAACGCCAGGATTCTCTCTGCCGTCGGCGCTCCTCTTACCGAAACCAGCGCGGTCGCTGTTCCCACAGAGTTTCTCCGTACGGGCGGCGCAAACTCCCAGCCAGGCCTGCGCGGAGAATATTTCGCCAATTCCACGCTGTCCGGCGCTTCGGTGATGAATCGCGTGGATGCCGGGATTAGTTTTGATTGGAACCGAGGTTCCCCCGCCGCGAGCCTTCCCGGCCCGGACTATTCGGTGCGTTGGACCGGCGAGTTGGTTCCCCCCGTCGACGGCGACTATCGCATCGGCGTCAGCTCTGATGGCGGCTCCCGCATCTTTCTCGATGGAAAAAAGTTCATCGACGACTGGAACCCCCATCGCGCTCGCAACATGACGGCCTTCGTGCATCTCTCGGGCGGTCATGCTTACTCGATCCGTGTGGAATACTCACACTCCGGGCGCGAATCCACGGCGCGGCTCCTCTGGCTTCCTCCGCATCTCGCCCAAGAAGCGGTCACCGCCGCCCGCAAAGCCGACGTGGTCATTGCCGTTGTTGGCATCACCGCCCAATTGGAGGGCGAGGAAAAGGACACCAGCGACCCGGGCTTCTTCGGCGGTGATCACCTGGACCTCGATCTCCCCCGGCCTCAGCAGGAACTACTCGAATCTCTCGCCGCAACAGGCAAGCCGCTCATCGTCATTCTCACGAACGGCAGCGCTTTGGCCGTCAATTGGGCGCAGGAACATGCTGCTGCCATCCTCGAAGCTTGGTATCCCGGCGAAGAAGGCGGCACCGCTGTCGCCGATGTTCTCTCCGGCGATTGCAATCCCGCAGGCCGTCTCCCGGTTACCTTTTATAAGTCTGTCGCGCAGCTTCCCCCGTTCGGCAGTTACACCATGGATGGCCGCACCTATCGCTACTTCCCCGAGCAGCCGCTCTATCCCTTCGGCTACGGCTTGAGCTTCTCTTCCTTCAATTATTCCGACGCCAAAGTCAGTCCCGCCCAAATCGCCGCCGATGGCGCCGTCTCCGTGTCGGCTCGCGTTACCAACACCACCTCCATCCCCGGTGACGAAGTCGTGCAGCTTTACCTCTCTCACCCCGGCGTCGACGGCGCTCCGATCCGCTCCCTCGCGGGCTTTCAACGCATCCATCTCGACGCATCCGCTTCGCAAACCGTGACCTTCTCTTTGCGCGACTGCGATTTGAGCCTCGTCGATGAAAATGGCGTCCGCCGCATCGTTCCGGGTCCCGTCGACGTGTGGATCGGCAGCGGCCAGCCCGTTTCTGGTCCGGGCCAGCCTCCCACCAAAGGCATCGCGACAAAGTTCACCATCACCTCCGCCGCAACCTTGGAGGAGTAGCGCATAAGTTCGCCTAGGATTCACCATTCACTCCCGCATCTCCACCTTGCAGCCGCTTTTCACAGCCTTTGTTCCGCCGCTATTTTACTAGACGCGGTTACAATATCAGGACGAGCAACCCGTGTTCTCTCAACCCAACCCTCCTTCCCCTCCCTCAAAATCCATCTTCAAGAATCCATCTTTCTATTCCTGGAGCTTGATCGGCATCGTCGCCCTCATCGTCGCCGGGATCTTCGTCTTCCGCTGGCTGGAAAACCGCTCGTTTGAAAATCGCATCCGGCAAGAACGCACGCAAAAGCAGCTCGAAAACGACCGCGCCGCCCTCGAACAAATGGGCGGCAAAGACCTTGCCATTCAGAATTTCTACGCCACTCCCGGCGTCGTCCGTCGCGGTGAGACTGTGCAGCTCTGCTACGGCGTCGCCAACGCCAAATCCGTCACACTCGAGCCGCAATCCAATCCCGTCTGGCCTTCCTACTCCCGCTGCGTCGACGTCACTCCCACAAAAACCACTACTTATACCCTCACCATCGCGGATGCCTCCGGCCACACCGTCTCTCAATCCATCGAAGTCAAAGTCCGCTGAGCCCCGCGTGGCCGCTAGCATTGGGGTCCCCCCCACCCCCGGTCCTTTGGGCAAAGAGTGCGGAAGCGCTTGAAAAGAAAGCGGTTGTGATTTTCGCAAGCGCAAAAGAGTGCGCAAGCGAATGATAATAAAGAGGATAAGTAGAAAGTACGGCGCGAGAGGTGTTGAAGCGTGGGGGGTACGACACCCGGCAGTTTTGTGTAAGAGCGGAATCTAACGGACTTATGGCGTCACGTTCCGTAAGAGCGCATTCCAAAGGGTTTACGGCTGATGCGCGGCGGGCGGGAGCGAGTTGTAGTCCATAAAACACGAAGAATATTGTCACATCGGTTAGATAGCGCCGATCGAAATTTCGATGCTCTGGATGGGGTGGGATGGCAGCGCGTGCACCCCGAGTTTGAATTTGAGAGCAGGAATTTCCGCGATCACGGTCACCCGCTTACCGGTTGCCCGGTTGCGACGTCATCGTCTGCTGGCGCCACAACTGGTCCGACTGCCCCAGCACATCGAAATCCTCGAGCTCTCCCCCCTGATCCATTCCTTGCCTGCCTCCGAAGACTGATCCTGGAAACGCTCAACGTTATTTCGAGCGGGCAGGCGAACGTTTTTTCACCGTCATCCACAGTGGCTAAGGCAGCGGTTGTTGAGCCAATGCG
>Ga0187780_10001857_pt1 | contig 15951 bp, 16 predicted proteins | sample 1015_Q2_SP10_20__FD_132429 | JGI IMG/M metagenome (GOLD analysis project Ga0187780, IMG submission 132429) | Tropical peat soil microbial communities from peatlands in Department of Meta, Colombia - 1015_Q2_SP10_20_MG | ecosystem: Environmental > Terrestrial > Soil > Wetlands > Peat | place... | reverse complement strand
GCGGCAGCTTGCGGCCTTCTGCGCCGTCGTCGAGCGACGCAGCTTCTCGCAGGCGGCCGAGCAGCTCGGCGTCACCCAGCCGGCGGTGAGCCTGCAGATCCGCTCGCTCGAGAAGCGGCTCGGACTGCAGCTGCTCGACCGCTCCGGGCGGCGCGTCGAGCCCACCGAGGCCGGGCAGCGGCTCTACCGCAGCGCGCAGCGGCTGCTCGCGCTCGAGGAGCAGCTCCTCGCTGACCTCGGCGACGAGACAGAGGGCGAGCTGGCGGGCCGGTTCGAGCTGGGCGCGTCGACGGGGCCGGGCGGGACCGTGCTGCCGGTCGTGCTCTGCGAGTTCCAGTCGCGTCATCCCGGCGTGCACGTCGCGCTTTCCGTGTCAGATACGCAGCGCGTCGTCGAGCAGGTGGCGCGCCGCGAGCTCGAGCTCGGTGTCGTGGGCGCGCAGCGCCGGCACCGCGGCGTCGTCTTCGAGCCGTTCTTCCGTGACGAGGTCGTGCTCGCCGTGCCGCGGAGCCACCGCTTCGCGAACCGCAGCGTGTCGCTCGCCGAGCTGCAGGAAGAGCCGCTCGTGCTGATGCAGGAGGGAGCAGGCGTGCGGCAGGTGATCGACGACGAGCTGCGCGCCGCGGGCGTTCGCCTGCGCGACCTCGACGTGCCGCTTGAGCTCGGGCTGCAGGAGTCGGCGCGCAGCGCCGTCGTCGGCGGCTTCGGCGTCACGTTCATCTCACGGTCGGCGATCGAGGCGGACCTCGCGGCCGGCACCGTGGCGATCGCGCAGGTCGAGGGGCTCGAGCCGTCACGTGAGATCTGGCTCGTGCGCTCCAGCGGCCGCGCGGAGACGCGCGTCGCGCAGGCTTTCGTCGAGTTCGCGCGGACCCGCCTCGCGTGATCGTCCGCTGGGGTCTCGCGGCGCTGCCGGAGGTGTGCGCCGAGCTCGGCGTCCGTGCTCCGTTGCTCGTCGCGGGCCCGCGCTGGGACATCCTCGAGCCGGCGATCGAGCCGCTTGCCCGCTGGCGGGAGGTGCCCTCGCACCGGATCGACGACGCCGCCGCGGCCGCGAGCGGAGGCGACGGCGTCGTCGCGGTCGGCGGCGGCAGCGCGATCGATCTCGGCAAGGCGGTCTCGGCAGCCGCCGGACTGCCGTTGGTGTCCCTTCCGACGACGTATGCCGGAGCCGAGTGGACGCCGTACTTCGGGGTGCGCGACCCGCAGCGCCGGATCCGCGGCGGCGGCGGCGGCGCGCGGCTCGGCGGCGCCGTCTACGAGGTGGAGCTGACGCTCGACCTGCCGCGCGAGCCGACGGTCGGCACCGCGATGAACGCGCTCGCCCACTGCGCGGAGGCCCTGTACGTGCAAGGGCACAACGAGACCGCCGACGGCGACGCGCTGGAGGGCGCACGCCTGATCTCGATCTGGCTGCCACCCGTGGTCGAGTCGCCCCGCGACCGCGAGGCGCGGACCGAGCTGCTGCGGGGAGCCTGTCACGCCGGGGCCGCGCTCGGCGGGTCGATGCTCGCGCTCGGGCACGCGCTGGCGCAGGCGGTCGGCGGCCGCTACGGGCTGCCGCACGGGACGCTGAACGGCATCTGCCTGCCCGCCGCGCTCCGCTTCAACATGCGGCACGCCGCCGAGGCGATCCGCCGGTTCGGCGAGGCCGTCGGCGGCGACCCGGTCGGACGCGTGCAGGAGCTCGCGGCGCTCGGCGGGCCGACGCGGCTGCGCGACCTCGATGTCCCGAAGGGAGACCTGCGGGAGCTGGCGGAGGCCGCTGCGCTCCGGGCAGGCAACCAGGCGAACCCGTACCCGGCTACCCCGGCGGAGATCGAGGAGCTGCTGCGCTCGGTGTGGTAGCCGGGGAAGACCACGACGTGGCCCGCGCGCGCGAGCCACGAGGTGGCGTTCCCGCTCACGGGAACAGCTTCGTCAACCCCGAGCTGCCTCCGCCCACGTAAGGCAGGAGAACCGACAGGACACCGAGGAGCACGAAGACACCGATCAGTCCGACCAGCACGCGCCTCTTCGTGATGCGCGCCGCCATTCTCACCTCCTAGCCGCTCCCCACTTCCGAGGTGCTCCCCCAGGCGTTGCGGGAGACGTCCATGTGATGGCTGGGATGCAGCGTCACCCACGGGATCACGGTCGGGCAGTTCCAGCCAGCGCTCGATCGCATGACGAACCACGAGTAGCCGATCCCGCCGCTGATCAGCTGGCTGCTCGTCCAGCCGGTGCCGCAGAGCGTGCCGCTCGCGGTCACGCTCGACGACGTGTACGTGATGTGGTCCCCGTACACCGCACACCAGTAGGTGGTGTCGGTGATCCGCTGCTGGTAGGGCCAGGTGCCCCACTCGTGCCACGCAGCGTTCGACGAGCAGCCGACGGACGCGACTGTCGCTCCCACGGGTCGTACGACCGACGACGGCGCCGTCGACAGGGCGACCGCGGACGCGAGCCCCACCGCCTGCGCGAGCGACAGGCCCGGCGCGATCGCGACGGTCGCCCCGGCGATCGACGCGGCCGCGAGCGCCTCCTGCGGGCTGACGGCCCGCGTCGTCGAGCCGCTCTGCACCGCCGCCGGGGCGTCGATCAGGGCCTGAGCCTGGGCCTGCGGAAGCGGCTGCGGCCGGCCCGCGCCGGCCGCCGACGTGACGGCGACCGTCGAGACGGCCGCGAACAGGGTCACGACGACGGCCGTCGCGTTTCTCCGGTTGACCATATGGCGTCCTCCTCTCGGTTGGAACGATTCCGCCACCGTAGCGTTGTCAGTTCTGACAAACAAGATGGCAACTTTGGGCATGGCTCGGCATGACAGACATAAGGGATTCTTCTCATTCGCATTAGCCGGTTCGGCTAGACTGAGGCCTGCTGTGGGCGCCGACGGCGAATTCGACGTGCTGGTGATCGGCAGCGGGGCCTCGGGTCTCGCCGCCGCCGCGTCCGCCGAGCGGGCCGGCGCCCGCGTCGCGCTCGCGACGAAGGGCTCGATCCAGTCGTGCAACTCGGCGAAGGCGCAGGGCGGCATCCAGGCGGCGATCGGCGAGGACGACTCACCCGAGCAGCACGCCGAGGACGTCTGGCGGAGCTCGCACGAGACCGCGGACAGCGCTCTCGTCGAGGTGCTCACCTCCGAGGCGCCGTCCGCGATCCACTGGCTCGAGCAGCTCGGCGTCGCGTTCACGCGCGAGAACGGCGGCTACCGGCTCGCGCGCTGCGGCGGAGCGACCAGGGCGCGGCTGCTCCAGGTGGGCGACCGCACCGGCCACGCGATCACCGCCGGGCTGCGGGACGCCGTCGAGGCCGGCAGCGTCACGATCTTCCCGAAGAGCCCGCTCGCCGCGCTCGAGCGGACGGAGAACGGCTGGCGCGCCCGCTGCGGCGGGCGCGCGCTCGACGCCTCGACGGTGATCCTCGCGGCCGGCGGCCGCTGCTTCGCCGAGGCCGAGCGGCGCGGTGAGCTCTCGACGAACCACCCCGGCGCGACCGGCGAGGTGACCCGCATCGCCCTCGACGCGGGAGCGGAGGCGCGCGACCTCGACGCGCTCCAGTACCACCCGAACGGCGGCGCCTGGCCGGAGACGATGCAGGGCTACTCGATCCCCGAGACGACGCGCGCGTACGGCGCCGTCCTGCTCAACGCCGACGGCGAGGAGTTCACCGACTCGCTCGGGCCCCGGGACGTCGTCAGCCAGGCCATCGTCGACGAGGTCGCCGCGGGCAAGGGTGTCGAGACGCCCGACGGCCGCCCCGCCGTCTGGCTCGACACGACCCGGATCGCTCCGCACGACGCGGAGCTGTCCCTGCCCTACATGCTGCGCCGCTATCGCGCCGGCGGCATCGATCCGCTGACGGAGAGGATCCTCACGTACCCCGTCCTCCACTACCAGAACGGCGGCCTCGTGATCGACGCGAACGCCGAGACGACGCTCGAGGGGGTGTACGCCTGCGGCGAGATCGCCGGCGGCACGCACGGGCGCAACCGCATGATGGGCAACTCGCTGCTCGAGTGCGTCGTGTTCGGACGCCGCGCCGGGAAGGCAGCTGCAGAGAAAGCGAGACCATGACGTGAGCGTCGTCGCCACGGATCTCCAGCGCGCCGTCGAGGACGCGGCCGCGCACCTCTACGTCTGGGCGCTCAAGGACATCCCGCAGGATCTCCGCGACGCGCTCAAGGGCGCGGCGGGCCGCGAGACGTCCGTCCCCGGGCAGCGCGTCCTCAACACGATCCTCCGCAACGTGGAGGTCGCGGACGGCGAGAACAACCTCGTGTGCCAGGACACCGGGATCGCGGTCTACACCTGCCGTGTCGGCGAGCGCTTCCCGCTCCACCCGGCCCGGATCTACCAGGCGCTGCGCGACGGCACGGCGCGCGCGACGATCGAGCATCCGCTCCGCTCGAACGCGGTTCACACGATCACGCGCGAGAACACCGGCCCGAACATCGGGCACCGGCTGCCGATCGTGCACTGGGAGTTCGTCCAGGACTGGGACGGGCTCGACGTGAAGTGCGTGCCGAAGGGCTCCGGCAGCGAGAACATGAGCTTTCTGAAGATGTGCGTCCCCGCCGACGGCGTGAAGGGGATCAAGCAGTTCGTGCTCGAGTCGATCGTCGGCGCCGGCGGGAAGCCGTGCCCTCCCGGAATCGTGGGAGTCGGGATCGGCGGCAGCGCCGACTTCGCCATGTACCTCGCGAAGGAGGCGATCGCGCGCCCGATCGGAACGCGGAACCCCGACCCGGTCGTCGCGCAGCTCGAGGAGGAGCTCTATGGGCTCCTGAACGAGACGGGCATCGGCCCGATGGGGCTCGGCGGCGACGTCACCGTCCTCAACTGCCACATCGAGCACGCGGACACGCACATGACGCTCAACCCCGTCGCCGTCAACTACCAGTGCTGGGCCGCCCGGCGCGCGAGCGCGCACATCGCCGCCGACGGCCAAACCGACTTCGACCGGGAGGCATAGCCGTGGCCGCCCACACCGTCACCTTCCCGATCACCGACGCGCAGGAGATTCTCAGGCTGCGCGCCGGCGACGAGGTGACCGTCCAGGGCCACATCATCGGCATTCGCGACCGCACGCAGATCCGGATCTTCGACCAGGGAATCGAGCCGCCGATGGACCTGCGCGGTGCCTTCCTGCTCCACACCGCCCCCGGCGTCCGCAAGCTCGCCGAGGGCAGGTACGAGAAGGTCTGCATCGGCACGACGACCTCCGCGCGGATGGTGCGCTTCACGGAGCCGCTCGGGGCGCAGTACGGCGTGCGCGCGATCTGCGGCAAGGGCGGCTTCCCCGACGACGCGATCGAGCCGATGCGCAGGCTCGGGATGGTCTACTTCGCGATCGTCGGCGGCGCGGCGGCGCTCGAGACCACGCAGATCGAGGAGATCGAAGAGGTGGCGTGGGAGGAGCTGATGCCCGAATGCCTCTGGAAGTTCCGCGTCAAGGACTTCGGCCCGCTCACCGTCGGCATCGACGCGCACGGCAACTCGCTCTACCACGACGTACAAACCGCGGCCAAGAAGAAGCTGGAGGAGCTCTATGCCCGTCTCTGAGATCGACCTCGGCGTCAAGCGCGACGGCGGGCTCACGCACGTTCTCGACAAGGGCCTCGGGCCGCGAGGCTGGGAGGACGTGCTCGAGACCGCAGGCGACTTCATCGACATCGTCAAGCTCGGCTGGGGCACCGCCTACGTGACGAAGAACCTCGAACGCAAGCTCGAGGTTCTGCGCGAGAAGCCCGTCGTCATCGGCGGCACCTTCTTCGAGGTCGTCTACGCGCGCGACCGTCTCGACGACTACAAGCGCTGGCTCAACGAGCTCGGCCTCACGTACGTCGAGATCTCCGACGGCACCATCGACATTCCACGCGAGCGCAAGCTCGAGCTGATCGAGGACTTCGCCCGCGACTTCACCGTTCTCTCCGAGGTCGGCTCGAAGGATGCCGAGGCGATCTTCGCCCCGTACCAGTGGGTCGAGTGGATCAAGGGCGAGCTCGAGGCCGGAGCCTGGAAGGTGATCACGGAAGGGCGCGAGGGCGGCACCGCCGGCATCTACCGCCCGACCGGCGAGATGCGCACCGGCCTCGTCGACGAGATCGCCCACGAGGTCGACATCACGAGCCTCGTCTTCGAGGCGCCGTCGAAGGCCTCGCAGGCCTGGTTCGTCAAGCACTACGGGACGAACGTGAACCTCGGCAACATCCCGCCCGACGAGGTGATCCCGCTCGAGACGCTGCGCCTCGGCCTCCGCGGCGACACCCTGAAGGAGGTGCTCCTTGGCGGCGAGCCTGCGGCTGCCGGCTGACGTCGAGGGGATGACCGCCGAGCGGGTGCTCGAGCTCGTGCTCGCAGAGTTCCCGGGCCGCGTCTCGCTCGCCTGCTCCTTCCAGAAGGAGGAGTCGGTGCTGCTCGAGATGCTCTTCGCGCTCGAGCCGAAGGCCCGCGTCTTCGCGCTCGACACGCACGTGCTCTTTCCGGAGACGTACGAGGTCTGGCGCGCGGTCGAGAAGCGGTACGGCATCAGGGTGGAGGTGTACGAGGGGCCGTCGCTGGGGCGGCAGGCCGCTGTCCACGGCGAGGCCCTGTGGGAGCGCAAGCCCGATCTCTGCTGCTCGATCCGCAAGGTCGAGCCGCTGGGCCGCGCGCTTGCCGGCCTCGACTGCTGGATCACCGGCCTGCGGCGCGACCAGTCGCCGGCCCGGGCGAGCGCTCCGAAGCTCGGCTGGGACGAGGCGCACGAGCTCTGGAAGGCCAACCCGCTCGCCGACTGGACGGACGAGCAGTGCTGGGGCTACGTGCGGGAGCGCAGCCTGCCGGTGAACCCGCTGCACGAGCGCGGCTACGCGTCGATCGGCTGCACGCACTGCACGGCGCCCGGCGCAGGGCGCGAAGGGCGCTGGGTCGGCTCGGACAAGGTGGAGTGCGGACTCCACGTGGCGCGAGGCTGATGTCGGGGTTCGTCATCTGGTTCACGGGGTTGTCGGCCTCCGGCAAGACGACGATCGCGAACATCGTCGAGCCCGAGCTCGAGCGCCGCGGCTACGTCGTCGACCACCTCGACGGCGACATCGTGCGCACGCACCTCTCGAAAGGCCTCGGCTACTCGAAGGACGACCGTGACGCGAACATCGCGCGCATCGGCTGGGTCGCGTCGCGGCTCGCCCGCGCCGGTGCGGCCGTCGTCGTCTCCGCGATCTCGCCCTACGACGAGGCGCGGCGTCACGCCCGCGGGCTCGTCGAGCAGCACGCACCGTTCGTCGAGATCCACGTCGCCACCCCGCTGGACGAGTGCGTGCGCCGCGACCCGAAGGGCCTCTACGCGCAGGCGTTCTCGGGCGAGCTCGAGAACTTCACCGGCGTCTCCGCGCCCTACGAGGAGCCTCGCAGCCCCGAGCTGCGGCTCGATACGACCGGCGCGACGCCGACCGAGTCGGCGGCGCTCGTGCTCGACTGCCTCGAGCGGCTGCACCTGCTCTCACCCGAGTCGGTCGCGTGAGCGCTGCGCGCGCGCTGCCGGTGGTTGCCCACCTCGACGAGCTCGAGGCCGAGGCGATCCACATCCTGCGCGAGGTCGCAGCCGAGCTCGAACGGCCGGTGCTGCTCTTCTCCGGCGGCAAGGACTCGATCGTGCTGCTGCGGCTCGCCGAGAAGGCCTTCCGGCCGGGCAAGTTTCCGTTCCCGGTGATGCACGTCGACACCGGGCACAACTTCCCCGAAGTGCTCGAGTTTCGCGACCGGCGAGTCGCCGAGCTCGACGAGCAGCTGATCGTCGCCTCCGTGCAGGAGTCGATCGACAGGGGACGCGTCGTCGAGGAGACGGGTCCGCGCGCGTCGCGCAACCGCCTGCAGACGACGACCCTGCTCGACGCGATCGAGGAGCACCGGTTCGACGCCGCGGTCGGCGGCGCACGCCGCGACGAGGAGCGGAGCCGTGCAAAGGAGCGGATCTTCTCCTTCCGCGACGACTTCGGGCAGTGGAACCCGCGCGTGCAGCGGCCGGAGCTGTGGAGCCTCTACAACGCGCGCGTGCGCAGGGGCGAGCACGTGCGCGTGTTCCCGATCTCGAACTGGACGGAGCTCGACGTGTGGCAGTACGTCGCCCGGGAGCAGCTCGAGCTGCCGCCGATCTACTTCGCGCACGAGCGCGACGTGTTCCGGCGCGACGGGATGCTGTACGCGGTCTCGCCGTTCGTCGAGCGGATGGAGGGCGAGGACCCGTTCAGCGCGTCGGTGCGCTTCCGCACCGTCGGCGACATGTCGTGCACCGGCGGTGTGCTCTCCGGCGCGCGCACGATCGCCGAGGTCGTGACGGAGATCGCTTCGACGAACGTGACCGAGCGGGGCGAGACGCGCGCGGACGACCGCTTCAGCGAGGCCGCGATGGAGGACAGGAAGCGCGTTGGCTATTTCTGAGCGGACCGAGCTGCTTCGCCTGGTCACGTGCGGCTCCGTCGACGACGGCAAGTCGACGCTGATCGGCCGGCTGCTCTACGACACGAAGCAGATCTTCGTCGACCAGATGGAGCACATCGAGGACGTGTCGCGCCGTCGTGGAAACGCGTACGTCGACCTCGCGCTCCTCACGGACGGCCTCCGTGCGGAGCGCGAGCAGGGGATCACCATCGACGTCGCCTATCGCTCCTTCGTGACGCCGCGGCGCCGCTTCCAGCTCGCGGACGCGCCCGGCCACGTGCAGTACACGCGCAACATGGTCACCGGCGCGTCCACCGCCGACCTTGCGGTCATCCTCGTCGACGCGCGCAACGGCGTCGTCGAGCAGACGCGGCGGCACGCGTACATCGTCTCGATCCTCGGGATCCCCCACGTGGCGGTCGCGGTGAACAAGCTCGACCTCGTCGACTGGTCGGAGGAGCGCTTCGACGGGATCGTGCGCGACCTCGCGACGCTGGGACTGCCCGACATGGTCGTGATCCCGATGTCGGCGCTCCACGGCGACAACGTCGCCGACGGCTCGGAGCGGATGCCGTGGTACGACGGGCCGACGCTGCTCGAGCATCTGGAGTCGGTCGAGATCTTCAGCGACCGCGACCTCGAGCACCGGCGCTTTCCAGTGCAGTGGGTGATCCGGCCGATGGCGGACGAGTTCCACGACTACCGCGGCTACGCGGGCCGCGTGGCCGGCGGCGTCTGGCGTGCCGGCGACGAGGTGGTCGTGCTCCCGTCCGGGCTGCGCTCCCGCGTCGAGGCCGTGGAGACGGCGCTCGGCCCGCTCGACGCCGCCGTGCCGCCGATGTCGGTGACGATCCGGCTCGCGGACGACGTCGACGTCTCGCGCGGCGACATGCTCGCCGACCCCGAGCGGCCGCCGCTCGTCGCGCGCGAGCTCGAGGCCCGGGTGTGCTGGATGAGCGAGCGCCCGCTCGAGCCGCGTGCGAGGCTCGCCGTCAAGCACACCACCCGCTCGGTGCGGGCGGTCGTCGACGAGCTCGTCTCGCAGATCGACGTGCACTCGCTCGCCGACGTGCCGGCACCGGAGCGCCTGGCGTTGAACGACATCGGCGTCGTCCGCCTGCGGCTGGCCGAGCCGCTCTGCGTCGACCCGTACGCCGAGAGCCGCGAGACGGGCGCGTTCATCCTCCTCGACGAGGCGACGAACGAGACCGTCGGCGCCGGCATGGTCTTCTCCGGCTCGTGATCCGTTGACCTGGCAGTTCACCCTGACCGGGCTGCTGCTCGGCTCGCTCGTCGGCCTGACCGGGATGGGCGGCGGCTCGCTGATGACGCCGATCCTCGTGATCCTGTTCGGCTTCAAGCCGACGTACGCGGTCGGCACCGACATCTTCCACGGCGCCATCTTCAAGTCGTTCGGCGCGATCCGCCACCGGCGGCTCGGCACCGTGCACGCGCGGCTGACCCTCTGGATGTTCCTCGGCTCCGGCCCGCTGTCGCTGGCCGGGGTCGCGCTCGCCGGCTGGATCAAGCACAACTACGGCAGCGCCCAGAGCCTCGAGAGCTACGCCGTCGGCGCCGCGCTCGTGATCGGCGGCCTCGGCTTCCTCGCCAAGTCGTTCGTCAAGCGGGGGATCCAGGCGAGCGACGCGCCGTTCCTGCTCTCGCGGCGCGACAAGGCGATCGCCGTGACGATCGGCGCCGTCTTCGGCTTCGTCGTCGGCCTGACCTCCGTCGGCAGCGGCACCTTCTTCGGACTCGTGATGGTCCTCGCCTACCCGCTGACCATGCCGAAGATCGTCGGCACGGACATCTTCCACGCGGCAGCCCTGCTCTGGGTCGCCGGCATCGGCCATCTCGCCGCCGGCAACGTCGACCTGCACGCGACCGCGTGGCTGCTGACGGGCTCGATCCCGGGCATCCTCATCTCGAGCCGCTTCACCGTCAGGCTGCCGGACGTCGCGCTCCGGCTGGCGCTCGGCACCGTGCTGACGCTGAGCGGATTGAAGCTGCTGAACGCGCCGGCCTCGACGTGGATCCTCGTCGGCGGCCTGGTGGGGCTCGGGTGCGGCCTGGCGGGCTACGGGCTCCGTGCCTGGCTCGCCGCACCGCGTCCGCGCACGAAGCTCGAAGTCGGCTGACTCGTTCGCCGCATCGCACCGCTGCGTAGAATCGCCAGGCTTTGCAGCGGTTTCTCTCGACGGCGACGATCGTCGGCCTGCTGATCGCGACGGCCGCGGCGTTCGCGATCACCGAGCGGCTGAAGCTGACGAAGAGCCCGATCACGGGCACCCACGTCTCGAACACGTTCTCGCCGACGTGCAGCTGCGCACGCGGAAAGGCCAACATCAGCGTCAAGCTGCGCCAGGGCGACACCGTCACGGTCACGATCGAGGACGCCCGGCGCCGGCCGGTGCGGACGCTCGTCGTCGCGGACCACGTTCCCCGCGGCCGCACCGTCTTCCGCTGGGACGGCGCGACCGACGCCGGCGCGCGGGCGCCCGACGGCGTGTACCTCGTCGAGATCCACCTCGACGCCCGGCACCGGACGATCCTGCTGCCGAACCGGATCGTGCTGGACACGGTGCCGCCCCGGATCGAGTCCGCGACGCCCAACCGGACCCAGTTCTCGCCGGACGGCGACCACCAGGCGGACGCGGTCACCGTTCGCTACGCGCTGAGCAAGCCGGCCCATGCCCTCGTCTTCCTCGACGGCACCCGGATCGTCCGCAGCCGCTTCCAGAGGCAGAAGGACGGGTTCACCTGGAACGGGCTCCTGAACGGGCATCTGCTGCCCCCTGGGACGTACACGCTGACGATCGGCGCCGTCGACGACGCCGGCAACTCGACGCCGATCGCACAGCGGGCGCACGTGCGGGTCGAGCTGCGCTACATCGCGCTCGCGAGCCACCGCCTCACCGGCGTGGCGACGGGCCGCCCGTTCGAGCTCGGCGTGTCGACCGACGCGAAGCGCTACGGATGGCGGCTCGGCACCCGGCACGGCTTCGCGCACGGGCCGGTCCTCCGCCTGGTCGCGCCGAACAGCCCCGGGACGTACCGGCTGACCGTCACCGAGCACGGGCATTCCGACCACGGGGTGGTCGTCGTCGGGTGATCGGGCTCGCGCGTGTGGGCGGCCCCGTCGCCTGTCTCGGCCTCGCGCTGCTGCTCGTCGCCCCGTCGCGGCGCGACCGCGCCGCCGGGCTCGGCCTCGGAGCGCTCGGTGCGTGCCTGCTCGCCGCGGCGCTCGATCCGAGCAGGCCTGCCGAGGTGGTCGGCGGCATCGCCGGCGGCCTCGTGATGGCGGCCGCCCTGGCCGTCGTGTTCCGGCGCGTCCCCTGGCTGCTTCCCGTCGCGGCTCTCGCGTGCGTGCCCGTCCGGGTCGGCGCGCTCGGCCACCAGCTGCTCCTCCCGATCTACGTCGTGATCGCGGGTGGGACGCTGCAGCTCGCGTGGGCGATCGTGCGCGGCGACGGGCGGAGGAGGGAGCTCGGCCCGGTGGCGCTGCCGCTCGCCGCCGCCCTCGCCTGGACCGGGCTCTCGCTCGCGTGGAGTCAGGACGCCCGTGAAGGGGCGATCGAGCTGCTCGCCTTCTACGTACCGTTCACGGTGCTCGCGTTGTCGGTCGCCCGCCTGCCCTGGAGCCGGCTCGGCGCGCGCGCTCTCTACGCCGAGGTGACGATCATGGCGATCGTCTTCGCGGCCGTCGGCTTCTATCAGTACGACACCCGCAACGTGTTCGAGAACCCGAAGGTGGTCAACTCGAACGCGTACGCGTCCTTCTTCCGCGTCAACTCGGTGTTCTGGGACCCGTCGGTGTACGGGCGCTTCCTCGTCGTCGCGATGGCGCCGACCATCGTCCTGCTCGTGCGCGGCCGCTCGGTCCGCCTCCAGCTGATCGCGGCCGTGGTTGCGTTCGTCACGTGGTTCGGCCTGCTCATCTCGTTCTCCCAGTCGAGCTTCGCGGCATTGATCGTCGCGGTGCTCGGCGTGGCCGCGGTCGCCTGGCGCTGGCGGGCGCTCCTCGCCGTCGCGCTCGCGGCGGTCGTGCTGGCGGGGATCGCGATCTCGGCGCCCCAGATCCGGCACTCGCTCGAGCACCATACGAAGAGCGGGTTGAACAGCGCCACGAGCGGCCGGGCGAGCCTCGTCGCGAACGGCATCCGCATCGCGGCCGCCCATCCGGTGTTCGGTGTCGGTGTGGGCGGCTTCAAGCACGCGTACGCTGCACGGGTGCACCTGAAGGGGAAGAACCCGAAGACGGCCGCGTCGCACGACACGCCGGTGACCGTCGCCGCCGAGCAGGGGCTGATCGGGCTGGGCCTGTCCACATGGTTCGCCGTCGCGCTGCTGCTGCCGGGCTTCCGCCGCCTCGATCGGCGCCTGATCAGCCGCACCGCGCTCGTCGCGGCGGTCGCGCTCGCGGCGATCCTCTGCCACTCGCTCTTCTACAACGACTTCTTCGAGGATCCGACGACCTGGCTGCTCGTCGGCCTGGTCGCGCTCACGGTGCCGAGGCCCAAAGGGGCGGCGGAGACGCCGCCCGCGGCCGACGCGATCGAGGCGGTGCCGGCGTGATCGAGCAATGGCGGAAGGCGCTCGTGCTGGCGCCGCACACCGACGACGGCGAGTTCGGCTGCGGCGGCACGATGGCGCGTCTCGCCGACGCGGCCTGCGAGGTGCGCTACGTCGCGTTCTCGATCGCGACGCGCTCGCTGCCCGAGGGCTTCCCGCCCGACACGCTCGCGCGCGAGGTGCGCGAGGCGACCGCCGAGCTCGGCATCCCGGAGGACCGGCTGACCGTGCACGACTTCGACGTGCGCACCTTCCCGGAGCACCGGCAGCAGATCCTCGAGCTGCTCGTCGGTCTCTGGGAGGAGTGGCGGCCCGACGTCGTCTTCCAGCCGAGCCTGCACGACGTCCACCAGGACCACCGCACGATCGCGGACGAGGGCCTGCGCGCGTTCAAGCGCACGACCATCCTCGGCTACGAGATTCCCTGGAACAACTTCGACTTCTCCTACCAGTGGTACATCGCGCTCGAGCAACGCCATCTGGAGCGGAAGGTCGCGGCGCTGGAGAAGTACGCGTCGCAGCATCACCGTCGCTACGCGAACTCCGAGTACGTCTGGAACGTGGCGCGCACCCACGGCGTCAACGTGAATCGCGAGTACGCCGAGGTGTTCCAGGTGTACCGCGTGATCGCGTGAGAGAGAGAGATATGAAGATGACGAAGGCCGCGCCGCTCGCCGCCCTCTCCCGCGCGGCGATCCTCCGCGCCTCCGAGAGCCCCCGCCTGCGACGGGTCGTCAGCCGGCACGGCATGCGCGTCGGCGCGGCGCGATTCGTCGCCGGCGAGACGCTCGAGGAGTGCCTTGTCGTCCTGGCCCGCCTGAACGCGGAGGGGCTGGACGCGAACACGACACTGCTCGGTGAGGCCGTCGAGACTCCGCCCGGCACCGAGCAGGTCGTCGCCGCCTACGAGCGCGTGCTCGACGCGCTCGTCGAGAAGGGCCTGCGCGCGAACGTCGCGCTGAAGCTGACGCATCTCGGCCTCACGTTCGACGAGGAGCTCGCCTATGACAACGTCTCGCGGCTCGTCGCGCGCGCCGGCGAGCTGGGCACCTTCGTCCGCATCGACATGGAGCAGTCGGCGTACGTCGACGCGAGCCTGCGCACGTATCGCCGCCTGCGCGAGAGCGGCCTCGACGCGGTGGGCACGGTGCTCCAGTCGTACCTGCGGCGCACCGAGGCCGACCTGGACGGCCTCCTGCCGTTACGCCCGAACCTCCGCGTCGTCAAGGGCGCCTATCTCGAGCCGGCGCCCCTCGTCTTCCCGGGGAAGGAGGAGGTGGACGCCCAGTACCTGCGCCTCGTCGAGCGCGGGCTCGAGGGCGGGCTCCACGTCGCCGTCGCGACGCACGACGAGCGGATCGTCGAGCACGTGAAGGCGTGGACGGCCGAGCACGGCATCGACCGGGACCGGTTCGAGTTTCAGATGCTCTACGGCGTCCGGCCGGCGTTCCAGCGCAGGCTCGCGGCCGAGGGCTACAAGGTGCTCGTTGCCACCCCGTACGGCCCGGACTGGTACCCGTACCTGATGCGGCGGCTCGCCGAGCGCCCCGCGAACGTCGGCTTCCTGCTCCGAAACCTCGTCCGGCGGTAGGCACTTGACAGCCGCCCGTCGACCTGCGAGATTGCCGTTTGCCAAGCGCCTGTGAGCCTTCGGGTTCGCGGGCGCTAGGCATTTCTACGGCTCTTTCAGCGCTGCCGCAGGCACGGGACGAGGCGTGCCGCCGCGACCCCGGCGCAGGTCCCGGAGCGCACGTAGAGCGACGTCTGGTCGGTCGGCACTGCGATCGCCAGCGTGGGCCGGATCCCCGTCACCGAGCGGACGTTCACGTTCGCCGGGCTGGAGCCGCAGCCGGACGCGATCCCGACGCCGATCGCGATCGACTGGACGAACGCCGTCGCCGGCACGGCCCGCGCCGTGTACTCGACGCCCTTGTACGCGAGCATCTTGGCGCACGTGCTGCTGCCGGGGGCGGTCCGGAAGAGGACGGGTGCGACGAGCGCGGCGCCGATCGCGAGGGCGGCGAGCAGGCCGAGCAGGAGGCGCGCGCGCCGGGGCAGGCCCGCCCAGGGGGGGCGCCTGGAAGCGGGCCTGCCGTCGGTGCTGTTGTTGCTTGACACGGATTCGGTCGTATGAAAGATTCCCTTTCGCCAAGTCCCTGTGGGCCCTCGGGTTCACGGGGACTAGGCATTTTCGGGGGGCCTCTTCTAGAGCACCAGCTCGGCGAGCACCTGCAGCGCCTCGGGCTGCGGCGAGCCGACGATGAGCGTCGTCACCGGCGTCTCGCGCCATGCCGCCAGCCGGTCGCGGATCCGCTCCTTCGGGCCGACGAGCGCGACCGCGTCGACGAGTGCGTCCGGAACGGCTGCGATCGCCTCCCGCTGGTGCCCGCCGAGGTAGAGCTCCTGGATCCGCTCCGCCTCGGCCTCCCAGCCGTAGCGACGGACGAGCGTGTTGTAGAAGTTCTTCCCTTTCGCGCCCATGCCGCCCACGTAGAGCGCAAGGTGCGGCTTCAGTGCGTCGCGGAGCGAGTGCACGTCGTCACCGACGAGCACGCTCGCCGTCGCGGCGATCTCGAACCCTGCGGGTGCGCCGCCGAGGCTCGCGCCGAAGGCGCCGTCGAAGTGCTCCGGGTCGACGAAGATCGGCAGCCAGCCGTCCGCGATCTCCGCCGCGAGTGCGACGTTCTTCGGGCCGATCGCGGCGAGGTAGATGGGGATGTCCGCGCGCAACGGGCGCAGCATCAGCTTCAGCGGCTTGCCGAGGCCGGTCGCGCCCGGGCCGTCGTAGGGGATGCGGTAGTGCTCGCCTGCGTGGGCGACGACGTCCCGCCGCAGCGCCGCGCGCACGATCTCGACGTACTCGCGCGTCCTGCCGAGCGGCTTGCCCCACGGCTCGCCGTGCCACCCTTCGACCACCTGCGGCCCCGAGGTGCCGAGCCCGAGGATGAAGCGGCCGCCCGACATCAGGTCGAGCGTC
>Ga0187780_10001856_pt1 | contig 15956 bp, 15 predicted proteins | sample 1015_Q2_SP10_20__FD_132429 | JGI IMG/M metagenome (GOLD analysis project Ga0187780, IMG submission 132429) | Tropical peat soil microbial communities from peatlands in Department of Meta, Colombia - 1015_Q2_SP10_20_MG | ecosystem: Environmental > Terrestrial > Soil > Wetlands > Peat | place... | reverse complement strand
GTTTCCATGGAGCAGGGCCGCCTGGCGGCGGCGCACGCCTTCGGCTCCGCGCTCAGCTCGAACCCAGCCTTCTACCCATACGGCATTTACACCATCCCGGAGATATCGTTCATCGGCAAGACCGAAGAGCAGCTCACGGATGAAGATGTGCCCTACGAAGTCGGCGTTTCGTACTTCCGCGAAATCGCCCGCGGGCAAATCACAGGGCAAATCGATGGCCGGCTCAAGCTGCTCTTCCATCGCGAAACGCTCGAGCTACTCGGCGTGCACATTTTCGGCGAAGGCGCGGCCGAACTTCTTCACATCGGGCAAGCCGTATTCCTTCTGAAAGGCAAGATCACCTATTTTGTGAATACCGTCTTCAACTATCCGACTCTGGCGGAATGCTACAAAGCCGCTGCCTTCAACGGGCTAAACCGCCTGGGCTGAGTGGTTTAGCCGATTCCCAATTCCTCAGATCGATGCGCACTCTTCGATTGCCGCCTGAAGCCTGGGCAGGCTACAATGTATGGGTTCAGGAGGACTGACTTAGTGTTAACGATTCGTCTATCTCGGATTGGCAAGAAGAAAAAGCCCTTTTACCGCGTGGTGGTCATCGAGAGGACCCGCCCCCGCGACGGCCGCATCCGCGAGTCCGTCGGAACCTATGATCCGCTCAAGAAGCCGGCGGAAATCAAGCTTGACGCGGAACGCATCAAGCATTGGATTGGTCTTGGCGCACAACCCAGCGATACCGTGCGCAGCTTTCTCCGTCAGCAAAAGATTGCGTAAAGGCAGTTGGCCTTCTCTTGAGATGGCGCCCCGAGACAAGCGGGGCGTTTTTCTTTGGCGGTTTTGACCGATAGCCCCTGGATTCCGTAACGCCCCGTACGACTCAGTAAAGGCGTTGACCGCTTCGCCTTGGAGCGGTAAGGTGCCCTTAGGGCCACGTTCAAGTGGAGGTGCCCGATGAAGGAGCTGGTGGAAGCCATCGCCAGGGCCCTCGTGGACCATCCCGAGGACGTGCAAGTCAAATCCGTTGAGGGCTCGCAGGTCACCGTTCTCGAGCTGCGGGTGCACCCCGACGACTTGGGAAAAGTAATCGGGCGGCAGGGCCGTACTGCCAAAGCGATTCGCACGTTGCTCGGCGCTGGCGGCATGAAACTGCGGAAGCGGTTTACCCTCGAGATTCTCGAGGATTGAGAGTTTCGCATCTGTCCGGCCGCCGTCGGCTCTGGTAGACCTTTCTTTGAATCCTCAAACTCCACGATGGGTGGTGGTCGCGCGCATCTTGCGCGCCCGCGGCAACAAGGGAGAAGTTGCGGCGGAGCTCCTGACCGATTTTCCGGAACGCTTCGCAAAACTCGATGAAGTGTTTGTTGGAGGCGCGGAAGGCTCGACCGGGCCCCGGCGGACGAAATTAAAGTCTTGCTGGCTGAGCCGGAATCATCCTGGGCAAGCGGTCTTTCACTTTGATGGCGTGAATTCCATTTCAGAAGCGGAGAAATTTCGCGGTCTGGAAGTGCTGCTGCCCTTCGAACAGCGTGTGAGCTTGCCCGACGGTCATTATTTTGTATCGGACCTGATCGGGTGCAGTGTGTTTGAAACTACGGATCGAGAGCCAGTTGTTTCTTCTTCCCCTTGCTCCCTTGCCGAAGCGCCCGCGTTGCTCGGCACTGTGCGTGACGTGCAATTTCCCGGCGAAGAGTTTCCCGGCACTCCGCTTCTCGAAGTAGATACCGCCCAAGGAGAGATTTTGATTCCCCTCGCCGTCGATATTTGCCAAAAGATCGACGTCTCCGCGCGCCGCATCGACGTTGTGCTCCCGGAAGGGCTAAGCGACTTAAATAGAGGATAAGGAATTTTGTTACGGGGCGTCAGCGAGCATAATGATTTCAAGAGATACGATGCGATTTGACCTAATCACAATTTTTCCAGAGTTCTTTAGTGGACCGCTGGACCATGGGATTGTGCGGCGAGCGCAGGAGTCCGGGATCGTCGAAGTGCATGTGCAGGATTTGCGGGAATTCACCAAAGACCGCCATCGCACCGTGGATGACCGACCGTTTGGCGGCGGAGAAGGAATGGTGATGAAGCCCGAGCCGCTGTTTGAGGCGGTGGAGTCGCTGCTTGGCAAGAGCGTGGGAGACGCAAGCAGCGGCAGGGAATCGGATCCGAATACCGCGATTGTGCTGATGTCCGCGGCAGGAGAGCGGTTCACACAGGAAACCGCGCGAAGATATGCTCAGCTCAAGCGGATTATTTTTATCTGCGGGCGATATGAAGGAGTGGACGAGCGTGTTGCGGAGCATCTGGCCACAGAGGAAATTTCCGTTGGCGATTTCGTGCTGAGCGGCGGCGAACTTCCGGCAATGATGGTGATCGACGCGGTGACGCGGCTGTTGCCCGGTGCGCTAGGGAACGAAGCTTCTTCGCAGAATGAATCGTTCAGCGGTCAATGCATGTCAGGAGCCACAATCCCCGACTCAGAGCTCACTAGTCAGGAGTCACCAATCACCGGTCAGTTGCTGCTGGATTTTCCGCATTACACGCGGCCAGCAGAGTACCGCGGCTGGAAAGTGCCCGAAGTACTCATTGGAGGAAATCACGCGGAAGTGGCGAAGTGGCGTCGTGCTGCCGCACTGGAAAAGACCCGCCGCAACCGCCCCGATTTACTTTCAATCGAGCAAGCAGAATGAAGCAGCCTCAGCATAAGCCTTGGTACGCAAGGCTTGGACTCGGACTCATGGGCTTGGGAGTTATTAGCCTTGGTTTGAAAGCTCTCTTGAGAGGTAAGCTCTTCTATCAGAACGGTTGGGGTGGCGCTATGTTTGTCCCCCTTGAAGTGGTGATTGGGGGTTTCATCATTTACCTTGCAACGTTTGGCTGGCGGCGATTATTGAAAACATTCAGCGAAAACCCCAAAGGACGCAAGCACAAATGAAGGATTTTGCTAGGAAACAACCGCTGATTTGCGTATAATTTGAGATTGTCTCAAGTGAGTCGGCCCCGCCTGAGTGGGTCTAAAAGGAAACAGAAACATGAATCCGGCTATTCGTAAATTGCATGAGGCGCAACTGCGCAAAGATTTGCCTGACTTCCGTCCCGGCGACACCGTCCGCGTGAACGTCCGTCTGAAAGAGGGCGAGGGCGAGAAGGAAAAAGAGCGCCTGCAGGCTTTTGAAGGCGTAGTGATTTCCAAAAAGGGCCGTGCGTCGAGCGCCAGCTTTACGGTGCGCCGCGTCAGCTTCGGCATCGGCATCGAGCGCATCTTCCCCCTGCATTCGCCGACGATCAGCTCGATTGAAGTGGTGGGCAAAGGCAAAGTTCGCCGGGCGCGTTTGTATTATTTGCGGGATTTGAAGGGCAAGGCAGCGCGCATCCGTCGCGCGGAACGCGAAGAAGAGGCAGCCGTTGCCGCAACCGCCGGTACGGAAGCGAAGAGTTAACGGCAACTTCCAGAAAGTTCAATTTGTTATGCAAAAGCCCTGGGCGATCAGGGCTTTTTTGTTTGCGTGATCGTAGATGACGACCACTCTTCCGGTTTCTTCGTTAGGGCTGGACGTTGGTGATGCCTTCGGCGCCGGGCTTCGGGAAATGCTTCTCGTACCAGGCGATGCAGCGGTTGATGGAGTCGATGTTGTGCCCGACTTCGCCGAGGCCGTGGCCTTCGCGGGGATAACGGACAAAAATGGCTTCGGTACCCACGTCCTTCAGTGCGATGAAAAATTGCTCGGCTTCGGCGATGGGAACATCGTTGTCGTTTTCGCCATGCATGAGCATGGTGGGAGTGTGGGCGGCGGCAACATGCTTGAGAGCTGAGCGCTCCCAGGCGACGTCCATCAAGTTGCCCTGGTGCAGGAATTGACCGAATTCCATTTCTTCGTACTGATTGTAGTAGGTCATGTAGTTGTAGCTGACAAGGTTGGCGATGCCGGCGATGGGCACGGCTGCTTTGAATTCGTTGGTCTGCGTGATGAGCCAGTCGGTAAGCTGGCCGCCGTAGCTGACGCCTTCGATGCCCATGCGCTCGCGATCGATCCAGGGGTAGCGGCGAACGGCGGCGCTTACGGCATATAGAACATCCTGTCCTTCGTTGCCGTTCTGATCGCCAAAAACGGCATCGGCAAATTTCTGGCCGTAGCCGGTGGAACCGCGATAGTTGACGTTGAGCGTAGCCCAGCCGCGTGCGGCGTAGACTTGGTTTTTGAAATTGAAATTGGGGCCATTCTGACCGTGCGGGCCGCCGTGAATGTTGACGATGAGCGGATGTTTGGACGTGGCGGTCATGCCGAGAGGCTTGGTAAGAAAGGCTTCGACTTCAAATTTGTTGTCGTTGCTGATGAAAGTATAGGACTCGACGTCGGCGATTTGTTTGCCGGCGAAGAGTTGGGCGTTGAGATCGGTGAGTTTGCGAGGCGCGGCGTTGCCGGTTTTCAGAAACATTTCGGTTGGGTGACGCGGGGAGGAAAAGCAGGCGATTGTGCCGTCCTTGCCGATGGAGAAACTAGCGACGAAACCAGGATCTTTCAGAATGTACTCGGGCCTCCCTCCGGAAATGGGCAGGCGGACCAAATAATTGCTGCCCCGCTCCTGCACAGTGAAGTAAACGGAATTGCCATCGGGCGCCCACTTGGGCGAGCCCTGACGATTGTCGATGACCGCGCCGATTTCGCGGCGGTCGCTGCCGTCCGCGTTCATTACCCAAACGTGCGTGTCTTCCATGGTGGTTTCCCGGTCGGTGAGGCCGCGGCGTGTCCCGCGAAACAAGATTCGCTTGCCATCCGGCGACCAGAGCGGATCGTATTCGATGAATTCGGTAGCAGTGATGCGGCGGCTGGTGTTGTCGGCCAATTTCAGCGCGTAGACGTCGTAGTTGAAGAATTCGTCCTGGTTCGGCTCGGGATTGGTGAGATACAGAAGCTCTTTGCCATCGGGGGACCAGTCGATGGAATGCTCGTCGGTATTGCCCTTGGTGAGCTGGCGAGTTTGCTTGGTAGCGACGTCCACGACAAAAATGTGCAGCCGCTGATTGTCGTTGAAGTGCGTCATCCCTTCGCCGGCATCTGGTTTGTACAAATAGCGCGTGATAACCATCGGGTCGCCACGGGCTTCGGCGGCACGGTCGTCGGGCGTCGAAGAAATGTAGGCGATTTGTTTGCTGTCAGGGGACCAGGTGACTTCGTTGCCGGTGCCCGGGAGCGGGCTGTTTGTGCCACCGGGAGAAACTAGCGCGGTGACATCAGAACCATCGGGTTTGGCGATCATTAAGCCACTCTTGTCGCCTTGCTTGCCAAAAAACACGAGCCATTTGCCGTCGGGAGACCAGAGCGGGCCGCCGCCGCGGTCTTTGTCACCGCCGATGCGCGTGGATTTCTGCGTGGCGAGATCCATGATCCAAAGTTGGCCGTAAGGGCGTCCGGGTTCGTCGCGCATAGTGATGGTATAGGCGATGCGGCGGCCATCCGGAGAAAGCGCCACGGCGCCCACGGAACGCAGCTTGGATAGATCGCCGCTGGTCAAGCCCTGCGCGAGTCCATGAGGGGCAAGCGCGAGCAGACCAAGGAGCAACAGGTCTGTCGCGACGGAGCGGCATAGTAAAAACCACAATTTGTGGGACATCGGTGACACTCCTTCTTTCAAAGAAAGACGATGGTTACGGGCAAGTGGTCTCGTAAAAACATGGACCGCTAAAAAACAAATCTTACTTCAGATACTGATCCATCCAGTCGACCCAGCGCCGAATCATCTCCATGCGGCGAACCGGGTCGCCGGGAGAATGGCCAGGAATGGGGAAAGCAACAAATTTCACAGGCACGCCATTGTCCTTAAGGGCGTGGTAGAGCGCATAACCCTGCGTAATGGTGACGCGGGCATCGCCGGTGTCGTGCATGATGAGCGTGGGAGTTTTCATTTTGGAGGCGTAGGTAATTGGCGACTGGGCGCGATAGTCCTTGAGGTTGTCGCCGACAAAAGGCGAGCCGCGGAAACTGTAGCGCGAGCCCACGTTGCCGTCGGAAAGGTTGTACTCGTCGTACATGTCAGTGACCGGAGCGCCGGCCATAGCCGCTTTCCAGATTTGATAGTGGCCGATGAGCCAGGAAGTCATGTAGCCGCCGTAGCTCCAGCCGGTGACCCCAATTTTGGATTCGTCGACAAAGCCCCGTTGTTTGACCGCTTCGATCCCGGCCATGACGTCACGGCCCGGGCCGTCGCCGGCATCATTCCAGATGGCGCGCTGATAGGCGTTGCCGAGATTGTCGCTGCCGCGATAGTTCGGCGAAAAAACCACGTAGCCGTGAGAAGCCATCATCTGGGGCAAAAAGCCGAACGCTGTAGAGGAAGCAGCTTGCGGACCGCCGTGAATGATCAGAACCAAAGGATATTTGCGGTCCCTCTGGAAATCGGGCGGATAGACGAGCACACCGTCCTCCTGAAAATTATCAGGCCCCTTCCAGGTGAACTTTTCCGTTTTGCCAAGAGCAAGCGAAGCGATTTCGTGATTGAAATCGGTCAGCCGCTTAGGCGTGTCGTTCGCGGAAGCCATGTAATACAACTCGTTGGGTTGCGCCGGCGTGCTCCCGGTAAAGGCGATGTCCCCTTTGCCGCCGACAGAGGCATCGATCCAGAAGAGCCAAGAAGGGCTGATATCTCCCAACGGCAGTTTTTTAGCCGGGCTGCTCAGGGGCTGCAGCCACAAGGAGACCTGCGTGCCATCGTTGCCGCCGACGAGCACGGAGTTGCCGTCTGGCATCCAGATGACGCGCATGATGTCATGGTCGAGAGCACGAGTGAGGTCCGCGCCATCTCCTCCGGCGGTCTGCGCCACAAAAATTTCATTTTCGTTGTTGGGATCGCCATCGCGGGGATACCAGTAAGCGACTTGCGAACCATCCGGGGAGAACACGCCGAAGCTTTCGAATTTGTCGTGCTTGGTCAGCTTTCGAGTCTCACCCGTATCGACGTTGAGCACCTGAAGCGTGGTCAGGTCCGCGTCGCCCTGGTGCGGATGTACCTGGCGAGTGTGAAGCAGTGATTTTCCATCCGGCGACCAGGAAATTGGAGAGGCCGGCGGACTGGGCGGCGCACTCTTGGGAAGGCTCCAGGAACCGGAGGTCAAGCGTTTCGCCTTTCCGCCGTCGGCGGAAATCAGCCAGATGTGGGAAGGTGTCGGCGCTTCTGTCGTGAGGAAATCATTGTCGCCCACTTCGAAGGCGTCGTTGTGCTTTTCGATTTCTTTCTTGTTCTCGGGTTCATCGGAAGTGACATATGCGATGTCCTGCCCATTGGGTCGCCACGCGAATTGCTCGATGCCGTTGGGAGCGTCAGTGATTCTCCTGGCCTCGCCGCCGGCCATGGACATGACAAAAACCTGCGGCTTCGCGTCTTTGCCAGAGCCGTCGTTGGCGACGAAGGCCAGGCGGTCGCCATTGGGAGACCATCGCGGCGAACCGGCTGTTTTGCGTTCATACGTGAGCGGATGTTGCGCGCCGGTTGCGATATCGACTTGGACCAGTTCGCGAATCCCACGGTCTTGCTCGAGATTCGGCCGCGAAACCACCACGACAATCGATTTTCCGTCGGGGGAAATTTGCGGATCGGAGACCGAAATGATCTTCGGCAGATCATTCAGTTCGATGTGACGCGATTGCGCGGAAGCAACCTGAAAAGTCAGGAACAAGGGGGAAAGAAAGACGAGCACGGGGAATGACTTGCGGCGAGAGAGATGCGTTGATTTCGGAGCGGAATCAGGATTAGCGAAGCGTTTTTCGCCGCAGCGGATGTTCATGCGAATTCTCCAACAGAGGAATGCCGGATTCGGGTCTTGCCTTACGCTTGAGGCCGCAGGCTCGGTATCGTGTCACGTGGCCAGCGGTACCGTCAAGAAAAGCTGTGGAAAAACGCGGGGCTGCAGCGTGTTAGAATTCGGACGCAATGTCCCGCCTCTGCTCTTCCCGTTTCGAGCGAGCGGCGCGCAAACTGGGCTGGACGCGAATTGCCGGCATCGATGAAGCTGGGCGAGGCGCGTTGTTCGGCCCGGTGGTGGCCGCCGCGGTGATTCTCAATCCCAAGCGCCGCATTGTCGGCCTGGATGATTCCAAAAAATTGACGGCGGAGCGGCGTGTGGAACTGAGCGCGCGGGTTCGCGAGCACGCGCTGGCCTGGGCCGTGGCGGAAATCGATGCGCAGCGCATCGACGCCTGGAATATCTATCAGGCTTCGCGACAGGCAATGACTGCGGCGCTGCAACAACTGGCCATCCCACCCGATTACCTGCTCATTGATGCTATGCAACTGGACGTGATGATCGAACAGAAGTCGTTGATCAAGGGCGACGCGCGCAGCGTGTCGATTGCGGCGGCGTCCATTCTGGCGAAGACGCACCGCGACGCAAGGATGGAAGAGTGGGACGTGGTTTACCCGCAATATGGCCTCGCTCGGCACAAGGGCTACGCCACCCCGGACCACCTGGAAGCTCTGCGCGTGCATGGACCGACGCCGCTGCATCGCTATTCGTTTGCGCCGGTGCGTGACTCGACGTGCTGGGCCGCAGGCGCAACGCAAGTCTCGCTGCCAATTTTCTAGGCCTATACGCGTGGGCTGAAAACTCCGCCTAAGTTCTCGCAATAGCCTGGCATGCTCTTCCGGATGGGCCGTCCTCCTGGCCCGTCTTGTTGATTGGCACTACCCAATACGCCTTCTGCCATTCGCCTGATTTTCGCTGGCAAGGTTCCTGAATCGCACGGGGATAACTGCCTGCTCACACGGAGTTCTAGGTTCGTTGACTTGGCTTTTTGCCGCCTGTTAGCGTAACCAAGTAGCTCCAAAGGTCGTTCTACGGCCGCGGGCAAATTGAGGAGAACGTCGGGGGCAACCCTCTAGGGGAGGTTTGTCCTTGCACGCGCATGGCTTATAACAAGAGCAAAAACGTCGAAGCCGCACAAAAGCTGCTGAACCAGGGCAAAGTCGCCCAAGCCATCGCTGAATACCAGAACATTCTGAAGTACGAGCCGCGCGACCAGGTCACCCTGATGACCATCGGCGAGCTGTACATCCGGCAAGGCGAAACGTTTCAGGCCATCGACTATTTTGAGCGATTGGCCCAGATCTTTGTCGGCGACGGATTCCTGACCAAGGCGATTGCGGTTTACAAGCGCATCGCCAAACTCGCTCCCGAAGAAATACGGCCCCTCGAGAAGCTCGCCGACCTTTACGTACAGCAAGGCGTGATGAGCGAGGCGCGGCCGCTGTTCCTCCAGTTGGCGGAAATTCATCTCAAAAACAACCGTCAGCCCGAAGCCGTCGGCCTGCTCAAAAAACTTTTGCAAGCCGAACCCGACAATCTGCGCATCCAAATCCGCCTTGCCGATTTGTACCAAGCCATGGGGCAGACCCGCGAAGCGATTGAAGCATACGTGTCCGCATCCCAGCGGGCGCTGGCGCGTGGCGATCAGGCAGAAAGTGAAAAGCTGGCAGACAAGGCGCTGAAGCTCGAACCGAATAACATGGCTGCGGTCATCGTGCGGGCCCGGTCGCTTTCCACACAAGGCGATTTCAAAAAGGCCGCGCAACTGCTGGAGCAAGTTCCCGACCTGGAAAAGGGCGGCGAGCAAACCGAACTTCTTCTTGATCTGTACGTGAAGAGTTCCGACTGGGACCATGCCGTCACTCTGGCGATGAAGGTGTTTGAAGCCGACCAGAAGAACTTTGGGCCGCTGCAAAAAGTAGTGGAACTGCTGATCGAGGCCGGACAGGGCGAAAAAGCCTTGGGCATTCTGGAGCAGTCCCGCCTAACCATGATTGACGCCGGGGAGCACGAAGTCGTCGGGAAGATGCTCAACGAACTGTCGGCGGGATTGCCTGGACGGCTGGAGCCACTGGAATGGCTTGTGGAGCTATACGGCCGTACCAGTGATTCGTTTCGCTTGCCGGATGCCCTGGCCAACCTGGGCGATGCACTGGTGGTGGAAGGGCGCTACGATGAAGCCAAGAAAATCTTCGAGCAACTCGTTGATCGCCAGCCGGAAAGCGATTCCGCCAAGCGCAAACTGAACGGCGTACTGCGAAAGTTGGGACTCCTGGAGCCGGAAGCTGTCACGGAGATGCCCGAAGAGGATTTGCAAGCACAAATTCCGAAGCCTCCCGCTCCGAAGCTTCGCGCAGATACAAGAGAATTTGCGCCTGCGGTGGAAGACAAAGCTGTCGCAGCTTCGTTCGAACCGCAACTCGACGAAGAAACGCAAAAGTTCATTGCGCAATCCCTCACCGATGTGGACTTGTTTGCCAGCTACGGCCTGACGCAGAAGGCCATCGGCTTGCTCGAAGCCATCCTGCGCCGCGCGCCACGCCACACCCCAACGCTGGAAAAACTTCTCGACTTTGTTCTTGGCGCGGGCGATGACCGGCGGACCGCAGAATTGGCGGCACAGCTCGAGCAAATTCATACCGAAACAGGAGACAAGCGAAGCGCGGAGCGCTTCGGGGAATTGCGGCGGCGCTTCCAGCGTGCGGCGGGGTTGAGCGATGCGGACCTGGCCAGCGCTGCGGCACCGGCACCTCAGGCTACCAAAGCGGTTCCCGTCGAGGAACCAGCCGAAGCCGAAATTCCGGAAATTGCGGCAATTCCCGCCCCCGAAGAGATTGCAGAGCCACCGGCGCCAGAACCTCCACCTGCGCCAGTTTCGGTGAAGGAATCAAAACCCGAGCCCGAGGAAGTGAGCGTGGCTTCTGCGGCTCCCGAGGAAGCGGAAGAAGTCGATCTCTCCGAAGAGTGGGATACGCTGCTGGAGGAAACGCAGCCGGCCGAAGAAAAGGTTGAAGCCCCGGCTCCGCCGACACCTCCTGCGAAACCCGCGACTCCACCCGCTAAGCCTGCTGCCCCTGCGGCTAAGCCTGTGGCGCCACCTGCTCGTCCGGCGGAACCGGCGCACGTCGAAGAATTCGAAATTGGCGAAGAACCGGCAATGGTTCCACCTGAAGATGTCCCGGCAGTTGCGGCATTTGATCTCAGCGAGCCTGCCGCTGCAACTCCGGTTGAGACCAAGCCGGTTCCCGAAGCGAAGCCAGCGGCTCCTGCGCCTCCCAAATCGAAGGAGAAGGCGCCACCACCTCCTCCGCCAAAACCGCCTGCGCCAAAAGAACCGGAATTTGAGCTGGAGCAGGAATACGAGCTCGTCATCGAACCGGAGCCGCTGGTCCCCGCGTATGACCAGAAGCCGCCGGAAACTCCTGTCGCGCCTCCGGAACCACAGCCGGTAGGCCAAAATAAGGCTGCGCCGCCTGCGGGGAGCAACTTCGATGCGGATCAGTTCCTGGCCGATCTTGCTCAGGAAATCGATCAGCTCGGAATGGATTCTCTGGCGCCGGCGTTCTCTGGGTCTGCTCCCGCGGCCCCGCCTCCACAGAACGCGGCGAAGCAGCCAGCTGCCCCTCCGCCCGCAGGCGAAACAGGCCCGCTGAAGGAAGTCTTCGACGAATTTCGCGCAGAACTCGGGGAGATGGGTGCGGAAGACGAGGACTTGGAGACCCATTACAACCTCGGAATCGCCTTCCGCGAGATGGGCTTGCTCGAAGAAGCCATCAGCGAGTTTCAGAAAGTGGCCAAAGCGAACGACCGCGGCCGCGCGTTCCGCTACACCATGCAGTGCTGCACGCTGCTCGGATTAGCCTTCATGGAAAAAGGGCAGCCAGGAATCGCCGCGATCTGGTACGAGCGCGCCCTTCAGACTCCCGGAATAGACCCGGAAAGCATCCTCGCATTGCGGTATGATTTGGGCGTAGCCCAGGAATCGGCGGGGGAGCCCGAAGCGGCGCTCAAGAGTTTTTCCCAGGTCTACGCGATGAATATCGACTACCGGGACGTAGCCGAACGCATCGCCGCTCTTCAAAAACCCATCCGCTGATCCAAAATCCTATCCGGGACGGATTTCCGCGAATCGATGAATCGCATTTATCGCGCACTACTGGTGGTGCTGGCGTTCGAAATGGGCGCGCTGCTTCTCTATCTGCCATGGTCCATCTATTGGGAGCAGAATTATTTTCTGAGCCACTATCCGTCGCTGATGCGCATTGTGTTGCATCCGTCGTTTCGCGGCGCCGTCAGCGGGCTTGGATTTTTGGATATTCTGCTGGCCATCGGCTGGATCGGCTCCCGCACGGACGCTAACCGTGTCCCTCCTCAATAAATCAACTCGAATTCCTCTGCTCTGTTACGTCACCGACCGGCGGAGCCTCCACGAAGGTGCCCCTGACAGGTGCCGCGAAGCACTCTTGGACAAAATTCAAAAGGCGGCCGAAGCAGGGATCGATTGGATTCAGATTCGCGAGAAAGATTTGTCAGGACGAGATTGCAGCCGACTGACGGTTGCGGCCTTGCAAATCGTTGGCAAGGCTGCTCGCGAGAAATCGTTACGGTCACGCGTTCTGGTCAACGATCGCTTGGACGTCGCGCTCGCGGTGCATGCAGGCGGTGTCCATCTCGGGGAACAGAGTTTGCCGCCGCAAGAAGCGAAACGTCTTCGTGAGGCGCTTCGCCGCGAAAAAGATTTCTTGATCGGCGTCTCCTGCCATTCGCTCGAAGCCGCGAAATCCGCCGAACAAGGCGGCGCGGACTACATTTTCTTCGGCCCCGTGTTTGCCACTCCCTCGAAGGCCGCCTACGGCGCGCCACAAGGGCTCGAACGTCTCAGCGAAGTCTGCCGCGCCCTCTCCATTCCCGTGCTCGCCATCGGCAGCATCACCCTCGAAAATTTCGCTTCTTGCCTCACCGCAGGTGCCTCCGGCATCGCCGCCATCCGCCTCTTTCAAGACGCAAAAGGCATGACGTCACTGGTCCGTGCGCTGCGTCAAATCGCAAGCTGATGCGGTGGATCAGCTTTCCTGCAAGCGGCGCAGCAAGCGGATTTGCCCTGCGTGATAGACATCGTGAAACGCCACGCCGTATAGCTGGCGCAAAAACTTGGCCTCGCGCGGCTTGCGCAGCGATTTTGCGATAGCGGCGCACATCGCGCGGTGCTCCCGCTCGAGCAGCCTCTTGTCCTCATTCCAAGCCGCTTCGGTGGCTTTGCCTTTTTCTGGACGCGGGAAAAAGTTGTGGCCCTTCAGGATGAAAGAACCACGCTTGCCGCCTTCAATCCTTCTTCGCACCGCATATTTCCAATACGCGGCGTGCAGCGCGACTTCCCAGATATTGTGCCGGCCGGGCCCGGGACGCCACGCGGCTTGCTTCGCCGTAACGCCTTTGAGCGATTGCTTTAGATTTGGCCCGTGCCAGGTTTTCTTCTCGTATCCCTCGTCCAACAAAGCTAGGATCAATTGCGCGCCGTTCATGGTGTCCCCCCGGGGAAAGAACTGTGAAGCGGTTTTCGGGAAAGAATGGCCATGGCGATCGATTGCTGTCAACTTAGACGCGCACCCTGGCGAGTGCGGTTCACAGGACGGAGACCGTGCGGGACGTGAAGCATTTCTTTCGCTGGTAGAGCCGCTGGTCGGCGGCTTCGATGAGTTCAGCAGGAGTTCTGCCGTCATCCGGGTAAATTCCGACGCCGATGCTCACGCTGATCACCGGCTTTTCAGCGCCCTCCCGAAGTCGGCGTACGATCCGCGAAGCAACATTCTCGGCCATGCCACGGTCGGAGTCGATCAAGAGAACAGCGAACTCGTCGCCGCCGTAACGCGCGGCGAGATCCGTGGCGCGGCAGTGCTCCTTCATGACTGTGGCTAGGCGCTTGAGGGCCCGGTTTCCAGCCAGGTGACCCTGGAGGTCGTTGATGCGCTTGAGCTCATCGAGATCCAAAAGCAAAAGCGTGAAGGAGTGGTGGCTGCGTTCGGCCCGGCGGACTTCACGTTCCAGGCGGTCCATAAACTCACGGTAATTGGCTAAGCCCGTCAGCGCGTCGTGCCGCGCCTGGTAAAGAGCCTGCGCTTCCGTTTTCTTTCGATTGGTAATGTTCAAGGCCATGGCCAGGCAGCCGATGATTTCTCCGGAGTCTGTTCGCAAGGGGCTAACGCGGATTTCCAGCACCAGATTTCTCCATGCGTGTTCGAACTGGCAAGAAACGCCGCGCAAAGCTTCCTGATGGGCGGCGATAGCTGGCTCGCGCACGTCCCGGCACAGCAAGAATTCGCTCACCTGGCAGCCGTTGAGGGAACCCGGGCGAGGCTTGTTCGGCGCCAAGCCTACGCCCCAGTTTGCAGTGATTCGGAGATTCTGGTCCGTCGTCCAAAGCATCGCGGGCAACTGTTGCATCAAGGAATGCAGGGGCGTCCCTGTGGAATCAAAAACCCCGCCGAACAGATGCTCACAAGCCGATCTGTCACCCATCAAAACTTCAACCAACTTCCCGAAGGGGCATTTCCGCAATCTGAGGGGTGCTTCTTGGGGAGAGAGGATGACCCGCCGGCCGTGCCTTGGCGCGCGACCTTGAGTTGCGCCGGAAGCTTTTGAAAGCTTATCACCGCATACCTTCAGGGCAAGAAGAGAAGAGCCTGCTGCTGACAAGAAGTAACCATCAAGACGGGCAAATTTAACGCTTGCACTGAATATAGGACTAAGTTAGTCTTATTTCTAGTTGCAAATTATTTGCAAGGAGAAACCGGTTCCGTGTCCATTCCAAAGCTCCCTTTCGCCATTTTCGTTTTCGTGGTCTTCTTTTTACCGCCTCGTTCCCGAGCTCAGGAAAGTCCTTACATCGTCACCTACGACCACTACTTGGAGGAGCCAGGCAATCTCGAGATCGAGTATTTCTCGAGCTTCGGCACACAACGCGCCGGGAACGACTTTCACGCGTATTGGGCGGAGTTCGAATACGGAGTCAGGGCCTGGTGGACGACCGAGTTTTATCTCGACGGCCAGTCGACATTCGGCGACAGCACCTTGTTCACCGGCTTCCGTTGGGAGAATCGCATTCGCCCCTTGAAGCACGAACACTTCATCAATCCGGTGATTTATCTCGAGTACGAAAACACGAGCGGTGCGGACAAAATCCTCAAGGAAGTTGAGGGGCATGACGTCGAGTCGGACTACGCCGCTCCCAATTCCGACCTGCGCAAGGAGCACGACCACGAACTGGAAACGAAACTGTTGCTTTCGAGCACTTTCAAGGGATGGAATTTTGCCGAAAACACGATTGCTACCAAAAATCTTTCTCCGAGCGAGCCCTGGGAGTTTGGCTATGCCATCGGCGCGAGCCGGCCGCTGGCGTTGAAAGCCTCGTCGAAGCGATGCTCGTTCTGCCCGCAGAACTTCATTGCGGGCGTGGAGATGTACGGTGGCCTGGGTGACCGGCAGAGCTTTGGGCTGCACGATACCTCGCACTATTTGGCCCCGGTCGTGGCGTGGAATCTGCCATCCGATTGGACCCTGCGCGTTTCCGCAGGGTTTGGCCTGAACGACAACAGCCATCGGCTGTTGTTGCGCTGGGGCCTCTCCCGGGAAATCAGCGGTTTCGGTTCGATGGTCAGCCGGATATTCGGAGGCCGCCGATGAAAACCTGGACCGCAGGATTTTTTGCTGTCGTTCTCCTTTTTGGGGCTTCCGCCTTGTTGCCGGTCGAAGGACGGCAGAGCACCAACTCGGCGTCCCTGCAAGCTACAAAGGCGGAGTCGGTGTACGCGGAAATCGGCAAGGCGCCCGAGAAAGCACGCGCCAAGAAGAATCCGCTGGAGAAGGATCCTGACGCGGTGACTGCAGGAGGGATTCTGTTCGAGCAGCACTGCGCGGAGTGCCACGGCGAAAAGGCCGGAGGCACGAAGCGGGGGCCAAGTTTGCGAACGGAGCAAGTGCAAACCGCGGAACCGGGGGCGATTTTCTGGATTTTGACCAACGGCGTGGTGCGGAAAGGCATGCCTGTGTGGTCAAAATTGCCGGAGCCGCAACGATGGCAGATCGTGAGTTTCATCAAGTCGCTCAGCGCGGGAGCAGCGAAGACGGAAACGGCACCCGCAGACCTGGAAACGGCGGCGCCAGCGCCGCCGAG
>Ga0187780_10001855_pt1 | contig 15959 bp, 13 predicted proteins | sample 1015_Q2_SP10_20__FD_132429 | JGI IMG/M metagenome (GOLD analysis project Ga0187780, IMG submission 132429) | Tropical peat soil microbial communities from peatlands in Department of Meta, Colombia - 1015_Q2_SP10_20_MG | ecosystem: Environmental > Terrestrial > Soil > Wetlands > Peat | place... | reverse complement strand
GACGCGCTCAATTGTGCGCTTTGAGAACTCGTTTATTAATTGGGGCGGTGAGGCCCCAACCAATGCTCTGTCAAGTGGATTGTCGCGCAAGCCTTATCATAGGTGCAGAAAAAGCCCTTTGCGAGGATGCTCGTGGAAGAATGTCAAATCATCATCAGAAGAGATGACGCGGGTAATTACATCGCGACCTGCCCGAGCTTGAAAGGTTGTCATACGTACGGCGCAACTCTTGAAGAGGCGCTCGACAACATCAAAGAGTGTATTCAGCTGTGCCAGGAAGAGCTTGAGGAGGGGCGAAAGTGAAGGTGAGCTGCGAGGAAAGAGGCGCGTCCGCGGCGAACACCGAGAAGTTTCCGTCTGTGAGCGGGGAGGACCTCGTCAAGTTCCTAGAGTCCTTAGGCTATCGCGTGACTCGAACCAGAGGCTCGCACATTCGCCTCGTTTCGAACGGCGGACAGGCGACTACTATACCTATACACGCGCACCGAGAACTTCCTAAAGGCTTACTTCACTCCATTATTCACGAGCTTGGTATTACACGGACTGATTTTTTCAAGCTGTGGGCGTGTTATGAAAAGACGTGATCTCGCCCAAAAAAGACGATTGCATTTTTGGATTACCCGCGCAGATGGCTGAAACAGGAGATTGGGTAGCTGTGTGAAAATATCGCGCCAGGTAACCAGATGAGTTTGATTCGGTTACGCTACGCAGAATCTGCGTTCTTCTAGTCTTCAGTTCTCCGAGAACTGTCTCAGCGTCTCGATTATTGTGTTGTGCAGCGTTCGGTCTGAAGAAGAAACGAGGGACAGATTGGTCGCGGTCACAGAGACGTCCAATGGGCTACCATCAGTCGCCGTCACAAATCCATGCGCTTCGCGGACAATGAGCTGTGCCGCGGCGATGTCGTAACTGCTCAGACGACCCCTCGTGACAATGACCGCGTCAAGTACTCCCGCGGCGACCTGACACAGGTCGTAGGCAACGCTTCCGAAAATTCGCACAATGCTGCGCTTTTCGAATTCGATGAGTCCTTGCGGAACGTGAGGTACCCCATACGCATATCCGGCGATCACCGGCTTGTGGCGAACCCCTCTTTTCGTCAAGAGCGGCGCCGCGCCAGAGCACGCGCCCTCGCCCCACACGGCAGCGTAGGTATCCAAGGAATTGGTGACTACCACGCCCATGGTCACATCGTTCAAAGTCACGGCGTCCGTTTTCGGCGCGTAGGCCAGCGACGAGCAGAAGTACGGAAAGCCGATGGCGACATTTGTCGACCCGTCGACGGGATCGAAGACGAATGTGCACTGCGGGTCATCACCAACGACGCGGTCGCCCCATTCTTCCGAGACAATTCGCGCGCTGATTCCTCTAGAAAGCAGTTCATCTTGCAGCGTTTGCTCGGCGACGAGGTCGAATCTGCGCGTCACGTCGTGGTTCTTGAGTTTTGTTATCGCGGAAAACTCTGTCTCCTTTGCGACGAATCCAAGCACGGCCTCTATCACGTGGGTGACCATGGCCACGAGAGTATTAAGCTCCATCAGAAAGCCTCTTTATCTGTTCGACGACGGCGTCAGCCGCCTCCGTCGGCGTGACGCGCTCGCTGTCTATGATCAGCTCAGGATCTGCGGTGATCTCGTACGCGACGTTCACTCCTGGTACCGCAGCTCCGCGCGCGCGAGATTTCCGGTAAATGCCTGAGGGCGTAAACTCAGTTACGCGATGAGCCTCCCTCTGCACGCAGATTTCGAGCGGACAGCTGACATACACCTCAGCGAAGCGAGAGATCAGTTGGCGGGCGAGATCACGGTAACGCTTTCGGTTTGCTGTTGCGTCAATGATGACGTTCACGCCGCACTCGGTAAGCACCTTTGCAGTGTACGCGAGAAAGGCGTAGACGATGTCGCGCTCGCGCTCCGAATACGTCGGTTGCGGAGTAACGATTGTTCTGATCTCGTCTAGCTGCAGCAGTCTCAGCTTTTCCCTCTTGAGCTTATTCGCAACCTCGCGTGCGATGGTTGTTTTACCGCTTCCGGGAAGTCCGGTTATCCAGATCGCCCAAGCCATTTTCAAAAGTCGCCCCTCGGCAGACTAATCCTTGAGCAGCGTGTTCACGTTCCGATAGTCGAAGGTGCTAGCTTCGAGCACGTTGCGCACGAAATTAAACAGCTTCTCTCGCGCCTCCCGATCGATGTGTGGATACCAGATGGGGCTTGCCATAACGAGCCCCCGAAAGGCGTAGAACGGTTGAATCACGTCAAGCAGTTCTCGATCGCCGGTTGACTGTAGGTAGTTACCTATGAACGAGTCGAACAAGGTCTTGAATTCTCGCGAGAGCTTCCCGTATTTCTGGATTGAGTAAAAGAGATAGTTTATCGTTATCGATGTCACGTCATCTGCGGCCTCTCCATACTCGCCACGGCTTCGGTCAAGGACCGTAAAATCGGTGCCGTCTCTGAACATTATGTTCCAGGGGTGATAATCGCCGTGGACTACACATAGCCGATGCGCTCGATCCTTTAACGCATATCGCCAGTCAATGCAGCGCTTTTCGAGCAGGCGAAAATCATCGCGTGAAAATACGTCGAAGCTGTGCGGGTAGCTGTCAATCAGACCCATAATGAGCTCCCCATGGCCAATAAGCTCGCGTATGCGGCGCGTGTACAGCACCGGTTCATCGCGTTTCGCGGCGTGTATGTCGACCAAGTAATTTGAGAGCGCTTTCGCGCGGGCCACGTCGCGATCGCTAAGCACTCCTGAGTCCCTAACGGCATTGAGGTCGTGGAAGTATTCAGTTCCCGGCACCAAGTCCATGAGGATGAAGTACTCATCCGCGTCGCGAGCAGATCGCATACGTCCATCGCGCGTGAAATATCCAACGTCGAAGGCTCGCACGTGCTGCGGCAGTGAGCCAAACGTCGCGTGTTGCCAGATGAGGATCTGGGCGCGATCGGCGAAATGATCGTGACCAAATCCGCCCTCGCGTCGCATCGACGAAAGCACAACGGATTTCAAGGACCCGGCAAGGGAAACGGTGATCTTGTAAGGCCTTCCGTACCCAAAGCCTTTGATCTCCTCGGTCGGATGACCTAGTTCGCTAACTCCCACGACGCTAGCATCGCTTCCAAATACTTCTCTTATGTAGTCATCGAGTGTGGTCACATTCAGCCCCCTTCCGTGCGAACTTTGCGAGGCGGCATGAGGCATACGCGCTACGTGCCGAGCGTCCACGAGTGGAGGTACGCTTCTTGCTGAGGGGTGAGGTGCTCAGTCTCCAAGCCGATGGCCTCAAGCTTCAGCGCGGCAACGCGTTTGTCTATTTCTGTTGGCACGCTATAGACCTCGTTGCTCAGCTGATCATGATGTTCGACAATGTGTTTGACACAAAGTGCTTGGTTCGCAAAGCTCATGTCCATAACTTCTGGCGGGTGCCCGAAAGCTGCCGAAAGGTTGATCAGCCTCCCTTCCGCAAGCACGTAGATAGTCCTGCCGTCAGACATTCGATACTCTTCCACGTTGTCTTTGACCGTGGTCTTGCTCGTCGCCATCTGCCGGAGCTCTTCTAGGTTAAGCTCTACGTTGAAGTGCCCAGAATTGCAGACGATCGCCTGATCTTTCATTAGGGCGAAATGTTCGCCTCGAATGACTGATATGTCTCCGGTCACCGTGATGAAGAGATCGCCAATTCTCGCCGCCTCGCGCATGGGCATCACTCTGAAGCCATCCATTGCAGCCTCGAGAGCTTTTCGCGGCTCGACCTCAACGATAACCACGTTGGCGCCGAGGCCCTTCGCGCGCCCCGCGACGCCTCGGCCACACCATCCATAGCCGACGACGACGACGGTTTTTCCGGCAAATAAGAAATTGGTTGCATTCATGATGCCGTGTAGCGTGCTTTGTCCGGTCCCATAGCGATTGTCAAACATCATCTTAGTCTCGGCATCGTTGACGGCGATCACAGGATATCTGAGCGCGCGCTCTGCCGCCATCGCTCGCAATCTGATGACGCCCGTGGTCGTTTCTTCACAGCCCCCGAGCACCCCGTCCAAGTATTCGGGGTGGGCGTCGTGAACCGTGGCGATCACGTCTGCGCCGTCATCAAGCGTGACGTGCGGACCGAGCTTGAGTGCCTCCTCTATACACGTGCGATATTGCTCGGTAGTTTCGCCGTGAAATGCGTATACTGAGGTCCCATCGTTTGCGAGGGCAGCAGCAACGTCATCTTGGGTGCTCAGCGGGTTTGAGCCGGTGAGCGCAACATTCGCGCCTCCAACGGTTAGCACCCGAATGAGGTTCGCGGTCTCTACCGTCACGTGAAGACAGGCGACTATGTTGACGCCGTCCAGGGGTCTTTCAAGTGCGAACTCACTCTTGATCCGCTCAAGAACGGGCATGTGCCTGCGAGCCCATTCAATTCGTCGTTGCCCTGCGTCAGCTAGGCCTATGTCCTTGATTACGCTCTTCATCGTAAGATTTCTCTCCTGCGGCAGTCGCCTCTGGCAACCGTACGCTTTATATAGATACCAATGATAAAGCCAACCGGTAAAAACGTTGTCAATTGTGGCGCGAATCGAGGCACGATGTCTGAGAATCGTTTTTTGTTTACGTCCGAGTCAGTAACGGAAGGCCACCCGGATAAAATCTGCGACCAGATTGCTGATGCGATACTCGACTCGATTATGGAGCGCGATCCGAAAAACGCGCGAGTCGCTTGCGAAGTGGCGGTGACCACGGGCCTCGTAGTAGTGATCGGCGAAATCACCACGACTTGCACCGTTGATATACCGACCGTAGTGCGGAATACAATCCGTGACATAGGCTATACAGATTCGCAGTTCGGATTCGACTGTGAAAACTGTGGCATCATCGTGTCGATCAAAGAACAATCTCCGGATATCGCGCAGGGGGTCAACAAGTCACTCGAGTGCCGTGTTACGGAGGTTAGCGATGATGAAGTTGGCCTTGAGTGCGTTCAGGCACCTGTTCCGGTAGACGGGGATGCTGAACTAGGTGCGGGCGATCAGGGCATGGTGATCGGCTACGCGACGAATGAAACTCCTGAGATGATGCCGATGCCGATTTTGCTCGCGAATAAGCTTGCGCTAAGGTTGACCGCGGTTCGAAAATCTGGAGAAATAGATTATCTTGGTCCAGATGGCAAGACGCAGGTAACGGTTGAGTACGTTGACGATCAGCCCGTTCGCGTCGACACGGTGATCGTCTCGTCGCAGCACACTCCCAACGTCGAACTTGACACCATAAGACGAGATATTCAAACAAAAGTGATCGATGTGATTATCCCAGCAGGGATGATGGATAAGGACACAAAGGTGCACATCAACCCCACCGGCCGGTTCGTGATAGGCGGTCCCAAGGGGGATGCCGGCATGTCGGGGCGCAAGATCATCGTCGACACTTATGGCGGGATGGCGCGGCACGGCGGGGGTTCTTTTTCGGGCAAGGATCCGACCAAGGTCGACCGATCGGCAGCGTATGCTGCCAGATACATCGCGAAAAATGTGGTTGCCGCTGGACTTGCTGGCAAGTGCGAAATCCAGGTGTCATACGCTATCGGCGTCGCGCAACCAATTGCAATCTATATTAACACCTTCGGCACAGGCAGCATCCCTGAGGAATCCATCTCTGAGATTATTCGGCGCCGTTTTGCCCTCACCCCGGGATGGATCATTAACACGCTCCGACTTCGACGTCCCATATATCAACAAGTCGCTGCCTATGGGCATTTTGGTCGAGCTGATCTCGACCTGCCTTGGGAAGGCGTTGAGAGCGCAGAGTTGCTAAGCCGCGACGCGAGCGCGCCCGAAGCGGCACAGAACGCATAAGCAAGCCGAGATTGCGCCACTCGGCGCTTTGCGGAGGTTGTCGATTGAAGGTAGGAATACTGGGAACTATCTCATGGAGAACCCCGCCACGCGGCTACGGACCATGGGAGACCGTCGTGCATCACCTGACCGAAGGGCTCGTCGAACGAGGTTATGATGTGACGCTCTTCGCGACCGGCGACTCGGTCACAAAGGCGAAGCTTGAGTGGGTGTGTCCGCACGGATTCTATGAGGATGAATCCCTAGATGCGGGCGTCTACCAGTGGCTTCATATATCAAACGCTTTCGAGAAAGCGCACGAATTTGACATCATTCACAGCCATTATGACTTTTATCCGCTGACGTTTTCACGACTGACTAAGACCCCCCTTCTTACGACCATACACGGTTTTTCCTCTGATCGGATTTTGCCCGTGTACAGAAAGTACTGGGATAACTACTACGTGTCCATCAGCAACGCGGATCGAGCGGAAGGACTTAACTACGTTGCGACCGTGTACAACGGGATTAACGTTGATTCCTTTGAATACGGTGACGCTCCCGACGACTACCTTCTTTTTTTTGGACGCATATCCCGTGACAAGGGCACCCATCGTGCTATCGAGGTCGCGAAAGAGACCGGTATGACGCTAAAAATTGCCGGACTCGTTGCAAGCGAACACCGCGCCTATTTTGAGAAATGTGTCAAGCCTGAGATCGATGGGGAGCAGATACAATATCTGGGTATGGTGGACGAAAAAACGCGAAATAAGCTCTTCAAGCAGGCGTATTGCAGCCTGCACCTAATCTCGTTTGCCGAACCTTTTGGTCTTACGCTCGTCGAGTCTCTGGCAAGCGGCACACCCGTCATCGCCACAGATCAGGGAAGCGTGCGAGAAATACTCGACGACCGGCAGACCGGCTTTGTCGTTCACAGTGTGCGCGAAGCAGCCGAGAGAGTGGACGAGGTTGGCAGCATTGAGAGGCGGCGGTGCAGGAGGCGCGCAGAGTACTTTAATGTGGATCGGATGGTCGACGGGTACGTCAACGTGTATGATACGATCTTGGAGCGTGAAGCCGAGCGCGCGGCTCACTAAGGATGAACACCACTACGATACGGAACCTCTACACGCGTATTTTACCGAATGAAACCGCCGCGCTGCTTTTTTATGCGTCACTTGCAGTAACGATCGCGATCTGGAACATCAACATCTTCATCAACGACGAGGTGACCCTCGCCGCAGAGCTCATTAACCTCGTTCGAGGAACGCTCTGGATCGAGGTTATGCCGACTAAGCTCTATGAAGGCCTCAGCTTTGGAACGTCGGCCCCCATCCTCGGGTTTCCATTCCAGGGCCATACGTACGCTTTTTACACGCACGCGGTTCCTGTCTTCGCGACCCCTTTTTACGCGTTCCTGTGGCTTCTCAGTGTTACGGTCGGCATCAGGCTCTTCTTTGCTGCTTTTTGGTCCTTTAGCCTTTTTATGGTAGGCGTGCTTGCGGGAAAGCGTTGGCATCGGCCACGGCTTGGTCGCGACGGCGGCGCGTTTGTCGCGCTCGCCCTGTTCATTGCCAACATCTACGTCGGCACTCGGCTGCCGCCGCTTGTGTTTGATCAGTGGGGCGCCCTGATGGCCATCCAGTTGTTCAACATCGTCGCGACGTCAGCCATCGTCCTCCTCTCGTTGCGCATCTTCTCGAGGTACTTTGCCGATGATCGAATAGCCGCGTTCGGGGCGGCGTACATCCTAATCGCAACACCCCTCACGTTTTGGGCGGTGTCAGCGAAAGATCACACAGCGTCAGTGCTGCTCATCGTAGCGAGTTTTTGGAGCCTGTACACGTATCTGCAGGATGACAAGAAACGCTATCGCTACCTTTCGTATGTTTTCGTAGGACTCAGCGTCTGGGTGCGCGTTTTCGACGCAATTCCACTCTTCATCGCAATCATTCTGACAGATGTGCTCACATCAAGGGCGAGAATCAAAGCGGTGATCACTGCCGTAGCTACAGTATTATTTGCGATGATTCCGTACTTCATTAACAACTACCTGCTGTTTAATAATCCGTTCTTGTCGCCCGTTTATCTGAGTGCGAACCCTGAGATCGCGCAGCAGGCATCTCCAATTAACGTGGCCACATGGGCAGCGCTTTTGTCGACAGTCGAGCGGCTTCCAACGCTCTTTCTGGGAGCGTGGAGTATCGAGAGTATTCCGAGCTGGCCCTCATATCTCTATCACGTCTTCTTCAACGCTGAGGGGCCCGTGACTCTCTCGGTCTTTCAAATATGTCCGCTCTTAATAATCCCGCTCTTTGCTGCAGTTCCATACGTCGCGTCAAAGCTCTCGAGGTCGGCGGGTCCCACGCGCTTAAAAGTGGACAAAGAACGCGCGATTGCCGTCGGGTTTTTTGTCTATATCATCGCTCACATTGTCGTCTACGCGGGGTCACTCCAAAATCAGGGATTTGGCCTCGATATGCGCTACTTTTTGCCCCTCTACATTCCTCTTCTGTTTTTCACGCTCGCAAGCATCCGTGAAGTTCTGGTCCACTCCTCACGAATCAAACAGGGGTTTGCAGCTGCTTGGGTCGCGCTCAGCGGATTCGTGCTGGCGTACGCGGCGATTTTTGGCCCGACAGCAAGCGCTCTTATCAGCGCGTTAGGTTTTTCGTTAAGCCGCGCGTTTGGCACGATTACCGCCATATCGATGGCGCTGTTTTTGCCGTACTTGGTCGGCTACAAAAAACGCCTGAAAGACTTAGCGATCTTGGTAGGATTCGCCACGTTCGTCTCGTCGTACTGGCTAGTAGTCGCGTGCTGGCTTTGGCAGAAAACGCCGATAGGAGTCCCACGTCCAGGAATGATGCTGCCGGTAATGGAGATCATTCATCGCGTCATAATTGCCGCGATCGCCTCGTAATGAAAAGGTGCAAAGCGAAGCCAGGTGACTATCGGCCCCCGCGTCGCCGATCCCTTTCATACCTGTCCCTTTCGTAGCGCGCGCTGCGTTGTGTGCCCTTTGGGACGGCTTCGCCATCCACATAGTCGTACCGATCGAGAAATCGATCAAGCCGCGCAAGAAATCCATCAGGAGATCCGTATTGAGGTCTTGCCTCGCGCCTGAAGTCCGACGGACGGTTCGGAGCGTATCGTGACATCAGCCGTCTCTGGGCAGGGGTACGCGGTTCGAGCGGTCTTCCTTGAGGGGGGAGTTGTGACGGCACGGTGGCGCCCTGACGGACCCCGTATGTGGCCCGTGGGGCGCGCGTTTGTCTCGCAATCGCGGAGCGGTTGAATCCGATCAAAAAATAGAACGCAAAGGGCAGCAGTCCAGTGACTGCTGCGAACAGTTGGGCGTCAGGGGTATTCAGGATTGCAGCGGCTCCGAGGGCAAGGATAGGGTACCCAAGCACAATAACCGTATGTCCAACGCTTTTGGTTAGGTCCAGTGCAAAATAAATCAGTAAGGCTGGGACGAAGAAGATGGCGAAGAATGACGTGATTTGAAAGAAGATAGAGAGTTTGTAAAACCCGAACACCGCGGGCTCGAAAGGATTCGCGCTGTAAATCACTAGGACAAAAAGAAAGAACAGAAGATAGAGTAACGCGGGCAGGCTCGCTAGATCCGAAAGACCGAAAATTGATTCGTCTTGTGCGTACCCCACGTACTCGACTGATTTAGTTTCAGCTTCGCGCATTAAACCAAGTGGTGTTACGTATGCCGGCTACTTAAACAATTTCATTGTCGGCTTGTCGGTTAAATCTATCCCGAATATGCGTCTCGCACGAGGGAACGAGGCGTTGGCATATGCAAAAAGGGCGGATCACAATCAAGAAAGCAGGTAAGCCGCGCGCGCGAGAAGCGTGCCCATACACTTTCGCCGAGCGCACGGGAAAGATACACTTTTTTTTTCGCAAAATTGGAACACATGGTCCATAAATCGCGTCGACAACTCACCGCTCCCTTTGAGGAAGGTGCGGCGGATACTGGCGTGAAAGAGTGAGGCTGGCAGCGATGTCCAGTCAAAATGTTGGATTCTCTTTGAAAGCATTTAGGAAACGAATTCGCCAGCCTCCGTGTATCATAAATCTGTTGCGCAGTGGAGTGCCTTCTGATTTAGAGTTCGAGACAGCACACAAGCTCCTCGCCCGATACATCGTAACAAAAGGCCTGAGCAGCGTACAAGCAAAAAAAATGGCACAGACAATGATGGAGAATTCGACTTCGTTTGGGAGAACAAACGAGGTGAACCTTAATCAGTTTGTTGAATGTCTATCGCGCGCTCAGGAGGATCCCCTGAAGTACTGTTGGGACTGTGAGGAAATATGGTCAAGCAGGAGCCTTCGAGATCGCGCCGCCTGTGCGGGCTGGAGGTGTGAGTACTACCAAACCAGACCAATAAGCAAATCGAACAACGAACGTAGTGAGAATGAAGATTCGATGGAAAAAGAGATCATCACCTATGTGCTTAACAATCCAGAGGGTTTATCTGACGCGTTAGGTCTCAACCTACGCGCAGAGGGGTTTACCGACCCATATGTCACGACTTCGGCCATTCGTTTGCCATTTAATCGCGTATTGTGGCACGTGTGTCATTATCTCGACTATCACGGCCGACAAATACGATACAGCTCAATCTTGGCCACTGTCAATAAAAGCGCCGTGTTGGGCCCGCACGTAGATGAGATAGGGCGATATCTGCAGCAGATAAAAAAACGTGAATCGTGCGAGCGAGATACATTTATCAACTACGTGCACCTCGTGAACGTGCGTGAGGCGCGGCTCAGGGGACAAGAACTCGTGCAAATGGCCAACGCTGCCCTCACTTCGAACGCGCTCCCGCTCGAAATCATACTTTCGACGCTGAGGGATCAGGCCCAAGAATTGCTCTCAAAGACCGGAGAAACAGCGCGGACTATTGACGAGGATCTCGACCGTTTCGTCACGAATCTTTTTTCAAAAAGGGATGAGGTCGTGCCTACACCGTCAGAATGGTTAAACAGCGCTTTAGGCGGAGGTTGGCGGATCGGGAAATTGTATGTTTTGACGGCGTCTTCCCTCAGAGAGTCTACTGATTTCATCGAGTGGTGTGCTGATTTTGCGGCGCAACATAGGTTTCCTACGCTTTATGTGAGCTATGCAGTCACTAAAGAGCAATTCTTGGAACGCGCACTTGTGCGATACAGCGGAATCGATCGAACGGAGCTCGCACGATACCGCAGGAATGTATCAGGTTCTGAGGAAGACGAAAGGATAATGGAGAAGGTCGTTGAAGCCGGAGAACGATTGAGCGAGAGGGTGTCGAGTTACCTAACAGTCGTCGAAGCAAAGGAAGCAGAGACGCAGGCGCTAGGGAGGGTTCAAAACGAAATACAAGCGACTAAGGATAAGCCGGTGCTGGTTATCATGGGTCAATCACCGTCCGAACCGACCACTGTCGAGTCAGGTGCAGATTCTCTTGGAGCAGGGATTTGTAAAGAACTCTCACTGCTCGCCAAGCTAAAGCGGCATCTGCAAGATTCTCCAGCGGCTATTGTCGTCGTCACAGCAGGAAATCGCACGCAAAACGTGTCATCTTGTGCAAATGGTGGGACAATTGGTGCACGCTCCACTACCTATGTAGAGGATTGCGGTGCTGATTACACTTTGGTCCTTCATTCAGGGCGCATCACCTTGCGAGGAACTGGCTCCGAGAACATAACGGATCAGCTACACCTCGCACGGGAGTGGTACAAAAGAAATCTTCCAAAAAGTAGAGAGCTTGTCGATAGTCTTTTTCAAGAGGCGAAGGGCAGTTACCCGCTCGATGAAGCCTGCGTTTACACGCGCGTGGCGGTTTCCGGAAGAACAACAAAGGCACTTGCCAATCCCGTCATCATTTATGAATGGCCGTATCATCGCTTCAGAACACTCAGTGCAGAGCCGACAGAACTAGAAAAGCACGGCAAGTCCTCATTTGGTAAGGACTGACCGATCCCCTTTCATCGCCCTTCTAGGCTGTTCTACTTGGGCTTTAACCGCATTTTTCACACAGAAAGCTTCATCTAATAGCTAAGCGAGCAATTCGTTAGATTCGGCCGAGGTCTAACATGGCGCATATTCACCTTCCAGACGGCGTTTTTCCCATCCAGTGGGTCGTGTTCTGGTGGCTACTAGCTCTCCCCTTGCTCTCCGTCGCGCTCGTTGTCACACGACGGCGTACGATCCCCACTCAGCAGCTTGTCATCGACGAGGCAGTTGTCACGGGCTTCGTTGTGGATTATTTGAGCAAGGTCCGGCTGGATCTTCTTTTACGATGAAAAGTCCAAAAAGCTTGAAAGGCGCGATAGATGATTTCAGAAACTTCCTGGTCTCTGAAGGAGGACTGACTCTCGCATTTTTTGTCTTGATCCACGGCTTTATTTTTGCGTTTTTATTTCACCTTTATTTGACAGGGAACACGGATATTTACCTGTATATGGCAGACGCCTCAAAACTGCTGAGCGGCTTGTTGCCTTACCGTGATTTTACGCTCGAATACCCGCCCTTTGCTTTGATCTTTTTTGCTTTGCCCAGAGTAATAAGCTCTTCAAATGTCCTTTATATCGAGATTTTCCAATTCCAAGCCTTCGTTTTCGATGTAATCGGGCTCTTCCTGATATTTGATATCGGCCGTCGGTTAGGAGAAGCCTATTGGAAGCCACTCGCAATTTATACCTTGGCCGTGTTGGCGGTTGGACCAATCATCATTCAAACGTTTGATATCATACCGGCCGTCATGACGCTCGCGGCTATCTATCTCTTTTGGATTGGGAACCATAAGACTAGCTGGGCCGTGTTGGCCTTGGGCACTCTGACTAAGATATACCCCATCGTGATCGCTCCCATTTTTTTGTTTATCTATTATAAAAACGGGCAACTCAGGCAAATGCGAGATGGCGTGATCACTTTTCTTGTGGTGTGTATGATCACGATCCTGCCTTTTGTTGTTCTGGGATCTACAAGCATCTTGAGTTTGGTGAGTTATCATAGCCAGCGAGGGGTTCAGATAGAAAGCACGTACAGCGCCGTTATGCTCGCTCTGGCCAAGCTGGGTTTCACGACCGTTCGAACCGAGTTCTCGTTTGGTTCTGTAAATCTTGTAAGCCCGACGGCCACGGTTCTTGCCAACCTCTCTACCTATATCTTGGTCGGAAGCCTGCTGATAGTATACTGGTTCATCTACAGACAGGTGAAGCCGGGCGAAAGCCAATTTACCCGTCTCGGTGCTTATGCCTTGCTGGCGATAGCGGTCACCATGGCCACGAGCAAGATTCTTTCACCACAATATTTCGTCTGGTTAATCCCCATTTTTCCGCTAATATGTGGGCGATTGCGCATACCGATCTTAGGGATTTTTGTCGTCATCGGTGGGCTCACCTACTTTGTTTTTCCCCTGCATTACACTGAGTTGCAGGCTTTTCAAGCCGCACCGGTCGTGGCTGTCCTCGTGGCGCGCGATGTTCTGCTAGTCCTTCTTGCAATTTTGGCGGCTGTCTCATTGAAGCGCATGAAAACTTCGAATCAGTCAGTGGACCCGCTCGGCGTGCGATGAATGGCTTCGTCGGTCCAGCTATGAAGGGAAGCCGGGCTATTTCGATCGTATCACCACAGCAGTTCCGTATGCCAAGATCTCCTGCATGTAGTCAGAAATCTCTGACGAATCAAAATAAGTGCTTATCACGGCATTGGCGCCAACTGCTTTAGCGTGTTCTACTAGTCTGTACAAGGCCTCATCTCTTGCGTGCTGCATCATCTCGACGTACTCGCGGATCTCTCCGCCCGCGAGAGACCGCAGCCCAGCAGTGATATTTCTGCCGAGCCCTCTGCTCCGCACGGTAAGGCCATAGATAAATCCTCGCGTTGCGGCGATGGTGTATCCTGGAATCCAATTTGAACTCACAACCAATACTCCATCGATTTCAATGGCTGGCGCGGCTGGGCTTGCCTCTTCGCCGGTTCCCTGAGCGCCGTTATCGACACGGGTGCCACACTGGACGCAGAATTGTGCGTTAAGCGGCAGCGGAGCACCACAGGTTTGACATGACTCTTTTTCACTCATAGATAGCCTCTTTTCCCTTGCGAATCCCCACGAATTCCTTTGCATGCTGGTCACAGGCTGCCTGAGCTTAAGCTTTTTCAAGGCCGTTCGGCACTTATCGACTGTTCTAAAGTGTGCACTTGAAATGCACAGAAGGTGACGGCGTCCAAGCAAAGTCGGAACGAGCGAACGAGCACTGCTCTCGAAGAGTTAAAATAGGTAGCCACTATCACAATGCATTGTGATGCCCGTTTCGCAGAATAGGCTCAAGTCACTAAATTAAGCACGGGCGTGGCGCGTTCAAGGGGTCAGGGAACAGCTTAGGCCGAACGCAGAAAGCGATCTGGTGCCTCGAGGATTTCAAGATGACGGCGTTATCGGATAAAAAACTGCTCATTACGTGCGGTTTGCCGTACGCGAATGGGCCGTGCCACATTGGGCATCTACGCACGTACATCCCTGCAGATATCTACGTACGGTCTCTCAGGAAGCTCAAAAGGGACGTCCTCTTTGTGTGCGGTTCAGACACACACGGAACGCCCATCGTGATCAACGCTGAGCAGCAAGGAACTACGCCCGCCAAATTTGCGGCGTATTATCACCGCTACTGGGGAGACACATTTAGCGCTCTGTCTGTCGAGTTTACCCATTACGGGAACACTGATGCGCCCACAAATCACTTCAGAACGCAGGAAATCGTCAAATCGTTGCAAGCTAACGGCTACGTTTACGCACAGACTATCAAGCTGGCGTACTGTCCTCAGTGCGATCGCTTTCTGCCTGACCGATACGTTGAAGGGGTGTGCATTTTTTGCGGCATGCCTGCGCGAGGCGATGAGTGCGACCAAGGCTGCGGGCGTCATCTTGAACCAGGTGAGATTCTCGAGCCTACGTGCAAAACTTGTGGAGCCACCGCTGAATATCGCGAAGAGCAGCACTACTTCTTCAGGCTTTCCGCGTTCAAGGAGTTCTTGTTAAAGTATCTCGAATCGCTCGGAGGGACCGCCAATGCGCGAAATTACGCGCGTGAATGGGTTGCGAACGAGCTGCGAGACTGGTGCATTACGAGAAACCTGCCCTGGGGCGTCGCATTCCCGGGAACGGATCTAGTGGTCTACGTTTGGGTTGACGCACCGATCGGATACATCTCTTTTACAGAAGAAGCGACAAGCGCTTGGGAAGACTATTGGAAGAAGGATTCGCCCATAATTCACTTCATCGGCACTGACATTATCTATCACCATGCCGTTTTTTGGCCGGCGCTGCTCAAAGGAGCGGACTACACGTTGCCAGCGGCCATCGTCGCTTCAGGCATGGTGAAAGTGGATGGCAAAACATTCTCGAAAAGCCGCGGTTATGTCGTATGGGTTGATGAAGATTACCTGGATCATGGATTTCATCCTGATCTGCTGCGCTATTATCTCGCCGGTTACACGTCGCACACGAAGGAGCTGAATTTCTCGTGGCAGGTCTTTGCCGAGAAAGTGAACCGCGAACTCGTCGGATCGCTCGGGAACTTCATTTATCGCACGCTCCACTTTGCGTACAAAAACTTTGGGTGTGTACCGGACACTCCCGTCGATCCCTTGATTATGGAGCGCATAGCAGACACGCGCGAAGCGATGGCGAGCGCGCTGGACGAATATGAGTTTAAGAAGCTCGTTGACGCTGCGATGTCGCTCTCCGACTTTGGTAACGCGTATTTCCAGTCACACGAGCTCTGGAATCTGGTGAAATCCGATCGGGACGCGTGTGCACGCGAACTCAAGAACTGCATACAACTCGTGAAAGCGTTGTCAGTGCTGCTAGAGCCTGTCATGCCATCGACGATGCTGGCGGTGCAGGCGCAGCTTGGCTTGACGACGACGTATTTTTCCGACGCAACGGTTGAGGTTGAACCGCTTGCTCTTTCGAAGCCTGCACTGCCGTTCGTCAAGATAGATGCGAAAGAGATTGATGCGATGGAGGCTCAGTTGAACGACCGAATCAGCGGGGGAGATCGAAAACAGGCCAAAGAGAAAAATGCCACGAAGACTGTGATCAAGCCTGATGATTTCGAGAAAATGGATTTGAGGAT
>Ga0187780_10001854_pt1 | contig 15960 bp, 13 predicted proteins | sample 1015_Q2_SP10_20__FD_132429 | JGI IMG/M metagenome (GOLD analysis project Ga0187780, IMG submission 132429) | Tropical peat soil microbial communities from peatlands in Department of Meta, Colombia - 1015_Q2_SP10_20_MG | ecosystem: Environmental > Terrestrial > Soil > Wetlands > Peat | place... | reverse complement strand
GGAGGCGCGAAGCACTCCCTTGTTAATTAAATCACCGGGTTTGTCTGCTAACGGCAAGCCGGCGGTGCGTTTTGAAGGTGCGCGCTAAGCTTATATATAGTTGGGGCAGTGAATTTTACAGAAAAAGGCGGTGCATTGAGGCTAACTGAAGGAATCGGCGTAACAAAGCGATTTGGGGGGCTGGTCGCTTTAAACAATGTAGATTTTTATGTTGACAAAGGCGAAATAGCCGGCCTAATAGGTCCTAATGGCGCTGGAAAAACCACACTTTTTAATGTAATCTCGGGTACCTTTCCGCCGACTAAGGGAACGATAAAGTTTGAAGGAAAAAACATAGTTGGTCTTGGAGCCCATAAGATTTGTAAATTAGGGATAACCAGAACATTTCAGACGCCAAAGCCCTTTCCAAGCATGACTGTTTATGAGAACATTTTGGCAGCGGCTCGTTTTGGATGCACTCCAGATAAAGGTTTTTCTGACGTCAGACAAGAGCTTAATCGAATACTGGAAAAGGTCGGGTTGACCGGGAAGAGAATGACACGCGCTTCCAGTTCGACGGTTTTTGAGCTGAGGATGCTTGAGGTAGCAAGGGCACTATCCACAAAGCCTAGACTCCTACTACTAGACGAGGTGATGGCGGGTCTAAACCCCAGCGAGACAGCAAGCATGATTAAGATAATCAGGGAACTACGTGACGAAGAAGGCATAACCATTTTCATGATCGAGCATAACATGCGTGCAATAATGGAGATAGCACAACGCATCCTAGTGCTCCACCAAGGAATGAAGATAGCAGAAGGAGAACCAAAAGAGATAGTTAAGACCCCCCGAGTCATCGAGGCCTACTTGGGCGAGGCTTATGCTTGAAGTTGAAGAGTTAAATGTGAACCGTGGGGGATTACAAGTAGTTTGGAATGCTTCTATAAAAGTGGATAAGGGAGAAATAGCAGTTCTAATAGGTGCAAATGGAGCTGGAAAATCAACTCTTTTAAGCACTGTAGTGGGCCTTTATAGACCATCGTCTGGTGTCATACGTTTTAATGGCAACAAAATCAATGGACTAGCACCCTACCGTGTAGTAGATTTAGGGATATCATTCGTACCTGAAGACAGAAAACTTTTTTCTCATATGGCTGTTCGTGAAAACTTGATATTAGGATCCTATAGCTCTAGGGCTAAGGCTAAAATGAGGGAGAGCCTTGAAATGGTTTATGAAATCTTTCCGGTGTTGAAGGAAAGGAAGAATCAACTGGCCATGACGCTTAGCGGTGGAGAGCAAAGAATGCTGGCCATAGCACGTGGTTTAATGTCAAATCCTGTATTGCTTATTTTAGACGAGCCTTCACAGGGTCTTTCGCCAAAGCTAAGCATCGAAGTGTTCAAGGCGGTAGAAGAACTTAGGAATCGTGGGCTCAGCATTTTGCTGGCTGAGCAGAATGTTTATTATGCCTTAAAAGCTGCCGACGAAGCCTATGTAATGGAAACAGGCAGAATAACTTTGCATGGAGAGGGCAAGGAGCTCTTAAAAAACAAGTATGTTAAAGAGGCATTTCTGGGGCTTTAGCTATCTCTTTTACACCCAAGCGCGCGCTGCGCCTACGTGGGCAGCTGCTTCTTCTTCGGATTCTCCTCATTAATCCAGGACCAAAGCTTTGTTTTTATCTTTCCGACCATTCCCATTATTCCGTCCGGCATGAGCACGACGATGATTATTAGGATTAACCCTAGAATTATCAGGAAGTAACTGCCTAGAGTCACACTGAGATATTCGCTAAGCGACGTGATGGTTACTGATCCTATTATTGGGCCTAAAAGTGTTCCAACTCCGCCAAGCAGCGTCATTACAGCAGGGTACAAAGAGTATGAAAAGTCAAAGGCTATATCTGAATTAATATACGGGAGATATGTCGCGTAGCATGCGCCAATAAAGCCCATTAACATGGCGCTTATGGCGAATCCTAATGTTTTGTATAAGCCGGTGTTTACGCCTACGTGGGCAGCGGCTTCTTCGGATTCTCCTATCATTTTCAATCCAAGACCAAACTTAGATCTGCGCAATAGGATCGCAAACAAAAGTATTACAATAGCGCATACTAACATCGTGTAATATGAGGTTTGAGCGGTGAAGAGGGGAATATATGTCCCGAGGGTGTGAGTTACCGTTGCTTCATACCATGAGATGACGTTAATTGCTACCTGACTGATGCTGAAAGTGAGTATCACAAAGTATATTCCCCTTAATCTCAGAGTAACAAGGCCGATAGCCAGCGCCAATGCAAAATTTACTAGACCTGCTAATAGGACAATGACCGGAAGAGGCGTTCCGATGCTAAAAGCTAAGTATTTAGCGGCAAAATACAGTCCTACTCCGAAAAAAGTCGCAGACCCCAAGGAAATGTACTTTGTGGAACCTGAGAAGAACTGCCAACTTACTGAGAGTGCCATAAACAGGAGAATATATTCTAAAACCGATAAATAGTAAGTGTTTAGAAAGAGTGGACCAACCGCTAACATTGCAAGAATTAGCACAATAGCGAGAGTTATTGTAAGGTTTGCGGCTTTGCCCCTTAGCATAGTTATCTCCCGAAAAATCCCTTAGGCCTTACTATTAACACAATTATTATGCAGGAGTATACAAATGCTAACGTTAATAGGGGATAAGAAGAAGACAGTGAAATATAATAAACATATCCTATGAAAAATCCACCAAGTAAGCTTCCGATAAAACTTCCCATACCGCCTACAATGATGACCGCTAAAGCGATACAAGTGTAATACGGTCCAACATAGGGAGTTATGTTTGAGTAGAACATGACCAACATTGAACCAGCCAAAGCGCTAAACAGAGCGCCTATGCCAAAGGATAATGCGTGTATCTTGAAAATGTTGATTCCAACTAGTTGAGCGCCTGCTGGCTCCTCAGCTATAGCTCTCATGGCTAAGCCTATGCTTGTGAAACGCAGCACCAAGTACATAACCAAGCTGATAATGATGGACATAACCGCAGCCAATATCATATTCGCCTGGAACATTGCCCCTAAGATATTTACGGTTACGCTGAGATAACGAGTCCCTATAGGGTTTCCACCGAATATGTTGAAAACTACGTTCTCAATTATGAATGGAAGGGCGAAACATGCTAAAAGCGACTTGGTTTCAAGCTCCTCCGTGGATTTTGACACATAAACTATCCTACGAAAAACCGTTATCTGAATCAGAATGCCTAAGCCAAAAACTATGGGCCCGCTTATCGCAAGAGAAACAATAGGGTTGACGCCATAATGAGTGAAGAAAAAAAATGTTACATAAGACCCAAGCATGAGAAAGTCCCCGATGGCTATGTTCAGTATTCGGCTAACTCCATATTGGAGGTTTAAGCCAACCGCAATAAGTGAAAATATGCCCCCTAAAATAGCGCCTCCGAAAATTATGCTTACCAGATTTTGCGTTGAAATGAGGTTTACTTGGGCAGACAAGACCAAAAAAGAGGGAGGGATCACTAGTTTATCCCTTTAGGAAGATGGCCATGCAGGCTTCGGATAGATTATAGACGCCGACGCAGCGCTCAGTGGCCAGACGACTTGCATCAAAGTCTGTCCTTGCCATTGGCATATGGTTCCATTCGCGAGTGAACATTGCATACTAGAGCCTTGGACGAGCTTGGTTTGTCCTACTATGGTGGTGAAGGTATCCGTTGCAAGTGCATCTCTTAGCTTTACATGATTTAGGCCAACTTTTGCTTCCGCCAGCAGGAGTATCTGAAGGGCAGCGTAGAAAACGCATGCTGCAGGGAACGGATAGGCTCCAGTTAGGCCGTACTGAGAAGTAGCCCAAGCCGCTAACGCTGGAGTGGTGTAGGCTGATGCTGGCCAACCATCGTATTGCATTAACCCTACGAGGTCGCTCTTTGTAAATCCAAAGGGACCGTATACCAATCCTGGGCATTCCATGCTAGGACCATTGAATATGAGCTTTGGATTGTATCCTTCCGATATGCATTGCCCTGTGAACAATGCGCCCTCATAACCGCAATTTACTACGACATCAGGATTTGCCGCTTTAAGATCGTTTATTACTGGAGTGAAATCAGCGATGCTTGACGAATAAGTCTCATGAACTGGAATACTGAATCCCGCCAACTGAAGGGCACTGTATACAGCTCCACCATATTCTACGCCATGCTGGCCATCATCGTTGATGACTGCCACACTGTTGCATTTTCCCGGATCAACAGTTTGGTTTATGTATTGGAGGATTGAAAGCACCTGCTCGCCTGTGGCACTCGGAAGGCCAAGCACGCTGAAGCAGTATGATAATTGGCCACTCACCATTTCGTTAGCTGCTATGTCTGAGCCAAAGGTTGTAGCAATAATTGGCATTTGGTTTTCCTGGTAAGTTGGGAAGACCGCATAATTGAAGGCTGTGCTAACCGGTGGGAACATAAGATCAACTTTGTCAACCGTTATGAGCTTCTCAGTCAAAGTTATGCAATTACTAAGAACACTCTGATCGTCGTATTCTATATACGTAAGGGTCAAGTTCTTACCAACGTCCGGATCGTAGAGGCCGCCTGCTGCATTGGTGTTGTTAATGATCTGCTTGTAGTAGACGTCAAACATGGCAGTTTGAGGCCCGAGAACCCCAGTGATACTATGCACCCAACCAACAACTATTGAAGTCTTAGTCGAAGAAGGTTTAAGAGTCAGAAAATAGGCAGAGACTCCTCCTATCACACATGCGACAATGATTATCGCAATGATTATTACCGTTTGCAATCTAGTGATAGCATTGCGCGCGAATTTGACAGCTTTCTTATCCAACATAATTTATTCGTCTCCGAACACTCTTTTTCTATGCACTCACTATTTATATTTATGCCCACATGAAATTCTAGGCATATAAGTGGAAGCTACCATTTAATGCCATGATGTTCTTTGAATGCAACGCCCGCTTACTGCGAAAGCATACCGTCGTCGCAAGTTAACAAATTTTATATACAGATGATAATTACTGCGATTTCGGAGGACAGTATATGTGGGAAATCACCTTTCCCCGAACAATAGCTGCAGGAGAAGGAGCTTTAGAATATTTAAAGCAGGTCGAGGGGAATCGAGCTTTAATAGTCACGGGAAAAACTGTTAAAAAGACGGGTTTTGCAGATAAAGTGACAAACTATCTAAAGGAGGCCGGAATAGGGTCAGAAGTTGTGGAGGTTGAACCTGAGCCATCAGTTGAAACGGTGATAAAAGGAGCAGAAGTTGCTAGAAACTATGGGCCAGATCTCATCGTAGGACTTGGAGGAGGAAGCAACATAGACGCTGCAAAGGCTATCTGGTTGCTTTACGAAAGACCGGACTTAGAAGCACAGTCCATAAACCCCTTCATAAAGCTTGGATTGAGAAAGAAGGCAAGGTTGATCGGTATACCGACAACAAGCGGTTCAGGCTCCGAAGCAACCTGGGCCACTGTGATAACTAACCCCGCAGAAGAGAGGAAAATGGAACTGGCCAATAAAGAGCTTGTTCCAGACATAGCCATTATAGACCCTGAACTCCCAAGGACGATGCCTCGAAAACTCGTAGCAGAAACAGGCTTTGACGTCTTAACCCACGCCATAGAAGCTTACGTCGCTCCCGTAGGAAACGACTTTTCAGACGCCCTGGCAATTAAAACCATACAGCTAGTTTTCAAATATCTTCGGAGATCCTACGGAAATCTCGAGGACAATGAAGCGAAAATGAAAATGCATATAGCAGCAACGATGGGAGGATTGGCATTTACCAACTCTGATGTAGGTATAGTTCACGCTTTGGGCCATGTTATTGGCGGAGTGTTTCACGTGCCCCACGGAAGAGCAATGGCTATTATCTTGCCATACTCGGTTGAATATAACGTTAAGGTAGCTATGCAAAAGTATGCTGAAATCGCCAAAGCAGTCGGCATCGAAGCTGAGACAGATAGTAAAGCTTTGGAGAAGTTTGTGGAAGTCCTCAGGAAGCTTCAACGTGAACTTGAAGAGCCAGCCTCGTTGAGGGAGGCGGGGATATCCTTGGAGGAATTCGAAAAGAAGCTAGACGATTTAGCCAGTAAGGCCATCAAATCTGTAGTCCTGCGAGGAAACCCGAGACCCTTAAACCTAGAAGAAGCCAGAAAACTTTTTGCCTACATATATGAGGGAAAGAAAGTCGACTTCTAGGCACTAAAAGTCCGCATCGACTTCAAGATAACTTGAATCAAGCTTCATTCCTTTTAATTTTTCGTCTTTAAATCCCAACGTTAGCCTTTAACGTCTACCTTCATGCATTAAACCTTTTAAACCATCTAACGATAGATCCCAAACTAGATTATTAAAAATAGAATAGATTATGGGATTCTAATCGGAGTTGCTTTCCAGAAATATCCATACATGCCGTCTTCGCGCCATAGATCGAGTCTTCTGAAAGTCAACTCGACCGGCAGGTCTATTTTCAACTCTTCCTGCTCCACGTCGGTTAACTCCACAAAAACTCTGCCCCCTCCCTCAAGGTTAACTAAGCCGATAGGCACGTTTCCTCTTATGAATTCAAAGGAGTATGAGAAAAGCTTCCCTTTTCTACTGCAGAGCCTAACCTCTTCGAAGTCATCCTTGGCGTGGCATTTGATACAGACGCGTTGAGGTGGATACTGAATAGTACCGCACCCTCTACATTTTACTCCGTGTAATGAGTATATGCGTTTGCGATCCCTCCATATGGCGGTGGCTGTTGGATAAGATACTGACATAGGAACACGCGGGCTAGGCGTTTGGATAAGTTTACGCCACATTAGATAGGTAGCGTAATTAGGCACCATCCTCTTCCTTTCCAGATTCGTTTTGACTCCCCGCCTTTTGCCCTTTATTTCATTTATGTTCTCCCTAACCATGAACAAGAAAGCATCGCATCCGTTACCGTAGCCAGCCAATAGGAATCTATCATTCGAATTGGCTTCTTCAAGCGCCGCCGTAAGCAGCATCAGAGGCTGGGCTGTGCCTGTATCACCGACTTTATCAGTTAACGGATCTTGAAGTTGAGTTTTCGGGTCAAATCCTAAATTTTTGGCTAGAGATACCAGCCTTTGCGTCTCCGGAGCGGAGAAAACAACCTTTTTCAGGTCTTTCGACTCTACTCCTGCCTTTTTCATCAGACCGGAAACCGCCTCGTTAACAGCTATCTGATAACCATGGGAATAGATGAATCGATCCTCCCAAGAGTTAACGTACAAGTCTATATCCCTTCGCCACACATCATATATTTCGTCTGAAATGGAATGCTCTTCCTCCAATTCAGCGATCAGATTTTCTTTTCCTACGAGAAGGGCGGCCGCACCATCGCCGAAGGTCCGTTCAAAAGATGATCTAGGAGCCCCTAAACGGCAATCCGCCGTCGTGATAAGTATTTGCCTTGCTGTTCCGGCTTTAACCATGCCTAGCGCGGCTTTCAGAGCGCTTGTCCCAGCCCTGATTGAGTTGGCAAGATCCGCCGTAAAAACATCACGACGAAGATCCAGAACTGCAGCAATAGTGCTGGCTACACATTTCTCCTTAAATGGAGATGTAGTTGAAGCAAATAGCACGCCATCAATGTTTTTACGATCAAGGTCGCCCAAGCAGTCTATGGCTGCCGCAACAGCCATCGTCAAGCTGTCTTCATCTTCGCCAGCCACGGATCTTTCACCTAAAGCCCCCTTGCACAATAACTCTCGGTTCATTCTCCATATTGGGATATAAGCACCATAAGAGACAATCCCAACCATTTTACGCCCCCCTTAACCCAAGTATGGCCACTGCGGCTGTATGAGAGTCGACTGGAGTGCCCGCACATGTGTGTGTAAGTCCTATCTGATTTCTTATCTCAACCTGACGCTGACCTGCTTTGCCCTGAAGCTGCTTGTAAACTTCATATATCATCCTAACTCCGCTGGCTCCAAGAGGGTGCCCGAAGCACTTAAGTCCGCCGTCAGTGTTGACTGGCAGTTCACCTTTTAACTCGAAGGTTCCAGCCTCCACACCTTCTCTTGCCCTACCTCTTGGAACGAAGCTCAAGTCCTCATAAATCACAAGTTCATGGATTGTAAAGCAGTCGTGCACCTCGGCCAAGTCTATCCCCTTCCTTGGATTTTTAATCCCAGCTTCGGCATAAGCCATTCTGGAGGCCCTAACGGTTTCCTCAACGTGTACAAGGGACCAATCGTCCATAACCTGACCTTGATACATACCACATCCCATGCCAACTCCCTTAACGAGCACATAATCATCCCTGAAGTTTTTTGCCAGATCCGCACGGGTGAGTATAGCAGCCGCGGCGCCATCAGCTATTCCGCAACAATCATAAAGTCCGAGGGGCCACGCGACCACAGGTGCATTCAAGGCTTCTTCGAGGGTTATCCGACGCTGAAACTGAGCCTTAGGTGATAAAGAGCCGTTAAAGTGGTTTTTAACTGCTATCTTAGCCAGGATTCTTCTACCTTCTTCGACAGGGATGCCATAATGATGGAAATATCTTAGGGCAAACATTGCCCAAGGAGTTACAGGTAGAAAGCCGGTGTCCACCCTGCTAGTGTAGAGTTGTGTGGGGTTATAATCACCTGGGATCGGCAGCCCCGTGTCCTTTAGTTTTTCAACACCGCATACTAGCACAAGATCAAAAGCGCCACATGCCACAGCGTAACAGGCATTAATGAAAGCGTCATGGCCGCTAGCACATCTGTTTTCAACCCTCGTTATTGGGATGAAGCCTAGCTTAAGCGGATAGGCCAGAGTGCGACCAAGCTCCCCACTCCACGCGGTGCCAAGCCATGCAGCTTGAATGTCTTTCGGTTTTAATCCAGCATCCTCAAAGGATTCATAACAAGCCTCTACAATCAAGTCTTCAACGCTCTTATCCCATCGCTCGCCGAACTTGGTGCATCCCATACCTATTACGGCAACTTTGTCCCTGACACCTGGCATATGTACACCTCTCTTGCCTCAAGATGAATCGGAGCAGTAATTTAAATTTTAGCGCGCGCATTAACCATTCCCTGTAATCTCCTCTATTCTTTGAAGAGTTCATAGAGCTCTTCAGTCCTCTCCTTTGCAACCTTAAAGTTCTCGAGCGTTAGCGTGCAGACGTATTTTAAACCGCAATACACGCGGTTAATGGGAGCTTTAAAACTCTCAACGAGATGATCTTGAACTCGAAGTTCAAAGGTCAAACTGCCACCTGTTAGAACCACATGGCAGCTGCTAGCCGATCATTCAAAGGGAAGAAAGGAGGAACACATGTATGAATAGAGCCTCGGTTTTCCGCGTGGCCCACGTCTGGGAATGGAAAGATAAGTTAGCTTCTCCTAGGCGCGCTAATTATTGAACATTTATGCGCACTTTCTTTTATCAACAACTTTTATTAGCTCTCTTCATGTTTTATTAATAAAAACTGATTATAGGTGACAAATGTTGAATATTAGGAATGTTGCCGTTGTCGGCGCAGGCGCCATAGGGAGCGCGATTGCAGAAGTAGTGGCGATACAGGGCTTCTATGTAAAATTGCTGGATGTAAGTGAAGAGATACTGAAGAGAGCTGTTGAAAAGATAAGAGAGGGACTCAAAAGCAGTTATGATGGGGGATACATAAAGGAAAGTGTAGAAAATATAATGGAGAGAATAAAAACTACGACAAGTTTAGCAACGGCTGTAAAGGATGCGGACCTCGTAATTGAGGCTGTTCCTGAGATGCTTGACCTCAAAAAGAAGGTCTTCAGAGATATTAAAAAGTATGCTCCAGAGCATACAATATTTGCTACAAACACCTCGTCTCTGAGCATAACTGAGCTTGCAAGTGCAACCAAAAGACCTGACAAGTTTATAGGGATGCACTTCTTCAACCCGCCAAAAGTTCTCAGACTACTTGAAATTGGGTGGGGTGAAAGGACGAGCCAAGAAACTGTAAAAATTGTCGAAGATTTCGCGAAAAAGACTAACAGGATCACAGTTCATGTTAAAAAAAATGCCCCGGGATTCATAGTAAACAGAATCTTTGTCACCATGTCAAACGAGGCTGCATGGGCTTTAGAAATGGGTGAAGGAACAGTAGAGGAAATTGATTCAGCAGTTAAGTACAGAATGGGGCTTCCGATGGGGCTCTTCGAACTCCATGATGTTCTCGGAGGCGGAAGCGTAGATGTTAGCTACCACGTTTTGGAGTACTTCAGAGAAAGTCTGGGAGAAACATACAGGCCGGCTCCCATCTTTGAAAAACTTTACAACGCACACCACTATGGAAAGAAGACCGGTAAAGGCTTCTACGACTGGAGCGGAGGGAAGACGAACGAAGTGCCACTGAGAGCGGGAGCGAAATTTGACCTACTTAGACTCGTTGCCCCTGCAGTCAATGAAGCTACATCGTTGATTCAAAAAGATATTACAACAGCGGAAGAAATAGATCTTGCAGTTTTAAACGGTCTGAATTATCCAAGGGGTTTGCTTAGAATGGCTGACGAGATAGGAATTGACGAGATAGAAGCAAAACTGAGAGAGCTTTACGAAAAATACAAAGAGGGAAGGTACAAGCCTAATCCGGTACTTAAGAAAATGGTCAAAGAAAACAAACTTGGAAGAAAGACGAATGAAGGTTTTTATAAATACGGAAGAGGAAGCTATGAGTTTGTTCTGGTTGAAAAGGTAGGAAATGTCGGCACTATATATCTCAACAGACCAAGGAGGGCAAACGCGCTTAATCTAACTTTTCTTTCAGAGATCAACGACGCCCTTAACATGTTGGAAGAAGACGAGGAAGTAAGAGCAGTGATGATTACAGGCGTGGGTAACAACTTCTGTGCTGGAGCAGACATCTCGATATTTGCCTCAGGAAGACCCGAACTGGTTGTTGAATCCAGCCAAACTGGTCACAAAGTTTTCAGAAGGATTGAACTTAATCCAAAACCCGTAATCGCTGCAATAAACGGTCCAGCACTTGGAGGAGGTTTTGAGGTGGCAGTAGCTTGTGATTTGAGAGTGATGAGTGATAAAGCCTTCCTTGGACTTCCAGAACTCAATCTTGGAATAACACCAGGATGGGGCGGAACACAAAGGCTAGCCTACTTAGTCGGCGTAGGAAAGCTTAAAGAAATCGTACTTCTAAGAAAGAACGTCGATGCACAAAAGGCACTCGAACTCGGCCTAGTCTCCGAAGTGTATCCCAGTGGAGAGTTCAAAGAGAAGTCTCTTGAATTTGCTAGAAAAGTAGCAGAACTGCCTCCGGATGCTGTCAAGTACTTTAAAAAGGCCATAGCTCTTGGAGTCATGCCTTCTCTGGAAACTGGTTGCTTCCTAGAATCTGCAGTTTCGGGCGACATATCTCTCACAGATAACGTGGCTGAAGGTATTCAAGCCTTCACGTACAAAAGAAAATCTCAATTCTAGAGGAAGTTGATTTTTGAGAAACTTTGCGATTGGAACTAAAAATTGGCAACAGGTCGCTTCGGAAATTCAGAATCAAAGGACCTGGAGATAAAGTAAGGTAATGGTGCTGCCTTAAGAAGGTGCAATAGGCTATGGCTGTCGAGAGAATCCCAACTCCTCTTTTTCCACCTGGATATGGTCCGCTCAGCGGTATAAGAGTATTAGTTGCGGGAAGTATCGTCGCTAGTCCTACTGTAGGCACCTTGCTTGGTGACCTTGGGGCAGAAGTAATACATATCGAGAGGCCAGGTACTGGCGACACTATGAGGTTGATTCCTCCTTTTTATGAGGCTGAAGGTAAAAAGATCGGTGGAGAGTTCGTCTGTGTCAGAAGAAATGAGCTGAGTGCTGGACTCGACATAAGATCTGATGAAGGCAAGAACATTTTCTACGAACTCATCAAGCAGTCTGACATCTTCGTCGAAAGTCTAGTTTGGCTTGAGGAAAGGTACGGAATAAGAGATGCAGACATCTTTAGAGCTAATCCAAAAATAAGCATCGTACACGTTAGCGGATATGGTAGACCAGAGTTTGGTGGAGATCCAGAAAAATGTAAAAGAGGCAGCTATGATATAATCTCGCAGGCGTATTCAGGATGGTGCAGGCTGGCTTCAACTCCTGAATACGAAGTCTACAGATTGCCTCTGTACGCAGGAGATTACGTTACAGCCCTTTTCGGAGTTATCGGGGCGTTAGCAGCATATGTTCATGCTCAGAAAACTGGAGAGGGCCAGGTCGTGGATGCAGCACAGTTTGAAGCAAATGCAAGAATCATCGAGATGTATCATACAATGTATTACAATCTTGGCATTTTGAGGGAAAGAGAGGGGGTTTACAGGGTTTTCAACCAACAGCCCTATGGACTCTACAAAGCGAAGGATGGCTGGGTCGCAATAGGTGCAGTTGGACCGCTCACTTACGAGAGGTTTACGAAAGCTCTGTCCGATGCTACAGGCATTAATCCTGAAGATTTTCCATATGAAGAGTGCTCTGGAACTCCCGAGGCGATCAACAGCTCCAAGGGAAAAGAGCTCGACAGAATACTCGGAGAGTATCTTAAAGATCACACGAGAAAGAAGGTAGAAGAGTACTTCAATAAATACAACGTGCCCTGTTCAATAGTATCAACTCCTGATGATATCTTGAAAGATGAGCACTGGCTTAAGAGAGGCGATATAGTCGAAGTTCTAGACCTTACGACAGGAACGTTAGTGAAACAAATAGGAATAGTCCCAAAATTTTCAAAAACTCCTGGTAAAATCTGGAAAGGTGTGCCAAAACTTGGAGAAGACACTAAAGAAGTTCTGAAACGCCTTGCTGGTTTAAGCGAGGAAAAGTTGAAACAACTCAAAGAAGATGGTGTAATAGATTACTGACTAATCTTATGTTGTTCCATCGAAATCGAAAATTTCTAAAAGTGTGCTTGGATATGCAAGCCCAAAGAACAGAAAAAGAACCATTGAACCAAGTCAATTAGCACATATGCGTGCCAACTTGCTAAACTTTAAATATGTGTTTAAGCGTCAATAAGCTCCCAAAAGTGATATTCCTATGTTAATCGGTAAAGAAACACGAGCATATTTAGGGAAAAAGGGTTTTCCGGATCACGATCTTTACGAACTGCCAGAATCAAAGCTTAGATTTCCTGATGGTGCGCAATACCGATTGGAAGTACCCACCGTTAACTCGGCAGAAACAATTAAGGCAATCCTTGAGACTGCAGAGAAATATGGTGTGGTCATAAATAGAATTGATGAAACACGCGGAATCATGGTACACACCGACGAAGAACTGAAGGAGTACATACGACTTGCAAAGGAATATCTAGTTGAACTTAACCTATCGGTTGGTCCTAGGGCGCAGTATGATCTTAGCCCTCAAAGAGCAACAGGTACGGCTGAAGCGGGTAGAATTGGCTACAGGCTCAGAGGAATGGAGCAGGTTGTCAGAGCCGTTGAGGATGTCAAAAGAGCTATAGAACTTGGCTGTAGAGGGATACTTGTTTACGACGAGGGGTTTCTTTGGTTACTGAATGAAATGAGAAAGGACGGGGAAATCCCAAAGGATATGAGTTTCAAATTGTCAGCTCACTGTGGACAAGGAAATCCTGTATCGTTTAAGGTGTTGGAAATGATGGGTGCAAACTCCATAAATCCTGTTAGGGATTTGACCTTACCGATGATTGCGGCGATAAGACAGTCTGTTAAGGTTCCGATCGACATACATGTAGATAATCCTGCTTCAACTGGAGGAATGATAAGAACCTACGAGGCGCCAGAGATGGTTAGGATAGGCGCACCAATACATCTAAAAACAGGTAATTCAGCCCTCGTAAGCCACGGCGTACCAACAACAAAAGATGAAGGCGTGAGAATGGCAATTCAGGCAGTGTTGGTTGATCGTATGATGAAGAGGTACTACCCAGAAGCAGTTCAATCCAAAAAGGGAGCAAAGGGTTTAGCGATTCCGAAATAGTCGGCGGTCGAATTCTTGAAACGAAAGAGTGTCTTGTACCAAGAGTTAAGTTGGCCAGAAATAAGAAAGCAAACAAAAGTATGTGACATCATACTGTTACCAGTAGGCTCAATAGAGATGCATGGTCCTCATTGTCCTGTGGGTTCAGATTCATTAAATACTCAGAAAATAGCGGAGCTTGTAGCCAAAAAAACAGGAGTTCTCGTTGCCCCATCAATATGGTATGGTTCTCATATGTATATGCAATATGGCTTTCCAGGGACGATTCCTATTAGATCAGATGTGCTCAAGCAATTTGCAAAAGATGTTATAACAGGACTTGTGAAGAATGGCTTTAAGAAAATAATAGTGCTTAATGGACATGGTCAGCAGTGGGTTTATGTTGGAGCCTTACACGAATTGGCATTGGAAACTGGAGCTTTTATCGCAATTGCCACTTGGTGGGAACTTATTAAGGACACAATAAGTGAAGTCTGTGAAACCCCTTTTGTACATGCCGATGAGACCGAAACTTCGGTAGCCTTATACTTGTATCCACAGCTTGTGGATATGAGTAAAGCCGATAAAGAGGCTGCACCAAGCATTATCGACAAGAAATGGTTCGGTGGACCCACCGGGATGCCTCAAGAAGGCGGCTTTCCAGGTCATAACATTACAACTTCTCACTTTCAAGTCGAAGTCTATAAAAAAGGTATACTTGGCGATGCCACCAAAGCAACTAGAGAGAAAGGCGAAAAAATAGTTGATGCCGTTGTTAGCAAGTTATCGGAATTTATAGAAGAGCTGAAATCAAAATATCCTCCTGGAGTTTCTCCACTAGAAAGAGGGGGAAAGAAATGATAATCGTTAGAAAAGAGGATGCATCAACATTTCCTGCGCCTCTACCATCTGGGAAGGTGACTAAAATAATGATGGATCCAGTTTTAGGCTCAAAACATGTCGCATTGGGTTTTACTGTATATCCAGTTGGCGAAAAGGGAGCCCCGCATTCACATAAAGGTGAAGAAACAATCGTTATCCTAGAAGGGAAAGCCAAGGTTTCAAATACGAAAAAACAGCAAATAATCGAACCTGGCGATGTGGTTTACCTACCCCCTGATGAGACACATATCATGGAAAACGCAGGAGAAGAAGAGCTTCATTTTCTATGGATTTACACTCCGCCCGGGGATGAAAAATCCATAAGACAAAGAGCAAAAAATAAATAAACGATGTTTATTCTCAATTATTGTTTTGAGCTCGTTGTAATTGGTTCGAGATGCTTCAATTGTTCGGTTATATGGGCAAAATCTTACGAGTAAACTTAACAAATGATGAGGTTCGTATAGAAAATCTTTCACTAGAAATTGAAGAAAAATACATAGGCGGCTCTGGGCTAGCTGCAAAAATAATTTACGACGAGATTCCTAATGATGTCGAACCTTTCAGCCCCGATGCATTACTAATATTTTCCACAGGACCACTAACGGGAACTCCCGTTCCATCTTCGGGACGGTTATCTGTTTGTGCCAGATCCCCGCTCGGAATTTGGGGTGAATCTCATGCAGGAGGGTTGTTCGGCCAACATCTTAAGAAAACAGGTTTTGACTCAATTATAATTACTGGCAAGGCAAAAACTCCAACATACTTGTGGGTAGATGACGGAGTTGTGACGTTAATGAGTGCGGAAAAAATGTGGGGAAAGGATGTTTATGAGACATACGCGATGATAAAAAAAGAGATCAAAGATAACACGATAAAGATTGCAGCAATAGGTCCTGCTGGTGAAAATTGTGTAAACTATGCATCTATTATCTTTGATGTTGGAAAAGCTGGGAGAGCAGGTGTGGGCGCTGTTATGGGATCAAAGAATTTGAAGGCTATAGCGGTCAAAGGGACAAAGAAAATTCTTGTTGCGAAAGAAGATGAACTACGAAATTTCGCAAAAGAGGTACAGATACAATTATCGATAAGCCCTGGGGCCCAGAGTCTTCGCAAGTATGGTACAGGAGGAGGTATGGAAGCCTATTATCACATGGGAAATATTC
>Ga0187780_10001853_pt1 | contig 15963 bp, 12 predicted proteins | sample 1015_Q2_SP10_20__FD_132429 | JGI IMG/M metagenome (GOLD analysis project Ga0187780, IMG submission 132429) | Tropical peat soil microbial communities from peatlands in Department of Meta, Colombia - 1015_Q2_SP10_20_MG | ecosystem: Environmental > Terrestrial > Soil > Wetlands > Peat | place... | reverse complement strand
GCCGTCGAAATCTGCGCCGATATCGAGGACGAGCTGGAGTTGCTTATTGACTTCCAGGTTCGCTCCCAGATCGTACATCCACGGCGTATGTGGCTTCTGCTCAACCTCGAAATTGAGCTGCCCGGCAGCCCCGAGATCGACGTGCCCCTTGGCAACTGCCGTAGTATCCCGGTCACCGACACTCAACCACATTTGTAGCGACAGCGTGCCTATGCGCCCGCGGTATTCTGCGCGCATCGTCGCGATCGTTGCCTTGGAAGCGTCACGCGGTGATGCATATTGCGATCCGCAGATCATGCTCTACACTCACCGGAAATGTCGGGAGGGGCGAACATGCACATGGCGGTCCGAACTGTCTTTTGCGTCGTGGCTACCTTCGGGGCGATGACCGGCCCGCGGGCGGCGTGGTCGGCTGAACCATATCGGTCGATCACTGAGTCGATGGCTGACAAAACGATAACACTCACAGGGCACGATCTCTCTATCGACCAGCTCGTTCAGATTGCGCGCCATGGCGCCAAGGTGGCGATCAGCCCCGAGCTGCGAGATGGCGCCGCAGCATCGTTCGGCCTGATACTCGAGGCGCAGGCTGAAGGAGTGCCAGTTTATTTGTTTAACCGAAATCCGGGATCGGGGCGCGAGATCGCTTCGCTCAAGGGCGACCCGGATTCTCCCGAATACAAAGCCGAGATCGCGCGCCGTTACGAGGGCACGCCCGGTACATTTGGCCTGACATTTGGATTCGCGGAAGAAATTCCCGACGAGGCTGTGGGCCGGGCCATGCTCGCGGTCGACCTGAATAACATGCGCTACCTCGCTGCCAGCCCGGCCTTCGTTCAGGGGATCGCGGATCTTCTGAATCACAGGGTGACGCCGCCTGTGCGCTGGCGCGGCGCAATTGGGGAGGCGGATTTTGTTCCGACCGGCACTGTGCTGCGGGGCCAGGGCTATGCGTACTACAGGGGCGTTCGGATGCAGGCCTCGCAGGCGCTAGCAAAAGCAGGACTCAAACCTGTCAAATTCGACGCGGCCGACGGCAATCTGATCACCACCAGTGCACTGACTGCTGGCTTCGCTGCGTTGTTGGTCCAAGACCTTCGCGATCTCGTCGAGTGGCATGACCTGATCTGGTCCATGGACCTGACTGCCATGAACGGTAGTATCGGACCCCTGTCCACGCCGGTGCAGGCGACACGCCCGTTCGCGTGGCCGAATTAGGCAGCCGATCGCGTTCTCGACATGCTGAAGGGCAGTTACGTATTCAACGACGAGTACCGAATCATCCAAGACCCTGAGAGCCTTCGGGCGACGGTGTGGCGTGATGGAGGCGTCTGGCAGGCGTGGGCGCGACTGCGCGACAGCACTCTCATCCAGATGAATTCAACCGACCATAATCCTACCGTTAGACCGGATGTCGGGCCGGAGGATTCTTGGGAGCTAGCGACGCCCCAGCTGATGAAGTACTACGTCAAGGGCGGCAAGTACTCGCACGGAAAGCACGGCTACGTGCTCTCCAACTCCGACTGGGATCCGTATCCGCTGGTGGACGACGTCGAGGCGTTTCCGATCGCCTTGGTGAACCTCATGGTCGCGGTAGTACAGCGCATACACCGCTTTGAGGATCCGTTTTTCACAGTCACAGACGCTGCCTCCGTATTGAAGGCACAAAGCGGCCCTGGCGGAGTCAGCGGCGTGGGGGCCGGTGGCGGCGGCGGTGGCATCGCGGATGCGCTCTGGCAGGAATTGAAGCCGCTGGCGAACCCGATTCCGCCCGACGGTGTTACGGCGGACAAGGGTGTCGGCGACCTCGACGCAGTACCAATGCTTAAGCTGATGCGGCTCATGCACGCGATGGATGTTTCGCGTGACATCCTCGCTCAGGATCTGCTCAACGCAGCGTTTTGGATGGACATTCGCAAACTGGAGAGGCCGGAACGCGTCTTCGGCCGAGCCCCAAATTCCGTTTGGATGAGCTTTCGCGACGTGATTCCGTTTCGCTCCGACCCCGGTAAGCCGCCGCCCGAAGATTCCAACGCGGACGCCGCAGTTCGCTTTATGCTGACCAACGCCCCAGCCGGCTTCTACTCGTCAACCGCGATCGACATGCCCGGCGGCAACGAGCCGAGGCCTCCACGTGCGGAACCAAAGACTGCGGCTCCCCACTAGTCCGGTCAGCTCATAAAGCGTATGAGCGCCGGGTGGCTCGACTGGCGCGGTCCTATGATAGCTAGCCGGCCGCCTGGTGGAGGTGGCGCACGCGCTGCGTCACGCTGGCGTCGTCCGCGTCAGACGCGCGTTTCAGCAGCGACCGAGCTTCTACGGCCGGTAACGCTCGACTGATAAGAAAGCCTTGGCAGTACGCGCAATTGTGTTCCTGCAGGAAGCGGAATTGAGCAAATGACTCGACCCCTTCTGCGACGACTTCCACCCTGAGCGCCCGCGCCATCGCCAGTATCGCGGCGGCGATCGCTCGGTCGTCAGTATCCTCGCCGAGGTAGCGGATGAATGACCGGTCCATCTTCAGCCGGTCGATCGCCATGTGGTGCAAACGCTGAAAGTTCGAATAGCCGGTGCCAAAGTCATCGATGGCGACCGACACTCCGATGGCGTGTAACTCCTCGAGCAACTTCACGGATCGCACCTCATCCATCATGATGATGGATTCGGTGACTTCGAGTTCCAACGCCGCCGACGTCAGCCCCGTCTCCGTCAGGATGGCTGCAACCTGAGCGGCGAAGTTATGCATTACAAACTGCAGATTGGAAACATTGACCGCGATTCTCGAGATCACGAGCCCTTCGTCAAACCACTGCTTGGCCTGCCTGCATGCCGTACGCAATACCCATTCACCGATCGGAATGATGAGGCCCGTTGCCTCGGCTATAGGGATGAATTCCTTCGGGGGAACGGCCCCGAGCTCCGGATGGTTCCACCGAAGCAGCGCTTCCATACCGGTCAGCTCACCGGTGGCCATGTTGAGCTGCGGCTGATAATGCAGGCTCAGCTCCCCGCGCTCGAGCGCGCCACGCAGCCGGTCTTCGATGGTGAACCGCTGTAGCGCGCCTTCGTTCATTGAGGTGTCGAAGAAGGCAAAACTTCCAGGCGACCGGCGTTTTGCAAAATACATGGCAAGGTCGGCCTGGCGGAGCAACGATTCGGCGTCGATGCCATCGACGGGAGTCAGAGCAATGCCAACGCTCGGCGTTATAACGATCGTATGCTGCGACAGCCGCATCGGCTCCTGGAGCGCGGATATTAACCGCTCGGCAACGTGGGATGCGTTGTCGCGGGCGCCAATATCCGGCAGCACCACCATGAACTCGTCGCCGCCAAGTCGGCCGAGATCGCTTGAGCGGGCTATCGCAAGCGTGTCGGCGTGGCGACTGTCTCCACTGCGCAGCGCCCTGCGCAGGCGATCAGCCGCCAGAATCAGCACCTCGTCTCCAATGGCATGACCGAGCGTATCGTTGATGCGCTTGAAGTTATCGAGGTCCACGTACATGACTGCTAGGAGACGCCCTTCCTGGCGCGCGGCAGTCACCGCGGAGCGGAGACGCGAGTGGGCCTGTTCGCGACTTGGCAGGCCGGTCAGCGAGTCGTAGTACGCCAGCCGTGCGACGCGCGCCACCATCCGGTCAAATTCCCGCGCCAGGACCGCTATTTCGTCCTTGCCTTGGAAGTCCAAACGAGCGGTCAGGTCCGCGCCTTCACCGATCGCCACAGCATGCCGCGTGACGCGGGCAAGAGGATTCAGGACATTGCGGTTCAGTAGACTGATCAACGACACAAGTACCGCGAGTGCCGCCGCCGTCAGACATGCGCTGGCGTAGTTAACGGCCGTGTAGCCGCGCTGCGTAATCTCCCTTGGCACGTCGACCCTTAATCGCAACGCTGGACGTCCGTAGACATCGTTGAATGTCTGATACACCTGCGTGACTTCGTCCGTCTCGACCAGCTGATGCGAACCGATGGCGCCGCTGAGTGGCGCCATCGATAGGTTGGCTTCGGCCTGCGCGCCGATCTGCTGAATCTCGTGCTTGGATACCAGCCGACCCATGATCACCATGCCGCGCGCCGGGCCGTGGCCAAAACCATCGAGGACTGGTGCCGCGGCTACCAGTAGGACGCCGAGATTGCTCTGGAGCAACCCCTGAGCGGGCCGGCCCTCCTCGAGGTTTTTGCGCCATGGGAAGTCGGCCGCTAGTGTCCGGCCTTTGGTGAAATCGAGATCCAGGGGCCCTTCGCTCTTCAGGTCAGCCGCCAGAGAAGCGATGACGTTGCCTTCCATGTCAGTGAATATGAGCGCATTGATGTTCAGCTGCTTAAGACCGGCGGTGGTCACCTGCTCGTTCAGGAAGGTCTGGTTGTGATCCTGGACGAAGCGCCAGGCATCCGTCCAGTTGCCCCAGCTACCTGCTTGGAGCTCGAGTTGGGCGAGCGTTCGATCCAAGGCAAACTGAATGCGACGCATCGCGACATCCGCTTCACTGCGCTCCAATTCGACGAAGCTCGGCATCAGCACCGATTTTGCGACCAGGATCGCCGTGACTCCGAGCACGGCGAAAAGCGCCACGATCAACGTCGCCACCTTCCAGCGGATGTTCATGGGTCGTGTTTAACATTAATTCGCCGCCACTTAAGAGCGTCGCCGTCTCAGAACCGTGGCGACTGCATTCAACGCGGGGAGCGGAAATGTGATGGCGGTCACGATGCGGGCGCGCATCGACCGGCCAGTCCGCGCCCGCGAAGCCACCGCAATCCGGCGAGTAAGACGCCAATCAGCCGCGCGGCCGAGTGTTCTAGCGGATAGCTGTCCGGCCGCGGCGTGGCCCGCTCACTGCTTCGACGTAACATCCAAAAATGGCATGGCGCCCGATAGCATGTATACGGGCAGTACGCCGTTCCATTTCTGTACGGCTTCCCAGGACACCAGTTTCGGATTCTGCGCGAGAGCGTCGGCGCGGATCTTCATCGACTGCGCCTCGCTCTGGGCCCGGATCACGACCTGCGCGGCTTCCTGCTTTACCTGTTCAGTTTTATTGAGCGCCTGAATGGCATTCTGCTGTGCGATTACCTTTGCCTCAACTGCAGCGTTGAAATTTTGCGAGAACTCGATGTCCGTAATCGCGAAATTGGTGACGATGACGTCCTTCGCTCCCAGCGATTCGGTAATGAGCTTGCTGGCAGCCGCGTTGGCTTCCTGCCGGTGAGCGATGAGGTCGACCGCGTCCCAGCCAGCAATCACTTCCTTAATGCGCTGCTCGATCACCTGCGGTATCAGCTTGTTCGCCCAGTCCTCGCCGACTGTCCGGAACACCGTTCCCGCAGCCTCGGGATGCAGCCGGTAGTTCAGTACGAATGTGATCTTCGATTCCTGCACGTCCTTGGTATAGGCCTCGGTATTGCCTTTCCATGCCTGAAGCCGGACGTCCATCTGATGCATGGACTCCGTGAACGGGTTATAGAAGTAGAGTCCTTCGGTGCGGGCGTCACCTTCGACGACCCCGAAACGAGTCAGAATTCCGCGGTGCCCGGTCTCGACCGTCTTGAAACCGCAACCCGTCACCGACAGCAGCAGCAGGACTGCCAGGATTCGCGTCTTCATCTTATCCCCCCTGTGTAAATCGAAACGCGTTGTAGAGTCTCAGCCGACCCGCGCGAATCAGAAGTGCCAGCGGCCAAACGATGCTCAGCCCCACGCGTCGCCCGAATAGCCGAACATTGTGTTGTGGCGAGAACACCAGGTCTCCGAGTGCGACGAGTACCAACAGCAGGAGTCCGGCGAGCCAGATCCTCAGCAACCAGGTAGTGACGAGGTAAAACGGCACGGCCAATTCCCCAAGTGAGCTCGCAGACATCAGCTTCTCCGGTGGCTTCAACTATTCTCGAGTTTTGGGCTTTTGACCCCTTCCGCGAAATCCAACTCGGTACTGGCGACTTACTTCTTGCCGGGTGCGGTATAGCTTCCGCGCTCTCCGCTTCGCAGCTCCCCGACCGTGCCGTACGGTGGATCCACTGGCTCAGCCGCATAGGCGAAAGCCACCTGTCCATTGTCCTGCGGGACTGCGACGTGGCGTATTCGCATCTGCCTCCAACCGGCAAGCGACGTCTCTGGTGAAAGATCACCGATCGGTGCAGCACCGCTCCACGCGCCTTCGACCGTCGTCGAGCCGAGGTCGCCGCGGTCATTCATGTGCTCTTCGCGCAAGCTGAACTTGATCGGCCCCGACGACACCCGCTCAATCTTCCCGCGGACGCTCCACGGCGGCTTTATTGTGCCGCTGGCCGACAGCGCCGTGTAAGTCAGGGAATCCTTGATTTCGCGCTGATCAACGGCGATTGACCCGTGGACGTCCGATGGCTTGCGGTTGGCCGCGAATGCCAGCATCCCCTCAACCAGCCGAAGCGGCAAGGCGCGGACGTCGAATGCCTCAATGGCTTTGCTTTCGTCGAAATCGACGCCCTTGGTGAGCATGACTCCGGACACTATGATCAGGGTGCCGCCATCCGGCTGGGTGTCGAGCACGGAATCGCCCGCTGGCGTTACTGATAGCCTGAAATGCCCAGACTCGGGTACGCCCGCCACGGAAATCGCGAAGTCGAGCATCCCGCATCCACGCCACGCAGCCATGACGTCAGCCGACGGCGCAGCCGCGACCGCGAACGGGACGAAGACCATGCTGACCGCGATTAACGCCGGACCCCAACCGAACACGAATCGTGCGTTTCGGGGGCGGTTGCAGACGGATGGCGCGTTCATCGGTGTGGCCCACGTCTCAAGGATTCGAACGCTCCGAGGGCCGCGAGCCTGCTGTTCTGTGGGTGCAGTGCGTGATTATGGTGTCCGGCGTAGGAAAGTGCATCCGATTCGGTGCGGTCGCCGCCTCAGTACTCGCTAGGACCGCCGACGCCGTTGTCTCCTCCGACGTGCTCCACCCACCAGCGGGGTAGGTCGGCGATCGAGCCGAGTATCGCATCCGCGCCGGGCCGTGCCGCCAGGTCGGATTCGCGGAACTTGCCTGTCCGAACGAGAAGCGCGCACAGGCCGGCCACCCGTGCACCCGCGACGTCCGCCACAACGTCGTCGCCAATCATGGCCGTCTCCACGGCCGCACACTTGAGTGTGCTCAACGCGGTCTGAAAGAACGCTGGAGCCGGCTTACCAAGGACTACAGCGCGGCGGCTCGTCGCATGCTCGAGGGCAGAGACAAATGGCCCGACGTCCATCCGGAGGCCATCGGCGGCGCGCCAATACCGAGTCATGCCGAGCGCGACCAGAGGTGCTGTCGCGTTGTCCATAAGCAGCCGGAAGGCCCGGTTCAGCGTCTCGAAATCCCAGGCAAGACCAAGATCGCCCAGGACAACACTGCACGCGCCCGATTGCGCCCCTTGCTCGAGAGCTGGCACACCCGCGAAATCTGTCGCCGTTGCCGCAGGTACAAAGAGCGCCGCCGGGCCAGACGCGTGCATCCTCAACCAGTCCGTGGCGACGACTGCTGGCGTGACGATGTGCTCCCGCGTTGCGGATATACCGAAACCTGCCAGTTTGGCGACCAACTCGTCGCGCGGGCATGACGTCGTGTTGGTGAGAAAAACGTGCGGAATCGAATGCGCGCGAAGCCATGATAGTGTCTCGCATGCGCCGTCGATGGCTCGCTCGTCCTGATAGATGACCCCGTCCAGGTCGATGGCCAGTGCTCGAAGGGGTGCCATGGGCAAATTGTATCTATGATTTGACGTTGTTTCCCCGGCCGCCCACCGGGCGATAAGGCCGAGCTACTCGCGCTAAGTGTCACTGGCGTTACCGGCGTGGTTAATCATCCGATCGTTGACCACGTGCAGGCGCTCTGGCTGGCAACACTACGTCGGCGAGTTGCTGCCGCTAGTCACAGGGCGATGGATGATAAGAATTCGGCACCGGACCCGACGCTGGTGGTTGGCCGGAAAGAGGCTCATCTCGGAACGCGTCCGCGAAGTGTCCGCAACGCGCGACGCCTTCCGAAATGATCTCTTTAAGTTGGCTCTGGTCCTGCCTACTCGTGGACTTGTGAGAAACGCAATACGCGACCCGGGCGCTGTCCAGGCAGGCCCGATGCTTCTGCGCGGTGCGCTGAAACCGGTAACTCAGCCGGTCCTCCTGGACCATTGCGGCGGCAACGGCGCAGGGATCGCCACTTCGGAAGTAGAACGTCAGTTCGGTGCCCACGACGTCATCGTGTTTGCCTTGGACCAGGATGGTGGTCACGCCGTCCGCGGTCCGGGAAGGCGCCGCAGCGGGCAAATGATCGTCGACGCTTCTGATACAGCTGAACGCAGGCAGGCCCCGAAATTCGAGCAATACGCTCGTTTCCTTATCCAGCGCCATGGTGCCAGGACAGCTGATCATGACGATCACCTGATACGCCAGTTCCGGCGACACGGCGCTGTTGAAGGCGGGGTTGCCGTCCTTATCTGGATATCGCAACGTCGCCGCGGCGCCCGGCAGGCTCTTAAACCAGCTCTCTCCGGTGACCGCGTACCGGGTGAGGTCGGTCCGCTCCGTCGCCGGGCTCTTCGCGCCGCATCGGGCATTGGAGAGGCGCCGGGCCGACTGCTCGCGAAGCGCAATTCCCAGGGTCGCCGAGACGAACTCCGGATCCGCAAGACGGCCCGACTCCGCGAGTATCCGCATCCGTTCCAGCAAGAAACCCCGCGGGTCGGCGCCGATCCGTTCGGGTATCGGCCGTTGAGGTTCAGTTTCGGTGGTTGGGTCCGCGGCGGCACCGGTCTGGGCGGCTGATTGGCCGCTGCTGACCACCAGGAGAATGACAACGGGGAGGACGACTCTGCGCATGTCAGGCGCCGGGGCGCGAACCCTCGATTAGCCATGCGGGCAGCCGGGACGTCAGCTAACCCAGAATCCCTTCGCCTCGACCGGTACTACGGCTGCGGTCAGCGCCGCGCTGTCTCGCCGCGCGACCAGACCCTGGGAAAGTCGGGTCCATTCAGAGGATCTCCCGTCGCAAGGCCGGCGTCCTTGTCCAGTTGGACGTAGGCAGCATTGTCTTCTTCCGGCGAAAACGGGCGCTTGAACCAGCGCACGTCGTCGCCCGTATAGCGAATCGAAAGCGCGCGGCGCCGCAGCGTTGGGGACTGGTTGCCGCCCGCAGAATGCAGAGTAAGCGCGTGATGCACGGTGCAATCGCCCGGCTCAAGATCAAACGATATCTGGGCCGAGCGGTATTCCGCGGAATCCAGGTCCGGCAGATCCTCGTACTCGGCGCTCGTTTCTGCAGTCTGGCTATTACGGAACTGCATCGGGCGAAATTCTTTACCCCAACGGTGGGAACCGCGGATGAAGCTCATGGCGCCTGTGTCGGTGGTTGCCGAGTCGAGCGGGACCCAAACCGAGCACATCTGCCATCCCTTAAGCCGAAAATAAGGCATGTCCTGATGCCAGGGCGTTCTCGCCCCAGCGCTGCCCGGCTCCTTGACCAGCAAGTGCTCGTTGTAGAGGTTCACGTGGGCTGACCGCATGAGCTGACCGGCATATTCGCCGGCCGGGGAATGGCACGTGAATTCCTCGAATGCGTTCAGCCGCTTCCACATGTTGTAGTCGCCGAAAAAACGCCCCGCATCCTTACCTCCATATTCCTTGCTGAGTGGACTGGGGTTCGCCATAGCCAGCTCAATGCCGTCCCGCAACATATCGAGCCATCGTCGCTCGAAGGCACCACGTAACAGAACCACGCCGTCGGCGTCGAAGCGCCGAATCTCCTCCGGGGTAATGGATCTGGCTGCGGTCAATGCCTGTAGGCTGCTCATACACGCGAAGTGTAGCTCTGTGCGCCGGCGCAGTCTTTCCCCTGGACGATCCCGCAGTTCTCAGCCTGCCAGGTTCAGAACAGCACCGCCCCGCCCGCCAGCAATTCGAACTGAAAGATCGTCGAGCCGTGGGCATGTATCTGACAAATCGCACCGTTTGCGCCCGATCCGCAGAAGAAATCGGTATTCGTGTCCACGAAACTCACGTAGCCACGGCCTTCCATACGAAATTGCACGTAGCGGCTGACTGGAACGCGCAGCCCCAGCGACAGGGACATCGAAAAGCGCGTGTCTGAGGTGCCGACTGGGGTATCGGGGGTAAACCGTGTGACGCCGAGTCCGCCTCCGAAATAGGGCTGGAACTGAGGTGTAGCGTTGTCGAACGTTACGGTACCGCCCAAGTGCAAATATTCGACGGTCGTGCCCGTCGGCACAAAGTTGCCACCGGAGAGCGTCGTTGCCTGCCGCGAATACAAAAGCTCATAGTTGCTGTTCCAGTCCGCTCTCGCGTCGATTGCAATGGCGAAAGACTCATGGTCGCGCAGATCTACCGCCTGGCCGGTGGTGGCATCATTGAAGTTGCCGCCCACGCGGTATCCGATGAACGCATTAATCGAATACGGCGGTGGTGGCGCAGCAGTGCCATCGGCGACTGCCCGACCGCTCGCCGCGAGCCCGACACACGCCGAAAGCAGCAGTGCGCCGCATCCGCAATACCGCGCCGCCGGCCCGTTGGCGCCGGACTTCGGCGATCGCTGAAACTGCCGCGAGTATCCTCGTGCCTTCATTTCCGTTAGCCGAACACCGGAAGCGCCGTCACCTCGTCCGGCGGTACCGCCTCGACTGGCAGACCCTCTCGCCTCCACGCGTGCAATCCGCCTTTGATGACCGCAACCCGAACTCCGTTCTTCTCGAGCTCGCGAGCCACCCGGATGCTGGTCGCCTGACGCAGGCACGTACAATATACGTAGACTGCCCGGTCGACCGGAACCGCTTCGTGGGTTTGATGAAGTGCGTTGGGATCGAGCCTCTTCGACCCCTTGATTCGCACTGCCTTGGCATCGAAGTACCCGTGACTGCGGACGTCGTAAATGCAGGCGCCGCCTTGCACCGCCTGCATCGCGTCCGCCGGCGTCACAATGACCACAGCTCGCTGTCTGCGCTCCTTGAGCCACCGCCACAACCGCAGCCCGACGTAACCAGCAATAAAAGCGACTACCAGCCAGCTCAGGATACGGCCGAACGACTGGTAACCCCTGGAGACAGCTTCAAGCGCTCCGCTGAACACGAAGCCAACAAAAAAATACGCACCGATGTAAAGCAGGCTGCCCGCAAAATCCAGCCGTAGGAACTGCAGGAGCCGCATCCGCATACACCCGGCCATTGGTGGCGCCATGGTGTTGATGCCGGGTATGAACTTCGCGATTACGAGAAGCGTACGCCCGCGACGGTAGAACGAATCGGCCGAACTCAGTATGCAGGACTCGGGGTTCAAGGAGACTCGGCAAAGGACTCCGAGTAACCACCAGCCGGTGTACCGCCCCATGATAAACATCAAGGTGTCGCCAGCGAGCATGGCGGCGACCGAGCCACCTAAAGCGTACGACCAGTGCAGCGTGCCGCGTGCGCTGGCGGCGCCGGCGATCAGCAGAGCCAGTGCGGCCGGCACGGGCACCCCAACCGCTTCCAGGAATATCGCGGTGAACAGAATTGAGTACCCGTGCGTCGCTATGTCGGAAATCCAGGATTCCATTGTCGTTTCGGACTCGGCCGGTGTAGCTGCGCTCCCGTCTCCGTCGGGATGCAGCCCGACTTGATCTACAATTGCAGGTGCCTGAAATGGCTCGCAGCTATGGCCGGTGTTCCGGCCGCGACGTATCAGGCGCGTCTAGTTTCTGGACCGCAGACCATCATTCAAGGCACGTCGTCACAGAAGATACCGCTTGGGCTCGCGAGTAGACATCCTGTCGACAATTTTGCAATCTGCCGCGCTGCGTTCGGTGGGGTTGCCGCCCGGACCAGAAGCGCCGGAGCGGCGAATGGCACGCGTGACGACGGCGCTTAAGATGCTGGCCTTGGGAGCACTGATCATCCCATGGGACGCAGTCGCCGGGACTCCGGAGCATTTCGCCGTCGCCGATTTTATGCAGTCGCAGGCAACGACGCCGCTCATAGACAACTCGGCTTTTACGCCAGCATCCGACGCGCCCAGCGCTCTTGAGCCGTTCTCAGGCACGGTAAAGGTGGCTGAGGTCGGGATGAGCACCACGCCCGAGACATTTAAGACCGGCCAGGTGCTAGGCAGGGACCCAGCCGTATTCCCCGGCGTGGAGCTCCAATTCTTCACGGTGAATGGCGACCTCGTTCCGGTGACTCAAGATGTCATCCGATTTGGAAGTCAGGGCTCAGGGAAAAGCTTCTGGGACATGATCGTCCAGCCGGGGCGCGTCTGGTCGGAACACGCGGACGGTGGCTGGTCTCGCGCAGCATTCCCATTCGCTCTGGTCAATTCTCTTGAGGGAGAAACGCACAACGGGTTGGCGACGTTTCTATATCGGCGCGGCAAGGTCTCGAGGCTTCGTTTCCAGATCGTGCAACAGACCGGGCCATACTACATCTCTGACTATTTCACGGCGGCCGGCAGCGCCCCGATGACGCTGCGCGGCACTCGCATTGTCGGAAGAGCAGCTCTGGAGCAGAGGTACCGAGCGGCACTCGCTGACCGCGTTCGCTTCGACACCTGGGAGCACCTTGCCGACATCGTGGGCGCTCAATCGCTGGCAAACTTCGACGGCCGACTGCTGCCCGCGCATGCCGTCGCTGCCGGCCTGGACTTTCGCGGCACCTTCTACCTTGCATACTGCAATAGCGCGGCCGGTCCACTGCCGTGGTGCGATCGCGTGCGTTTCGGCGTCTGGTCAGCGACCAAGGCGCTCGCAAATGAGACGGCGCTGCTGCGCCTCGCCCAGAAATTCGGTCCTGAAGTGTTCGATCTCAAGGTCCAGGACTATGTTGACGGCGCCGCAGCCTACAGCGGCTGGGCGAACGTTCGATTTCGCGACGCCATCAACATGGCGACCGGGGTTGGAAATGGCTCGACCGTCCGCGAGCCTAACAACATCGAAGATGGTTATCTCGATCCCTCATATTCGCGGTGGTATGAAGCGCGCTCTAGCCAGGAGAAGGTGAAAGCACTTCTGGAGACCGGCCGGGTCTATCCCTGGGGACCCGGGCAGGTGGCACGATATCGGGACCAGGACATGTTCGTGCTCGGCGTCGCCATGGACGGCTTCCTCAAATCCCGCGAAGGCGCTGCGGCAAGCATCTGGTCGATGTTGGAGAAGGAGGTCTACGAACCCATCGGCATCCACTATGCGCCAACCAATCGCACCATTGAGGTCGAGGGTCCCGGACAAGCGCTTATGGCGTTCGGTTACTACCCAACTATTGGCGACATCGTGAAGATCGCAAGGCTGTATCACAATGAAGGACGGGCCAACGGAGCACAGATACTTTACAGCCCGGCCATCAAGGCGCTCTCGGCCGGTGACGAGTCGCGGGGGCTGTCGACCGGCGAGTCGAACGAATTTGGCGAGACGATGTATTTCAATGCCTTCTGGGAAGTCCGCTACACCTCAGCCGAAGGTTGTCGATGGTTCGTTCCCGTTATGGAGGGATGGGGCGGGAATCTGGTGGCGCTCATGCCCAACGGGCTCACCGCGGTGCGAATCGCCAAAGTCCCGGAGTCAGCGGAACCCGCTGAAAGCGACCCGACGCCCATGGTTAGCGTTGGAAACCGCGTATCGGCGTTCTGCCGTTAGCGGACCACTCCCCCGCGCCAGATTGCCGGTCGAAGCGACCATTCGGGAAGTCGGTGCCAGAGAGCACTGACAAGCGGTTTGGGCCCACCTGTCACATCGCCGGGCGTTTTGCCTAGCCGGCGGAGCGTAAACTCTGCACATGTACCGGCGGCCGTGGCCAATTCGAGATTCCGCCGCTCGGCATGCCTGCCTTGCGCCTGCGATTGCCTTGCTATGGCTATCGGTTCTCTCGGGTTGCGGCGGTTCGGGAAACGGCATGAGCGGCCCCTCGGGAATGACGCCGCCACCTCGCGGCACATTGCTCGGCGCGCCTACTCTGATCGCGGATGTGCCATCGCCAAGTTTGCTGGCCACGCTAAGCGGCTCCTCCTATCAGCAGATCGCTGCGCTGAGCGGCGTGCCCGTATGCGATGTGGTGTCCTACCGCATCCAGTATGAGACCGTCGGAGGCTTGAACGAGGCTACGAGCGCGTCGGCAGCGTTGATGATTCCTCTCGGCACCAACGCGACGTGCTCGGGGAATCGACCGATCCTGCTGTACGCGCACGGAACGACGACCGATCGCACCTACGATATCGCCAATCTCAACGATTCGAGCAATGCCGAGGGTCTGCTGCTCGCCGGCATATTCGCCACCCAGGGCTACATTGTCGTGGCGCCGAATTACGCCGGTTACGACACCTCAACGTCGCCATACCACCCCTATTTGGTGGCCGAGCAGCAATCCAAGGACATGGAAGATGCCCTCACCGCAGCGCGCACCGCGTTGCCTGTAGCCAGCGCGTTGCAAACGGCCGACAGCGGCCAGTTATTTATCACCGGGTATTCGCAGGGCGGCTATGTCGCCATGGCCACAGTGCGCGCCATGGAGGCCGAGCAGAAGGCCGTCACCGCTGCGGCGCCAATGTCGGGCCCCTACGCACTCGCGGCATTTGTCGACGCCGTGTTCTCCGGCGAGGTGACTCTGGACGCGCCCGTCGTCACGACCTTCGTCATCTCGGCCTACCAGCGCGTCTACGCCAACATCTACACGAATGCCGACGACGTATTCTCGGCCCAGTACGCGCCCGGGATCGAGTCGCTGTTGCCCTCAACAACTCCCCGGAGTCAGCTGTACGCCGAAGGAAAATTACCCGAGAGCGCGCTGTTCAGTTCGACGCCCCCGAACTCGTCATACGCGAGCATCACCCCGGCAACGACACCGGCCGACCTCGCGCCCGAATTCGCCCTCGGCTTCGGGCCGGGCAATCTGGTCACCAACAGTTACCGCCTCACCTATCTCCTGGATGCGCAGTCACAGCCCGACGGGGGCTGGCCAGCCGTAACCACCGGTTTGCCGGCGCCCAGTCCCGGTATCGGTCTTCGTGCAGACCTGAAGACGAACGACCTCCGCGGCTGGGTTCCCGCAACTCCTCTATTACTGTGCGGCGGGGATGCTGACCCGACAGTTTTCTGGCTGAACACGACGCTCATGCAGGACTATTGGACCGCGCACCCTCCTGCTAACAGTGCGACCGTGCTGGATGTTGATTCAGCTCAAACGAACAACGACCCTTACGCGAGCATAAAAACGGGATTCAGCGTCGCCAAGGACATCGTCGCCACGGCCGCTATCGCGCAAGGGGCAACCGATGGCGGAGCCATGGCAGTTGCACAGGCATACCACAGCTCGCTGGTACCGCCGTTCTGCCTGGTTGCGGTGCGGTCATTCTTCGCGGCGCGCGTGCATTAGCGAGCCAAGCTCCTGGCGCAATGACTTTGATTCACCAGCCGACTGTCAAGTACGCTTGGGCCATGTGGTGCGGCGGATATGGGTACAGACCGCCGCTGGCGTCGACTACGAGCCATAATGTCTGGTTGGTAACGTTGGTGACCTGCGCGCGAAGCGTCGCGCTCGCGCGCCCGATCGTGAATCGATAGCGGCCGCCCACCGTAAGGGTCGTCTGTTCGGGATTCTGTACCTGGTTGTCGAGTCGAACCTGTACGGGCCCCAGCCTGTTCGCCACAAAATCGAGCGACCACTTTGGCGCAAAGGTCGGGCGGTAATCCGCGCTCAGCTGCAGTAGGTAGTGCGCCTGATTTAGCGGCTCGGTACCGATGGTTCCGATTGCTTGCGAGGCGGGCTCAATTACCGGCGCCATGAAGAGCGCGCCGAGAACCATGGTAAGCCCCTCCGCCACCTCGCCATCTAGAGACACCTCGAGCCCGGTATGGCTCTCAGTGCCGAGCCATGTGTATGCGCCGGTGCTTCCGACGTTGTAATACGGCTTCCGGACCTGAAACACGTCGACAATCATCGCCGTCGTCTTGTCGAACTGGTAGCGAAAGCCCGCCTCTT
>Ga0187780_10001852_pt1 | contig 15971 bp, 12 predicted proteins | sample 1015_Q2_SP10_20__FD_132429 | JGI IMG/M metagenome (GOLD analysis project Ga0187780, IMG submission 132429) | Tropical peat soil microbial communities from peatlands in Department of Meta, Colombia - 1015_Q2_SP10_20_MG | ecosystem: Environmental > Terrestrial > Soil > Wetlands > Peat | place... | reverse complement strand
GGACGTACGCCAAATCCTGATGTAATGTGTAACAAAGAAATTAAATTTAAGGCATTTTTAGAACATGCTTTAACACTTGGAGCAGATTATTTAGCGACTGGTCATTATGCTGGTGTAGAATTCCGTGATGGCGAATTTAAAATGCTACGCGGGATTGATTCGAATAAGGATCAAACTTATTTCTTAAATCAACTTGGTCAAGACCAATTATCTAAAGTAATGTTTCCGTTAGGTCAATATACAAAACCTGAAATTCGTAAAATTGCAGAGGAAGCAGGTCTTGCAACCGCAAAGAAAAAAGATAGCACAGGTATTTGTTTTATTGGAGAACGCAATTTCAAAGAATTTTTAAGTAATTACTTACCAGCACAGCCTGGAGAAATGCAAACAATGGCTGGTGAAGTGAAAGGAAAGCATGATGGTCTAATGTATTATACAATTGGTCAACGTCATGGCTTAGGAATTGGTGGAAATGGTGATCCATGGTTTGTTGTAGGGAAAAATCTTGAGAAAAACATTTTATATGTAGAACAAGGTTTCCACAACGAATTACTGTATAGTAATGAAGTATTTGCTACAGATATTGGCTGGACAACTGCCGAGCCAAAAGAAGGAACTTTTACATGTACAGCTAAATTTAGATACCGCCAAGAAGATAATGATGTAACTGTTCATGTTTTAGAAAATAATACTGTAAAAATTGATTGCCATGAAAAAATACGTGCAATTACACCAGGACAAGCTGTTGTATTCTACGATGGTGATGTTTGTCTAGGTGGAGGAACAATTGACCGTGTGTTTAAAGACGATGAAGAATTGAGTTATTTAAGATAATAAAATGGGAAAGAGGCTAGGTAAGCCAATCTATCTTTCGTTGAAAAGATAGATTGGTTATCCAGCCTCTTTTTTTCTGTAAAAGACGATTCGGATTAAATTGCCATTTCTTTTTCATTTTCAAAAACATCTAACAGGATTGAGACAATTATATCCACGACGTAAGGATCTTGAAACATTCTTTGAGCATTCTTAATTTCTTTTAATCGTGTTGAATTATTTTGAAGTAGTAGATTAATCGTTTCTTTTAATTCCACTGGATTTTTACAAACAACACCTAAATTATACTTTTCTGCAAAAGATGGATTTCCTTCTTCTTGGCCAGGTAATGCACCAGTTATAACGAGAGGGGTATTACTAGCAACAGATTCCATCATGACATTGGGACTTCCCCTTGTAAAGGCAATATCAGATGAAAACATTAATTCTTGAATGGCATCTGTAAAACCTAATACTGTAACTCGATCACTATACTCTTTCAGTAAGGAGTGCTCAAGTTTTTCCTTTAAGGTTACATTGCGTCCTGCAACGATTTTTATATGACAATCAAAATTTTGGAGTAAGGTCTGAGCGATTTTCTCCATATTTCCCGCACCTTCTCCACCGCCCATAAGTAAACACTCTAATGGGCTACTTGTATCTTTGTTCGATAGATAAGAGGGACTCTCTGATTTTTTATAAAATCTTGATCGAACAGGAAAGCCAGTTATTTTAATATTGTTCTCTGGTACACCGTACTGAATACATATCTCTTTTGCTTCTTTAGTTGGACTGATAATATAGTCAGCTCTTGGATCTGCCCAAAGTGGTGAGATGCTAATTAAATCAGCGATTAACGTAATAAATGGGATTTTATAACCGTGTTTATCAAGTATGTCTAAAATGCTTCCATTAAAATTTGGATGTACGGTTAAAATAATATCAGGTTTTATTTCATCTAAAAGTTTCACAAAATTATTTTCTATTTTCCATCTAATTAATGAATTGATAAAAGAAGGTTTTTGAGCAGAGAAATCAAATATCGCTTTCCACAGAAATTCTGTGTGTCTTGTAATAGGGCCGTATGATTTACCTATTTTTGCTAATAATGATCCTCCTAAAGAAAAACCATCGACAACATGTATACTTATTTTTTCTTCTATTTCTAATTTTTCTTTTAATGCTTCTGTAATACTTTTGTGGCCATGACCTGTAAAGTCAGAAGAAATAATTAGTAGTTTTTTCGGCACAATGTCCCCTCACATTTCATCTAAAGTGTTAGATTTTTTTAATGTTGTTGTACTTATTGTAGATGAAAGTGGACGAAACAACAAATAATTATTTGAAAATTTAGCGAATTATAATAAATAACTTACAAAAATTTAATATTATTAATGATATGATAGTATGAGTTCAAGTTTTTTTAATATAAGAATGAGATTTTATCAGACCTAATCTCATCCTGTAGCGGATATCGACTAATTTCATTGTTAAATGACGACAATAATAACTTAAACAGGTAAATGAATATTAACTGGGGGCTAAGATATAGTGCAGGCAAAAACAATTTATACGATTTGTGTTTTAGTTTGTTTAGCAGCTTTTGAACATATTGTAGTAGGTCTGTTCCCACCATTATTTTCAATCATTTCGAATGAATTAAACATAAGTATCTCGCAAATGGGTTTCGTATCAGGTATAACGATAATAGTAACGTCCTTTTCTGCCATTTTATGGGGAGCAATAGGAGGTAAGTTTAATTCAAAGATTCTATTAATGGTAGGTACAGGAATCTGGGTTTTATCAGTTTTTGCAACATCGTATGTACAAAGTTTTTCACAATTGTTACTTTGTCAATTCTTTACGGGAATTGGATTAGGATGTATTTCATCTATCGGATTTAGTGTGTTAACTGATAGTATTTCTGTGGAGCGTAGAGGAATGGTTTTAAGCTTTTGGGGAATGTCTCAAGGGTTTGGAGGAATCATCGGGGCAATTGTTGCATCAATTATTGGAACTGCAATCAGTTGGAGAACACCCTTCTTTATCTTAGGAGTAATTGGCCTCGTATTGTTGATTTGTTATTTGTTTATAGAAGTACCTAGTGTAGGAAAGACAGAGCCTGAATTAAAACCTCTATTAGACAAAGGTGGAATTTACGAGCATAAATTTACATTTTCACAGATTAAAGAGGTTGGTCTTAAAAAGAGTAATGTATTTTTATTTTTACAGGCATTATTCCTCAATATTACAATTGGAAGTTTGATTTGGGTACCTACATTGTACATATCAAAAATAGAAGGTTTAGGATTCTCTTCAAAAACTGCAATTATTGCGGCGAGTTTTCTTTATGGTATTTTTCAAATAGGCGGATTAACATCTACTTATTTTGGTTACATTGGTGATCAAATTCAAAGAAAAACCTTAAAGGGTAGAGCGATTTTTACAGGCTCTGTACTTTTTCTAATGATTCCTTTCTATTTTTTGTTATTTAGTTTACCGATGAAAAATTTAGAATTACCTGCAAATCATGATTCAATTTTGATTTTATTGATGCTACTGAAACAAATTTTTTTCAATCACTGGATGTTTATATTGCTAGTAATAGCATTTGTTGCATCTGCTGTGCAGTCTGCAAATACACCAAATTGGTTAGCGTTAATTACTGATGTGAATTTACCTGAACATCGCGGAGTTGTATTCAGTATAGGTAATTTAATGAGCAGTATAGGTAGAACAATTGGAAATGTTGGAGTAGGTTTGTTATTACCATTATTTTCAAGTTATTTAAACCAACAACAAAGTTATATATATACTCTCTCTACGTTACTTTTGTTTATCATCCCGGCTTCATTATGCTATTTGTTCATGGCGAAACGAAATGTTGCAGATATTAAGAATGTTAAATACATACTTTGTGAACGTGTAAAAAAACTTAAAGCAAATGAGTGAATGCTGTTTCTCTAATTTGAGACAGCTTTTTTCTTGTCTTAAATTTAATTGATTTGTGTATCGTTTTAAAATAGCTAGGGATAATAAAATTGAAAAGGAGGGTATTTATGAAACCATTAACAGGTAAAGAATTGGAGTACATAGTAGATTCTTTGTCAAATGAAGACTTACTAATCAAACAATGTATTAATGCTTTTATTCACACAAACAATCCATTAGTTAAACAAGAGGTTAGTAAATTAACGACAAGTTTACAACAACATAATCAAAAATTAATGGGTCTCTTATCGCAACACTTGGAAATTGCTCCAAGAACTTTAGAAGAAGCTCAAGCTTATTCAACTCAGCAACAACAACAAATGCAACCACATATTCAGCAATTTAATCAACAAAACATGCAACCATATAACCAACAGTTTAATCAACATAGACAATAAAGAAGGAGGTAGAATATGGTACAATCTGTTTTGCAAGATGAAGATTTACTATACATTATTTTAGCAGATTTAAAAAGAACTGTTCGTGAATATACGACTGCTACAACTGAATCAAATTGTGAAACTGTAAGAAGTACATTTCAAGATTTAACTCTCGATACGTTAAAACTCCAAGGGGAGCTATATCAGTTTATGGCACAATATGGAATGTATGATACTTCTTCGCCAACAGTACATCCTGAAATTCAAAGCCAACTAACTACTTGTACAGATACGCAACAAAAGACGAATCAATTATTAACTCAAAATATGCATATGAATAATCCATTGCATTAATCTGGGATGATAATTAATGTGAAATAAACAACCTTAGTCCATACCTTTGGGCTAAGGTTGTTTTTATTCTTGATTTTAGTATGCATGAGTAGATTACAACCCTAGGTTGCTCCTTTTCCGAGTGGCGTGAGCGAGCCTCCTCGGCAAGCCTACGGTGTCTCAGTATTCCCGCTATTCCCTCAGGAGTCTCGCACCTTCCGATGTGAAAAACTTCTGTCATTAAAATTAAAAATCTAAAAACAACAATCTTTTAGAAAAGAGCCTTGATATTAAAATTAGTTTATTTATTAACTTGACTTAGAGTTCACTCTAAGTTGTAAACTTATTTTAATCAAAAGAGAGGGATGATGTCATTTGTTTTCCATTAGTCAAGCTGCTGAGAAGTCTGGTATTAGCTCTTATACATTAAGGTATTACGAAAAAATTGGCTTACTACCCCCACCAAAACGACAAAACGGTGGAAGACGTTTTTATACGGAAAATGATATTCAGTTCATGACATTCCTGAAAAGTTTAAAAGAAACTGGTATGTCTTTAGAAGATGTAAATGAGTTTGTCAAAGACGGCTGTATTTTAGAAAAAATTAATTCGAATGAGCAACCATCTAAGCTTACTCCGTCTATAAATAAACGGATCGAGATTTTATCGAAACACTTAGAGAAAATGGAAATTAAAAAGAGGGAACTGGAAGAAGTGATTTCTACGGCAAGGAACAAACTGGATATTTATTATTCAATTTTGAAAAAGGAAGTGGAAAACAAATGAAACATTTGAATGTGTATCTTATGTTAATAGGATTTTCCATTTTTACTGGAGCTACTTTTAACCTTGCAAAATATACAATTGGATATTTTTCTCCGTCATCAGCTGCTGCATTGCGTTTCGGCTTAGCTGCTGTAACAATGCTCATTATTTTGATTTGTTCAGAAGGTATAAAGAAAAGCCAATTAAAGAAGAATTGGGTATCATATATTATTCTTGGAATTGTGGGGATCTTTGGATTCAATGCTTTATTTTTTGTAGGATTAAAATATACTTCTCCTGTTAACGGGGCATTAATCATGGGACTGAACCCTTTACTAACGACGATTTTCGCTCGAATGATCTTAAAAGACCAAATTACAAAAAAACAGGTAATCGGTATATTCTTTGCTTTCATCGGTGCATTATTAGTGATTACAAAAGGGTCTATTCAAACGATTGAAACTCTCTCAATTTCAGGCGGGGATTTAATTATCCTTGCAGGTAACGTTTGTTGGGCACTTTATGGAGTGCTCGGACGCCGGTTTGTAAAAGACGGCACACCGCTATCTACGACAACTTATACGATGATTATTGGTGCAGTTAGTTTGATAGTCTTTTCCTTTATAACATCTAATCCTATATCTTTCTCAAATATTCCAATTAGAGCTTGGGGAGCAATCGCCTTCATGGCTTTCTTTACAAGTGTTTTAGGGTATCTATGGTGGAACAGAGGTATGAAGGAAATTGGAGCAAGTAAAACTTCTTTATTTTTTAACCTTGTTCCAGTTGTAACGATGATTATTTCATATGTGATTGGAACGCCGATAACGGTATTTCAAATTATTGGTGCTGTATTAGTGATATTGGGTGTTTTAACTGCTTCTGGGGTTATAAGTATTCCTAAAAATAAATACAGTAATGAAAAACATTCAGTAGTAAAATAGATAATCATTTTTACAGAAGTTGCATTTTCGAAGAGTGCGGCTTTTGAGATTGAAAAATTTTAGAGGAAATATATTCGAACACGATTCCTACGCTCACCCATAAACTAAAAGTGGGGTGATGTATGTGTTTCTGCGGAATCAAATGGAAACTAGTGAGTATCATCAAAAATATTTTCGTCCGTCTTGTATGCCTGCTTTAAATTTGAGATTGAAAAATTTTAAGTTGTTTGATCCTTATTATGAACAAACTCACAATCAAATCCAATTACCTACTGAATTAACAAGAACCCCAGAAGATACGGTTCTAAATTATTTTAGCATTTTGCGTGAGGCGGAAAACGTGGGTGCGCGCTCTTGTGGAACGATTGGTCTTGCACGAATTCCATTTCCCATTGCTTACAACTTTTTATCTAGGGAGTATCAAAAAAAAATAAGTTATGAAGATTATCTTAATTCTTTTGCTGGGATTGGACATACAAGTTTAATCAAGCTTTGCCAAGTTCCAGATATAAATCGTGGAATAAGATTTTTTTATGAAATTGAAACAATCGAAGCGTTTGCTGGCATGAAAGCTGAGTATTTTGGCTATTCTTACGGATTTATCCAGCTTGTTCGCGTTAAAGAAGGTTATCGAATTTCTGATTTACAGAAGATAACAGAGGATTTCCTTTGCGCTCCATACCATGGCTGGAGTCAAGAGGGAGAAGCAATTGTGGATGTTGAATACGGAAATTGGTGTAAGTTGGTTCAGAAGAGATACCCAACTATAAAAAAAGATTATGTAAAAAATATTTATTTTCATGGTAATGATGGTGCAGATTATTTTTTTATATTCTTTACATTAACGAATGGAACTGACTTAGAAATTGCTCAGTTTCGAAAAGTAGATAATGGAAATTGGAAACAAGTGAATATGAAACCTGAAGTAGAGTGTATAAAGGAAACTTAGATTATGAGAACGTATATAATTTTCCTCTAAATACACTATTCATAATGTATGAAACGATTGTTTAATTTAGGCAGTCGTTTTTTTTGTTTTGTTAAAGCTTATTGTTGATTTTCTTATTTAACTACCTGGCAGGTAAGATAAATAAGAAAAGGAATCATTGGAATTAAATGGAATATTATTATGAGTAATAAAATGTTTGAATTCTTGAAATGAGGTAATTTTATGTTTTGGTATTTAGAGGTCATGCGGAAATACGCGAAGTTTGATGGACGTGCATCACGAGAGGAATATTGGCTTTTCATGTTAACACTTGCCCCTTTCCAAATTATACTCTATTTCTGGGGGCAAGCATCAACCATAGGGGCAATTATTAATGTAGTGTTCATACTAATTCACTTTTTACCTATAATTGCCGTAAGTGTGCGACGCTTGCATGATACTGGACGAAGTGGTTGGTTTTATTTTTTCGTACTTATTCCATTTATTGGTCAAATCATTTTATTTGTTTTGCTCGCACTTAGAAGTGATTATGGTGAAAATGATTACGGACCTCACCCAAATACCTTTTACTGATATATAGTTACATGGCATTTTAGCATGAGTTTAGATTGTTGAACGCATGCGATAGTTCAACAACAAAGAGAGAATGATCATTAATTGATCATCCTCTCTTTTACTAATGGCAGGTTACAGCAATAATCAAAAAACATCTGTGCAATGAGATATAGAGCTCAAACACGTAGAAAATGGTTTAGTGCATTTAGTAGACCTTGTGGGTCCTCCACCGGTATGAGGTGACCGCACGGTAGCGAGTATCCCTAATTAGCTGCGTACTTTCTCCATAAATTAAGAACGTCAAATAATTGTCCGACGGTTCCCTTTTGTCCCCATAGGACGAGTAGAGGTTGTTTCGCCCTTAGTCCGTTTTGCTCTTTTTCAATAGTAACATTAATGGTGACCGAGGAACGATAATCCTCACAAACGGCGTGTACGCAAGATGGATTTCGATAACAACGCAAATATTCGGCATAGGCTTCAGGTGTTACCGCTCCTGGTGTTTTACTTTGAGCAGAAAGATGAGCTGTTAAATAAAGTGCAGACGTTTAGCTAAACTTTTACTCAATACATTCTTAAAGAAAGCTAATTCAAGGATTTCCGCCTTCCTTAATTCTTTAACATTTGTTACATTTATAGAAGGAAAAATTGTACGAGGTGAAAAGATGAACAACTTTGAATTAGGCGTGAAAGCCTTGCAAGAAGGAAACTTAGAAGAAGCAGCAAGTCATTTAACAAAAGAGATTGAAGAAAATCCAACAAATGCACTTGCGTACCTAAATTTTGGACAGCTTTTATTAGAGATTCAAGACGTAGAACGTGCTTGTCGTTTCTTTGAAAAAGCACTTGAATTAGATGCTGAACTAGCTCCAGCACATTATATGGTAGGAAATGTATATTTTGAAGATGGAAAATATGAATTAGCAAAGAAACATTTTCAGCATTGTGTGAAATTAGGAATGGATGAGAGTGATGTTCATTTCATGATAGGACTTTGCTGTGTGAATAATGGAGAAGAACGATTCGCACTTCCTTTCTTCCAAAGATCAATTGAACTAAATCCAGAAGATATTGAAGCTGTTTTTCAATATGGATTATGTTTAGCAAAGTTAGAAATTTTAGATCAAGCTGAAGAAAAATTATTGCAGGTTTTATCGATGGATGATACACATGCAGATGCACACTATAATTTAGGAATAATTAAAATGTATCAAGAAGATTTAGATGGTGCAAAAAACCATTTTAAGAAAGCGATTGAATCGCAAGAAAATCATATGTTAGCAATGCATGCTTTAAATGTAATTGAACAAGCAGACTAATTTTTGTAGCAAAGAGGGGTGAGTGGAATGCAAAGTGAACTTAATTTATTTGAGGATGATATACCTTATGTAAAAGGTCACGTGACGACCATCATCTTTTATAATGCTGAAAATTTCTATACAGTAGCAAAAATAAATGTTGCTGATACAAATTTAGGGAATATTGAAAAGGAATTGACGGTTACAGGAAACATCCCAAGAATGAATGAGGATGAAGCATATCTATTCAAAGGAATGCTAAAGGACCATCCAAGGTACGGAAAGCAATTTCAGGTTACTTCTTATGAAAAAGAACTCCCTTCAACAAAAAAAGGGGTTATTCAATATCTATCGAGTGATTTGTTTAAAGGAATCGGCAAAAAAACAGCTGAACGAATTGTTGAACATCTTGGAGAAGGCGCCATTAATAAAATTCTAGATGATCAAACTAGTTTGGAAGGGGTACCGCAGCTTCCAAAGGCAAAAGCAAAAGAAATTTATGAAACGATTTTATCTCATCAAGGTCTTGAAAAAGTTATGAGCTTTTTAAGTAGCTACGGAATAGGACCGGCATTATCAATCAAAATCTATAAAACCTATCAAGAATCAACGTTAGATGTTATTCGAAAGAATCCATTTAAAATGATTGAAGATGTTGATGGAATTGGTTTTGGACGAGCAGATGAAATAGGACGTGCAATTGGTATTACCGGAAATCATCCTGACCGAATTCGAGCAGCGTGTATTTACATACTAGAGCACTTGTCATTACAAGACGGACATGTATATGTTTTTCAAGATCAATTAATTGATGAGACAAGACGTATTTTGATGAAATCAGATTCAGAACTTGTTGAAAATGTAGACGTGATAAGGGAAATGAATCGCTTAGTATCAGATGGGAAACTTGTCTCAGAAGATGAAAGAATCTACTTAGCTGCTCTTTATTATGCAGAAAAGGGGATTGTTTCTTCAATCCATAAATTGTTAAGTGAAGCACCAGATATTGGAGAGATAACAGATTCCCGTTTTGAAAAAGAACGAAAAGAACTTGAAGAGAAAATGAAGGTTACTTATGCACCTTCACAAGCAGAAGCAATTAAGAAAGCAATGGAATCTCCAATCATGATGTTAACTGGAGGACCTGGTACAGGGAAAACAACTGTTATTAAAGGGATTGTTAATCTATTTTCCACAATTCATGACATTTCATTAGATCAACATTCCTATCCAAAGGACGAACCATTTCCGTTTTTGTTAGCAGCCCCAACAGGTCGAGCAGCTAAGCGAATGAGTGAAGCAACAGGGCTACCTGCGAGTACGCTTCACAGATTGCTCGGATGGACCAGGGAAGGTGAATTTACGCATCATGAAGATAACCCATTAAATGGTAAGTTGTTGATCATTGATGAGTTTTCGATGGTAGATGTTTGGCTTGCCAATCAACTACTTAAATCGATTCCTACTAGCTGTCAAATTATTTTCGTTGGTGATGAAGATCAATTGCCTTCAGTTGGACCAGGACAAGTTTTAAAGGACTTATTGAACTCAGGAACAGTACCAACTGTAAAATTAAAAGATATTTACAGGCAATCTGAGGATTCTTCAATCATTACATTAGCTCATTATATAAAAGACGGGGTTATTTCGGATGATTTGTTTGAACAACGAAAAGACCGGTCATTTATAGGTTGTAACAGCGGGCAGGTTGTTGAAGTAGTCAATAAAGTCTGTGCGAATGCGAACCAAAAAGGATTTCCAGTTCGTGATATCCAAGTTTTAGCACCAATGTATAAAGGCCCTGCGGGTATTGATGCACTAAATAAATCACTACAAGAAGTGTTTAATCCGAAAAAAGAAAAGCAACGTGAAATGCAATTTGGTGACACGAGTTTTCGTGTTGGTGATAAAGTTTTACAACTTGTAAATGTTCCTGAAAACAACGTGTTTAATGGTGATATGGGTGAAATCATTAATATCTTTTATGCAAAAGAAAATGTTGAACAACAAGATATTATCATCGTTTCGTTTGAAGGAAATGAAGTGACGTATACTAGACCTGACTTTTCTCAATTAACGCTAGCTTACTGTTGCTCAATCCATAAATCACAAGGAAGCGAATTTGATATTATTGTGCTTCCGATTGTGAAAGGATATTACAGAATGCTACGTAGAAATCTAATTTACACGGCCGTTACACGTAGTAAAAAGTTTTTAATTTTATGTGGTGAGCCAGATGCTTTTGTTCAAGGGATTAAGCGTACAGAAGATGGCCAACGCCAAACAACATTGCAAATGAAGTTACAAGGAATAACAAGTGGGGAATTTAATATAGAAAATGACTTACCTTTTCCTTTGCATGACGACTTACCAAATCTTACTCCTTATGATTTTATGGATTAAACCAATACTATAAATGCGAGACGGTCTATCGCAACTGTATGAATGTTCCACAATTTGGGCAAAATGCTTTAATAATATTCTTTTTAAGAATAAAAGGAGCGATTTGCTTGAGATGTCCAAATTGTCACAGTAAAGACTTGGGGAAAATTGGTGTAAATCAGTATTATTGTTGGGGATGTTATATCGAGCTAACCATCAATAAAGGATTAATTTACACTCACCAAGTTGAAGAGGATGGAACACTCAGTTCATTAGATGATTTATTTAATGAAGAGGACCGTAAACTCATATTATAGGGGGTGCGATTCGTGGGGAGAACTTTACTTGGTTTTAGCTTAGGAGCTGGAATACTTGCATATAAAATTGCAAAGGACAACGATCTACTTTCACGTAGAAATAGACGTAAAATGAGAAGAGCGATCAATAATTTGTTCTAAAGATTAAATTAGGCACATGTCTCAAATGAGGGGCATGTGCCTTTGTCATTTTGAAAATGGTTACGGTCGTTCTATTACATAAAAACTGGAAAAAACCTTCATACTAATACTGTATGGAGGGTTTATGATGGAGAACCTAAAAATAAAGTGGATTTACCGGCTCTGTTTGTTATTATTAATCGGATTAGTTTGTATTGTATTTTATTATTTAAAACCCGTTTATTTACCAATTATAAAAGGGATTTGTAAAGCAATTATTCCGTTTGTCATTGCATTTGTAATAGCTTATTTATTGCATCCTTTAATCCAATTTATCCATAAAAAAGGGATGAAACGGGGATATGCCATTTTGCTAATCTATTTTCTTTTTTTTGGAGGAATTGCTTTAGGTATTTATCTCCTACTTCCAGTATTAAGAGAGCAATGGAATGAAATTTTAAAATCATTTCCAAGGATTATGGCGCTTTATGATCTGTTTATCAATAAAATAAATGTGAATACTTCTCGAATGCCACATTTTTTACATCAGCGAATTGATTTAGTAATTAATGGTGCAGAAAAATGGGCTATAAGCACAGTGGACAAATCAGGGAAAATAGCAAAGCATCTTATTAATAATTTTCTTTTTATTGTTCTCATTCCAGTCATTGTGTTTTATTTTTTGAAAGACTATAAATTTTTGTCAGGGCTATTATTAAAACTTATACCAAGAAAATGGAGAAATGAAACGGTAGAATTAACTCATCAGTTAGATTTAACGTTTGGAAAGTACATAAGAGGACAGATACTCGTTTGTTTTCTTTTATTTATTTTTGCAACAATTTTCTTTTGGATTTTTCGAATGAAATTTGCGTTAGTCCTAGGCTTGTTTATTGGAATAACTGATCTGATTCCATATTTTGGACCAATTATAGGTGCAATTCCTGCTTTATTTTTAGCTCTTTCAATAAGCTATAGTATGGTAATCAGGGTAGCGATCATCATAATTGTTCTACAAATAATCGAAAGTAACGTATTATCACCATTTATTATTGGAAAGTCAGTTCATATTCATCCGATTATCATTATGTTTACGTTATTAGTAGGTGGTGAAATTGGAGGTATTCTAGGCTTATTAATTTCGGTACCTACATTAGTGATTGTGATCTCATTTATTCGCTATTTGAAACAAAGAAAAGGCCATATGACTTCTTGACGTAGTGGGCTCTTGAATGATAGAATTTCGGCATACAAGTAAAAAACGTAAAATAAAGATGGAACAAGTAAGTTACAGACCATTTAAGCAATTGCGCAGAGAGAAGTTTCCTTGGCTGAAAGAAACTTTAAATGAAGGGTAACAGAAAGCTAATCCAGAATGCAGCTAATTACTGACGTTAGACCACGTTACGGTCACTTGAGGTGACAAATAGAACTCAGTTTTTTCCAAGTTTTATTTGTAATCAGGGTGGTATCGCGAGTTAATCTCGTCCCTGTTTTAGGGGACGGGATTTTTTTATTTTCTTTGAATTAGAATTTATTTACTTATTCTACTAATAAATGGAGGTATTCAAGATGAAAAAGCTAACTGCATCAGAAATTCGTCAAATGTATTTAGATTTCTTTAAGCAAAAAGGTCATACAATTGAACCAAGTGCATCATTAGTTCCAGTAAATGATCCAACGTTATTATGGATTAATGCTGGAGTAGCGGCATTAAAAAAATATTTTGATGGGACTGTGGTTCCAGAGTATCCAAGAATTACAAATGCACAAAAATCAATTCGTACAAACGATATTGAAAATGTAGGGAAAACAGCTCGCCATCATACATTCTTTGAAATGTTAGGAAACTTTTCAATTGGAGATTATTTCCGTGAAGAAGCAGTAACTTGGGGATATGAGTTACTAACTTCATCAGAATGGTTTAGCTTTGAAAAAGAAAAACTTTATTTCACATATTACCCAGAAGACAAAGAAACTCATGATTTATGGGTTAAACTAGGGGTAGATCCTACACATTTAATTCCTTTAGAAGGTAACTTCTGGGAAATCGGTGAAGGCCCTTGTGGACCATGTACTGAAATTTTCTATGATCGCGGAACAAAATATGATCCTGAAAATATTGGGATTAAATTATTAGTAGACGACATTGAAAATGATCGTTACTTAGAGGTTTGGAACATTGTATTCTCACAATTCAACTCAAAAGAAGGCTTAGACCGTAGCGAATACCCTGAACTTCCAAATAAAAATATTGATACAGGGATGGGTCTAGAGCGTATGGCATCTGTCCTTCAAGAAGTAGAAACAAACTTTGACACAGATTTATTCATGCCAATTATTAATGCTACAGAAAGCATTTCTGGTACAAAATATAGAACAGGAAGTCTTGACCAAGACACAGCTTTTAAAGTAATCGCGGATCATATTCGTACTGTTTCATTCGCTGTAGCAGATGGTGCGCTTCCATCAAATGAAGGACGCGGTTATGTATTACGTCGCCTAATTCGTCGCGCTGTACGTTTTGCAAAAAAATTAGGCATTGAACGTCCATTTATGTTCGAATTAGTACCTGTTGTTGCTGAAGTGATGGAAAGCTATTATCCATATGTAATTGAGAAAGTACCGTTCATCCAAAAAGTAATGAAAAATGAAGAAGAACGTTTCCATGAAACATTACATGAAGGTCTTGCATTATTAACTGAAGTAATGAAAGCAGCTAAAGCTGAAGGAAACACTGTTATCAAAGGTGCAGACGTATTCCGTCTATATGACACTTATGGATTCCCAATTGAATTAACAGAAGAATATGCAGAAGAAGAAGGTCTAACGGTTGACCATGACGGCTTTGAAGCTGAAATGGAGAAACAACGTGAACGTGCTCGTGCAGCTCGTGTGGACGTTGATTCAATGCATGTACAAAGTGAAGTTTTACGTGAGCTTAAAGAACAATCTACATTTGTAGGATATGGTAAATCTTCAATTGAAACGAAAGTCATCGTTCTTGTTAAAGATGGAGAACGTGTAGAAGATGTTGCAAATGGTGAAGAAGCACATATTATTTTAGAACAAACACCATTTTATGCTGAGAGCGGTGGACAAATTGCTGACAGAGGTACACTTATTGCTTCAGGCTTAAAGGTAGAAGTGTTAGACGTACAAAAAGCACCAAATGGCCAAAATTTACATCGTGTTAGAGTAGTTGAGGGTGTATTATCTCTAAATGCAAACGTAATTGCGACAATTAATAAAGCAAATCGTTCTAGTATCGTAAAAAACCATACTGCAACGCATTTATTACATCAAGCTCTTAAAGATACTTTAGGAACACACGTTAATCAAGCTGGCTCATTAGTAAACCCAGAGCGTCTTCGTTTTGACTTCTCTCATTTTGGTCAAGTTCAACCAGAAGAGCTTGAAGCAATTGAAAAAATTGTGAATGAAAAAATTTGGGAAAGCATCCCGGTTGAAATTTCAGAAAAAGCAATTGATGAAGCAAAAGCAATGGGTGCAATGGCATTATTCGGAGAAAAATATGGTGATGTTGTACGTGTTGTTCAAGTTGGAGACTATAGCTTAGAACTATGTGGTGGTTGCCATGTAGACAATACAGCTTCAATCGGTATCTTTAAAATTGTTTCTGAATCTGGTATTGGAGCAGGAACACGCCGTATTGAAGCAGTTACTGGAAAAGCTGCTTATGAATATATGCAGGAGCAAATTGGTCAATTAAAAGATGCTGCAGGATTATTAAAAACATCTACAAAAGATGTTGTGTCTCGTGTAGAAGTTTTACAAGGTGAAATGAAGCAGCTTCAAAAAGAAAATGAATCACTATCAGCTAAATTAAGCAACATTGAAGCAGGAAATATTAGTAATAGTGTAAAAGAAGTTAATGGAGTTAAATTTATTGCAGCTAAAGTAAATGGAGCTGATATGAACAGCTTACGTACAATGGTAGATGATTTGAAAAACAAAATTGGATCTGTTGTCGTATTACTTGGTTCTGCAAGTGATGACAAAGTAAACTTAATTGCAGGAGTAACAAAAGATCTTGTTGGTCAAGGATACCATGCAGGTAACTTAGTTAAAGAAGCAGCAACTATCTGTGGCGGCGGCGGCGG
>Ga0187780_10001851_pt1 | contig 15973 bp, 14 predicted proteins | sample 1015_Q2_SP10_20__FD_132429 | JGI IMG/M metagenome (GOLD analysis project Ga0187780, IMG submission 132429) | Tropical peat soil microbial communities from peatlands in Department of Meta, Colombia - 1015_Q2_SP10_20_MG | ecosystem: Environmental > Terrestrial > Soil > Wetlands > Peat | place... | reverse complement strand
TATCTGCTCTTCATTGACGAATCGCATCAGACAGTTCCGCAGCTCCGCGGCATGTACGCGGGCGACCGCTCGCGCAAACAGACGCTCGTCGATTATGGCTTCCGCATGCCGTCCGCTCTCGACAACCGCCCGCTCAATTTCGAGGAGTTCGAGCACCGCACCAATCAAGTCATCTACGTTTCCGCCACGCCGGGCCCCTACGAGCTGACCAAAGCCGGCGGCGTGGTCGTCGAGCAGGTGATTCGTCCGACTGGCCTCGTCGATCCCGAAGTCGAAGTGCGGCCGGTCAAGGGCCAGGTGGACGATTTGCTGGAGGAAATTCGCGTACGTGCCGAGCGAAACGAGCGCGTCCTCGTCACCACGCTCACGAAACGAATGTCGGAAGATCTTGCCGAATACTTCGGCGAAGTCGGCGTGCGCTGCCGTTACTTGCACTCCGAGGTTGAGACGCTCGAGCGCGTGCGCATCCTGCGCGACCTTCGTCGCGGCGAATTCGACGTGCTCATCGGCATCAACCTGCTGCGCGAAGGCCTCGATTTGCCGGAGGTCTCTCTCGTCGCGATTCTCGACGCCGATAAGGAAGGCTACCTTCGCAGCGCCACCTCGCTCATTCAAACCATCGGTCGCTGCGCGCGTCACATCGAGGGCCGGGCGATTCTCTATGCCGACCAGATGACTGACTCGATGCGCCAGGCCATCGGCGAGACGAACCGCCGCCGCGCCAAGCAGCAGGCGTTCAACCGCGAGCACAACATCACGCCGCAATCGATCGTGAAGTCCGTCGACATGCAGCTCGCGCGAATCGTCGACGCGGATTACGTCACGGTTCCGGCGGAGGACACCGTCATCGGCGAGATTACGACCGAAGAACAACTGGTGCAGGCAATCAAACAGCTCGAAGCCCAAATGCGGGAAGCCGCGAAGAATTTCGAGTTCGAGCGCGCCGCCGCCCTCCGCGACCGCATCCGTGCTCTCAAGCAACGTGACCTCGGCGTGATCTCCTCAACCGGCGCTTCCGCGCCTACCGCGCCTCCGGATGTTCAGCCGACGCCAGCAGCGGCCGCTGCATCGGAAGGATCAGCGGCGCCCGTTGCAGCCAAATCGGCCACCGCTCGCACCCGCCGCCGTTCGTAGCGCCGGCGTCTCGCCGGCGATTTTCGCTTTTCCCGTGAGCGGCCGCTCTTCGCAGGGGCACGCAGGATGGGGCCCCCAGGTCGACGGCTAGTCGAGCCTGGGGGATCAGGCGTGCCCGGCACGCTTGCTTGTCTCCGCGCCGCCCCTCCGTCCCGTTGTCATCCCGCCTGCCCTGACGAAGGAAGGGAACCCGGCCGCTGTTTTTGCAGACGGTAGTGACGGATCTGCTTCTGGTTTTCAGGTTTGAGTGTAGCGCCGCGGCCTTCAGCGCGGCATCTTTGCTTTTGTCGGCTACACGACGCCGCGCTTCAGCTCTTCCAGAGGATAGAACGTCCCGCGCCAGACAATCCCGCCCCGCCACAACGTGACGATCGTCGACCGCATCAGCATCCACGCGAAAATCAGCGCGCCCACGGGGTACGTCAGCGCGTAGAGCGGCGACTCGCCGATCTCAATCGCTACGCCGCCCGCCACGCCCAGCGCCAATCCCACCGCCATTACCGCAAACGCCAGCGCCCAGCCGTGCGCGAGCGGCAGCGCCGCCACGGGAAATACGAACATCAGCAACAAGCCAAACACTTGAATCGCCGCAAGCCACAGCCTGTAGCCAGATGCCGCGAAAAAATTCTTCGTCGTCCCCCGAATCGTATTGCGAAGGCCCGCGTGCCAGTGGACGCTCACGGCTTTCCCCGCCTTGGCGATTCCCGAACGCGCCCCCGCTTCTTTCGCCAGCTTGCCGAGCTTCATGTCATCGACCACTTCCATGGCGAGCCGCTTGTGTGTTCCTAACTTCTCGTATGCGTTGCGCCGGATTATCTGAAACGCGCCCACGCCCGAATAGCCGCGCGAAAGCGGATCGGTCGCCTTCCACGGCCGCGTCCCCATCAGGAATCCGACTCCGAAGAACGTCATCACGAGTTTTTCGCCAAACGTGAAAAGCTTAGGCGCAGCCAGCAGGGTGATGTGGTCCCAGCCCTTTTGCTCCGCCAGCGCGACCACTCGGCGCAGCACGTCCAGCTCGAAATGAACGTCCGCATCCGTGAAGACCAACCATTCGCCTCTCGAATGTTCGTACGCCTGCTGCAGCGCGTGCGGCTTGCCGAGCCAGCCCTGGGGCAGGGAATCGACGCGCACCGGTTTCAAGTGCGCATTCTTCGCCGCGGCCGCCGCCAGGATCGTGCCCGTCTCATCTTCGGAACGGTCGTCCACCGCGATCACTTCGTAGTTGGGGTAGTCGAGGCCGAGCATCGTCTCCAGCGCGTCGGGCAGCTTTTCAGCCTCATCGCGTCCTGCAAACAAGATCGAAACCGCCGGGCAGCGCGAATCCGCAAGCGGACCAACGTCCGCAAGCGACGGAATCGACCGCAGCCCGATCGCGAGCTCTATCACGCCCGCGATCCACAGGGACGCCACAAAACCGAGCAGCATTGTCCAAAAGATGTGCAACGCAGATTCTCCCACCGCAAGAAGGTTCCACCAGTTATGCTAGCACGCTCGATGAATCGCACCGTTTCCATCGTCGGCGCAGGGCGCGTAGGCAAAACCCTGGGGAAGCGCCTCCGAGAGCGCGGTTGGCGCATCGGCGCTGTCGTGACGCGCTCGCTTGGAACCGCGCGCGCTGCCGTCCGCTCTATCGGCGCCGGCAAGCCGTTCGGCCGCCTCAGCGGGGACTTGTTCGCAGCGGACGTAATTCTGTTCGGCACACCGGACGATGAGCTCCCAGCCATCGCGCGTGCACTCGCCCAAATCGGCGGCGCCCGCTGCAAAGGAAAAGTGATTCTCCACACTAGCGCCACGCTGGATCGGTCCGCGCTTGCTCCGCTCGCCCGGCACGGCGCATCGACCGGATCTCTTCATCCCATGCAGGCCTTCGGCGGCAAGATCATCCCGAATCTGCGTGGCGTAATCTTTGCTATGGAAGGCGACGCCAAAGCCCGGAGAGTGGCGCAATCGATGGCAAAATCGCTCGGCGGAATTCCGATTGCAATCGCCACCCGCGACAAGCCGGTCTATCACGCCGCAGCTGTGATGGCCGGCGGCAGCGCCTATCCCGTCATCGAAGCCGGCCTGCAGTTGCTGATGGGCATCGGCTTCACGCGCGCGCGCGCCACGCAAACGCTCTTACCTTTGACGCGCCAAATCCTCGATAATATAGGGCGCATCGGTCCCCGTGCTGCTTGGACCGGACCGCTCTCGCGGGGCGATTACGCGATCGTGGCAAAGCACGCGCGCGCGCTGCGCCGCTTTCCGCGCGAGATTCAGCAATCGTATGCAGCCCTGGCGCTTTTGGCCGGGCGCGTCTTGGCGAAGGATCCGGACGCCGCGCTGAAGCGCATTAAGCGCGCGTTGAAGGTGTAGACGCAGCGCCGGGTTTTTTGGCGCGGCATCTTTGAAATTGTTTCCCGGAGGAAATTGTTGAACTCTACGGCCAAAAAGCTGCACATTCCCGTCGAACACACAACGCTCGCCAATGGCCTGCGCGTGGTCGCGTCGCCCGATCGCTCCGCGCCATTTGTCACCGTCGGCGTCTACTATCAGATCGGTTTTCGCCTCGAGCCTCGTGGACGCAGCGGCTTCGCACATCTTTTCGAGCACATGATGTTTCAGGGCTCCGAGAACGCCGGAAAGATGGAGCACATCCGCCTCATCAATTCCTCGGGCGGCCTGCTCAACGGCACCACCAACTACGACATCACGAATTACTTCGAATCCGTCCCGTCGAATGCCCTTGAGCGCGTCCTCTGGCTCGAAGCCGACCGCATGCGCGCGCTCAAAGTCGACGACGAAAATCTTCGCAATCAGCGCGACGTGGTGAAGGAAGAAGTTCGCGTCAATGTCTTCAATCAGCCTTATGGTGGATTTCCATGGCTCGATCTGCCGCCCGTCGCGTTTCGCAACTGGCCCAACGCGCACAATTTTTACGGCGACTTCGCCGATCTCGACGCCGCCACGCTCGCCGACGTTCAGCAATTCTTTCGCACCTATTATTCGCCCAATAACGCGGTGCTGCTGATGCTCGGCGACCTCGATCCCGCCGAAGCCTTCGCGCTTGCGAAGCGGTATTTCGACGATATTCCCGCGCAGTCGCTTCCGCCACGCGCGGACATCACCGAGCCGACGCAAACCGAAGAGCGTCGCGGCGAAGTGCCGGAAAAGCTGGGACCGCTTCCGGCCATTGCCATCGGCTACACGATGCCGCAGCGCGAGACGCCTGATTGGTACGCCGTCGGAATCCTCGACCGTATTTTGCACGGCGGCCGCGCCGGCCGCGTCTATCGCAAACTCGTCCTCGAAGAGCAGATCGCCGTGGACGCTGAAGGCGGCGTCGATCTCCTTGATACGAATGGCCCCACGCAAATGGTCTCGCGCATTTTTCACAAGCCCGAATTCACATCCGAGGGCACTGTCGCCGTCTACGATGAAGTGATGGAGGCCGTGCAGCACAGCGGCGTCCCTCAGGATGAGCTGGACGCCGTGAAAATGAAATTTCGCTCCGATTACTATTCCATGCTCGAAGGCGGGATGGGTTCGTACATGCCGCGCTTCGGCCTGATGCATTATCTGGCGTGCTTCACGCTTTTCGACGGCGATCCCAAGCGCATCAACACGATCCTTGACGGCTTCCTCGCGGTTATCCCCGAACAAATCCAATCGGTGGCGAAGAAATACCTCATTCCGCCCAACCGGGCCGTGCTCTTTCGCCGCCCGATGAATCTCGGAGGTGCGCAATGACCTCGCCGAGCGCCCCCGTCGCGTCCGCGTCGCGCCGCACCACGGCGCCAGCCCTCGCGCCCGAGCGTCCTGTCGCGTGGCCGAAGCGAACCGTTCGCACCCTCTCCAACGGTCTGCAAGTCGTGCTCGCCGAATCGCGCGCGTTCGCAAAGATTTCGGCACAGCTCTATTTCCGCAGCGGCAATGCTGTCGTGTCGCACACCGCGCCTGGCCTCGCCGAAATGACGGCCACCGTCGTCCGCACCGGCACCGCTTCGCGCCCCAGCCGCCAAATTGAAGAAGACCTGCGCCGGATGGGCGCGAACCTTGGCACCAGTTCCGGCGCCGATTCGAGCGCGATTTCCGCTGCCGGTCTTGCCGAGTTTTCCTCGGGGATCTTGGAACTCATCGCCGATCTCGCGCGCAACGCATCCTTTCCCGATGACGAATTTGAACGCGAGCGCCGTCAGCGCTTCGAAGAACTGAAAGTCGAACGCACCACGCCCGGCTTCCTCGCCAACGAGCGGTTCCGCAATGTCCTTTTCGGTAAGCATCCCTACGCGGTCATCGCCCCGACGGAAGATCAAGTCGCTGGAATGCGCCGCGAACAGCTCGTTGAGTTCTATCGCGACCACTACGTCCCGGCGGATTCGCTTCTCATCGTGGTCGGCGATTTCTCGACGGACTCCATGCTGGAGCAAATCGACAAAGTCTTCGGCAGTTGGAAGGCTCCTAAGCCCGTGGCGCCGAAGTCGCCCGCACCGCCGAGTCATTCCGGCCGCCGCGTGCATCTCGTCCACATGCCGGGCACCGTGCAGACGCAGGTCCTCGTCGGCAACCTCGCCATCACGCGCCGCGAGCCCGATTGGTACCGCGTGGTCCTTGCCAACGCGATCTATGGCGGCGCATTTCATTCGCGGCTCGTTCTCAACATTCGCGAGCAAAAGGGCTACACCTACAGCCCGCGCAGCGGCATCAGTGCGCTGCGCCAGCACGGCTATTTCACGGTGCATGCCGCCGTGCGCAACGAAGTCGCCGCGGCCACTCTCACTGAAATCTTTTACGAAATGGACCGCATGCGTTCGCTGCCGGTCACGGCCGAAGAACTCGATAGCGCGCGCAACTATCTCACCGGCGTCTTTTCTCTCGGCGTCGCTACGCAGGATGGCCTTCTCGGCCAGCTTTCGACCGTTTATCTCGATCAGTTGCCGGAAAACTATCTCGAAACATACCGCGAGAAAATTCACGCGCTGACCGCCGACGATGTCGTTGCTGCCGCGCGCCGCCATTTCGATTCTGCCAATGCGCAGATTGTCCTTGTCGGCGACCGCGCCCAGATCGGCGCGCAAGCCGCCCTCTTCGGCCCCGTGACGGTGTACGATTCTCGCGGAGGCGTCATTCCCTGAGTGAGTGCGGCGCAGGACGGGGGTTGACGTAGCGCCGAGTTCTTCTTGCCCTGAGCGGAGTCGAAGGGTAGCCCGGCACAGATCTGCAACGAGCTTGTTCGACTATGACGTTCAGATTCGGCTACTGGCCTCTAGCCCTGTTCGCGATGCTCGTCTGGTCGGCGGCGAGTCCTGCATTCGCAAAGAAGATTCCGCCTCCGCCGCACTCGGTCGATCTGAACACTGCCACCGAAAAACAGCTCGAACAGCTCCCCGGCGTCGGCCCCACAACCGCCAAAGCCATTGTCGAATTCCGCGCTAAGACTGGGCGTTTCCGCCGGGTCGAGGACCTTCTCGTCATTCGCGGCATCTCCGAATCAAAACTCGAGAAGATTCGGCCCTACGTCACCGTCGGCCCGCCGCCGAAAAAACCACAGCAGTAACCACCCGGCGCGATTGCACTAACCTGTCATCCCGAGCGAGTCTGCCAGCCTTTGGCGGACGACGAGGGACCTGCTTTTGCTATTTCGACTTCTGCCGGGAAGCCTTCTTTGCTTTGCCAGCTTTCGCTGCCGGTTTGGATGCGGGCTTTGCTCCAGCCCCGTTGGTGACCACATGCTTCGTCAGGTCCAGCGTGAAGCTGTCGACGTTGCTCGTCTTCTTCGTCGTCTGGTCCACTCCGATCGAGTTGACCACGATCGATTTCGCCGACACCGCAACGCGCAACAAACCAAACGTCTTGTCGTTGTACGCTTCGAGCGTGAGTATGTTTCCCTTGCCATCGCTGCCGGGAATTCCCGTTTTCGCCGGCGCGCCGCCTTGGCCCGTCTTGAAACCTGCCAGATTGAGGTACCCGCCGTTTCCTGACACCACGTACGGGATCTCGCGCCCGTCGCTCTTCATCTTCCGCGTATATCTCTCGTAGAGATGCGCGTGCCCCGAAAGAACTAGATCGGGCCAGATGCCTGCTGCCACGCACTGGGCGTCAATCTCTGCGAGCATCTCCGGGCTGGGGAAATGGGAGCTGCTGCCCGTGAATGGCGGGTGGTGCACAGCGATGATCAGCGCGCGCACGTCGCCGCTTTTGCGCTGCGCGGCGGCCGCCTGAAGCTGCGCCAGCAAGAATTGTAGTTGCGCGTTCCCTGCGGCTCCGCCACTGATGACTCCTGCAGTTTCCCCTGCGTTGGAATACAGCCCGATGACCTTGGCGAATGGCATGTCGAGCGTGAAATAGACGGCTGGCTGTGTCATCGTCGTGCGCGCAGAGCCCTGTGCGATCGGATTGTGCGCGGGCGTCTTCGTGCAGAAATTGGCGACGAATGGCTGCAGCGAATAGGGGACTGGAATACTCGCAGCGACGGCCGAGTCGTGGTTTCCGGGAATCGCGAAGATCGGCGCGTCGTAGTCGCGGTACGGATCGTAAAACTGGTCGAAGTAATACTGCTCCTGTCCGAAAAAATAGACGACGTCGCCCAGGTGATACAGGAACGCAGGCCGTCCCTGTGAATAGTTCTTTCCCGCGAGATCGCCCACCAGCGCATCGGCGACCGCAAACTGCGGTGCCGGATTCTTTACGCCTCCCGTATCGCCGACCGAATGAAACACGATTTGGCCCGCTTGCTGGATCTGATTCGTCGCGGCCGCGCCCAGCACGTCGCTCAAAGCCATCACAAGCGGCGTGCGCGTCGGCGGCGGAATTGGCTCAATCTCCGGCGGTGGCACGGGCACGCCCGCGTCTGCAAAAACGTCTTTGGGATTGAAGGTATCGTAATTGTCCGGACTGGGGCGGGGATCGGCGAAGGCAAAACCCGGGCTGGACATCGGCGTGCTCCTTTCATGAGGCGGAAATGTGCGTCACACTCTACACCAATCCGCGTCCATTGCTGATAATTAATAGTACGTGACAAGTAAATAAACAGCAGATTGACTCCGGCACCGCCTGCGGCCCCGCCCGCAACCGGGGCGCACTGCTTCACGTCCATTTGACGTGCCCGCCTCGCGCGGCATACTATTCCAGCGCGAATTGGGCCGCACTGCGGTGCGAAGGAGCTTCGAATGTCGCTAAAGCGCTTCATCTTCTCCGGCAGGACCGCCTTGTTCCTCGCTGTGGTCTGCGCCTTGGCAGTCGTCGTTTCTGCCCGGAGGGCGATGGGCGCGCCGCCGCAGACGCCCGGCCCGTCCGGCTATCATCTGATCAAGACGATTAAGGTCGGCGGCGACGGCTTCTGGGACTGTCTCGCATTCGACTCCGCCACGCGGCGGCTCTTCATTTCGCGCGGCACAAAGGTCGTCGTCGTCGACGTGGATTCGGGGAAAGTCGTCGGCGAGATTCCCGATACGCCCGGTGTGCACGGAATCGCTCTGGCGGCCGGCGGCAACGGCTTTACGACGAATGGCCAGGCGGGCAACGTCTCCATCTTCGATTCCAAGACGCTGCAGGTGATCGGGCACGCGGACGCGGGAAAGAATCCGGACGCGATTGTCTACGACCCTGCCACCAAGCGCATTTTCGCGATGAACGCCCGCGGCAATGACGCGACGGCCATCGACGCCGCCTCGGGAAAAGTCGTCGGCTCAGTGGCGCTCGCCGGCGCGCCCGAGTTCGCCGTGTCCGATGGCGCCGGCCACGTCTACGTGAACCTCGAAGATAGAAGCCAGGTGCAGGAAATCGATTCCAGGAATCTCGTCGTCACTGCTACGTGGCCGCTGGCGCCGTGCGACGGACCATCCGGTTTGGCCATCGATATTGCCCACCGCCGCCTTTTCTCCGCCTGCCACAACAAGTTGATGGCGATTCTCGACGCCGATTCAGGGAAGGTGATCGCTACCGCGCCGATTGGCAGCGGAGTTGACGGCGCGGAATTCGATCCGAGCACCGGCTTTGCCTTCGCATCCAATGGGCAAAGCGCCACGCTGTCGGTGATTCACGAAGATGCGCCCGGCAAATTCACTGCAATCGAGGACGTTCCCACGCAAATGGGCGCGCGGACAATGACCATCGATCCCAGGACGCACCAGGTCTTTCTCGTCACCGCGCAATTCGGCCCGCCGCCCGCGCCGACGCCAACGAACCCGCGCCCGTTCCCGACGCTCGTGCCTGACTCCTTTGTCGTCCTCGTCTACGGCCGCTAGCCGCCGTTAGGAGGTCGCCGTGGGGGGCGCAGACACTCCTGTCTGCGCGCGTCGTGGTTGTTGCCAACGCTATCCGGAACGGCGTCGACTTTCCTCGTTTTCGTAGGGGTACGATATGTCGTGCCCGGCGAGGATTCTGGGCGCGATGCTACCCATCCACTGCGTGCGCTCGTCGCCCCAATGGTTTTGTAGCGGCCGCCTTTTCTTGTACGAGCGCCGTTGCTTGGTTGTATCGCCCTTACCGGTGGAAGGGCGGGGCGTTGGCCCCGCCCAAGAGGGCGCCGCGCAGCGGCGAACCAATGCGCAGATTCACCCGCGGCATGTAGCCGAGTTGAGCGGGAGACAAACGCGCGACTACTTCTACTACAGCACTTGATGGGTCTGCTTCTTCGGAGAAATCGCCAGCGGCACCTGATCGGCAATCTCCAGACCGTAGCCTTTGAGGGCCACAACTTTCCGGGGGAGATTTGTCAGCACGCGAATCCGCCGCAATCCCAGGTCCTTCAAGATCTGCGCGCCGATTCCGCTCTCGTGCTGGATCACGCGCTGCACGCTCGGGTCGCGCTCCACATGCTCGCGGTGGTGATAAAGAATTTGAGGTAGCGCCCCACCCTCGTCAGTCCGCGAGTCGATTCGAAATCCGCGTCCCGTTTGGTGCAGGTACACAAACACGCCGCGATCTTCCGCTGTGATGGCTTCCAGTGATTTTTCCACCATTTCGCGGCAGTCGCAGGCCGTCGAACCCAGTACGTCGCCCGTCAGGCAGTGGGAATGCACGCGCACCAGTGGCGGACGATCCTCCGTGGTGAATCCCACCGGAGGATCTGAAATGTCGCCCCGTACGAGAGCCACATGTAGCTCATGGTCTACATCGCTGGAATACGCGATCATGCGAAAATCGCCGTACTTCGTCGGCAGCGCGGACTCGGCAATCCGCCGCACATTCCGCTCGTGTTGCATCCGGTAGCGAATCAGGTCCGCAACGGTGACGAGCCTCATTCCATGCATTTGGCAAAACTCGACGAGCTGCGGGATGCGCGCCATCGTGCCGTCGTCATTCATGATTTCGCAGATCACGCCCGATGGCTCGAGCCCCGCAATCCGCGCCAGGTCCACCGACGCCTCTGTCTGCCCCGCGCGCACCAGCACGCCTCCGTTCCGCGCCCGCAGCGTGTAGACGTGTCCCGGTCGCGCCAAATCTTCGGGCTTCGTATGCGGATCGGTCGCGGCCAAGATCGTCGTCGCGCGGTCCCACGCGCTCGTGCCCGTGGTCGTGCCGCGCCGTGCGTCGATCGGCTCGCAGAATGGCGTGCCGAATGCGGACGTGTTCCGCGGCGAAATCGCCTTGAGCTCGAGTTCTTCGCACCGCCGTTCGGTGAGCGAGAGGCAGATCAGCCCGCGCCCGTATTTCGTCATGAAATTGATGGCATCCGGCGTGATTTTTTCCGCCGCCATCGTCAGATCGCCTTCGTTTTCGCGGTCTTCGTCGTCCACCAGGACGATCATCCGCCCCTGCCGGATCTCTTCGATCGCCTCTTCAACGGTCGCAAACACAGCTCGATTGTCCGTCATTTCGGGATTCCCCCACCTTTGCTCGACTATACCCAATCGCTTTCCACCCGGCAAGAAACCACTCGCCTAGCGCAGCGACTCTTGCAATCCGGATGACATCGTCTCGCGCCCGCGGTATTCTGACAATCCGATCAGGATTGTCATCCCGCCTGCCCTGAGTGACGTGGCGAAGGGAGCGAGGCCGTCTTTCGGCCGACGAGGGATCTGCTTTGGGACGCCACGCTCGTCGAGCACTGCAATCCCGGGTGACATCATCTCGTGCGCACGGTATTCTTTCGCTTGCACATTCCGCATATCGACCACCCCATCTTCCTGTTTTTCGCCGCACTTCTCGGCGGCACCGTGAACTCCGTCGCAGGAGGCGGCAGCTTCATTTCGTTTCCCGCGCTGCTCTTCACAGGCATGGCGCCGATCCCCGCCAACGCCACCAACACCGTCGCGCTCTGGCCAGGAACCGTCGCGAGCTCAGTTGCCTATCGCGGCGCCTTCACATCGCACGCGCGAACGCTGCTGCCGCCGCTTCTGGTCACCTGCATCTTCGGCGGCGTACTCGGCGCACTCATCTTGCTGCGCACGCCGCCCGCGACGTTCCTGCACCTCGTCCCTTGGCTTCTGCTGATTGCCACGCTGCTCTTCGTCTTCAGCGGCCGCATGACCGCCTGGATTCGCAATCGCGCCGGCCACGCTCCGGGCGATGAAAAGCTCCCTCGCGGCCTGTTCTTCACCGGCCTGTTCCTCCAGCTGATCATCGCGATGTACGTCGGCTATTTCGGCGCCGGGACAGGCATCCTGGTCCTCGCGCTCCTCGCGTTGCTCGGCATGGAAGACATTCACGCGATGAACGGCATGAAGACGCTGCTCGTCAGCGTCGCCAACGGCGTCGCGATCGTCACGTTCATCTGGGCGCGCGTGATCGTTTGGCCGCAGGGACTGCTGATGGTCGCCGGCGCCGCTACTGGGGGCTACGGAGGTGCCTATCTGGCGCAAAAGATGAATCCGCAGTACGTGCGGCGCTTGGTCATTCTGATCGGCTTCGGCATGGCTGCTTATTTCTTCTACCGCTACTGATATTCGCCTCCACGCGGACTTGCTGCCGGTTCGTATTTTCCCTGAAACGATATCCGCAGCCGCTTCACTATCTAACGTTCGGCGTGTCGATGGCGCACGGACGCTATCCCGCCGCGGCAGAAGCTACATGCTGCCGGGGAGGAGTTGGATGCCGGTCAAGAACGAAAATCACCCTAAATTTTTCATCGCCAAGGGTCACACGCAGAACTGGAAATTCAGTTGGTACCATCGCGAGTGGCGCGGCGACACGATCAATCCGCCCCGCCTCTTGAATAACGGCGCATACCTGACCTATGCAATCGGGTCGCTGGCCTTTCACGCCAACGGCACCTGCTCGCTCAGTTGGTCGGTTACGAACCACGGTCCCGAGCCGGCCTTCTTCAGTATCGAGCCGACGAACTATTGAATTTGCGAAAGGAACGCCAGGAATGAACGTTGCAGTAAGCTACGACGAGGAAGGCAACATCCTCACGCTGTTCGATCCCGAAGCTCTGTCCACCGACGCGGGCTTTTTCACCTACGTGCCCGCGCCGGGAGAAGAGCATCGCGTTCTCGATCTTCCCGCAGAACTCGAGGCTACACCCATCCTCGAGCTCCCGAACCTGCTCCGTGTCAATCGCTGGGGCCAGTTGCCTCGCCTCGAACGCAGGCGCCTTCCGGCCCGCCCCGTTGCCGAACCATCCGCGAACATAGATCCCCGGCGCCGGTCGGGTACCCTCGGCGAAGTGGCCGATTAGCTCGGCGCTTCTCCCCAGACTTCCGCGTGGCGGTATCGCTAAGGGCACGTCGCGGCCGCGCGCCTCAAAGGCTTGTTACACTCGCTCCTGGCGAACGCCAGCCAACCGGAGGCTCAACTCATGCGAAAAACACGCGCACTCGGACTGCTCATTCTCAGCCTGCTTGCCTCGCGCGGCGCGCTGGCGCAGAAAGTCACCATGGAATTTGATCAAAGCGCCGACTTCACCGCCTTCAAGACGTTTGCTATCCGCGATGGCCAGCTGAACAGCCGGAATCCCGCGCTGAATAGTGACCTCGTCCGAAAGCAGATCGAGTCCGATATCGCGAAGGATCTGGCGGCCAAAGGGCTGGTCGAAGTGGCGGACCATCCCGATCTCAACGTTCGCTACACGCTGGGCGCTGCGCGAAAGACGGAAGTGGAAGCCTATCCTGCTGGTTGGTACGGCTGGGGCACTCGTTACGTGCGCGTGCCTTATGCCGAAGGCACGCTGGTGGTCGACCTTCGCAATCCGGAAACGCACTCACTCGTTTGGCGGGCCATTGCCAGCGAGGAAAAGAGCGATCCCACCAAAATCGCCGGAAAACTCGACGATATGGTGAAAAAATCCTTCGACAAATACCCGCCCAAGAAGAAGTAGCGCAAGCCGGTTCCTCACGAAGATCGCTGCGCCGGTCTACGCACCTGCGCCGTTTCGTCGAAAAGATGCGCCTATCGGTCGCTTTACCGCATCCAATCCAGTCCGGCGTATGATGCATGCCGCCGTCTCCGGAAGCGAACTCAGAAAGGATCTGACGATGGCGTCCACTCAGAAAGCTTTGGTGAAGGATCGGCGCAAGGCCCCCTTGGCGACTCCCTCCGACATTCGTTCCGAAGGAGTCAAGGAAATCACCGGAGCGCTCAATGCGCTACTGGCAGATGTCTTCACGCTTTATCTCAAAACCAAGAACTTTCACTGGCACATGACCGGCCCGCACTTCCGTGACTACCACCTGCTGCTCGACGAGCATGCCGAGCAGATTTTCGCCATGACCGACGACATTGCCGAGCGCGTTCGCAAAATCGGCGGCACCACGATTCGCTCGATCAGCCACATCGCTCGACTTCATCGCATCGCTGACAACGATGCCGAATTCGTCGATGCGAAGGACATGCTGAGCGAGCTCCGCCAGGACAACGAGTCGCTGGTTACGAGCCTGCTCGAGGCTCACGGTCTGTGTGATGACGCGAACGACGTCGCCACCGCCAGCCTCATCGAAACTTGGATCGACGAGACCCAGCGCCGCGTCTGGTTCCTCTTCGAGGCAACCCGCAACGCCTAGCGCTTCGCAGGGGCACAGCATGCCTGCCTCGCCGCAGGCGAGCTGTGCCCGGCGCGAATTCTTGGCGCGATGGCGCCATTGCGCAGCGGTTGTGTAGCGGCCGCCTTTCAGGCGGTCGCCTTTCTTGGTGGAAGCGCGGGCCTTTAGGCCCGCGAAAAGTCGCTCAACTAATCCGGGCTTTAGCCCACGGGCCTGAAACTGCCTCTTACGCCTGTGCAGCCGCCCCTGCGGCAATGTGGAAGACCCGCTCCGCGTTGCCGTGATAGAGCTTCTCCCGCTCTGCGTCCGATACCGGCGCCGAGTCCATGAACGCCACGGCGGGCGCCGTCGGCTGGTATGGGTAGTCGATCGCCCACAGCACGTTGTCGATTCCGAGCGCCTTGATCGAAAAATCGAGCGCGAGGTGCGATTCCTGCCCGCTCGTCGTGATCACGAAATTCTGCTTGAAATACTCGCTTGGCGTCAGCTTTGTTTTCGGCGCCGCGCCTCGATTCTGGGCGTTCTTGTTCATGTAGTCGAGCCGCCACAGCCAGAAATGCACGGCCTCGCCCATGTGCCCGATGCAAATCTTGAGCTTCGGGAACCGGTCGAACACGCCCGCCACCATCATCCGCACCGCGTGCGTCGACACTTCGATGCCGTAACCCCACTGCGCGCTGTCGAGCCCGTATTCACGGAAGGGCTCCGCCATCCCGTCCGACGGCGCGCGGGGATGAATATAGATGCAGCCGTCAAGAGCCTCTGCCGCTTCGAGAATCGGAAAATATTTCGGATGGTCCAGATACTCGTTGTGCGTGTGCGAATTCAAAATGAAGCCGTTGAGCTTCAGCGTCTTCATCGCACGTTCCATCTCTTTCGCCGCTCGCTTCGGTGATTGCGGAGCAAATGTCGCGAGCCCCGCGAAACGAGTCGGATGCCGCCGAGTCACTTCCGCGAGCCGGTCGTTCGCGAGCGCGGCAAGCTCGGTTGCCGTGTCCGCGTCGAACATCTGCACGCCCGGCGCCGTCAGCGAAAGCAAGTGCATCGCGACTCCGTTCTGGTCCATGTCCCGCAGCCGTTCTCCCTCGAGATCGAGCAAACGCGGCAGCAGGCGCGCCTGCGGGTCGTCCACCTTCGCGTCGTAGATGCGCGTCACGAGCGTGAGGTCGAGGCTGTTGCCCGGCGCGCGCGCCACGTCACGTAACGCGGCGGCAACTTCCGGAATCGAAAACGCTTCTTCCGTCGCAATCCGGCGAATTCTCTTTAGTTCAGCGGCCATAGTTTGCTCCTCCTATGATGACTGCCGGCGATTCGAGGCGCGGCACGCAATTCTCGGCTGCCAAGATAGGCGCGTTGCCCGCTCAAATGCAAGCTGCTGTCCCGTAGGGGCACGATATATCGTGCCCGGCACCAATTCTTGGCGCGATGCACCTTATCCACCGCATGCGCCCTTCGTCCGGTTTCGTAGGGGCGTAGCACCGCTACGCCCGGCGAGGATGCTTGGCGATTTTTTCCCAATTCGCCGAATGCCGCACCCTCGGTCTAGCAAGGTGGGACGGTTTCCGGCCAATCCAGCTCGTTCGACTTCATTCGCCGATTCTCCCGCATTTTACGCGGGCACGAGCTTCTCGAGCGCCGTCAGCCGAATCATCAGCGGCTTCAACTCTTCGGCTCCGATTCTTTCCGCGCAGCCATCTACGACGTGCCTGCCGCGCTCAAAGAGCGCGCGCCGCAATGTCGCATCCATCGTCGCGGTAGAAATATCTCCCAACGCTCGAAGCAGCCGCAAACTAACCGCCACGTCGCCCTTCGAGTACATCCGAATCTGCTCGAAAGCCGAATCGAGCAGCCTCTCCGAATCGATCCATTGCACGCTCACGCGCGGCGTTCCCTGCAAATCGTAGAGCATTGCTTCCGGCATGTGTCGCGACGTA
>Ga0187780_10001850_pt1 | contig 15976 bp, 19 predicted proteins | sample 1015_Q2_SP10_20__FD_132429 | JGI IMG/M metagenome (GOLD analysis project Ga0187780, IMG submission 132429) | Tropical peat soil microbial communities from peatlands in Department of Meta, Colombia - 1015_Q2_SP10_20_MG | ecosystem: Environmental > Terrestrial > Soil > Wetlands > Peat | place... | reverse complement strand
TACGAAAATCTAGCGACCTATGAACAGGCTTGGGCCAAGCTTTTGAGCGATCCCAAGTTCATGGACCTTATCGCAAAAGCGACCCAGCACGTTTTACCGGGCAGTGCCGTTGATGAACTTTGGCGGACTTCCTGAAGCAATATCTAAAGAGTTCTTTGCCAAGAGGGTCTCGCGTCGGCGTGACCCTCTTTTGTTTTTGGTATCGATAGTGCCGCGCGTGTTGCTCGGCGCGCCGCGTAAGGGTTGCGCGTTCTGGGAACTGGAGTCGGGGGCGGACGACGAGTAACACGAGCGAGTAGCTGACCCAACCTTGTTTGACGTCAAACACACTTCAGTTCTGCGGGCGTATTTTGGTTTTTTTCATTCCGATCGGTTAATCGGTGGATAGGCGACAAACAAGGGGAGACGCATCATGATTACAGCCCGTAGAACCGCAATTGTCCCGCTCAAGAACCTTGGCGCTGCCTTGGCCTACGGCCGAGAGACGGCTGAGTACAACAAGAACAAGTTTGGCGTGAAAACAGTATTGCAAATGCCAGTTGGAGGAAATCCATGGCGGATCTGCTTCGCCATGCAATTCGACAGTCTCGCAGCTATGGAACAAATGACGCAAAAAATGATGAGCGATCCGAAATACATGGAGCTGGCCGCGAAGGCATCCGATATTTTTGTCGTCGGCTCGGCTGTTGACGAGATATGGACGGACGTTTGAATCAGTTCTGTTATCTACGCAAGCCCAGTTTGAGGGTCTCGCGTCGGCGTGACCCTCTTTTGTTTTTGGCATCGACAGCGGTGCGCATGTTGCTCGACATGCCAGCCATGGGTTGCGCGTTCTGGATGCGCGAGTCGGGTCCAACAAGTAGCGTTAGCTCTGCTTCCAAAAAAACGGCCGTGGCTTATCGACCACGGCCTGCACCGCACGCGATTCAAAGTAGCGGCGCGTGATGCCTCAAACCGCCTCTACTTTCCGGGCGGGCGGTACTTGGTGGTAAAAGCTGCAGCGCTCTTAGCCGCTTCGACCATCTGTGCCGGAGTAACAAGTTCCTTTATTTTGACTTCGCTCAGCGCCCCGCTGGCCATTGCCGCGGCTATTATCGATGCGCCCACTGTTGCATTGCCCTCACTGACCAGTATTACTTCAGAACCGGAGAACCACATATGCAGTAGCTTCCCCCCAGCTGCCTCGAACATGGGTTTCAGAGCGGCAAGTCGGTCTTCGGGCTTCGCAAGGAGCCCCTTGAATGCTTCCGGCGTGTAATTGCACTGCGTTAGATATAGGCTCATGTCTCCTCCTGTAAGGACCCCAAACTGCGCTTGCTCCAAAAGCTGCACGGAGCGAAAACCATATTAGTCCTGTGAAGCCGGAATCGGGGTCGTTGACCATTGGGCTTTACTTGTTTTCTCGGACCGCCGTTTGGCAGACGTAGCCCAATACCGGCTTCGATTGATTGCGAGCCAGCGGCGCCGCCAAGAGGCGTGTAGGCAGCGTCTGGCTACCTAACCCCATGCCCAAGGGCGCGCGAGGCTATTAGCGGTCATTTCGGCGCTTGGTGACGCCTATTGGACCTGCTTGCTGTGATTGCCGTTGACCATTCCGCAAGCGAGCGGCACAGTCCGCTTTCGGAGCGGTCGCCCAAGGCTCTGTTCGGCCAGTTGCGGTCGGTGGCTTCGGTCTTCGGTCGCGCTGAAGCGGACCGCCATGCCGTTCCGCCAGACCCCGAGGCGGCGCGTTGAATCAAGGGATAAGAATGCGACTAACTTTCAAGAGGAGCAAACGATGAAGCGATCGTGCGTGGGAAGCGTTGTACTGACTGCAGCCCTCGTTGCCGTTTCCCCATTTGGCTACGCGCAGGGATCAGACATCGGCAAACAAGAGTACCTCAGTAATTGCGCATCTTGCCATGGCAAAGACGCGAAAGGAGGCGGTCCGGTCGCTGGTTCGCTTAAACTGAAAGTTCCCGATCTCACAGTTCTCGCGAAAAAATAGTGGAGGCGTATTCCCCTTTGCACGCGTCTTCGACGTGATTGACAGCCGCGAAGCGGTTGCCGCCCATGGCCCGCGCGATATGCCGGTCTGGGGCAATGAATATTGGAAAAAAGGGGCCGGCGCTTCACGTGGGGAAACTAGTTCGCAAGAACTTAGCTCGTATGCGCGAGGCCGCATCATCGCACTCATCGGCTACATTTCCACGCTGCAGGCGAAGTAACCTGCTGACTGGTTCTACGAATGTCATCCATCGGCAGGCGGGAGACCGCCAGATAACGGACGGTCAGGTAGCTGGCGGTCAGGCCCGAGCTTCGAGTCGCTGGACAGTGCCGACACCGACGCCAGCAGCGGCGGCGGCGGCGCGTATTGAGAGACCCCTGCCCCTTGCGGCGCGGACCTTACGGACGACCGCATCGCTGAGTCGAGGGCGGCCAATGCGGACGCCTGCGGCCTTGGCGCGCTGCATCCCGGCCTTGACCCGCTCGGTGATCAGTGCACGCTCGAATTCACTGAATACTGCCAGCATCCCGAATAGCGCCCGCCCGCTGGGCGTATTGGTGTCGAGCCCTTGCCGGTGCAAGTAGAGTCCGACGCCCAGCGCCTTAGTCTCGGCAAGAAATGCGACTAGATCCCGCAAGCTGCGGCCAAGCCGGTCGACGCTCACCGTCGCGATGGCGTCGAATTTGCGGCGGGCGGCATCCTGCAGCAAGCGATCAAAAGAGGGCCGCTTATCGCGTCCCTTGGTACCGCTGATGCCCTCGTCGACGTACTCGGCGGCAATCTTCCAGCCCGCGCGCTTGGCGTGCGCACGCAGCTCCCGGCGCTGGTTCTCGACGGTTTGCTCGCCCGTGGATACGCGCAGGTACAAGGCAACGATTCTCGGTGCTTTGATCACGTTGCTTTTTCTCCGTTGCGGGGCCCGGTCTCGGTAACCCACAACCCTTCTTCTTCTGCGAGCAGGTTTTGCTCAGCAGATGTCAGGGGTTCGCGGGTCAGCAGCTTGCGCATGATGGCGTCGATTCGTTCGCGCCTGCCTTGCGTCATTGCTCCTCCTTGCGATGTTCAGCTTTGGCCCGCCTCAACACAGGCAAAACCTCCAGAACGGAAATTGTACCAAAAGCTTCGGGTTTTGGTGCGCGCAAAATCGGCCGCCTGCTCACAGGGGAAAAAGCGCCTGTATTCGGAGACCCTTTTGGTACAGGGTGATCCGCACCAGATAATCACGCCTGACGTTAATAATGCGCTGCGTTACTATTGGCGTCTTGGCCATTGTCTCATTTCGATGCAGGGATACCGAGAAGCTCTTCCGTCGCGAGCGAGTGAAGCGGTTCCGGAACATCGAGGCCGTAGCGAGAGGCAAGCTGGAAGAACTCGAGTGGTTGGAGAAGCTCGACGATCTTCGGGTGCCTCCCGGTAACCGACTGGAGGCGTTGGCAGGCGATCGAGTGGGCCAGCACAGGATCCGTATCAATGATCAGTTTCGGACCTGTTTCGTTCGGACTGCGCAGGGTGCCATTAATGTCGAGATCGTCGATTACCACTGAGCGAGTTCCGTCATGAGTAGGAGCAAGCGTTGACCGCCGGTGAGTCCAGGCGAGATGCTCTTGGAAGAATTCCTCAAGCCGATGGGAATTTCCCAATATCGGCTTGCGAAGGAAATTGGTGTGCCGGCGCAACGAATTGGCCAAATCGTCGCGGGCCGGCGGGCCATTACTGCCGACACGGATCTGCGTCTGTGTCGGTACTTCGGCCTTTCCGATGGTTGGTGGCTTCGCGGTTAGGTACGCTTTGACATGGAGTTGGCACGAGACGCGCTGGCATCCGAGTTACGGAAGATTCGGCCAATCACTGAGCAGCGAAAGGAAGCCGAACCTGCGTAACTCTTCAGCGGTATAGATTCCGGGTCCGCTTTCCGCTTGGCTCGGAGTCTCCTTGGGGTCGAATTGACGCGATGGCGACCGGTCGCGAGCGGTTAACGATTTGCGGTACCGTTGGACGACCGGATCAGCATGATTTTCATGCGGGCGGCGATCGCGTTGTTCGGCTCGGCCTCCGCGCTGCACAGGATGATTCGCGAGCCCTTAGAGCCGATGGAAGCGGTCGGCGGCGCGCAAACGACTGCACCTGCGGCCGCTGCTCGGACTCCCTATGTACCAGTTGCGCCTTCGGTTGGCCTATTTTCGTCGCGGCATCTGCGTCCCCCAAGGTACCGCGAACAGCGGCAAGATGAATGCGGGTTATTTTCGGGACAGAACACTAGCCTCAGGAAACGCAACCTCAATGATGCCGACGAACTTGATGCGCCGTTGGATCCGGATGATCCGGGTGCAACAGCCCGTGAGGCGGGTCGTCCTCGACGTCGGGATGTACGCTCTTGCCGTAAGCGCTGACCTGCTGCCTTCGGTCCGCCAGCGAATGGCCGCTAGCCGCCTCGTCGAAGACATCGAATATGCGCGCCACGGCGACGTCTCCCTGCGGCTCGACCTGCTCGTCCCGCAAGCGCCGCCGCCGCATCCGGTCCTCGTCTACCTGCATGGCGGCGCCTTCGCGATCGGATCCAAGCGCACGCACCGGGCGCTCGCTGCTGCTTACGCGTCGCGGGGCTACCTTGTCTGCAATGTCGACTACCGCCTAGCGCCAGAGCATCCGTTTCCCGCCGCTGTCGAGGACGCCTGCGCCGCGTGGCGCTGGGCGGTCGACCACGCCGCGCAGCACGGAGGCGACCCGCAACGCGCTGCACTCGCTGGAGAGTCGGCGGGCGCGAACCTGGCACTGGCCGTTACGCTCGCCTGCTGCACGCCGAGGCCAGAACCGTACGCGGCGCCGCTATTCGAGCGCGCCGTCGCGCCGCGCGCCGTGCTGCTTTACAGCGGTTTTTTGCAAGCCAGCATGCCAAAGCGCCACCGGGGGCCCGGGGTCTCCGCGCTAGCCGCCCGCGTCGCGCACGACGCCTCGCGCTCGTACCTGGGCAAGTCGGCCGAGCGTCCCGGACCAGAGCACGCGCTCGCCGATCCCCTGCTGGTTGTCGAGGCGATGGCCGCGGCGCCACGGTTGCCGCCGATCTTCATCGCTGTTGGCCTCGACGATCCGGTCGCCGAGGACTCGCTGCGGCTCGCCCGCGCATTGCAGCGGCTGCGGTCGCCCTGCGAAGTGCACGAATACCCTGGCGAAACGCACGCCTTTCATGTGATGTTTTGGCGGACGGAGGCAAGGCGCTGTTGGCGCGATACTTTCACCTTCCTCGATCGATGGTTGCCTGCGCAGCCGTATTCGGGACAGGCATCGGCGAAAAGGACGAAACCAACCCGCTGATCGATTCGACGGGCCGATGCGAAGGACCGCGTCTGGCACTGCCGTGCGCCTGGCGCGCCTGCCCAAGGAGCACTTGTTTCTCGCGCATGTCGCGGCCGCGAGATAACAGGCGCGAAATCCCGCATAACTTCGGCCACCGTTGCCGCGCTTTTGCCTCGGGAAAGCACTGCAGGCAAGACGGAAATGTGTCCGACCCGGGCTCGAACAGGAGGTCGAGATGGCGCCAATCATTACGCTAGGAAAAGACACATCGGACGCGTTCCGCGGCTTGATCGCCAAGCAGCGGTATCGCACCCGGCGCTCCGGTGAGGGTCGCGTTTGGTGCAAGGCGTGCGCTGGCGGCGCTGAGACGCAATGGCCGCGATGTGGACGATTGCAGAAATCCCGTGATCCACCTGCCCTTTAATACTGCACGGACAGATGCCGTCCTCGTCTATCTCGCCCACGAATTGACCTTAAATGTGGCGATCGCCGTTCGCACAGCGCCGCTTCAGGGACGGCCTATGCAAATCCGCACGCGTCGATTCGATAGATTTCATGGCATTTCGCCTCTACGATTTCAATATCCATGGCGCATTTTCCACAAACCGGCGCTGCACTCCTGAGTCTCGTCGTAGTTGCGGGGCCGGCCGTGCTCGGCCTGCTCGCCGGACTATATATTTGCCGCCCTTCGCCTTATTTTCTGGCAACTGCCATAGCGCTCACGGCGGCCATCCTTGGATGCGATGGTTGGATCATCGCGCATCGCCACTGGATCGCAGGTGGCCTCGCCCTGCCGGCACAGATCGCATGCTTGATCTTCCTTGACGGTTACGCGGCCTCGCCGTTGCCCGCACCAGCACCTCTGTCCGACCTATTGCCATCGGCATCGCCACCTGCTGGCATGGCGCTCTTCGCGCTGCCAACCGGGATGAATCGCCGCACCGCCGCGTTCGCGTACCGAGGCGGCTCGCCTTGGGAAAAGAGAGACTTCGTGCTGGCCGCCGTCCTGGTACGGCACCCGAAGGGCGATGTAGTGATCGACACGGGCCTCGGCAAAACGATCGTGTCGCAACTTAGACAAGCGCCCTGCCTATTTCGTCTGGGTACCAACCTGGAGCGCTCACGGACGGCCGCCGACCAGCTGGATGCAGCAGGGTACGATCGCAAGCATTTGCGTTACATCCTTCTGACACACGCGCACTGGGATCGTGTGAGCGGTGCACCCGACTTTCCCGGCGTGCCCGTCCTTGTGACAGTAGCGGAGCGCCAGTTCATCGGTGAGGGCGGCTGGGCCACCACAACCGCCCAAGGCGTGAACGCTGCCGCATTTCAGGAATATACGTTCGATGGCGGTGCATACCTGGGCTTTACGCACTCTCGCGATTTGTACGACGATGGCTCGATCGTGATCGTTCCTGCGCCCGGTCATACACCGGGTTCGGTTATAGTTTTCGTTACTCTGCCAGGCGACGCGCGCTTTGCGTTTATTGGCGATCTGGTGTGGCGGTTCGAAGGTTTTCTCGAGCGCAATCCACTCCCATGGTTCGAGGCAAAGACGATCGGTGAGGACCCTGTCGCGTTTCGACAAACCTTACTTCAAGTCAGCGCAATCGCGACCCGCTATCCGCAAATCACAATCGTGCCTGCTCACGATCCGCGGGGATACGCGGGCATTCCCGAATGGTCACGGTCGACACTTCGATAGCACACGGCGGCGAAGCTCGGCACGACGAATGATCCGAAGGTCGCAACGAAGACCGTCCCGCGGTCGGACGAGCAGCCAATGCCAATCCGCCGATATCGCGGTAAGAATCACGGTTTGCCGTTGCGGACGTGCGAGTCCTGAGCGTTGGTCGGCTTCTCGACGACTGGCGGGTCGGCTTTGAGTCGTGACTTGCCTATCGACGGAGACCTGCGATGTTGTCGGCAAGGTGGGTGATCTTGATTGCGCTAGTAGCGCTGGCTGTTGCGGCCACTATGCTTTTACTGCTTGCGTCAGGCTCCGCTTGGGCAGCTGCGCTCTTGAAGGGAAGTGTCATCGTTGCCGTAGCGTTAGTTTTTGTCGGAGTACTCGGTGTTTGGACCGGTGCAATAAAAAATGACCTGTGCCATTGATATGCGACTCCCGACTTACCTTCGAGACGGTGGGACAAAGGAATTTCTTCCGTACCATTTACGCCGTCCAATGCCGGCTTGCCGCAATTCGGGCGGCCGGTTTCGGGGCGCGGGGTGGACGGCTTTGGGTTACGACCTCCGTTTTCTGTCCGGTATGGACGCCGCCTGGCGCTGGCAATCTTGGTTCATCCTGTAAGGAGTAGCGATCTTGCGCGCAAAGCCCATTGCCTTTGATGACTATTTTCGCCGGGACGGGATGGCACTGAGCGAGGGCGTGCGACGAGGCGATTTTTCTGCTGCCGAGTTGGTGGAGACCGCGATCGCACGCGCAGAGCTTGTCAATGCGAAGCTCAATGCGATTGCCATTGAACTGTTCGGGCAGGGGCGCGCGGCGGCGTCGGGCAGTCCGGTCGGACCCTTCGCGGGCGTCCCCTTCATCATGAAGGATCTCAATCAAGGCCTGGCGGGCGTGCGGCTCACCAAAGGCAGCCGAGCCTTCCGGGACAACATCTGCAGTTCCGACTCCGAGACGGCCAGGCGATTCAAGACTGCCGGCCTGATGATCATCGCCACCTCGACGACACCGGAGTTCGGGCTGACCGTAACGACTGAGAGCGCGTTATTTGGCAAGACTCGCAATCCATGGAACCTGGAGCGGGTCGCCGGCGGCTCATCCGGGGGTTCGGCGGCATTGACCGCCGCGGGCGTGGTACCGATGGCGCACGCCACCGACGGTGGCGGTTCGATCCGCGTGCCCGCCTCGTGTTGCGGTCTATTTGGTCTGAAGGTCTCGCGTGGTCGCAACCCTGTCGGCATGGGGCGCACCGAAGGCTGGAACGGCCTAGGCGTTAGCCATGCGGTGACGCGCTCGGTTCGCGACAGCGCTGCTCTTCTTGATGCGACCCATGGTCCGGAAGTTGGATCCCGTTATGTGGCGCTACCGCCTCAGGGAAGCTTTCTTTCGGCGCTCGAGCGTCCGCCTCGAGGCCTGAAAATTGCGCTACAACGACGGACAACTTCGGGTGTCCCGGTGCATCCAGATTGCATAGCGGCCGTCGAAGATGCTTCCCGGCTGTGTGAGAGCCTGGGCCACGCGGTCGAGGAGGCGCAACCCGCCTTAAACGGTGCGGCGTTGCACGAGGCGCTCATCACGATTATCTCCGCGCATACCGCTGCGACGGTGTCGGCGCGGGAAATCGAACTTGGCCGCTCGTTGGCCAAAGACGAGCTTGAGCCTATCACTGGTTTTCTGGCGGCTAGCGGTCACAAGGCCACCGCGGAGGATCTGATTCGCGCGGATCTCGCCTGCATGACGGCGGCACAAGCCATCGGCGAGTTCATGACCCGCTATGACATGATTTTGTCGCCGACGCTTGCCGAGCCACCGGTGAGGCTCGGAACCTTGTCACTCGACCTCAGCCCGCAGCAGTATGGCGAGGCAGTCGGACGGTTTTCACCGTTTACGGCGGTGCAAAACCAGACCGGCCAGCCAGCGATGAGTGTCCCCCTTTACTGGAATGCCGAGGGTCTTCCGGTCGGCGTCATGTTCGCAGGACGCGTCGGCGCAGAGCAAGATCTTCTGGCTCTCGCCGCCCAACTGGAAGAGGTAAGGCCCTGGTTTAATCGGCGTCCGTCGATTTAATATCGCCGGACAGGCGGACACCCCTCTGCTGAGCTCAAATCGCTTCGGAAGCGTCCGCTTTCGCGGGGCAACGAGCCCGATTTGCAGAACGGCTGATACCCGAAACGGGTCGAACTCGCTCCTCTGCGTGGTCCGCGTACAGCCATCGAGAAGGCGGGCGAGCCCGGCCACGGCGAGCGCTAGGTTCGACGCCTCGCCTGAGGTTACGTACGCGATGCGATCGGCCCTAACCGCCGACAAGTAAGTGACTTGGGCTAAGAGCCGACGCCTGACTAAGGGCCATCGGCTGGTTTGCTTGCCGGTACCGGAGCTGTCGGTGGCTGCTGGCGAAAGTCCAGCTCCAACGTAAACTGCGCAGGGTTACTCGGGGGCTCGAACGTCCATTGTTCCAGGGCTTGCTGCACATCTGGCCCATATACCTCGGGCGGTGTCGCGCTGACCAGTTCGACCCGGTCAACGGCGCCTGCGGTATTGACGTGCAATCGCACAACCGCCTTGCCGCCGTAAATTCCGCTTTCCAGAGCGTGCTTGGATATTGCCGGCAAAACTCGGCTTCGTACATGCAGGCCGCTCACCGCTGGTGCCGGCGCAGGGCTTTGGGCGCTAGCGTGATCTGGCGCGGCAAGTGCCAGTGTTCCTTGTCGCGCCGCGGTGGAGGTGTCGGATTGCGTTTGTAGTCCTTTGTCACTGTCGCTTGCCGACTCCGTCGGCGCCTTGGGCCGCGGCGCGGCCCGAGCTGCGCTATCCGCAGGCTGCATTTTTGCTGCCGGAACCAATTTCTTCGAAGCCTCGAGCGTCGAATCGGTAACCGCCTTCGCCCGCTGCGCAGGGCGAGAATTGGTCTCGCTGCCTTGAGCTATAGCCTCCGACGTCACGGCTTTGGATGGGCTTGAAGTCAGCTCCGAAATTGTTCTTCCTCGCGCAGCAAGGGGCAAAGCTGTTTCGGCAGTTGGCGCGGATGCTTGGGGTGAAGTTGACTGACCAGCTGGCGCTGGCACGGGTGCGGCGAACGAAGGGGAACGAGTCGATTCGGAATTCGCACCCGAGGAGTCCTTCGGGGCTGTTCGTACCGCGCTACTTGGGGCAACAGAGCCAGTGCTTGATGAAGGCTGTTTGCCGCTATTGCCAGCGTCGAGCACTGCCTGCGCGCTGTCCGGCGCCGGTTGCGGATTCTCAGCAGCATGCTGCTCACGCTCAAAGACCCAATTGACAGTCACCGCTGCCGTTGCGAGGGATAGGAGAATGGCAATCGGCACAGCTAGAAACCGGGGCGATTTCGCCGACACTTGAGCCGGCAAGGGCTCGGAAAGTGTGGCCGGTGGTGCGGCAACTTGCGTAACGGTCGGTTCGGGCGTCAGTACCGTGGTGGGAAGCGCCGTCGAAATTCCCAGGCGTGTGGTGGTCGGCGGCGCCGGGGGCTCAGCTTGCGCCGTGGCGCCCTCGTTTAATGGCTCAACGAATCCTTGCGACTCTAAAAACGGCAGCAATCGATACAGCGTCTCTTCGCCAAAAATGCGCGAGAGCTCGTCAAAATCGCGCTCGCCGTCGAGCAAGATCAGCAGCTGTCTTGCAGATGACGAGAGAGCACCGCGCCCAGCGGTCAGCGCGTCCGCGCCCGCTTGCGTTTTGCAATAAATCTTCGAGTACCGTCTTGAGCCGTCCATCTGCTGTTGCCACGCGCGCCAAAGCCACACGCGAGGTACCTGAGAACGCGATCATGCCTATTCCGGGCCCCGGATGCTTTGGAAAGAAAGGCAGCCTTCTCCAGGGCAATTCGGTGCTCCGATATACTCGCGTCAGTGGTTTTCGGGGGGGCGGCCCCGCGTGCATATCGCAAAGGCCGCGACCTCCAAGAGTCTTTGCAATCTCGCCCTGCGTCAACGGCAGGCGACGCAGGCACAGGGTATGCACATCCTGGTTTCCAACGACGACGGTTATCTGGCACCGGGGTTGCAAGCGCTCGTCGGTGCTTTGCGGCGCTTTGGGGAGGTTACCGTCGTAGCGCCGGAACAAAACTGTAGCGGGGCAAGTAACTCGCTGACCTTGAACCGTCCGCTGACGGTGCATGAAGGCGCCAACGGATTTTTATACATGAACGGCACGCCGACCGATTGCGTGCATGTCGCTCTCACTGGCCTACTTGATCGGCTACCAGATCTGGTCGTATCGGGAATCAACAATGGGCAAAACATGGGCGACGACACAATTTATTCGGGAACCGTTGCGGCGGCGATGGAGGGGTATCTGTTCGGCTTGCCGTCGATCGCGTTCTCGCATGTGGACAAAGGGCACGCCCACTTAGATTCCGCGGCCCGTCTCGCCGCAGACTTGGTCGCGCGCTATGTCGAGCACCGTCTTCCCGGGCCGTTTTTGCTCAACGTGAATATTCCCAATATTCCCTACGAGAAGCTGCGGGAAATCCGTTGCACGCGATTAGGCAAGCGCCATCAAGCCGAACCGGTGATTCGCGAGGTCAGCCCTCGCGGCGAAACGATCTATTGGGTCGGATCCGCGGGCGAAGCGCGGCTCGCTGGTCCTGGAACCGATTTTCATGCGGTAGCAGCCGGTCATGTTTCCATCACGCCGCTGCAGATCGATCTGACCCACGTTGAGCAGCTGGATCTGATAGCCAGCTGGTTGCAGGCGTGACGGCACGCGTTGCCAAGACGACGGTCAACACCGGATTGACTTCGGCGCGGGTACGCCAGCGCATGGTGGACAGGCTGCGCGAGCTTGGGATTCGCGATACGCGCGTACTGGCGGCTTTGCAAGAGGTGCCTCGGCATCTATTCGTGGATGCCGCATTGGCCAGCCGAGCATACGACGATTGCGCATTGCCGCTAGGTCACGGACAGACAATCTCTCAACCGTATATCGTCGCCCGCTGCGCGGAACTTGCGCTAGGCTCAATGACCGAGCCCAGATTGGCTCGGGTGCTCGAAATTGGTACCGGCAGCGGTTACGCGGCGGCGGTTTTCGCGCAGATCTTTGGCGTCGTTTTTTCTGTAGAACGCGTGCGTGCGCTTCATGAACGCGCCCGCAGCAACCTGCGCCCGCTTCGCCTTGCCAACTTGCGACTCGCGCTGGTTGACGGAGTCAACGGCCTGCCATCGGAGGCGCCATTTGATGCCATCATTGCGGCCGCGGCTGGCTCCCAGATGCCTGTTTCATGGGATGAGCAGCTGGCACCCGGAGGCGTCGTCGTAGCTCCGATGGGCACCGAGCATCAGCAGCTTTCCGTGCTGAGCAAGGATAAACAGGGCCGTTGGACCTGTCGAAAGGTCGAGTCGGTTCGATTTGTGCCTATGCTTAGTGGAGTCATCGACGGCTAGAAGGGGCGCTAAGAAGGAGAAATACAGTGCCAAGGCTTGCATGTAGCTCGTTGGTGGGAAAAAAGGCCGGTGAAATCAGCCTGCTGGTGATCATCGCGGCAGGGTGTCTTGTTGGCTGCGCAGAGACGTCTCTTAACGAAGCTCCGATCATCGATCGCTCGACTCGGGCCGGCGCAAACGTAGCGCCCGTGCGCAGCGCTACTAAGGACGACACCGGCATCTCGGCAGGCCAGGAGTCGGCAGCGAGCTGGTACACGGTGCAAAAGGGCGACACCCTTTTTCATATCAGCACTGCTTTTCATTGCAGCGTGCAGGACCTGGCGCGGTGGAATGGCATTGCAGAAAACGCGCCCTTAACCGTGGGACAGCGCGTGCGTGTACGGGCACCCGTTGCAGTAGTGGCCAATGCCGCAACGCGCACGCCTTCAGCAGCCGCAGCGGCTGCGGAGTCGGCCGAAGCCGTACCTGCGGAAGTTCACGCCGTGCCGCTTGCCCCGGCGAGCAACGTCGAGACCCACGCCTTGGATTCGGTGCCTACCGCTGTAGCCCCCGCGCCCGGTGCGGTTGCAAGCTCGCCCATAGCGAGCAATGCACCTTCCCTCGCACCTGCTGCAACCACCGCACGTGCGCCGGCCAGCGCCCCACAAGCCGCAGCCGCACCAAGCACCGGCGCCGGCCAACAACCGGCCTCGGTGGCCGTGGCCCCAAGCTCTGCGACCGTAGCCGAAAAGCCGGCTGCGTCGGGTCCGTGGATCTGGCCTGTGGACGGCCGCGTTACGGGAACGTTTGACGCGGTGCATACGAAGGGAATCGAAATCGCCGCCAGCGACGGCGCGAAGATCGTTGCGGTAGCCGATGGAGAGGTCAGCTATACCGGCGCACCACGTGATTACGGAAATCTCGTCATCGTCCGCCATCCCGACGGGCTGCTATCGGTATATGCGCATACCAAGGCGATTTTGGTCGCTCAGGGTCAAACCGTAAAGCGAGGGCAAACAATTGCGACGGCTGGCAAAACCGATGGTGGAGCGCAAAACGTTCACTTTGAAGTCCGGCGTAAGGGCGTCCCGATTGACCCATTGGAGCTATTGCCTGCACGGTAGGCGCGCTAGGCGGGGAGCCTGCATTTGATTCCGGTTCTGGCTTTTGACCTGGAGACGATTCCGGACATCGAGGGGTTGCGCCGGCTGCGACGCGAATGGAGGGATTTGCCGCATCGGGAGGTCGCATCGCTGGCCTTTGCGGAGCGCCGCGAACGCACGGGAGGAAGCGATTTCTTACCTTTGCACCAACATCGCGTGGCAGCCATCGGATGCGCCTTTCGCGATGACGCCGGGTTTCGCGTTCGATGCTTGGGCGCTGCCGGCGACAGCGAGGCCAAGCTGGTACAGGACTTTTTCCGGCTGATCGATCGGTATACCCCGCAATTGGTGAGTTGGAACGGCGGCGGATTTGATCTGCCTGTGCTGCATTACCGGGCCATGGTGCACGGGGTGGTCGCCGCGCGCTATTGGGAAAGTGGCGATGAGGATCGAGAATTTCGCTACAACAACTATTTGAGCCGCTATCACGCCCGACACACCGATCTGATGGATGTGTTGGCGATGTACCAGGGCAGGGCTGCCGCTCCCATGGACGAACTCGCAAAACTGTGTGGATTTGCCGGAAAACTCGGCATGGCGGGTGACAAGGTTTGGGATGCGTACTGTGAAGGAGGTCTGGAAAAAATCCGCGATTACTGCGAGACCGATGTCGTGAATACCTATTTGCTGTATTGCCGGTTCCAGAAGATGCGCGGTTTGATGACGGAGCCGGCGTACGGCGCTGAGCTTGAGCTTGTTCGACGCACCTTGCAGCAGTCAAATGCACCACACTGGCAGCAATTTCTCGCTGCATGGGTGCCTCCAACCGATGGGCCGGACGTTACGTAGTGCCAACGTCGTCACGTAAGGCATCTGCCGACCAACAATTCGGCGCGGACTGTGGGCCAAAAATTGCCGAGGTCGTCTCTCTAGACTTGGACGGACGAGGGGTCGCACGCCTGGAGGGGAAGGTCGCATTCATTGAAGGAGCGTTGCCAGGCGAGCGGGTACTGTGGCAGCGCACCCGTTCGAAGCCTCGCTTTGATACCGGCCGCGTCATTCAGGTCTTGCGCGCGAGCAGCGATCGGGTGACACCGCGTTGCCCACATTTTGGCCTTGACCGTGGCTGCTGCGGGGGTTGCACCATGCAGCATCTGGATGCACGCGCGCAGGTTGCCATCAAGCAGCGCATGCTGGAGGAGACGCTCTGGCACATCGGGCGCGTGCGCCCGGAACTGATCCTGCGCCCGATTTGTGGGCCGACGTGGCATTACCGGCAGCGCGCTCGTCTGGCGGTACGCTACGTCGCGCGCAAGGGCGGTGCACTCGTGGGCTTTCATGAGCGTGCCAGCAGCTACGTAGCGGACATGCGCCAATGTGAGGTACTGCCCGAATCGGTATCACGGCTGCTTATGCCGTTGCGCGCCCTCGTTGAGCGACTGTCGATACGCGATCGCCTGCCGCAGATCGAGGTAGCGGTTGGGCAGCACGCAACGGTGCTGGTACTGCGCATACTGGCGGCTCTCACCGAGGCGGACCGGCAGCTGCTCACGGAATTTTCAAACGAGCACGAGGTGGAGTTTTGGACGCAGGCCGAAGGGCCCGACAGTGCCGCGCCGCTAGACCCGCAACAAGCCGGCGCCCTGGAAGTCACACTGCCAGAGTTCGGTTTGAAGCTACCGTTTCGGCCCACGGATTTCACCCAAGTAAATCACCGCACAAACGCCGTTCTTGTGCGCCGTGCGCTCGCCTTGCTCGCGCCGCAGAACGATCAAGTAGTGGCCGACTTTTTCTGTGGAATGGGCAACTTCACGCTTCCTATTGCCACTCGAGCCTTCAAGGTCCTCGGGCTAGAAGGCAATGCGAGCCTGCTTCAGCGCGCGCGGACCACCGCAACGAGCGCCGGCCTGGCCCAAAGGGTTAGCTTTTCGCAGTGTGATCTATTCAAATGGACGGCCGATGACTGGGCCAGCTTGCGACGAGCAGCTGGCGGCAGAATTGCCGGGGTGTTGCTGGATCCCCCGCGTGACGGTGCGATTGCCCTTGTGCAATCGCTCGCGAGCCAAACGCCCCCTTCGCGGCTGGTCTATGTATCTTGCAACCCGGCCACGTTAGCGCGCGACTGCGGATATCTCGTGCAACAAAAAGCCTGGCGGCTGCGCGCTGCGGGGGTTATCAACATGTTTCCCCACACCTCGCACGTGGAATCTATCGCAGTGCTCGAATCTAGCGATTTAACCAGTTGATAAATAATAATATTTTTGAATTGGCATGCGCCGAAGACTCTTCGTGTAATTTATTTAAATAAACGAATTAAGAAATCAATGTAACACATTGAATCGAAATGATAGATCTTAGCTAGCTGCTATATACGAAAAAGACATCAGTGATCGCTACCTTGGCCGTGGTGTTGCAACGCAAGGAGCAGTCCTCGCCCAACGCCTAGACAGCTGCGGTAAGGTAGCCAAGCGTATTGGGTGGCACGGATACAACCGCGGTCGTGGCCAGGAAAGTTCCCACCCAT
>Ga0187780_10001849_pt1 | contig 15981 bp, 11 predicted proteins | sample 1015_Q2_SP10_20__FD_132429 | JGI IMG/M metagenome (GOLD analysis project Ga0187780, IMG submission 132429) | Tropical peat soil microbial communities from peatlands in Department of Meta, Colombia - 1015_Q2_SP10_20_MG | ecosystem: Environmental > Terrestrial > Soil > Wetlands > Peat | place... | reverse complement strand
GGCGACTACGGGAACCCGGAACCCGCCGAAAACGCCCAGCACATCCTTGAAGACAACGGCTACTCGGTCGCCGCGGCCTCACACCTGCCCAGAGATCTTGCGAACTACAGGGCGATCTGGTTCATCGGCACCAACCCGATCTCCACGGGCGATCAAGCAACGCTCGAGGGCTTCGTTCGCTCCGGCGGAGGTCTCTACCTGACGGGAGAGCGCCCGTGCTGCGAAGCCATGAACCAGACGGACCAGACCATCGCGCAACAGCTCGTCGGCGACATCTTCATCCGCGTGGGCGATGGACGCGACGTCGAAGGCGCGAGCGTCCTGAACGACCAGTTCAACCCGTACGCGGTCGGCAGTCTGACCGAGCTCCCCAACGCCCTCGGCACCTGGCACCCTGCAGCCCCGGGGGTCGTCACGGGTATGGGTTACAGAAACGAGGTCGCTTTCGGCGAACAGGGCGCGTTCCAGCTACCCACCGGCGCGGCCTGGTCAAGCTCGGAACTGCGCGGCGGCAAGGGCAATCTTGTCCTCATGATGGACATCAACTGGCTCGAGTCAAGCTGGGACAGCCTGCCCGAAGCCGAACGCTTTGTGCTGAACATCGAGCGCTTCCTGACTGGCGCGCCAGCGCCCGCAGGGGGCAACTACGTGGCTCTAGGCGACTCGTACTCCGCTGGCGACGGGAATCCGCCGTACACGCCGGAAGATCCCCCGCTCGGGTGTAACCGCTCGATGCACAATGCCTACCCTGACATCGTGGCGACGGGTCTAGCAGGGAGCTACAAGTTCAACTTCGTCGCTTGTAGCGGCGCGACGTCTAAGACAATTAAACAGAAGCAGTTCGCCTACCTGGGTCCGCAGACGAAGCTCGTCACTGTGAGCGCCGGTGGTAACGACGTGGGCTTCCCGGAAGTCCTAAAGGCCTGCGTCAAGTTTGATGTGTTCAACAGCGGATCCTGCGGCGATAGCAGCTCGACGCCACCCCTAGTCCGCAATGCGGTGGCAGACATCAAGGCGCTGAAGAAAACCCTTGAAGGATTTTACCGAGGGATCAAAGCGGCCTCACCCGACGCCCGTGTCTTTGTTCTTGGCTACCCAGATCTGTTCCCCCCCAAGCTGAAGTTCAGCACATATTGCAGCGGACTGAACGAACCGACGGTCGAGTGGCTATACGCTCGACAGATCGAACTCGACAAGGTCGTTCGTGAAGCCGTGTCTGCCGTCGGCTTCACCTACGTTGATCCAAATGTGCGCGGGGTTGCCTACTCCTTTGTGGAAGACACCAAGCATCAAGAACACAGCGTCTGCTCCTCAACACCGTGGTTCTACAGCCTGCTTGGAGGTATCGGCCATGCATCCTTCCATCCGAACCAGGAAGGACAGCGTCGTCTCGCTGAAGCCTTTGTCGCCGCCGGCGCCACGAAAGTCAAGGTCAACGCTGCGCTCGGCCAACCCCTCAACGCGCCACTCGACACGTCTGGGAACATCACCAACAAGGCGGCGACCGCGAAGCGAGAAGGCACGAGCCACCACGCCGCAGGCCGCCAGTCGGGCGCGCTCGCACGCGCCGCGGGTGTCAAACCGGCGGCCAGCGGGGCGTCATCGATCAGCGGCAAGGTCACGGGCCCCGGCGGGGAAGCCCTCAGCAACGTGACGGTGTACGCGGAGTCGCCCGAACTCGGCTATTACAGCGACGCGCAGACGGAAGCGAAAGGCAAATACAGCTTCAGTGGCCTCGCTGCCGGTACCTACAAGGTCGAGTTCTCCTCCTACGGGTACGAAACCCAGTGGTTCAGCGACAAGCCTTCGGAAGCCACGGCGACGGCGATCGCCCTGAAGACGGGAGCGGCGAAGACGGCCAACGCGACGCTTGCGCTCGACGGGAGCATCTCGGGGATCGTGAGCTCGGGTGAAGGCATCGGGCTCGCCTATGCCAGAGTCATTGTCACGGACAGCGAAGGCAGTGAGGTGGGCGTCGGTGAAACCAACCTCGCGGGCGAATACACTGTTACCGACCTGCCGGCCGCGTCGTACAAGGTCGAGTTCACGGGCGGCTACTACAGTGGCGCCTACTACGAAACGCAGTGGTACAAAGACGAGCCGTCGGAACAGTCCGCGACTGTCCTCACGCTCACCAGCAGTGAGAACGCGAAAGGCATCAACGGTTCGCTCGTCTCGGCCGGGACGATCAGCGGCGTCGTCAAAGGGTCCAACGGCGAACCCCTGTCGGACGTAGAGGTCATCGCCCAGTCTTCGAGCGGTCAGGAGTACGCCTACACGTCCGAAAGCGGCGAATACACGATCTACGACACCCCGGCGGGCACCTATACCGTCGAGTTCGATGCGGCGGGCCAGCTCTACGCTACTCAGTGGTACCAGGACAAGCGCAAGGAAAGCGAAGCGACCCCCGTCGTCCTCGACCCCAGCCAGAACGTCACCGCGATCAACGCCGCCCTCCAACCCGACGCGACGATCAGCGGCAAGGTGACCGCAGCAAGCGGGAGGCCGCTGGAAGGCGTCCTCGTCGTCGCCAATGAGGTGGGCGGGGAAGCCAGCCTGACCGGGTACATCGCCGCAGACGGCAGCTATACGATCGACGGCCTGCCGCCCGGCGAATACACCGTCACGTTCGAGCCGAACGGCAAATACTTCGCTGAGCAGTGGTTCGAACACACCGCCAGCCAGGAAGCGGCGGAGGTATTCACGCTCGCGCCCGCCGAACTCCGTGCCGGCGTCAACGGCGTGCTTGAACCGACGGCCGCGACCGTCGAAGGGCGCGTCAGCGACGGCCAGGGTGTCGTCGCCGGCGTCAACGTACTCGTCCTCGGAGACAGCGGCAAGACCGAGGGTACGGCGACGACGGACTCCGAAGGGCTCTACGCAGTCGAAGGTCTTCAAGAAGGCTCGTACACGATCGAGTTCGAAGCCGAAGGCACTGACGACCTGTCGCAGTACTACGAAGGCGCCGCCAGCGGCTCCGAAGCCAAGACGGTCACGCTGGCTGCGACGCAGACCTTCGTCGTTAACCCAACGCTGGTTCGTGGCGCCACGATCAGCGGCGTCGTAAGCGGCGGCGGCAGTGGCCTTGAAGGTGTAGCCGTCGACGTGCTCACGGAATCCGGTGCGTTCGTCGGCACCGCGACGAGCGGTGAAGGTGGCGCGTACAGCGTTGCCGGGCTCCCCGCCGGCCGCTATAGGATCGAGTTCGAACCGTCCGGCGGCAACTACGTGAGTCAGTACTACGCGGGCAAGAGTTCACTGGAATCCGCGCAGATCGTGACCATCGCTGCTGGCGAAACGAAGACGGTTAATGCCGAACTCGGTGCGGGCGGGAGCATCGAGGGCTCGGTCACGGCCGCGGCCGGAGGCGCCGTGCTCGACAACGTACGCGTCCTCGCCACAAACAGCGAAGGCGTCCTCGTCGCAAGCGCGACAACCGGCCCAGAAGGCACCTACACGCTCGCGGGGCTCGCTTCAGGCAGCTACACCGTCCAGTTCGAACCTGAAGACACCTCCTACCTCGGCCAGTACTACGCGGGCGCGGAAACGCTCGAAGGAGCGAAACAGGTCGCGGTCACCGCGGGCCAAACCATCGAAGCCGTAAACGCCGTCTTGGCAGCGAGCGCGAGCATCTCCGGCACCGTTACTGGGCCGCACGGCGAAACGCTCGCCGGCGTCGAAGTCAGCGTGGTCTCGAGCGAAGGCACCTCGCGGACGACTACGACCTCTACTAACGGCACGTACATGGTTGCGGGGCTCCCCGCCGGTCACTACACCGTTCACTTCGAACCAGCGGAAACCAGCGTCGTCGGGCAATACTTCAACGCCTCGACGAGTGCCGAAAGCGCCGAAGCGGTCGTGCTTGAAGACGGGCAGGCCAAGGAAGGCGTGAACGCCACCCTCGCAGGCTCCGCAAGCATCCACGGCGTCGTCACCGAAGCCGGCAGCGCCAACCAGATCTCGGGCGTGGAAGTCACGGCCACCGCCAACGAAGGCGCCGCGACCGCGACCGCGACGACGAACACGAATGGCGAATACACGATCACCGGCCTGCCGGCGGGCAACTACACCGTCCGATTCGACGAACCCACCCACTACGTCAGCCAGTACTACCACGCCTCCAGCACGGCCGAAAGCGCCGAAGCCGTCACGCTAACGGCCGGCGCGACCAAGGAAGGCATCAACGCTGAACTCTCCGCTGGCGCGAGCATCAGCGGTGTCGTCGGCGCCGAAGGCGGCGGCGCCGTCGCGGGCGTGAACGTCTACGCCAACTCGAGCGAAAGCGGCGCGTCGGCCAGCGCGATCACCGGGGAAAACGGCGCGTACAGCATCACCGGGCTCCCCGCCGGCAGCTACACGGTGGAGTTCGAAGCTCCCGGCCAGAACTACGTCAGCCAGTACTATCTGGCCGCGGGTAGCCCCGAAACAGCGACCCCCGTCAAACTCTCAGCGGGGGAAACGAAGACAGCCGTCAGCGCCACCCTCGCGAACGGCGCGAGCATCAGCGGCACCGTCGATGAAACCGAGGGGTCCAAGCAGCCGCTGACAGGCATCGACGTCTACGCATACAAGAACTGCTCGATCGGTAGCGTTGCCACAACGAACTCCGAAGGCCACTACACGGTCGAGGGACTTCCCGCGGGCAGCTACCACGTGATCTTCAACCCCGATGGCGGGGGATTCAACGTCGACCCATACACCGGAACGATCGCGCTTGCCAAGGGCGCCGCGCACGGCGACGTGAACGGCTCGCTCACCGAAGAGCCGGAAGACCAGCCCGCGACCCCATTCGCCTGCGAAGAAAGCCAGGAAGCGGCGCCCCCCGAATTCGGACGCTGCGCCAAAGCCACGAAAGGCGAATTCAAGACCTCGGCCTGCGACACCGCGAAGCTCGGAACAGACGCCGGAAAGTACGAATGGACCCCCGGGATCGCGAAGCAGAAGCTCATCTCTACCGCCATCACCGCAAAGTTCGAAACGGCCGCCAAGACCAGAATCGAATGCAAAGCAGCAAGCGGCACCGGTGAATACGCCGGCATGAAATCCCTCGGCGGGCTCACCATCAGGTTCACGGGCTGCACCGGATTCAGCGCGACTTGCGCCAGCGCCGGCGCCGCCACCGGGGAAATCGTCACCGGGTCGCTCGCGGGGTTGCTCGGGTGGCAGGAAAAAGCGAGGCGAAAGGTGGCGCTCGACCTCGCCGCAGCAGGCACGTTCGCAAGCTTCGAGTGCGGCGCCACGTCCGTCGTCTGGCGCGGCAGCTTGATCGCCCCCGCCACGGCCGACAAGATGGCAGCGAGCACCAACCTGAAGTTCAGTGGCTCCAAGGGCAAGCAAAAGCCCGAAGCGCTCGAAGCTGGATCACCAGACGTGCTCGAACAGGCCGTGGACGGCGGCTCCTACACAAGGGTCGGCGCGATGTTCACCCTAAAGCTGACAAGTGAAGAACTGGTCGAGGCGAACGCGATTGCATGAACCGAGGGCAAGCTACTCCAGCACATAGCCAGGTGGTGATGGAGACGTAGAGCTGTGGAGGCTTGGCCGCGCCCATGCTCGCTTGAGCGGCATACGCGATACCAGCAGCGGACCACGCCACAGCCAATACGCGAGCTATCGATCACAGCCCACGAGACTACAGCCCAGGATCGCTGTGACAAGCTGTCGATGCGTGACGCACCGACACCTCAGCACTACTCCTCCTCGAGTCAACGCAAGCAGCTGGACGCTGACTGTTGAGGTGCCTGCAAAGGGCGAAAAGGAGAAGTGACGCATCGCGCCCGGTCTCACGCGAAGGCGATAGCAAGCTTCCAGAGTGTCAGTGAGTGTCTGATGGGGCTGGGCCGGCGTAGACCACCAGCACGACGACGCGATCGTCAGGCCCTCGCTTATAGCGGACGCGCGCGCCGCCGTCGACCTCATACTCCCAGAAGCCTTTGAGCTTGCCCTTGAGCTGGTGGTGGCGGTTGGTCTGCAGCGGAGGGAAGGAGTTGTCCGCGAGCTCGATGTAGCAGCGGCGCATCGGTCCGGGGCGGTTCTGGCAGAGCCTGTTCCAGTCGCGATAAACGGTGCAGTAGACCTTGTGCCGTCCGGAGTAGTGTCCCTTCGGCGCGTAGACCTCCCGGGTCACCCTTGGGCCGCCCGGACCTGCCCCTCGGACGGAGGCAGAACCTCGACGATTCCGTCCAGATCGACCTGCGAAAGCAGCGCCAGCATCGCATCCGGCTGCCCGTAGATGCCTGCGGTTGAGGCCCAGGCGCGCAGGTTGCCGTCCAGGTGCTCCAGGGTGCCGCGTTGGGCGGCGTCAAATGTGTCGGCCACGAGCTCGCGTGCGAAGTCCTCGACCTCGTCGCTCGAAAACGCGGCGAGCCACGGGTAGGCGGTCTGCAGCGCCCACGCCGCCGGCAGCACCTTGCGATGCTCGTTGAAGATCGCCATGAAGCGGGCCGTCTCGGCGACCTGCGCTTGCAGGTGCCGCTGGAAGTCCGCGACACCCTTGGTCTGGATGACCAACACCTCGCCATCGGAGTCCAGCACTTCCTGCGGTGCGTCCTTCGCTCGGTCGAGCAGTGTCCGGTAGTCGCGCTGTATCTCCGTTGGACCCCACGGCGCGTCGGCACTACGACCCGACGCACGTCCACGTGCCGCCGATCCCGGTGTCTTCGTTGCTGCGCTCGCACGAGCCATCATCCATCTCCTTCTACATAGGTTTCTATGTAGAGCTTAGCATAGGGGTGGCCGGCGGCTGAACGGGCGGGACGCGATCCGCGCCTCTACGAGCCGTCCGAGCGTCGCCTGCGGCTGAACCATGCGCGAACCCTGCCGCCGGTAGGGGTTCGGTCGTGGCCGGCTTCGGCAGAAGATGATTCTTTGGCGCGCTGCGCGAGAAGGGCGGAGCGAGCTGCCCTCCACTCGACGTCGGTGGGACGTGGTGGCTGGTGCCGTAGATCCTCTAGGGCGTAGGCGTAGTGGATGTTGAGCACTTGCAGGCTGGTGCCGCACTCCCTTGCGACCGTTTGTGGGTCCTCGGTGCGCACGCGTAGCGAGATCCCGCCGCGGCGCAGGGCGTAGGGGGTGGCACCGAGGATGGGGGCGAGCTCGGGGTGCTCAGCCGCCGCCGCCCGTACTGCTGGCGCGAACGATCGTCGTCGCCATGACTTGGCCTGATCTTCGCTGAAGTGGCGCGCGCCCGTGTCGGCCTCTCGGACTCCGTTGCTTGGCCCGGTGAGATCGCCGGGGATGATGAAGTCGACGTCGCGGGTCGGTCTTCCGCGGCTTTCAAGCGCTGTGCGCCAGTGGGCGAGATCCTCGATGAGCAGGCTGGGCAGTGTTGTGCGTCTGGTGCTGTTTTCGGTCTTCCCCCATTCCTCGACACGACCGTCGCTCAGGACCTCGGTCACCAGTGCCCAGGAGTCGAGTATCGACCCCCAGCGGAGCGCCCATACCTCCTGGGAGCGGGCCGCGAGCCCGTAGTGCAGGCTCACGATCGTCGCGTCGCGGTGCCCGAGGAGTGGGTCACGTTGTCGAATGCGGAGCAGCATCTGCTCGCGGATCGCCTCGACGGCGTGCGGAGAGAGCGCCCAGCGCGCGAGTGGCCGGCGACGAGTTGCGGGGGCGTAGCCGGTCCCGCCGCCTCGGCGGGCTGAGCGTCGTCGACTGGTCGTGCGCTCGTTGGCACGCAAGCAGCCGTTGCTCTGGATCTCGGGCGTGGCTGGCGAGCGTGCCGCCCAGGTCAGGGCGGCTGACATGACGACCCACGCACGACGGCGTATCGATGGGGGCACGTCTGCCTGCATCATCGCTTCGCGCCAAGCCCGCGGTGCCTGTGGCTCGTTGAAGCGCACCGCGGGAACGTTCACGACCGCCAGCGCGTGGCGAAGCGGTGGCCTGCGCCTGCCCTCCGGAGTTCGGGTTTCGTTCGCGAGGATGTGCCGCTCGGCGACCCACCGGTATTGGCGGTAGCTCTTGGGCGCCAAGCCGCCCTGGTTGCGTGGGTGGGCGTCCATCTCGAAGTAGAGCTCGATCAGCTGCCCGATCGTGCGCGCTTCTGCTTCGTTGGCCTCTTTCGCCGTCGAGGTCGAGCAGGAAGCGGCGCAGGCTGTCTCGACCCCTACGCCCCGCGGTCACGTAGTCGTCCATCCACGCACGCGCGTGCCGCAGGGACGGGAACGAGCGGCTGCGCTCGCGTTTGTCGTGGTCGTAGAAGCCGACCGTGTAGGACTTGCGGCCGTTCTTGCAGACGTAGGGCCAAGCGGAGCGCTTCGGCCACGGCCTAGCCATGCGTCGAGCCTCCACAGCAGACCTCGAGCATGCCTTCCATGCGGGCTCCATCGGCAACCGAGCGCCAGATCCCATCGGCTGTCAGCCGATCGATGTCGCCGGAAAATCCGCGGTGCGTCTGCGGTGACGAGCAAACGGGGTCACCCACAAAACCATTGATTTCCAGGTATTTATCCCGTCCAAACCCCCCGCTTACAAGCTACGTCGGCGCGTACCTGGCGGATGGTATCGCTGGGGGTTCCGACTACGTGCGGCTCGCTCCGAGGAACCAGGTGCTCCAAAGGGTTTCGCGACGACGGCGGGCCGTTTGGTCCGGGTTCTGAGAACTTCTAAGCAGTTCTGCGGCCCAACGCCGGAGAAGTGAGCCGCGTCCGACAGGTACGCTTGCCTTCTCGCGCAAAGCGAAAGCTGGCTGTCACGCGCCTTCGAAGCGCCTGTGCGGTTGGCGTGACTTCGTCCGTTTGGTTGGACGCACACGATGCGCGGGGGGCGTACATTGCTCGTATGGATCCCCCCAAAGTGCCGCTGAGGGGGGTGGGGACGAGTCGTGGCGCGCCGGCCAGGGCCAGGTCACGCTCGATCTCTCCGCGATCGTCACCAAACCTCACCAGCCGCCTCGGCCTCCCCAACGTGGCCTCGAAGCTGCCGCCGTCGATCGTGCACCTGAAGGTGTTGAACTCCAAGCAGATCAAGGCGGTCCAGGACATCGGCAAGGCGCTCAAAGGGCTCTCCCTGCTGGTTACGATCCTCGTGCCGCTGCTCTATGCGCTTGCGATCTTCCTCGCGCGCGGGTACTGCCGGCGCACGCTGATGACCGTGGGCATCGCGTTCGTCGGGCCCTCCGAGCGCCCCCTCCCGGCACGATGACCCGCGCCGCACCCCCAGGATGATCGCACCATGCCCGGGGAGTCCACGACGCCCGACCCTCCAGCCACCGGCCGTGGTCCGCCTCGGCTCCAATCGCAGACAACGGCTCTGAAAGGGCGGGTCCATGCACGGCCGAGGGCCCGGGCGTTGCGGGACACGCTGACGCGGGTTCAGGCACCCGGAAAGTACTGGTCCCGGCTGACCGCCGTCGATTTCATGAACAGCTCGTTCGCGTTCGCCGCGCTCGCTGTGATCTGCGCGTTTCCCTTTCTCGCGGTCATCTCAACCATCACAGGGGGAGACGTCAGAGAAGCCCTCATCACACGCATGGGACTGAACGCCAGGGCAGCGAGAGACGTCGAACGGCTGATCGCATCAGGGCACGAAGCGGCCGCGACGCTCGGGGTGTTCGGCGCGATCCTGCTGGTCCTCGGAGCTCTCGGGATGGCATCCACCCTGCAGTCGTGGTACGAGAGAATCTACGACCAGCCTCCGACGAAGGGCGTCCTAAAACACCTCGCATACCAGGCCGCCGGGGTGCTGGCATTCAGCGCGTATATCGCCCTCGACGTGTTGATCCTCAACGCAGTCCGCCCTGTGGGCGGCCGCCCTCTCGTCTTCGCTTTGACGTTCGTGTTGTCCGCGCTCTTTTGGTGGTGCTCTGCGTATTTCATCTTGTACCGCAGGGTCGGATGGTGGCAGCTACTCCCGGCCGGCGTGGCAACCGGCCTTTGCATCGCCGGCCTCGGAGTGTTCTCATCACTGCTCTTCTCGGACCAGGTCACCTCCGGCGAGAAGAGCTACGGGCCCGCAGGCGTCGTGCTGGCAGTCATGTCCTACCTCGTGGGCTTTGGTGTCTGCCTCCACCTCGGCGCGGTCTTCGGACGAATGTGGAACGACTGGCGCTCAACACGAGCGAACGGTCGGGACTAACCGCCGGAGCGGGAGCAGGTGCAGGCCGGCTCGGTCCCCGATGCCGAATATGCCGCAAGCTGCAACGTGGTTTGGGAGTGTCCGCGACGAGAGCAAGAAGAAGCGGTTGGGCGTGCGTGTTTGTGGTTGTCATTGATCGAAGGGGCGTGGCAAACCCGTCGCTGCACTCCGGGTGCTTCACGGATGCGTGAGGGGTGCGAGGCCGTTTAGCGTGGGCTGATCGTCCGGAAAGGGAGGTTGGGGGTGTCGAGAATGCAGGCGTTCAGGCTGCTCGGCTGGCAGCAGCCGCCGGAGCTTGTCGAGGTTTCTGTGCCCGAGCCTGGTCCGGGCGAGGTGCTGGTGAAGGTGGCCGGGGCTGGCGCGTGCCACTCGGATCTGCACCTGATGGAATGGCCGCCGGGGCAGCTGCCGTTTGACCCGCCGTTCACGCTCGGCCATGAGAACGCGGGCTGGGTGGAGAGCGTGGGCGCCGGCGTGAACTCGGTCAGACCCGGCGATCCGGTGGCGGTGTACGGGCCGTGGGGCTGTGGTGTTTGCCGGGCGTGTCGACGCTCGAGCGAGAACTACTGCGAGCGCCAGATGGAGATCGCGGTGATGGGCGGCGGCCTGGGTCGCGATGGCGGCATGGCCGAGTACATGCTCGTGCCTTCCCCACGGCTGTTGATCCCGTTGGGTGAGCTCGACCCGCGCGAGGCGGCGCCGCTGAGCGATGCCGCGCTGACCCCGTATCACGCGATCAAGCGCTCGCTGCACAAGCTCACGCCTGGCTCGAGCGCGGTCGTGATCGGCGTGGGCGGGCTCGGCCACATGGCCGTGCAGATTCTGCGGGCGATCTCGCCCGCCAGGATCATCGCTGTCGACAGCTCCGCCGAGAAGCTCGCGCTGGCAAGCGAGGTGGGCGCGCAGGTGGCCGTGCCGGCAGGCGACGGGGCGGCAGAGGCGGTGCGTGAGGCCACCGAGGGGCGTGGTGCGGAGTTGGTGCTGGACATCGTCGGTAGCGACGAGACGCTCGCGCTCGCCGCCCAGTGCGGCCGCTTCGAGGCGGATATCGCGCTCGTTGGGCTCGCCGGCGGCACGCTGCCCGTGTCGTTCTTCTCACAGCCGTACGAGTGCTCGATCGCGACCACCTACTGGGGCAGCGCGATCGAGCTGATCGAGGTGCTCGCGCTCGCCAAAGCTGGCAGGATCCAAGCGCACGTGGAGCGCTACCCGCTCACACAGGCCGCCGATGTGTACGAGCGGCTGCGCCGCGGCGAGATCCCCGGCCGCGCCGTCATCTGCCCACACGGCTAGCAAGAACTGCTGGAAGATCGCTGCGCCGCTGCTGCCTGATGCTTTGGGCGGTCTTGTGACCTCATGGCTGATAAGGTGGTCACATGCGCGAGATTGGGGTCCGCGAGTTGAAGGCGACGCTGAGCCAGACGCTGCGGGCGGTCGCTCGCGGCCAGCAGGTGCGCGTCACGCTCCGTGGTCGGCCGCTGGCCGACATCGTCCCAGCCGGCGCTTCGGCCAAGGATGATCGCTTGCGTCGGCTGGTTGCTCAGGGGCGGCTGGTGGCGCCCGCGCGTGCGCGGCCAACACACCCGCCCCGACTCATAAAGAGCGACCGCAGCGCGTCGGGGCTGGTGCTGGCCGAGCGGGAAGCCGAGCGCTGAACCTCTACCTCGATGCGAGCGCGCTGGTCAAGCGCTACGTCGCGGAGCCCGGCAGCGACACCGTCCGCGACGTCATGGACCGTGCCGAGGGCTGGTTCATGTGCCGTGTCGGTTTCGTTGAGACCGTCCGCGCCGTTGGCCTGAGCGCAGGCCAAGCCGCCGTGGAGCATGTGCGCGAGGAGTGGCCCGCGTTCGGCGTGATCGAAGTGGACCAGCGCTTGGTCGAAGACGCCGCCGAGCTCGCCCTCAACCGCGAGCTGCGCAGCATGGACGCCCTGCATCTCACCGCCGCCCTCATGCTCCCACAGAACGATCTCCTGCTCGCCACCTGGGACCGTCGCCTGCACGCGGCCGCCTCAGCCGAAGGGCTCACGCTCATCCCAGAAACGCTTTACTGACCCGCAACGACCTGAAAGACGCGGTTGGCGTCCTCGCGCTCAAGGCTCGTGAAGCCCACCTCGTCAATCAGGAGCAGGTGGTGGCGCTGCAATTGGGTCGTTCATAGCTCCTCCATCTCTGGGACCTCAAGTGCCTCAGGGCACGGCTGACGCGCTCGCGAGCACCGATCTTGTGACACCGAGACCCAGTCACGATCGTTCCAAGTGCCCACTCAGGCTCAGTGAGGGCATGCGGGCTGCGAGCGTGAGCGGGGCATCCGCTTCGTGGCGGGCTGAGCGGTCACAGATTCGCCGCGCGCGGCACTCTTGTCGTGATGGATGATGCTGATGCCTTCTCCGAGCTCTACCGACGCGAGGGCGAATCCGTGCTGATCTTCCTCACGCGACGTACCTGGGACGGAGAGATGGCTCTGGAGCTGACCGCGGAGACGTTTGCCATCGCGCTTCGCTCGTGGCGCAAGCTCGGGGCGCTCGGTCCCGAGCAGCAGCGCGCCTGGCTGTTCACGGTCGCGCGGCGGCAGCTCTCCCGCTACGTGCGCCGCGCAAAGGTCGAGCGTAAGGTCGTGCAGAGGCTGGGCATGCAGGTCCCGCAGGTGGAGCATGACGACCTGCTGCTGATCGAGCGCCGCGCCGGCCTGCCCGAGCTGCGCCGCGCGGTCGAGCTAGAGCTCGCGAGGCTGAGTTGCGCACAGCGTGAGGCTCTGCGTCTGCGTGTTGTCGAGGAGCGCAGCTACGAGGAGATTTCCATCGCGCTGGGAGTCTCAGAGCAGACCGTCCGTGCGCGTGTGTCGCGGGGACTGCGCGCCCTTGCGCGCGCGCTTGAGCCCGTTCACGCGGGCCAGGAGGCTCGCGCGGTCGACTACGACGCCGCGCAGGAGGGTGCGTGATGAACCGGCCTCCGAAGGCTCTGCAACAGCTCGGGGAGGAGCTGGAGCGCGTCGCCGGTGCTGTGCTGCCGGTCGCCGACGGCTCGCGCCGCGGGCCGCGCCGTACGCCTGCGGGCCGGCTCGGCGCGCTCGCTGTGTGCATCCTGTTGGGGCTCCTCGCTGTCGCCGCGACCGCGGCTGTGCTGCTGATCCAGCAGGGCCCGCCGCTGCCGGCACCGCACGAACAGGATCTGCGCTCCAGCGGCATTCCGTTGCCCGGAAGCGCGCGCCTGGCTGGGCTCGACGCACCCGATCCCGCGAGTGCGAATCCGCCTTGGGACGTGCGCCTGTCGCGCACGAGCACCGGTGAGACATGCACCGCGGTCGGACAGGTCTTCGACGGCCGGTTCGGCATCGTCGGGCTCGACCACGTCTTCAGGGCGTTCCCGCTCGGCTCGGTCGACAGCTGCGGCATCGACAGCGGCGATGGGCCTCTGCTCGTGGGCGCCAAGGACTTCGTCGGTGCCACGCCCAGCGAAGCGCGCACCGTGCTCAGCGGGGTTGCCGGTGGCGGCGTGCGATCGGTTATCGCCTTCGGCACCGGTGCTCCGCGGCATCTGCAGCTGGGTCCGCAGGGCAGCTTCATCACGGTTTACGCGGGGCAGGCCGAAGAAGTGCGTCCGCGCGTGCGTGTGACGATCGCGATGCGTGACGGTCGTGTGCGCACGATCGCCCTCGAGCAGTCCAGCGCGTTCGAAGTTCCTGACCCCGAAGGCGGGGGCGCATGGGCTGCCAGCACCGAACCTGACCTGGAACCGAACGCTTTCCGCGACGAGGACTGCGTGCAGGTCACGCGCGAGCCCAGCCAAAGCGAACCGAGCCGCGTCACGCTTCCCCTGACACCCGAGATCTGCGGCCGTCTTGGCACCAGCCCGCTGTTCGTCCAGATGCGCCGCTTCGTTCCTGGAGAAGACGCCGCGCCGTTCCCTTGGAACGACTCGCCGTCGCGGACGATCGTCTACGGTATCGCCGACCCGCGTGTCGAGGGTCTCGAGTTGACCGGCGCGGGCGCCCCGCGCGCGCTGTCGATCGACCGTCAGGGCGGAGCGTTTATGGCCGTGCTCGATGGGCACGTCGATCCCCGCTCGCTCACGCTGAGCGCCACGCTGCGCAGCGGACGCGTGATCGTCTACCGGCGCCCCACCGGCTTGCTGGCTTACCGCACCAACACGCCGATCGGGGCGCAGACAGTCCCGGCGTACCGTTCGCCCGTACCGGCCAGATCGGTGCTGCCGCCGCCGTTCGAGCTCCCGATCGCCTCGACCGTCACCGAAACGCTGCGCGCCCCAGACCCCGCCGGTGGGCCCGAGTGGGTGCTGCGCAGCTGGCAGGGAAGCCCCAACACGAGTGCCCACGGTGTCGGCGACGAACGCTTCCTGTGCGCCCAGCTCGGGGTTCTCTGGCACGGCACGCCGGTCGAACCGAGCGCGACGCCGTCCTCTGGCAGCCTGGCGCTGAGCGCCGAAGGCGGTCGTTGCAATCAGGCCAAGGACCTCACGCGCATGCGTTACATGCTCGCGCTCGAAAGCTTCCTCGACGATCCCTACGAATACACGCCCCACCCCGAGCGCGCCGTCCTGAGCGGCATGCTGCCCCCCGGAGCGCGCGATCCGGTGCTGCTCGGCGCCGGGCCCACGCGGGCGCTGCCGGTCGATGCGAACAACGCCTTCCTGGTCGTGCTGCCCGGCCGCTACTGGACGGCGCGTCCCCGCATCTCCTACGTCCTCGACGGTCGCCGCGTCGGCGAGCTGCACGGCGGGCTCGGCTCGCCGCGCTACCAACTCGACACCGAAGCGCCGGTCCCGCAGGTCCACGCGCCCGACCCCGACGGCGCCGCACCCTGGGGATTCACCGCCACCCGAAACTGCTCCACCGCCATCGGGCGCATCGTCGCGGGCCGGCTCGCGCAGATCGATCTGACGAACGGCGTGCTCAAACCTGGCGCCGAAATAACAGGCGGAAGCTCCAGCTGCATCACCCGCCGCGGAGCGTTCGAGCCCGCGGTCGACGACCTGCACGAGCCCGTCGAATTCAATCAGCAACAACTTGGCGCTGGCGAGGACCCTTTCCTTTCCAAACACGAGCCGCTGAGCCAGCCCGAAATCGAATGGCGCACGCTTCCAGGCCGCACGGTCATCACCGGTGTCGCCCGCCCGGACGTCGTGTCCGTCACGCTCAGCACTCCAAGCGACGTGCGCACGCTGCGGCCGTCCGGCCCGTTGCACGCGATCCTTGCGGTCTACGACGGCTACTTCCTGCGCGGCAACATCACCGCGACCGTGCGCCTGCGCGACGGGCGCGAACAGACCGAGCAGATCGCCGGATACGGCCCCGGCGCATACCAGCCCGAACCGCTCACGGTACGCCTTCACTACCTCGAGCAGACACTCGCGCAGCTACGCTCGCGCCCACGCTCGCACGGCGGGTCCCGCTACCTCGGCCTCCTCTCAGCGACCGAAACGCGCATCCAAGACATCCAGCGGCGAGCCGCCTACGAACAAGCACACCCGGGCCTGCTCCCCGCCGAATAGCGCCGGCGAACATCGGGGGCGAGGTGCAGTTAGGGCAGTCATGCCGTTGGCGTTATGCGGGCTCGTCCCTTGTACTGCGAGCTGCGCTGGGCAACGACGCGAGTGCCGCGTGTACTGCCGTGACCGCGCTCGCCCCGGCGATGTGTAGCGGCTCTACGGTGCGCATCGCGCGACAGAAGATGAATGCCCCCTCCAGCAGTGAAAGCATCGAGAACGCCAGCTCGCGCGCCTTCTCGCGTGGTATGCCGGCTGCCGCGAAGTACTCGGTGGCGCCAGCGATCCAGGACTCGAACACCTCGGCCGTGGCTTCGCGCAGGGGCTCGCTGGTGCTGGCGACCTCCAGGGCGACCGTCGCGATCGGGCAGGCGTCGGCGTAGTCGGTTTCCTTGAGTGT
>Ga0187780_10001848_pt1 | contig 15985 bp, 8 predicted proteins | sample 1015_Q2_SP10_20__FD_132429 | JGI IMG/M metagenome (GOLD analysis project Ga0187780, IMG submission 132429) | Tropical peat soil microbial communities from peatlands in Department of Meta, Colombia - 1015_Q2_SP10_20_MG | ecosystem: Environmental > Terrestrial > Soil > Wetlands > Peat | place... | reverse complement strand
CGTTTTCACGCGCGGCGTTCTCGTGACACCCCACGCAAAGGAGACGGGTGGCAACTGAGCCAGCCACTGAAACGGATCAGTCAGCCGAGGGGCCTGCTCCGACTGTACATCCTCTACAGGCTCTCCAAGAAGCCCATGTCTGGATACGACCTAATGTCGGACTTGGACGAGCTGACCGGGGGCGCATGGCATCCGGGGTCTGGCTCGATCTACCCCGCCCTCGAGAACCTGAAGCGGCGGGGGCTTGTTGAAGGTTCCTCCAAGGGGCAGAGGTCCAAGCAGGTATACACAATCACAGACAAAGGAACCGAGGCTCTGAAAGAGCACATGAAGATGATAAACCAGTTCGCCCGCAAGTGGAACAACATTAGGATAGCTCTGACGGAGCTCATCAGTGCTGAGAATCTCAGCGCGATACTACTCGAGGCGACCAGGTTCAACCGGGCGGCCTGGGACCGTATCTTCGAGTCGAACGAGCTTAGCAGGAGTCAGCTGGAGCTCGCCCTCAGGGAATACAGACTCTTACTGCAGGGCGAATTGCGCTGGGCACATGCGAAACTGAAGTCACTTTAGCGGGCGACAGCGAGCCGGACGGCCGATTCGGGGTGCGGAGTAAGCAGTGGTTTCCGGAGGAAAAACGGAGGAGAGAAAACTGTCTGTTTAGGACAGTTTTCTTACTAATACTGCTAGAACTAAGACTAGGGTGATTGCCGTTAGTACGGCTACAACGAGCACGTACGTCTGCGTCTGACCCGCCTGCTGCAGCGGCCCCGAAAGGCTGCTGAGAGTGGTCTGCATGGTGCCTACGTTGTTGTTGATGGTTGTTACAGTGCCGGTCAAGCCGGAGAGTGAGGTCTGGATGGCTGCCACTGTTCCCGATAGGGAGGTCAGTGAGCTAGCGATGCTGGAAATCTGCGATCCCTGGGAGGTCTGGGCGTTCTGAATCGACGTCACTGCGCCTTGCAGCGACCCGACTTCATTGCTCAGATTTGCCAGGGTCGAGTTGATGTAGTTGATCTCTGCCTGAGACAAGCCAGTCCCGCTGGGACTGGTGGACGAGTAGCCGAAGGTGGTAGTGGCGGTACCAGAGACCGTGCCGTACGCGTACGTGGCGTTGACCACGTAGGTACCGGGTGTCCAGCCGGCAGACCCGCCGGTGACGAAGACGGTGTTGAACGCACCATCGGTCCCGACAGGGGTCACCGTGTACTCCACAACCGCGTGGGTTGCCTGGTTGAAGATTTTGATGGCTATGTTTGTGCCGCTCAACGTAGGTGCAGGGGTGACTGTCCCGAACACCGTGAGCGTCTGTGCGCTTCCGTAGCTGGTCGAATCAGTCTTCACTGTCACGGTCGCGCCCGCAGCCGAAGCGGCGAAGGGCGACAGCAGCAGGAAGGCCGTCAGTGCGACTACTGAAATGGTTGGTAGGACCTTCAATTGGCTCACCGGTCTAGACCTTGATTGGAACGCCAGTTGTGAGTGCTGAGATCGAGCCGCCGCTCAGCGAAATGACGAATACGTTCGCTGTGTAGGTGCCCGAAGGCAGCAACGCGAGGTCAGCAAGGCCCGTTGCCGACTGACCAGCGGCTGGGTTGATGGTGGCAGTGGTGATGTACACGGTCTGCCCCAGTGCATTCTGCACCGAGACTATGATGACGCCCGTGACCTGTGATGTGCCTGGGTTAGTGTAGGTGACCGATAGGAAGCCGTTTGTCACCGTCGGAGTTCCATTGATTGCGAACTGGCATGCCGACGTGGTGCATATCTGAGCCCCACCGACCGTGAAGGTCGGAATCTGGTTCAGAACGCTGGCGGATGCCGAGATGAATGGGTTGCAGTTCGGAGGACATGTCGAGACCAGACCTATTTGATATGTGCCGGCTGCCGCTGACGACGGGATGGTGATCTGGGCAGATCCTTGGCCAAGCGTGTTGGCCAGAATGACACCCAAGATCGTGCCCGTGTAGGCGGATGGGTTGGTAGAAACCGGGGCGTAGTTGAAGACTATGTCGTAGAGGAAGCCGCTCCCAAGCCCGTTGGCCGATGCCGTCACGGTTGTGCCGGTGGGGCCAACTGTGGAGCTGAGTGACATTGTTGCCTGGTATGCGAACTTTGCGAGTCCCTTGAATCCAGTGTCGGTGCATCCGTGGTTGTCCGTGATGCTCCACTGGACCAACGCTCCTGTTTCAGGTCCGGGACTGGACATCTGCGGGAGCGTGAAGGTCACGTTCGCGGGAACGGATCCCGTGTTCGTGCTCGTGAACGAAGCAAAGCTGACACCTGAAGGCCCGTAGTTACCGAAGTTACCACAGACCGTCAGATAGAGCAAGGTGCTTGCTGGCAGACCGTTCCCTGAAAGGGTCATCACTGACCCGCCCGTGCCGATGGATGGCGTCACTACGAGCGACGTTGTCAGAGTGAAGGTAAGCCAGTCGAACTGAGTGTCCTGCTGGTCTTCAATCTGGCCCCATATCGCCGAAGTTCCGCTCGTCGTCTGGATGTCGACAACGTGGACTCCGGACGTCCCAGCCGGTACAGTGAACTGAGTGCCCACCGGTACCTGGCCATTCCCTGTTGAGGTGAAGGTCCCTAGCTGGGTGTTCGTGTCCCACATTATCTTGTACTGGGTGTTGGCCGCGAGGCCGTGGATGCCTGGGTTGGGGCTGTCGATGGCTCCGGAGACGAGCGCGACGACAGTGCCTGCCGATCCGGTGTCGATGCTGAGCGCTCCCTTAAGCGCGATCGGGTCGATTGTTAGCTGTGTGTATGTGCCGGCAGCCGGGTCATTCGGGTCCTTGAACCGGGCGAAGGCCCAGTCACCCTTGTAGGAACCGGTGATGTTCACGTTGTAGCTGCCCTGCGGAAGGTCAGTGGATGTGATCCCTGGGGCTCCGAGGTCCATCAGGTCCGCTGGATAGTAGAGTTGTCCAAGCGGCCATGTAATCTGAGCATGTGCCGGGAAGCCGAGCATCTCGTCACAGAGCTCTGCGTTAGTGGAACAGCTGTCCCACAAGTTGCCGTTGAGGTAGACGGTTAAGCTACCCGACGGAGTTGTGGTGGCTCCGTATGTTGTGAGGCCAGCGGACGAGTCAAAGCCGCCGTGGCTTCCTGATGCCAACTCGACCGAGTCTCCGGCGCTCGCTATGTGGGTCTCAAGCCTCATGTCTGGAGTGATGGTGTAGGTAGAATCGGGCGATGGGTTTGCAGCAGTGTTGTCGTGAAGTGTGAACTTGAACTGCTGGAGAGTTGGGGTGGTGTAGAGATACATGAAGACGCCGTTGGTGTCGGTGCCAAACGTGTCAAGGGCGTTGCCACCGAGACCCGCGACTGGGGTGAGGAACGGGTAGGGGTTGAGGTTGGTATCCTTTAGGATGAACGGTCCTGTGTTCGCGTAGGTTAGCCCTGCGTTGTATCCGAACCCGATGAACGCGCCTGTCTGTCCTACCCTTCGCGACGTTCCTTCAGGGAACGTCGTTATGGCGCCCTGGCCCGCGTGCGAGCCGACGAGGATGCCAGCAAGGTCGTCGAACAGGTTAGCGTTGGGTTGGAATATGTTGCCGTTGGCGTAGTTGAAGGTGGTCCCGCCGAGCACGATGTTCAGCAGGCCGACGCCCGATGACTGGGCGAGGGTTATGACCACATTCGAGAAGTGTCCGTTGACGTCCGAGTCGATCTCTCCGTGTATCGTAGATACACCGCCGATGGTCACCGACCCAGACAATGCCACCGTTGCGCTCTTGGCAAAGCCGCTGCCGCTGACGCAGACCTTCGCGCCTGCGGCCGTGTCAATGCTGTAGGTTGCAAAGGTGCAGGTGGGGTCCGTGAAGAAGAGTGTCGGGTTGATGATGAAGGGCTGGGATACGGATGTTCCGCTGCTCAGTCCCAAGACCGTCACGCTGTGGCTACCACCGACGAGGCTCCCTACACAGTAGGGTCCGTTGGCGGCGGTACAGCTGACTGGGAATGGGTTGGTGGTTTCTGGACCGCTGTCGAACGCCCCTTCATCCTCACCTGGAGTGTTCCCGGTGACGATGAGTGGGTGGGCGGGGTTGGTGAAGAAGCTTGATGGAATCGCCTGAAGCTGCTCTGCGTTGTTGAACCCAACTCCTGAGAGCTGGATGGCATCGCCGACGCCTCCATTGGTGGCGCCGGTGAAGTCAGAGACAACGTCGATCGCAGCCTTCACGGTGAATGGCACGGAAGTCGTGACAACGTTGCCCGTCGAAGTCGGGTAGATGGCGTAGACGATGTAACTGCCGCCCTGGATGACTGGCGTGGCGAACTGCGCCTTGAACCAGCCGTTGGCGTCAGACATCACCGTACCCCAATTGTCACCCTCCAACGAGGGAAGGAACGCCCCTGTGTTCGTGTTGTCGAGGGTGTTCGATCCGAGGTCACAGATGTCGTTTGTGACGCAGTCATTGGCAACCGTCGCCGTGACGGAGGTGGTGCTGGGTATCATTACAATCTGAATGTTGTCTTGGCTAGAGGGGAATCCGGTCCCTGTTACCGTAATCCAGTCGCCGAAGTCCATGTAGTAGGAGTTCCAGACTGGAACACCCGAACTCTGGCTAAGAGAGATAATCCCTGAACCGGTGGTCACTGCCTTGGCCGTGTTGATTGGCACAGCCAGGAGGACAGCGAAACCGGATACCGCTAGAAGTGCTAGTATAGTTCCTGAAGTGATTTTCGATGTATAGCTTTTACTATACAAGTTCATTATTTTCGAAGAAGCCTCTCCGGCGATGTATATAAGCTCGGTGGACGATTTGTCCATTCTTGGCAGTTTCTTTGACCGTCGGAGTGTTAATCGGGCGATAAAAGAGCCCTATCCCCAGGCCTCGGGCGCAGTTTCTCCTCGGGACAAAGAGGCCAAGCCTTGGCTGAAAAAGGGGGCCATTTCTGCCGACTGGCGGCCCCGCAAGGATGTTTTGGTCTCCTCGTGCTGGGAATCGGAGCTCTTCGCCCGAAGCCAACGCCGGACGGGAGTCGGCGGATTTGGATTCTGTTGCAGTCTACGCCGGGGAGGCGACAGCGAATAACGGGTCAGACCGTCGGAGCATAGCCTCCGTGCCCTTCTTGGCGTCCGGCTCTGCGACTGCAGTGCCCTCAAGACCCAGCTCCTCCATGAAGACCCCGAGCTCATCTGTGAAGCCGGTTTCAGCGACGAGCCCATCCTGGAAGACGCCCACGGCGCAAACGAAGGCGAAGATGCGGTCGACTGCAGCGGTCCCCACGCTCTCTTGAACCTCGGCCGCGGCGTAGGTCATCTTGGCATGCACCTCGGCCAAGGTCGAGCTGAACTTCATCAGGTACTCGAGGGCGGGGTTCTCGTACACTCCAGAATAGGAAGGAGATACGTCGACAAGTGCCTGTCTGGGGTTCGTCCTGAGCTCCACCAGAAATTCAATGCCTTCGGCCCTTTTCCTTAGGAAGTTGTACATCGGTTCCCTGATCGCACCGAGCTTGTCCGCGACCCGAACCGGAGCCGGGACCTGTCCCTGAAGGGCTTTGTATATCTCCAGGGCCGTGGCGCCGTCGTCTGCAGTGAAGGTGACCTGACCAGAGCGCACAGCCGCTCCGTTGACCTGGAGCGGGGCCCCGCTCCCCCAGCTCAAGTCTGCGAGAAGGACCAACTCGCGTCTTAGGAGCCCGACTGGACGCTTTACCTCCGCCTTGTGGGCGGCGTCATCAAGCACTAGGGAACAGTTGGTGAAGGTCTTTCCTCCGTATTCGACAGCCTTCAAGTGGTAGGTCTTCAAGTCAGACTCTCGACCTTGAGGGCCGGCGCTCGTTTGGCCACCGCCTTGTACCCATCCTCAGATTCCCGAAGTATGGAGGTCTCGTCCAATCCCACGAGAGTAAACAGGTCGAAGGATCCATGGTCGGGGCGCTCTTTCACCCTACACTCCGCGCTGAGCGCCGCCTTGACTGCCTTGTTCCTGAACTGTGAGAACCCTTCCTCGAACTCTGTACGCAGGTCCTTTTCGCAGGCGACAAGGGTGTGAACCGTCTTGACCTCCCCCAACTCCACGCTCTTGGGAAGCTGATAGCCCTGGACCGCGAAGACGTTTGCACCCTTCCCGTATACTTGAAGCGAACCCGAGAGCACTGGGAGTAGCAGATGGAATCCGACACCGATGTGCCGGTCCCTCTCCAGAAGATCCATGAGCTCGTCGCGGAGGCCGAGCAACCCATCGACGACCCGCGCGAAGCTCCCGCTGAGGCTGGAGGATTCGCCAGCCTCATCCTCGACCAATATTTGCTTCGCGAGATATCGCGGGACGGCAAGCACCTGGAACCCACGCCTGAGTGCTGCAGAGACAGCGACGTAGCTAGCGTTCTGTTCTATGGGAGTTGACTCAGCGTCAGCCGTCATCGCTACCATCGCGGTCTGCCCTGACTGGGGAAGCGCGGAGACCGCCAAGACGGAGAGAGGGTCGGCGGCGTCCGCAAACAGGAACTTGTAGGTTGACTCCCCGAAAGCCACGATGCCCAGCCACCTGCTGAGTTCGTCTGTGCTCTTTGAATAGAAGTCATGCCAGGTTCCTCCCTGGACCTTCGGGACCACAAATTCGCCCTTCGTTTCCTTCGGGGCGTCCCCTGCCGAAGCCACAATTGAGTACCCCCCCTCGCTGGGAGCCGGAGGCATTCCAACGTAGAAAGAAGCTGTCTTTCCGAAGTTGGGCTGCACGCTGGGCAGGTCCAAGAGCGCGCTCGTCGCCTCCCGGTATGACAGAGGCTGTCCGCATACCTTGCATTTGAATCCCAGGCTCTGTAGATGGCCGTTCGCGCATCTAGGCAACTAGCGTGAGCACCCCTTCCTTCTGGTCGAAGCTCGACTTCGGGTTCTCGGAGGCGTAAAGTTGCGCGTATATCACCGCCGTCGTTCTGCCGTACGGCAGGGTCTTTACCTTGACCCTTCCCTGATCGCTGAGCACCTTTCCTATGACTGTCCTTGCGGTCGGATACTGGGCCAGGAGCCCAAGGCCTTCGCGATCTGATCTCCACACCGTCACTAGGGCTTGGAACTCAGACCCGTAGGTTACGAGGAAGCGGGTAAGGCTATCGATCCCGTCCCGCGCGGAGTCGAACTCCTTTCTTAGAGAGGTAATCTCGTTCAGTTTCTTGGGGGTCTGGAAGGGAATCACCCTTGCCGCCTTAGGGTCCACCGATTCGATGGCCCTCTTTATGACACGGGGGGAGTCTTCGAGAACCTTGATCTGCGCACTCAGGACGACCCGGGCTTCATCGACGTGGCCGAGAAGCGCTACCGAGTCGGCAGGGGTCGACACCCTGATGGGCTCAAGGACCCCGCTCAACTGACTGGCCTGCTGACTCGTAAGGAACGGGGAGGTCTTGTGCAGCTGTTCGAGCAGGAGGCTCTTCTTGGCCTCAAGCTCTTCCACGTATCGTAGATGGAAGTTGAGCCAGTATTCCTCCGCGACCAGCCGCATTGCGGTCACGTATTCGTGGGAGTCGAGGAGCGTGTCCGGGCTCACCGGTATGGTCATTCCGTGCTGGTCCATCAGCCGATTGAACGCCTCGAACGCCGAAGTGTAGGCTTCGAATAGGTTCCTCGTCTCCCTGTCTATCTTCGACGCCACCCTCTCGTAGAGGCCTACCGCTGCGTCGAGGGATGCGTCGGCAGGAGCATCAGGGACCTGAGTGTACCTGAGCCGCACCGAGGCTTTCTCAAGGTTGGCGTTGACCGTCTCGGTAACGGCCGCCAGGGTCCTCAGCTGATTCAAGACCGCAGCCGTGAGCCGCTCCCTGGAACTGCCGAGGGAAGGCAGGACCGTTCCTTCAAGTCTTTCGGTCCATTGGGTGAGAGACTCCTCTCCCGCCTCCTGCAGCCTTCTTTGGATGTCGTCGAGGTAGGACGAGTATTCGGAGAGGGCCATCTCTTCGGTGCCGACATTCAGCGACGGAACCCGGCGAGCAACCTCGGTCAGGTCGCGTCTGACGCCTCCGATGGCAGCCCTCGATTCGACCACGAGTCCTTCGACCTTCTTCCGCGCGACCTCACTGCTCTCTATCCTGTGCACAAGGAATTCTCTTGCTTCGAAGACCATGCCGAGGAAGAGGGAAGAGACGAGCATCAGGACTATCTGCAAGGGGACCTGGCTGAGGGTGGTCTGGAAGCCACCGGCACCTCGAAGCGAGAACGGGATGAGGAGGGCCACGAAGGCGGCCGGGACGACTAGTGAGACGGTCACCGGCGTCACCACGTCAGTGAACATTGCGCTTTCCTTGAACCTCGCAACTTTGCTCAGGAACGATCGGGCGAGCCGTCCGAAGAAGGAGGACACGAATATGATTATGCCAAGCAGGGCCAGGGGGATGACAAGCAACTGCCAGTTGTTCGTAAGGAAAGAAGATACGAAAGGGGCCTGCGGAGACATGTAGTCGGCCGGCAACGCAGTCAGGAATACGTTGAGCCCTGGAAGGGCGGGCCTGAAGTTGGAGGACAGGTAGGTAAGCTGGCCGAAGATTATGGGCGCAGACCCCGACGGGGAGCCTGCGAAGAAGAGGGCGTTATCGAGGAGGAGGAACGGGGCCAGTAGGAAGATGAAGGAGGAAGATGTGGCCTCAAGGCTGGCAAAACCCGTCACCGCAGCCGCCGCGGCTATGATTGGAATAGATACGAAGTAGGCAGGAGTGAACATCAGAGCCACGCAGATGATTGCCAGAGACATCGAAGTGACATCCACATTGGTGCTGGTAAAGGCGAACAGTGGGATGACCAGGGCTACAAGAACTGCCACCCCTACTCCCGCAGCAAGCAGTTGGAAGAATCCGAACCCAATCATCTGCCAGAGTACTGCAAAAAAGACGAGGATGTAGAGAACCGTAACGGATACGCCCCTGTTCCTCAAAGAGACTGCGCCCAGGCCGAGGGCGATTAGGAACGGGATGACTGGGGGGTCAGGAACGAACGGGACGAAGGTGAAGAACAGAAACGAGGCGAGCACTACAAGCAGGGACGCGGTATATTCGGCGACCCTGCTTCGGGCCTTGCTTTCAATCTGTTTCATCAGGCCTTCCTTTCTTCCACCTGAGACCCAGCTCGCCTGCCCTCTAGCTGTATGGCGAGATCCTCCACACTCTGGACTCCCTGCTCAAGTAGGAAGCTTCTGAAGAGGACTCTCTCCGACTTCATCACGGCGTCCATATCGTTCTTCATTGAAGGGAACTTCTCGATTTGGTCTATCCTCGCCTTGGCCATGACTATCAGGAAGGTCACGGTCCATGGATCGACCTGAGGGATCTGCCGAATCGAGATGCTCTTGCTCGCTTCGACGCTCGAATAGACGTTGAGGACGCTGGAGAGGGCTCCCTGCAGCTCCTGGTCCCAGAGCCCGGGGGGGATCCCCACGGTCGCCCATATGAGGTCAGTTCGGTACGTGTCGGAGAGGCCCGCGTAGTTCGGGACGCTGAAGATTCGGATGTAGCTCTTGACGATTCCCCGGAACCTCTCCTTGTCTACGATTTCCTTGAGGATGCTCTCTCCTTGGAGACTGTCCTCCTCCTCCCGGAGTATCTTCTCCATTATCTTGAGCTGTTCGGCGTTGCCCAGCTCGACCACCCTCTCGTAGTAGTTGTCGGTGGTGGTGACGACGCTCATCAGAGCGTTGAGCTCACTGGACTTCGCGACGACAGCGGCCAAGGATTTCCGATAGTGGGAAGTCAGTTCGAGGTTCTTCTCAAGCTCTGTCAGTTTCTCGACGTCTGCCCTCATCTTCTCGCGGTTGGCGCGTTGCTGTTCGAGCTGCGCTTTCATTGCCGCCGATTCGTTTTGGATCGCCTCGAGACTGCGGTTCAGCAACTTCTTCTTTCCGCTCACATCGAAGCGTATCTTCTTCAGCTCCTTCGTCAGGCGGACAGCCTCGGCCTCCTTCTGTGCAAGGAGCCGTTCAGTGGATTCGAGTTCGGCGCTGACCTCCTTGAAACTGTCATCGAGGCCCTTTTTCACGATGCGAATTCCCGGGATGTACTGGTCTGAGACCTTGACCTCAGTCTCGGGACGCGTGAGGATATAGCCGGCCGCCTTGAACAGGGGCAGGAGGTCGGCCTCCCCCTTTGCGGCTGCGTTCTTTCCTTGCCTCGACGTGTCCTTAGAGTAGATCGGCCCGACCTCTTCGGCGAGGTTCTTCCCTCTGATGTACAGGTTAAGCGTCTCCAGAGCGGTGGCGACCAAGTTGACGAAGCCGACATATGACCTGACCTGCCTTATGTGGCTGGAGGTGAGGAACTTGCTGGCAGTTATCATGTTCTCAAGTTCCGACGTGTAGGAAGGAAGGTCCTTCAGGAGCTGGCCGTAGGATGCGCCCAGGTTAGAGACCTGGTCGTTCCACTGATTGAGAATCTGGATAATCCCGTATTCAGTCGAGTCCTCTGAGAAGCTCATCGCTTTCAGCACTTTGTTCCATCTCTGGTTGTAGTTGGTCGCGAAGTCTTCGAGACCCTTCACCTGTCTCTTGAACTCTGCCTCGTACTTTCCTGCTCTTCTGATTATCTCCTCTACTTCCGCTTCGAAGGAGTCAGGTCGGTAGTTGTTGGTCGCTATGAGATGCATTCTGTAGAGCTCCTTCAGTTCGCCGAATCTGTTCAGAAGCGCCGCATTGATGGCGTCCAGCGCCTTCTTCTTCTCTGCCATGAACCCGCCTATGCTCTCAAGAAGCTTGAGGTACTCGTGCATATAGTCGATGTAGTCCTGCACCGGGTACCTGATGCGTAGGTAGGCCACTGTATGCGCCCAGTTCGGGCCGAAGTCGTTGTTCGTTCCCACTCTGCTGAGAAGGTCCGCCAGGTCGAAGCGCATGAGCATTCCGAGGATGTCGATGACCGCTTCGTCGAGCTCCTTCTTGGCGGTAACCAGGCTGTTCCTGTTGTTGTAGACGGGGTCGAGCGGAAGGAAGAACAGGGCCGTGAACGGGTTCTGGTAGGCTGCCCCGTACTTCTTGGCCGCCTTCTCGTTGAGAATCCTGTTGGACATCAGCTCGGCCTCCATCAACGCAGTATAGGGAGCCGGACCCCTGGCCAACAGGTCGTCTGCGCTGCTGGGGAGAATCACGAGGCCCACCAGCGGTACCGAGGATCCGAGTTTGGCCCGGAGGTGCCTAGCGAAGTCGAATACCATTCCGCTGCCCGTTCCTCCGCCCAATCCGAAGTTGAGAACTACGATGGGCTGGTTCTTGGACGTGAGGACTTTGTCCTTGAAGACGGATATGGCGCTATTCATTTCGCTGTAGTGGTAGTAATTGAGGTTGTACACGGCCTTGCTCAGGGCACGCATTCTGCCGACTCCGCCAGCCAGAGGGGGTATCGTCATCGTGGACTGAATCCAGGGCTTGTAGTTGTTGACGACAATCCCGTCCTTCAGGAGATAGGTGTTGAACTTGTTCATGAACTCGAAGAGAGCTTCAGGCGTGTTGAACTTCATGTTCAACCCCCTGACCCAAAGGCGGTCCACGGAGACCCCCTTGGCTTCCAGTTTTGCGACTGTACGCTTGTAGGACCCCTGCAGGTTCGCGAGGTCGGCATCGGCGACGTCTATCGCGAGGCACGCGATGCCAAAGTCCTCCGATGAAAGCAGCCTGAGCAGCCTATCGCTTTCGACGAGTGCCTGTATGACGTTGGTCCCCGTTCCACCCAGTCCCACGAGGTGGACGCTGGCGAAGGCCGGCTTGCTCAATCCGCTTCACTCAACCTGTTCCTGAGCGCCTGAAGCCTGTCGGCTAGGCCCTTGTCGTATTTGGCCGCGGTCACTTCGAGCAGTGCGAGCTCCTTCTGTACCTCGCTCACGATTCCCTCGCTGAAGCCGCGTTTCCCCCTCCCGCGCAGGACCAGTACAGCAAGAAGTATTATCACAATGACGGCGATCACGACCCCCGCGAGAAGCGTAGTAGAGGTCGTCGTGCTCGGAGGAGCCGGGAAGGAGGCAGGCTGTATCGTGTTCAGAAGACTCGTTCCCTGCGCCGGGAGGCCGGCCTGGTACAGCGCCTGTGCTTGCGCCAGGACTCCGTTGACGACGGTCGAGTAGGCCGGGTCAATCTGGCCGGAAGAAATCAGGGTGGACTTTTGTTGGTAAGTGTTAAGGTAGGTCTGGATCGTCTGATCTTCTATGGAGACTGTGAGCTGGCCGACTGGCGTACTGACGCCGGTGACACTCACCGTCACGAGGGTGAAGTTGTTGACTGTCAGATGGCGCGTGAAGTTAGCGGGCATGGAGGTGTACAGGGTAAGGGTGAGGGGAACCTCGAAGATGGTCGAGAGGGTGAGCGTCCCAGCCACCTGCGTGAAGGTCAACACGCGTGAGCCGGGCGTGGATGTGGACGCATTATATCCTGGATAATGAAGGGATTTGACGTTCCAGAACAGTTGGCCCTGATAGGCACCGAGGGCGGCGGAAAGCGAGGCAGAGAAATGAGTGTTGTTCTGGGTGTATGGGACAACGACCTGCATGGTGACGTTGTAGGCATGACCAGCAATCAACGGCTGGGAGGGCGGGAGGGGAGAGTTACCGGTGAGATCCGTCACGGACTTGAGCGAGGCCCAGTTCGTGGAAGACTGGGCCATTGCCAGTTGCGGAACTGCTGGCATGGCCAACGCTAGCACCAGCAAGAGAGCTACGGCTCTTCTCATTTGCTGTGCACAGGCATTTCTGTTGATATAAGCCTTAGCGACTTCCAATTCCCTTTGATACAATGGGACAGGTCGACACTGCAACGCTTCTATCTCAAGATGACCCTTGCAGACAAAATGTCTACACAATATGCGCAAAATCTTTGATATTCAAGTGTGCTTCTTGGACCTTAGGCGGCGCACAACGAAGACGTAGATTGCCAGGACCGTGACGATTGGAATGGTCGCGCCGATTATTTCGATGTCGGAGTAGTCGAGCCCGAAACTCGCCGAAACGCTCTTCGGAGCGTCGACCTTGAGAGATATCTGTGGCGCCTTGCCTTTTGCAGCTTGAGACCAGCCCTGGAACACGATGTCGAAGATTGTGGGCACTGCCTTCAGAGTCACGTTGGAGCCGAGGGGGACGTAGACTACGTTATCGCCGCCAGAGGCGCTTCCGTTGACCCCCGGAGCAGAGTAGAGAACGTGTCCCCCTCCGCTCACTATTATGGTGAGGCCTGGGTAAAAGACTGCGACCTCATTCGCAGGGCCTGAAAGCGAGAAGTTGAGGGTAGCGCTAGTCCCGTTGTATGCCCCAGCCCCGCTTCCTTTCCAGTAGATGAACTCCCACCCGGGAAGCGCGGACGCGTTCAGGTTGAAACTGGTCCCGCCGTCGGCCCACTGGGTTTCGTTCCGGAAGGTCCCGCCCATCGCGGAATTCGACGTCGTCTCCAAGAAGAACTGGTGGAGGTAGGTCGCTTGGTCCGAGGACGCCGCCAGGACAGTAGCCGTATTGGGTCCTTTCACTATCCATCTCTCAAGTTCGTTCGAGCCAGGGAGGAGAGCCGGCAACGTCCACCTGGAGCCCGCGTTGACCCAGATGCTTTGTGAGCCGTTGGAGAGTTGAGTTGAGGCGCGATTTGCAAATGCAGCGTAGCTGACCGATGGGACTCCTGGAGAGCCGCCGCCAATGACAGCGTAGCCTATCGTGACGTAGAACTGGCTGTAGAATGTGAAAGCGTCGGTTTGCGACGAGTTTGCACTACCTGAGGTTGCCTGCTGTGTGGCCCATCTCTCGTCGACGCTCGAACCGGCGAAGGCTGGAATCACGGACCACCCCGTGCCAGAATCGAGCCAGATGACTGCAGGCGACGAGGCGATGGGCTCCGATGCGGGACTTCCCAGGGCAATGTAGTTCAGCAAAGGACTCCCCACTACCACTGTCGGCGACACCGCGGAGAAGCTCAGAAGGTAGGCGTACTGGTGGTAGTAGGTTGCATTGACGGTCTCAGAACTCGTCGCTATCCCCGTGCCATTCCCCGAGTCCCACCTCACCGATGCTGTGGAACCTGGCAGCGGCTCGGTGAAGGAATAGTTTGAATCCGCGTCCACCCAGCCCTGGTTTCCAACAATGGCTGTCCCGAACTGCATGAACGTAATGGTGGGAGCAGAGTACCCCGACCCACCCCCCACCACGGAATAAGCAAAGCCATCGTAGAACTGATGGTAATAGAGCAGCTGCAGAGTGGTCGAACCGGCGGCCTTGCTCGTGCCAACCTGATTCGTCTGCCACCTCTCTGAGGCGCTGCTCCCCAGAAGGCGGGTCGTAACGGTCCAGTTCTCTCCGGCGTCTGCCCAGTACGTTAGGGCATTCCGGGTGAGGCTCACCATAACGATTTGACTGAAATTCGAGAAGGTCAGCGTGGGGGGCACGTACCCACTCCCGCCCCCGTTCACTTCATAAGAAAGTATCAAGGAGAACTGATTGTATAGAAAAATAGGATATGAAACGCCGTCTGAGACGGGAAAGGTCGACTTGGGACTTCTCCACCTCTCAGTCGCACTTCCAGAGGGAACCTTGAGCGAGAAGGACTGCCCAGAATCCATCCAGGCCCCGGAGGCGGTCTGGTTGAGCGTGGCGCGAACCGGACGTCCGTAAGCGTTGTAGGACACCGATGGAGGTGAGCTAGGAACTCCGCCCCCTATGAGCCGGTAGCTGAGGGTAACCAGGAATTGGTGATAGTAGGGCACTACGGTCGCCGCGGCCGCAGCGGCGTTCCCGGTTGCGTTCCTGCTACTCCACCGCTGATCAGATGCGGAGCCGAGAAGCGGTGAGGTCGTCGTCCAACGGCTTCCGAAGTCGAGCCAACACTGTGTCGGAGAGGTCGCCAGGGAGACGCAGTTGACTACAGAACCGTATTGAGTGCAGAGAAGGATCGGGGCGGTGAAACCACTGCTGCCGTCCGATATGGAATAGGAGAAGGTCTCGGAGACCTGCTTGTAGTAGTTGACCTTGTATGTATTGAGGGGCGTAGTCGGGGTATAGGAGACCACTACGCCTGCCGACCACCTGGTGAACCCAGGCGAACTCTGAGCCTGACTCGGGAAGGAGACCTTCGTGTCGTAGTCTGAGAATCCTATACAGGTAGCCGGCGAAGCCGCTGAAGGAATCGTGCATATCGGTGAGTCGGCGACCCCGAGGTAGGTGCCCGTGATTGTCCAAGTCATCCCCGAATCGAATGTGGGCGCAGCGTTCGGAATCGCCTCGTAGGTGTCTTGGAACTGCTTGTAAAATGCCACCGTGTGCGTATTGCCGCCCGTGGTGTCAGAAAAGGACGCCTGACCAGAGGCTGCCCATTGAGTGCCCTGGCCAGCACCAAGCATACTGGCGCAGAATGTGACAGCCCTGTTGTAATCAGCCCACCCAGGAGCGGAGACGGAGACTGTGGAACCCGCGGTGGGAAAGAGTGTAGCTACTGCCACTCCAGGAGCCCCGTCCACCTGTCCGGTCACCTGGCACGACAGCCCGGAATCCCAAGTCGGGGGGCCTTGGCCGTTTGTGGTGACAGCGTAGGTGTTCTGAAGTTGGTTGTAATTTGTAAGCGACCATGAATATGAGCTCAATGTGCCCACCTGCAATTTCTGGTAGGGGAATCCGCCGCTGAACGTCCACTCTTCGTTTGCGCCAGGACTCGGCTCGTTGGCGGTCAGGGTCACAGACTGGTCCACCGTGATGTCGTGATCGGCGCCATCGCATGGGAGCGAGGTTGGAGACAGACCGCCGTCATTCGGGTTCTCGGAAAGGGCTAGAGTCACTGAAGGCGCTCCGTTGTCCATTGTGCAGGTCGCGTGGACAGTCGTAGTGGCAGCGTGCGCGCCAGGAGGAAGGAGAACGAGAAGGGCAAAGGCCGCCAAAGGAAGTATCAATGCCCAGGCGCGCAATGGAGTCATCCCCGCAGCGCTCCGATTCGGATGCGTACTGACTCTCCTCCGTTGCCCTGCATTTCACTTGACACGCTTACAAGTCTTCCTGTGTCTAGATTCCTTGGGGGCCATGCTATAACGGCCCGCGTGGGAT
>Ga0187780_10001847_pt1 | contig 15990 bp, 10 predicted proteins | sample 1015_Q2_SP10_20__FD_132429 | JGI IMG/M metagenome (GOLD analysis project Ga0187780, IMG submission 132429) | Tropical peat soil microbial communities from peatlands in Department of Meta, Colombia - 1015_Q2_SP10_20_MG | ecosystem: Environmental > Terrestrial > Soil > Wetlands > Peat | place... | reverse complement strand
AGCCCCGGACTCGGTGGTCACGCAGCCGGGCACGTGGTTTCCGATCGCGTTCGAACCGCTGGGGCGGGGGCTCATTTTCCACGGGATCGCGCCGCAGCAATCGAAGGCGGAAATCGACCGGGTGGGGCTGGTGCCGCGCACGCCTCCGTCCAAGGTGCTCGGAAACACCTTCCACAACTACAACGCCTCGCTTTCCCCGGACGGGAAGTGGATGGCGTACAACTCGGACGAGTCAGGCCGCTTCGAGGTGTACGTCCGGCCGTATCCCGGTCCCGGCGGTCGCTGGCAAGTGTCGCTCGAGGGTGGCACGGAGCCGGTGTGGTCGCCGACGGGGAAGGAGATCTTCTATCGTGATGGCGACAAGATGATGACCGCCGCCGTGCGGACGGTCGGGGCGTTCGAGGTGGGCGCGAGAAACGAGCTGTTCGAGGGCCCGTTCCACACGACGTCCAACCAGATCACCAACTACGATGTGACCCGCGACGGCAAGACGTTCATCATGCTGCAACCGGTGCAGGGGACCGCACAGACGGTGTTCGTCACGCTCAACTGGTTCGATCAGCTGAAGAAGGGACGCTAGGACATGACGGAAGCCATCGGACGACTGCGGACCGCGCTTTCCGACCGCTACCGGCTGGACCGCGAGCTCGGCCAGGGCGGAATGGCCACCGTCTTCCTGGCGCACGACCTCCGCCACGACCGCAACGTCGCTCTCAAACTGCTCCGACCGGAGCTGGCCGCCGTGATCGGCGCGGAGCGGTTCCTCAAAGAGATCAAAGTCACGGCGAACCTGCAGCACCCACACATTCTCGGGTTGATCGACTCGGGTGAAGTAGACGGTCTCCTCTATTACGTGATGCCCTCGGTCGAGGGCGAATCGCTGCGCGATCGCCTCACGCGGGAACGCCAGCTGCCGATCGCCGATGCGGTGCGGATCGCCACCGAGGTCGCCTCCGCGCTCGACTACGCGCACCGCCACAACGTGATCCACCGCGACATCAAGCCCGAGAACATCCTGCTGCACGACGGTCGCGCGATGGTCGCCGACTTCGGCATCGCGCTCGCCGTGAGCACCGCGGGCACGCGGATGACCGAGACCGGGATGAGCCTCGGCACGCCGCACTACATGAGTCCCGAGCAGGCAATGGGAGAGAAGGAGATCACCGCCCGGAGCGACATCTACGCCCTCGGCGCCGTGCTCTACGAGATGCTCGTGGGCGAGCCGCCGTTCACGGGACCGACCGCTCAAGCGATCATCGCACGCGTGATGACGGAGGAGCCCCGCAAGCTCGTGCTGCAGCGCAAGTCCATCCCGCCGCAGGTGCAGGCGGCCGTCGAGAAGGCGCTCGAGAAGCTCCCCGCAGACCGGTTCACGAGCGCTCACGATTTCGCCGAGGCGCTCGAGGGCAACCTGGCCCTCCCGACGGCGGCCCCGGCAGCTCGGACGCCGTCGCCGCGCGCCGCGCAGCGCTGGCGCGACCCGGCGGTGCTCGTCCCGTCGGTGGTCGCGCTCGCGGCTCTCGCGGGCGTCGGGGCGCTCGCGCGCCGGCGCGAGGCGCCCCCGGTCCCGACGATTCGGTTCGCCTTCGAAGGAAGCGACAGCACCAAACCGGCCGATGGCCCGCCGTGGCCCGCCGCTATCTCTCCAGACGGCAGCGCCGTCGTCTACTACGTCTCGCAGTCGACGACGACATCGGCACTCTATCTGCTGCGCACCGACCAGCTCGAAGCGCACGTCATCCCCGGCACGACCGACGGCTACCAGCCGTACTTCTCGCCCGACGGCGCGTGGCTCGCGTTCGAGCAGGCGGGGAAGGAGCGGAAGGTCAGGCTCGACGGCAGCGCGCCCGTCACGATCACCGATGGCGGCAGCGGGAACGGCGCCGATTGGACCGCCAACAACGAGATCGTACTCGGCGCCAATCGTCCCTTTCACGGCCTGTCGCGGGTGAGCGCGGCCGGGGGCGAAGCGGTCGCTTTGACCCAGCCGGACACGACCAAGGGCGATCGCGACGATCTCTGGCCCGTCGCCGCTCCCGACGGCAAGACGATCGCATTCGTGATTTGGTCGGGTACCCTCGCGTCGGCGAAGCTCGCGCTCACTTCCGTCGATGACGGCAAGGTCGTGCCACTCGGCCTCTCCGGGATCCGCCCGCTCGCGATCATCGACGGCATGCTGCTCTATGTCCAGGTCGACGGCACGGTGATGGCCGTGAAGCTGGATATGCGGAGCAAGAAGGTCGACGGCCGGCCCATTCCCGTGCACGACCCGGTACAAGTCCAGGCGTGGGCCAACGGCAACTCGGGGATCTACGTGTCGCAGCGCGGGGCACTGGTCGCGTCCCGCGGCGGGGCGCGGGGCCGCCTCACCTGGCTGTCGACCGACGGGCGTCAGGAATCGGTGCTGCAGCAACCTCGAGACTTCGCCTACCCGAGGCTGTCGCCGGATGAGCGGCGGATCGCGGTTGTCGTCCGGGAGGGTCAGAAGAGCGACGTCTGGATCTACGACCGGACGCTCTCGACGTTCTCCCGGCTCACCTCGGCGGAGACGGTTACGGCCGCGGAGTGGAGCCACGACGGGACGAGGATCATCTTCACGGCGGCGAGCGATACGCGGAGCGCGGTGTTCTCCCAGGTGGCGGCGGGCGGCTCTCCACCGGAGAAGCTGCTCGAGAGCCCGACGCTCACATCGGACCTGAGCACATCACCGGATGGCCGATGGGTGCTCATCCAGTCGTTCGACAACACGTGGGACATCCTGCGCGTCCGGCTCGATTCCGCCCGCAAGGCGGAGAGCTACCTCACGTCGGCTGCGAACGAGCTCGCGCCGGTTTTTTCGCCGGACGGCAAGTGGGTCGCGCTGGTGTCGGACGAGTCGGGCCGGCCGGAGGTGTACGTGCGCTCCTTCCCCGACCCGTCGTCACGCATCCAGATCTCGGTGGCGGGCGGGGGCGAGCCGATCTGGTCGCGCGACGGCACGCGTCTCTACTACCGGGCGGGCTCGGCGCTGCTCTCGGCGAAGGTCGCCTTCTCTCCCACTTTCGCGTTGCTGGCGCGCGATACCGTCATGGCGAACCTGCCGGCCTCGGGCGCGCGGGCCTCGAACTACGACATAACGCGCGACCACAAGCGCATCCTCGCGATCCTGCCTGATGCCGAAGGCTTCCAGCTGGTCGTATCGCCCAACTGGATCACGGAGCTGCGGCGGCGGGTGGCGGAGAGCGGTCCCGGGAGATAGCCCGTCGCCCTCTTGCGGAAGGCGTCGTTCAGTGACGCACCCGCGTGATCTCCACGGAGCAGGGGGCGTGGCGCACGACCGCCTCGGACACACTCCCGAGCAGGAAGCGGTCCAGCCCCTTCCGACCGTGGGATCCCAGGACGATCAGGTCAGGATGCCACGCCGCCGCCACGTTCAGGATCGTCGGGCGCGGATCCCCCTCCTCAACACTCGTCTCCACCTGAAGTCCGCCTGAGCGCAAGGTGTGCGCGGCGCGGCTGAGCAGCTCTTCCGCCAGCGCGAGCCTCGCCCGCCGCAGCGTTTCGAGCTCGGAAGGCTGCCAGCGCCCCAACCCGGAGTCGGCAACGAGCGAGGGAATCAGCAGCGCGGCGGGCTCGACGACGTGAATGACGCGTACGACGGTACCGGGGCCGCGCGCCAGCACGGCTTGCGTGGCGGCCGCCGAGGGCTCGGAATCATCGATCGCGAGGAGAACACGCATGAGTCACAGTCTCCGCGTCCCGCGCCAAGACCAGCCCCTGATTTGCGTGACGATCTCTTTACGGCGTTCGCTCCTCGGCCGCACTGGGCGCGTCCGCTCCGCCGCCCGGACGTTCAACCGGATCTCACGATGGCTTTAGCGCGGGCGGCCGAGGTTTGTGCAGGTCCACCGAGCGGAGTGCCGGTCGCATGTACGAGACGCGGAACCCTACGCGAATCGCCGAAATTGCCGAGCCACCGACCCGCGAGGCCGCTCCCGCCAGCCCAGAGCGGGTGGCCGAGCGGCGGCCGCCGAAGGGCGGACTGCGGCGCGCCCTGCCGTGGATCATCGCCTGCGTGGTCGCGTACTTCGGCCTGCGGGCCGCGCTGCGCGTCTGGCACGAGCGGCAATTCAACGTTCCCGCTGGGATCGTATTCGGGAACGGGCGCCTCGAGGCGGACGAAATCGACATCGGCACCAAGTTCGCCGGCCGAGTCGCCGAGCTGTACGTCAACGAGGGCGACTTCGTCCACGCGGGTCAGGCGGTGGCGCGCATGGACACGCGCGACCTCGAAGCAGAGCGGCGCGCCGCGGAGGCACAGGTCCAGCAGGCCGCGCGTCTCGTCGAGGAGGACAGCGCAGTCGTCGCGCAACAACGCACGCAGCTGGGGCTCGCAGAGACCGAGCTCGGCCGATACCGCCAGCTCCGCGGCCAGGACTTCGTGACCCAAGAGGATCTCGATCAGCGACAGCAGGCGTATGACGTGGCGGTGGCCGCGCTCGCGGCAGCGCGGGCGCGCGTCGGAGAAGCCCAGCAGGCGCGGGATGCCGCCACGCACGCGGTCGAGCTACTGGAGGTGAACATCGCGGACGACACCCTGCGCGCACCCCGCGACGGCCGCATCCAGTACCGGATCGCCAACGTCGGCGAGGTGCTCGGCGGCGGTGGCAAGGTGTTTACCATGCTCGACGCGACCTCCGTGTACATGGACATTTACCTCACCACCGCCGACGCGGGGCGCATCCGGCTTGGCGGAGACGCGCGCATCGTCCTCGATGCTTACGCCGGGCGGCCGATCCCGGCGTTCGTTTCGTTTCTCGCCAGCCAGGCCCAATTCACGCCCAAGGCCGTCGAGACGAAGAACGAGCGAGAGCACCTCATGTTCCGGGTCACCGTGCGCGTCGCCCCGCAGATCCTGCGGGCCCGCGCGGAGGCGGTACGGAGCGGGTTGCCGGGGATCGCCTACGTCCGTCTCGACTCGACGACCAACTGGCCCGCCTCCCTCCAGGGCGCGTCCCCGGGTCGGACCCCGCCGTGACCGCGCCGGTCGCCCGCCTTCGCGGCGTGACGCATTGGTACGGCGACCTGTTGGCCCTCGATGGCGTCACTCTCGACATCCCCGCAGGATGCATGGCCGGATTCATCGGACCCGACGGCGCGGGGAAGTCGACCCTGCTCGCGCTGGTGGCGGGCGCCAAGCGGGAGCAAGCCGGTACGATCGAGGTGTTGGGTGGGAACATGGCCCGCCGGCGCCATCGCAGCGACGCATGCCCCCGGATCGCGTATCTGCCGCAGGGACTCGGGAGGAATCTCTACCAGGAGCTGAGCGTCCGTGAGAACGTCGAGTTCTTCGGGCGGCTGTTCGGCCAAGGCCGAGCAGAGCGCGCGCGCCGGATCGGGGAGCTGCTCGAGCGGACCGGCCTGGCCCCGTACGCCGAGCGGCCCGCGAAACAGCTCTCGGGCGGGATGCGCCAAAAGCTCGGCCTCTGCTGCGCGCTCATTCACGACCCGGATCTCCTGATCCTGGACGAGCCGACCACCGGCGTCGATCCCCTGTCCCGGCGCGAGTTCTGGAGCCTCATCGACCGCATGCGGGCGCGCCATGCCGGGCCACCGATGAGCGCCATCGCGGCGACCGCCTACATGGAGGAAGCCGAGCGCTTCGACTGGCTGGCGGCGGTGGACGGCGGAAGAGTGATGGCCGCGGGAACGCCGGCGGAACTCAAGGCCCGGGCCGGAGCCGCGACGCTGGAGGAAGCGTTCATCTCCTTGCTCCCCGCGGAGCGGCGACTGGGCTACGCCCCGGTCGCGATCCCGCCCCGGCCTCCGTCGCCCGACGGACCGGCGATCGAGGCGCGCGCGCTCACCCGGCGGTTCGGGGAATTCACGGCCGTCGACCGCGCCAGCTTCACGATCGAGCGCGGCGAAATCTTCGGGTTTGTGGGTGCCAACGGGTCGGGGAAGACGACCACCATGCGCATGCTCACGGGCCTCTTGCCACCCAGCGAAGGCGAGGCGCTCCTGTTCGGCCAGCCTGTGGCGCGCGGCGGCATGGAGGCGCGGCGCCGGGTGGGTTACATGTCCCAGTCGTTCTCGCTGTACACCGAGCTCACCGTCGGCCAGAACCTGTGGCTGCACGCACGCCTGTTCCACATCCCGCGCCACCGGGCGCAGGCGCGCATCGCGGAGCTCGTCGAGGAGTTCGGGCTGCGGCCGTATGTGGATCAGCCGGCCCGCGACCTTCCGCTGGGCATTCGACAGCGCCTCTCTCTCGCAGTCGCCGTCGTGCACGAGCCGGAGCTGCTGGTACTGGACGAGCCGACGTCGGGCGTGGATCCGCTGGCCCGCGACGAATTCTGGCGGCGCCTCGCGACGCTGTCGCGCCGGCGGGGGGTGACCATCTTCGTGTCGACGCATTTCATGAACGAGGCCGCGCGCTGCGACCGCGTCTCGCTCATGGCCGACGGGCACGTGCTCGCGACGGACAGCCCGGCCGCGCTCACCGCGCAACGCGGCGCGGCCACACTCGAGGATGCGTTCATCAGCTTCCTCGAGGCGTCGACGCCGCCCGGGGGTGGCGGTTCGGTTCCGCCACCGGAGCGCTCCACTGCGCCGGCCTCCGCTCCACCGACCGCAGTCGCCAGGGGACGGCTGTTCAGCCTGCAGCGCCTCGTGGCCTGCACGGTGCGCGAAACGCTCGAACTCATGCGCGACCCGATCCGGATGGGGTTCGCCTTCTTCGGAACCGTGCTCCTGATGACGATCTTCGGTGCCGGGATTTCGACCGACGTGAACAACCTGTCCTTCGCGGTACTCGACTACGACCACTCGCTCGAGAGCGACCTCTACGTGGAGGGGTTGCGCGGCTCACCCTACTTCGTCGAGCGCGCCCCCCTCTCGAGCGACGCCGAGATGCAGCGTCGCCTCTCCAGCGGCGACATCAAGGCCGCGATCGAGCTTCCGCCCGGGTTCGGCAAGAGCCTGCGCAAGGGCGTGCCGACCGAGGTGGGGGCGCTGATCGACGGCGCCATGCCGTTCCGGGCGCAGATCATCCGCGGCTACCTGCAGGCGGCACACGCGCAATTCTTGACCGATTACCTGCAGCGAACGGCCGGCACGAGCGGAGCCGCGGCGGCGTTGGACGTCGAGCCGCGATTCCGCTACAACGAGGATTTCGACAGCATCTACGCGATGGTGCCAGGCTCGCTGGCGATGCTGCTGGCACTCTTTCCCGCGATTCTCATGGCTCTCGCCATCGTGCGGGAGAAGGAGCTCGGCTCCATCACGAACCTGTACGTGACGCCACTGTCCCGGCTCGAGTTCCTGATCGGCAAGCAGCTCCCCTACGTCGGCGTGTCGCTCGTCAACTTCCTTCTGATGCTGGGACTCGCCTCCGCGGTCTTTCACGTACCGTTGAAGGGAAGCTTCCCGACGCTGCTCCTGGCCACCGTGCTCTACGTGGCGGCCACGACGGGATACGGGATGGTGATCTCCTCGTTCACCCAGTCCCAGGTCGCGGCCCTGTTCGGCACGATGCTCCTGACGGTGCTGCCGGCGACCCAGTTCGCCGGGATGATGACCCCCGTATCGTCGCTCAGCGGCGGCCCCTATCTGATGGGGCGCGGCTTCGCCATGACGTATTACCGCCTCGTCAGCGTCGGCACGTTCACCAAGGGCCTGGGCTTTGCGGATCTCAAGTACCAGATCGCAGCCCTCGCCGTGTTCGCACCGGTGTACACGCTGGTGAGCTTCGCGCTGTTGCGGGGCCGCGGCCGGTAGGCACGGCCCCATGCGCACGATCTCCACGATCTTCTGGCTGGGCACGAAGGAGCTCCGGAGCTTCGTGCACGATCCCGTGTTCGTGTTCCTCGTCTTGTGGGCGTTCACGTTCGCGGTGTACATGCAGGCGCACAGCAGTTCCCAGGAGCTGCACAACGCGTCCGTCGGCGTCGTGGACGAAGATCATTCCGCCCTTTCTCGCCGCATGATCGGCGCCCTGTTGCCGCCCTACTTCAAGACGCCGCAGCCCGTCGCACAGCAGGACATGATGCGGCTGATGGACATGGGCAGGTTCACGTTCATCGTCGACATCCCCCCGCACTTCGAGCGCGACGTGCTCGGCGGTAAGCGACCCGCCGTCCAGGTGAACATCGACGCAACGGCGATGGTGCAGGCAGGGCTTGGCACCAGCTACTTCCAGCAGATCTTCACAACCGAGGCCACGAACGCGGTCGCGCGCAACGAGGGGACGTATCTGTCGCGGGCGCAAGGCATTCCCTTCACACCCCTCACGCTGTCGCTCCGGCTGGCGTTCAATCCCAATGCGACAACCGCGTGGTTCTCGAGCGTGATGGGCATCATCAACAACGTCACCATGCTCGCGATCATCCTCGCAGGCGCGGCCGTGATCCGGGAACGGGAGCACGGCACGATGGATCACCTGCTCGTGATGCCGGTGACGCCGTTCGAGATGGCGTTGGCGAAGGTGTGGGCGAATGGGCTCGTCATCACGCTCGCCGTCGGCCTGTCGCTCGGCGTGATCGTGCGCATCCTGCTCGCGATTCCTGTCGCGGGTTCGGTGATGCTCTTCATGGGAGGTGTGGCGTTGTACCTGTTCTTCGCTACCGCCATCGGGATCTTTCTCGCGACGGTCGCGCGCACGATGCCGCAACTGGGGCTACTGTACATGCTGATCGCGATGCCGATGAACATGCTCTCCGGCAGCAACACCCCGCTCGAGAGCATGCCGAAGGCGCTTCGAACCGTGATGGAAGCGTCACCCTCGACCCACTTCGTCTCGTTCGCCCAGGCAATCCTCTACCGCGGGGCGGGCCTCGACGTCGTGTGGCCGCAGTACGTCGCCGTCGCAAGCATCGGGGCAGTCTTCCTGGGGCTCGCGCTGCTGCGGTTCCGGTCGGTCGCGGTTCTATAGCGCATCCGGCCGACTTGTCATGCGGGTATCCGACGGCGAAATGGTCACCGGCGAGGGGAACTTGTCCCGCTCGGCGAGGTGCGCCCGCAGATCAAGACCGGTTTTGAGGGCGACGAGCACCACCATCGCGATCACCGGCGCGCCGAGCGCCATCACCGCGAACCCACCGAACAGTACGGTGAGGTGGAGCACGACCACGCGCCCGTAGGGCAACGCCATCAGCTGCGGCAGCGACGCCTGAACGTTCTCCCCGTCCATCAGATAGTTGTGCACGAACGAGAACCCATGGCTCAAGAGCAGCATCCCGATGGCCGGCATGAGTCCGTTCGCGCGCAGCGCCGCCACGATGCCCGAGGGATACGAGAACGCGTCGTGACCGAAGAGTGAGAAGACGAAGACGCCGTGCACGTAGGTGAACATGCCGAAGTGGAAGATGAAGAAGGGAATCAGGAACAGTTTGCCCAGCCACGCCGCGGCGTCGCGCGGCTGCGCCGTGAGAATTTTCAGCACGTTGAACGCGCCGACGACGACGTTCTCCGACCAGTAGAGCAGCAGCACGGCGAAGACGGTCCAGTGCCGGGCCACCACACCGATCAGCGGCACCGCGTTCGCGAGCAGCAACACGTACGCGGAGGGCGGCAGGGGCTCGCCATCCCGGGTGGGGAGAAGTCCTTGGCTCATGGCGCCCAAGATAGGTCGGCGCTGAGAGTGGCGCGCCAGTGGCCGCGTGCTATCTTGTTGCTGCACTTGGAAGTTGCCAGCCTGCGTCCCGTAGCGATCGCGAGTCCGTCATGAGCAGTAGCCAGAACGACTTCATCCACTCGAACGCCCCGGAGCCGCACCGGAGCCGCACCAAGGAAATTCTGGGCCACCACCCGGAGATCCGAGAGCTGATCGGCCACAACCCGACGACCTTCTGGTATACGGTCGGGATCGTGACCGCGCAGTTCGGCCTCGCCTGGGTGGCGTCGGGACTGTCGTGGTGGCTCGTCGCGCTGCTGGCGTACTGCGTCGGCGCGTTCGCGAATCACGCGCTCTTCGTGACGATCCACGAGTGCACGCACCGGCTCGTGTTCAGGCGCAAGCTGCCGAACATCCTGACGGAGCTGATCGCGAACCTGCCGCTCTTTCTTCCCGGCTCGGTCTCCTTCCATAAGTACCACCTGAAGCACCACGCATTTCAGGGGATCTACGAGCTGGACGCGGATATCCCGAGCCGCTGGGAAGCGACCCTGATCGGGCATTCAGCGTTCGGGAAAGCGATCTGGCTGCTGTTCTATCCGATCTTTCAGATCGTGCGGCCGCTGCGAGTGAAGGAAGTCTCGGTGCTCGACCCGTGGTCGCTCACGAACCTCGCCATCCAGATCGTGGTGAACGTGGCGGTCTACTTCCTGCTCGGGCCCAAAGCGGTGGCGTACTTCGCCTTCTCGCTCTTCTTCGCGATCGGCCTGCATCCGCTCGGCGCACGCTGGATCCAGCGACATTATCTGACCGGGGAAGGCGACCAGGAGACGTTCAGCTACTACGGCGCACTGAACGCGCTCGCCTTCAACGTCGGCTACCACAACGAGCATCACGACTTCCCGTCGGTGCCCTGGAACCGCCTTCCCGAGATTCGGCGCGCGGCGCCCGAGGTGTACGAGAACCTCTCGGCGCACACCTCCTGGACGCGGCTGCTATTCAGGTTCCTGTTCGACCCGAAGATCTCCCTCTGGTCGCGCGTGGTCCGGCGTGACCGCAACCGCATCCGGCTCGAGGACGAAGTGACGCCCGATCTCGACGTCATCGCGAGTCAGGCGCTCACCCCGCCACCGATCGTCCAGCCCGCTCACCACGCGTAGCGCACCGTTCCATAGACGGAGCGCGGCTCACCCGGCGTAATGAATCCGCCGGCCTCGAGCTCGCGATAGGCCCGATTGAGGACGTTTCGCACACCGACGTTCAACGTTACCGCGTGGAGGCGCAGCTCTCCACTCAGATGCAGCAGCGCATACGACGGCCGCACCACCCCGGGCTCGTCGAACGGGCTGTAGGGCCCGACCACATTTGATGTGGCGCGCAGCCGCCAGATGGCGGCGGCCGGTCCGAACGCCATCCCGACCGTCCCGACGTAGCGCGCGGTGTTGTAGACCCGCGCTCCGTTGAGCGTGTCTCCGCCTTCCGTAATCAGCTGGCGGTAGCGCGCGTCGTTGAACGTCCAGTCCGTCGTCACCGTCACGAGATCGCCGGGTCGAGCCTCGACTTCCACTTCCACGCCCTGGCGCCGGCTGGCCCCGCCACTGATCGACGTCAGGGTCACGGGATCGAACGTCTGTTCGTTGCTCACGTCCATCCGGAACAGCGCGACGCTCCCACTCACCCGCGCGCCGTTGAACTTGATCCCCCCCTCATAGGCCCACTCCGTGATGAATGGCAGAGTGGGATCCTCGATCACACCGTCGGTCTGCCGAAATCCCTTCGACACGTTGACGTATAGATCGGCGAACCGGGGCAGGTGATACAGCGCGCCGAGCTTCGGCGTGAGCAGCGATTTCCCGGCGCTCGTCGCGGCTCCGCTGTCCGGCGCGGAGGTCGTCGTGAGGCCGTCCACGCGCCCGCCGAGCGTGACGCGAAAATGTCGGGTGACGTCGAGACTCGATTGGACGAAGATGGCCCCCGACGCCTGATGCGCGGTGACGAGTGTCTGTGCCGAGTCGCGCAGACGATCGGTGGTGAACCAGTTCTCGTAGTGCGAATGGTCCCAGCGCCCTTCGATGCCCGCCGTGACCTCAGCGCGCCGCAATGACCAGGTGAGTGCGCTCGTCACACCCACTCCATAGCGTTGATCCTCCTCCTCGGTTTGGCTGCCGGATCCTTCGCCCGCACCGGGCTCCGCGGGAATCGTGAGGAAGAGCTGCCAGCGACCCTGCGTCGAGTAGACCGTCGTCCGCCACAACGCGCCCGAGCCGAGCAACGTGCGCACGCTCGCGCGCTCCTGGGCGCGACGCTTGAACCCACCGTCGGTCGGATTCTCCGCGATGTTGTAGAGCCCCGCGCTGTACTCACTGTCGCTCAGGAACCCCGGAGAGTCCCAACTCGTCGTGTACAGCTCCGCGCCCAGATCGAGCGTCGTATTCGAGCCCAGCTGGGTGACGTAGCGCCCGTGCCCCTGGCCCAGACTGTACCCGGAGTTGGGACGCCAGCCGTCCTCGCGCGCGCCGCGAATCCCCAGCACGCCGCTCGACCGGTCGTTGTCGAATCCCGTGATCAACGCACCCTCGGCGCGCCCGTAGGATCCGGGGTCGAACCAGAGGGACCCGCCCTGCACCTTCTCGATAGTGCGGACGTCGACGACGCCCGACATCGCGAAGTTGCCGTACAACGCGCTCGTCGGGCCCTTGAGCACGTCCAGGTCCTGGATCGCCTGGGGGAAGAGCAGGCTCCAGTCGTCGTAGCCCTCCGCGTGCCCGTTCACCGGCTCGTTGATCGGCACGCCGTCGACCCAGAGAGCGATGTCGGTCGAATGATCAGAGCTGAACCCTCGGATCGACGCGTCGGACGCGAAGCCCGGCCCCTGACCCTGCTCGTGGACCTCGATCCCCGTGGTCTGACGCAGCAGATCATAGGCGTCGGACGCGGGCGTTTGCTGAAGCACGGTAGCCGAGACCCGGACGGCGCTGGCCGGCTCCTCGCGCTTCACCGGGGTCGTGGTGACGGTGACCGGTTGCAGGGAGATCGGCGTCCGGGTGAGGGAATCGCCGTGCTGATGCGTGGTGTCCTGCTTGACGGGTTGCTGGCCGGCCACGACGGCCGGAAGCAACCCGAGCAGCGCCGCCCCGGTGCGCAGACGCGCACGCCGGAGCAATGCGCGCAAGGCGCAATGCATAAACTCCTCCGAATGTGTAGGTGAAAGCGAGCTGCTCGGCCCTACGCGCGGCTATTCGGAGGCGGAGTGGGGGGAGTGAGGGTTCGGGAGGCCGGCGCAGGAGTCCCAAGCGGCTCGGCCTGCGGTGTAACCTGCGCGACGATCTCCGGCCCGGCCGTGGGGGAAACGGTCAGCGTATCAGACACGGCCAGGTCCGAGACGCTCATCATTCCCGTGCAGACGCAGGGACCCCGATCGGCGTCGGACCCGTGGTGATGGTGGTGATGATGCATGGCGGGGTCGGGGCAACCGAGGACCTCGCGCATCAGCAGGCCACCGGGCCCCGCTGTCATCCAGCAGGCGGCGGAAAGCACCAGCATCCCGACGAACAGCAGGCGTCGCATCGTTGCGTAGTTTACGAGCCGGTTCGGCTGGCGCAACCCCACCGGGGCCGTGTAGACTGCACGTCGATTCCAACACCGGGAGCAGCGCGCGGATGCCTCAGAAGATCGATTTTCGCGACGACCGCTGGGTCGTGCCGAACGAGCCGATCATCCCGTTCATCGAGGGAGACGGCACCGGGCCCGACATCTGGCGCGCCGCGCGTCGCGTCTTCGATGAAGTCATTCAGCGCGTGTCGGGCGGGAAGCGCCGCATCGCCTGGCTCGAGGTCCTGGCCGGAGAGAAGGCGTTCAAGCAGGTCGGGAGCTGGCTGCCCGAGGCGACCCTCGAGTCGATCCGCGCGCACCGCGTGGCGATCAAGGGTCCGCTCACGACGCCCGTCGGCGGCGGCATCCGCTCGCTCAACGTCGCGCTGCGCCAGCTGCTCGATCTCTACGCCTGCATCCGGCCCGTGCGCTACTTCCAGGGCGTGCCGAGCCCGATGCGCGACCCGCAGAAGCTCGACGTCGTCATCTTCCGCGAGAACATCGAGGATGTGTATTCGGGCGTCGAATATCGCGCGGGGAGTCCCGAAGCGGACGCCATCATCACGTTCCTCACGGAACGGTTCGGCGCGAAGATCCGTCCCGGAAGCGCGATCGGCGTGAAGCCGATGTCCAAGTTCGGGAGCCAGCGGCTCGTCGCGAAGGCAATCAAGTACGCGATCCAGGCGGGCCGCAGCTCCGTGACCCTCGTGCACAAGGGCAACATCATGAAGTTCACCGAGGGCGGCTTCCGCGAGTGGGGCTACGAGGTCGGCCGCGAGCGCTTCGGGGACAAGACGATCACCGAGGAGGCACTCGGGACGAAGAAGCCCGAGCAGGGCAAGGTGGTCATCAAGGACCGGATCACCGACGCGATGTTCGCGCAGCTGGTGCTCCGGCCCGACGAGTACGCCGTGATCGCGGCGCCCAATCTCAACGGCGACCTGCTTTCCGACGCCGCCGCCGCGCAAGTCGGCGGCCTCGGCCTCGCCCCCGGTGGCAACGTCGGCGATGGCTATGCCGTCTATGAGGCGACCCACGGAACGGCGCCCAAGTATGCCGGCCAGGACAAGGTGAATCCCTGCAGCGTGATCCTCTCGGGCGCGATGATGTTCGAAGAGCTGGGCTGGAACGACGTGTCGGATGCCATTGTGCGCGGCATCGCGGGCGCGATTCAGGCGCGCCGCGTGACCTACGACCTCGCGCGCCTCCTCCCGGGCGCCACCGAGGTCTCGACGTCCAAGTTCGCCGAGTGCATTCTCGAGCATGTCTGAGCTCACGAGCGAAATCGTCACCACACCCCTTCCGAGCGTCGAGACGCCGCTGCTCGCGATCGCGCTCGCCGAAGGCGCGCTCCCCGCGTCGCTCCAGTCGGTGGACGCCTCCTCCGGAGGCGCGCTGTCGCGTCCCTTCACGAGCGGTGACTTCAAAGGCAGGCGCGACGAGACGACGCTGCTCTATCCCGCGACCGGAAAGGCGCAGCGCGTACTCCTCATCGGGATGGGCAAAGCCACCGACCTGAGCCGCGGCTCCGTGCGCCGCGCCGCCGGCGTCGCGGCGAAACGCGCCCGCGCGCTCGGCGCCACGAAGTTCACCTTCGTCGTCGCGCAGGAGGCGGCGCAGGGAATCGCCGCGGCGGATCTCGCGCAGGCGGCGAGCGAAGGAGCCGCGCAGGGCGCGTGGACCTTCCTCGAGCTCAAGGCGCGTCCGGAGGACGCGAAGCCCGACGTCGATTCGGTCGCGATCGCGGTGCCTGCCGGTGACGCGCGCGAGGCCGAGCGCGGCCGCCGGCTGGGCGACGCCATCGCCGCCGGCCATCGGCTCGCGCGCTACCTCCAGGCCCAGCCGGGCAACGTTTGCACCCCGGCCTACCTCGCGGACCACGCCGCGCGGCTCGCCAAGGCGCACGGCTTCACCCTCACGGTGCTCGATCGCGCGGCGCTCCAGAGAGAAGGAATGGGCGCGCTCCTCGCCGTGGGACAGGGAAGCGAAGAGGAGCCGCGCTTCATCGTGCTCGAGTACCGGGGTGCGGGGACCGCGGCGCCGGTGGCGCTCGTGGGGAAGGGCGTGACCTTCGATTCCGGCGGCATCTCGATCAAGCCCGCGCAGAATATGGAAGAAATGAAGTACGACATGTCGGGCGCCGCAGCCGTGCTCGGAACATTCGAGGTGCTCGGGCGTCTCAAGCCCAAGCTCAACGTCGTGGGGCTGATCCCGGCGACGGAAAACCTCCCGTCGGGGACGGCGCTCAAGCCCGGCGACGTGATCAAGAGTCACGCCGGGAAGACGATCGAGATCATCAATACGGACGCCGAGGGCCGGCTCATTCTCTGCGACGCCCTCTCGTATGTACGGCGCTTCAATCCCGCGGCCGTGCTCGACGCGGCCACGCTCACGGGCGCCGTGGTGATCGCGCTCGGCCACGCGGCGACGGGGATCATGGGCACCGATGAAGCCCTGCTTGCGGAGGTCCGCGACGCGGGTGAACGAAGCGGCGAGCGGTGCTGGCCGCTGCCGCTGTGGGACGACTACCGCGAGCTGCTCAAGTCGGATGTCGCGGACGTGAAGAACTCGGCGGGTCGCGGGGCGGGGACGATCACCGGCGGTTGGTTTCTCCGCGAATTCGCGGGAGGATACCCGTGGGTGCATCTCGACATCGCGGGGACGGCGTACACCGAGAGCGAGGCGCCCTACCAGGCGAAGGGCCCGACCGGCGTGGGCGTCCGCCTGTTCAGCGAATTCATCCTGAAGCGCGCGGGGGCGTGAGGCGAGGAGTCTTCCTCGCTGCTCTGTTGCTCGCCGTCGCGCGT